>JAAUYH010042566.1_pt1 | contig 10279 bp, 10 predicted proteins | sample 7278061 | NCBI WGS metagenome assembly JAAUYH01 (sample SAMN14350203, study PRJNA611818) | marine sediment metagenome | isolation source: surface marine sediment (0.6m) | place: French Polynesia: Moorea | collected 2018-08 | reverse complement strand
TGAGCCCGGGCCGATGCGGGCTGCCGCCGGGCCCAGGCTGAAATTTGGCGATCTCCGTGTTCCCAGGGTTGACGGTGTCCGGGTGGCGCTGCAGACGGGGGAGAAACTGATTCTGACGCCCAATGCCGCGCGGCTCACCCGGATTGATCTCCACCGGCCTGAATCGGCCTCGCCGTCCTGTGAAATCGACCTGCCGGGCCAGCAGCAGTCGTTGATCCATTTACGGCAGGAATACCAGCCGGAAAAGCTGATGCTGGACCGGATTGCGTCGCTGCCGGGCCGCGGCATCGTGACCGATCTGCATTACGTGGACCGGGATGCCCTGCGCTGGCGTGTCCGGCAGTATCTGCTGGTCGGGCGTGACACCCACGTGCGCCTGATCCTGACGGCGCCTGCGCTGAACTATTTTGAAGCGGCAGCGGACGCCGCGGAAACGATGGCCTTGGGCCTTGGGAGACCATAAGGTGTTGAAACTGATCGTCGGCAATCGCAACTATTCATCCTGGTCGCTGCGGGCCGGCCTGTACCTGCGCGAAAGCGGACTCGAATATGAGGAGATCCGGGTACCGCTGTTCACCGGAACCTGGCGGGACGAGCTGCTGAAATACTCACCTGCCGGGCGGGTGCCGGTGCTGCTGGATGGCGGAAACGCGGTCTGGGACAGCCTGGCGATCTTCGAAACCCTGGCCGAGCGCGGGGGCATTGGCTGGCCGACTGACCCGGTGCAACGGTCCAGGGCCAGGTCTCTGGCCTGCGAAATGCACGCCGGCTTCATGGCGCTGCGCGATGAGCTGCCCCTGAATCTGCGTGCACGCACCAGCCTGCCGCTGGACACGCTGTCATCTGCCTGCCGAGCCCAGATTGATCGGATCGAGGCCATTCTGGAGCAGGAGCTCGGCCGCTCCGGTGGCCCCTGGCTGTTCGGCCCGCTGTCCATCGCGGACATCATGTATGCGCCCGTGGTGCTGCGCTTCGCCACCTACGGCCTGTCCACGGGTCCCGCTTCCGAGCAATTTCTGCGGCAGGTGCAGTCGTTGAGTTCTTTCCAGCAGTGGCTGGAACTCGCCCGGGCGGAGCCTGAAACGCTGGAATTCATCGACCAGCGGTTGCCGGCCGAACAATCGCCCCTGACCCTTGGCTAGACTGCCACCCCGCAGTCCGGTTTAAAGCGCTTCCTGGTCCCGCTCGCCGGTTCGAATGCGCACGGCGTTGGTAAGGTCCGACACGAAGATCTTGCCGTCGCCCACCTTGCCGGTTTTCGCTGATTCCACGATGGCATCGATGACCCGCTCCAACTGGTCGTCCGACACCGCAATCTCCAGCTTTACCTTGGGCACAAAATCCACCACGTATTCAGCGCCTCGGTACAACTCCGTATGGCCACGTTGCCGTCCAAACCCCTGCACGTCCGTCACGGTCATGCCCTGGATTCCCACGTCGGACAGGGCAGACCGAACGTCGTCCAGACGAAAGGGCTTCACGATAGCCGTCACCATTTTCATGGTTGACCCCTTTGCGAATGCATTTTGAGGAACCTGCATTCTGCGCTGATTGGCCGGGCCAACTCAACCCGGATTTGCCGAAGACACCCCGCCACGCCGGATAAGAATGCGCGGTGGCCTGCGCCAGCGCCGGGGGTCAGTCCACGCCCCTGGTCGCGGCGACCGGACGGTAGGCCCGCGTGCGCAGATGGAAGCGAAGGGTGAGGAATACCGAAGCAATGGTCAGGGCCACGATCATGCCGGTCCAGATACCGCCGCCCCCGCGACCCATGGCAATACCCAGGGTGTAGCTGGTGGGTATGCCGATCACCCAGTAACACAGCACGATGATGATCAGTGGAACGGCCGTATCCTTGAGCCCGCGCAGTGCGCCAGTGGATGCGATCTGCACGCCGTCCGGCACCTGGAACCAGGCCGCGAACAGCAGCAGGCTGACCGCCAGGGCCGATACGGCCGGGTCCGCGGTATAAAGCGCAACAATCTCGTCGCGCAGCAGCAGGATGATGATGGCTGCCAGGACGCCAGTGGCAATAATCAGGCCGATGCCGGCAAATCCCCTGAAGCGGGCCTCTGCCATCTCGCCCCGTCCGACGGCATTACCCACCCGCACGGTAATGGCCAGGGCCGTTCCCAGCGGCACCATGAACATGAGGGAGGCAAAGTTGAGGGCGATCTGGTGGCCGGCGATGGCGGTGGTCCCCAGGGACCCCATCAGGAGGGTCGCGCTGACGAACAGACTGGCTTCCACGAAGATGGCGGCGCCGATGGGACCGCCGACCTTAATGATGGACCACAGGCGTTCGGGCCGGGGCCATTCCCAATCCCGCAGCAGGTTCAGGAACCGGTAAGGTTGGGCCCGGACAACAAAAAGGGAGACCACCAGGAACTGGCACCACAACACCACGGCCGTGGCAATGCCGCAGCCCTGGGCACCCATGGCGGGGAATCCCAGCTTGCCGTACATCAGGACATAGTCGGCGGGAATGTTGAGAATCATGCCCATCAGACCAATGAACATGGTTGGTCGGGTCCGGCCGAGGCCGTCGCAGAAAAACCGCAATACCAGGTACCCGCCCATGGCCGGGGCGCCCCAGGTGATGCCGCGCAGGTAGGCGTCAGCCAGGGGAATAACCTCGTCGGGGATGCCGATCAGCTGCATCACGCCCTGGGTGTGCCGGCCCAGCAGCAGGACGGCCAGGGCGATGCTCAGAGCCAGCCACAGGGCCTGGCGCACAAAAGGCGCCATGCGGTCCCGCTGGCCGGCGCCGTCGAATTGGGAAATAAATGCCGGAACCGCCAGCAGAGTGCCGATCAGCATCAAGGTCAGCGCGTTCCACAGGGTCGCGCCAATGGCCACCGCAGCCAGGTCCTGGGGCGACAGCCGGCCGGCCATGAGAGTGTCTACGAATGACATGCCCACGTTGCTTGCCTGGCCGATGATCAGCGGAACGGCCAGAACCAGGGTGGCGCGCATTTCCTGGAAAAATGTCTTTCTCATGACGCCGGTCAGCCCGACTGTTGTGCAGCCATGATTTTTCTACTGCCCAGAGTCCCAGGGGTTAGGATATGCGGAATTGGTGGAGAAGGATATGAGCCGGAAAGCACTGGTTACGGGCGCCACGGGGTTTGTCGGACAGCATCTGGTCCGCCAGCTGGTGGACCACGGCTGGTGGGTACGTGTCCTGTGTCGCAGCGATTCCGCCACCGGGGAATTGCCGTTGGACCAGATCGAGCGGGTCGCCGGGGATATCACCGACGCGGATGCCGTGGCCCGGGGCTGCGATCAGCCCTTCGATGCCGTGTTTCACGTGGCCGCCAGCACCAGCATGTGGCGTCGCAACAATACCCATCAGACCCGGGTCAACGTGGACGGCACCCACAACCTGCTGATGGCCGCCAGGGAAGCTGGTGTAGCCCGCTTTGTCCATACCTCAACGGTATCGGTCTATGGGTTTCCTGAGGACATCATTGACGAGAACACGCCCTGGGATTCCAGCAGCAACTGGATCAACTACTTTCGCAGTAAGCGTGAGGCCGAAACCCTGGTGCGGGAAGCCGGAAAGTCGGGCCTGGACGCGGTGATCCTGAATCCGGCCAACCTGCTGGGCCCACTGGACCAGCGCAACTGGATTCAGCTGATCAGGCGGGTTGCACATCAGGACCTTCCTGGCATTCCACCAGGGACAGGTTCATTTGCCGACGTGCGCGAGGTGGCCCGCGCGCACCGGCGTGCGGTTGATCACGGCGGCAGCGGTGAAAACTATCTGCTGGGTGGCGTGAATGCCCGGATTGCGGACGTAATCCGTTCAGCCGCACAGATCCTGGAAGTTCCGGTCAAGGCCAGGCCGGTGCCGCCCCTGCTGCTGCGCCTGCTGGGACAGGTCCACGCCATCGCCGGGCTGCGGGGAGTTGAACCAAAGCTGACCCCCGAAAAGGCGGCCCTGGCATCCCAGGACTGCCGGGTTGACAGCAGCAAGGCCCAGCGGGCGCTGGATTACCGGATCACGCCCCTGGATCAACTGCTGCGGGACACCATCGACTGGGCCCGATCCGCCGGCGCCCTCGACTGAAAATATTGGCCATTGCGGCCGATAACGGTCACATCGGCGGGCGCGCTGCCAGCAAGGCGTGTTTCGCCGCCAATGGTCATTCCCTTGGCAAGGGACACAACGCGGGTGGCAGCGCGCGGGCGGTCACCCGCAGGGCGCGCCACACAAGGCCCGGCTCGACGTTGCACGCTTTGCCAAGGGAATGACCATTGGCAGTAGCGCGCGTCGTGATCCGGACCTTGTGTGGCACGCTGAAGGTCAGCGAAGGCTCTACCCAGGACACTCAGCCGGCCAGGAGGGCCGGTCCTGGACAAAAACTACCCCGGATTGATTCCCTTGAAACGCCCCGGCGAGTAAGGCGCCGGATCGATGTGGGTTTGCCGGCCGGTCATCATTTCAGCCACCAGGCGCCCGGTGCCAACGGCCATGCTCATGCCCAGCATATTGTGGCCCGCGGCAAAGCACAGGTTCTCGATGTGGGCCGGCGTCCCGATCAGCGGCAGGTCATCCGGCGTCATGGGGCGGTACCCATGCCATTTCTCCGGCTGACCCTTGCCCAGGGGTTCGATCAGGTAGTCCCGGGCGCCTTCGATCAGCGCCAGAAATCGTTTCGGATTGGGTGACGCGTCGATTCCGGCGAATTCCATGGTGCCCCCCAGCCGGTAGCCGCTCGCCCACGGCGTAGCCACCACGTGGGTTTCCTGCATCAGCAGGGGGAAGGCAGGACAGGGCTCGGGGCGCTTGGTGGTGAGGGAATAACCCATTCCAGCCTGAATGGGGATCTTCATTTTCAGCTTTTCCAGGGCCCGGGGAGTCCAGACGCCGGCGGCGGCGATAAAAATTTCGCTTTCGTAGGTGCCCCGGTCCGTGAACACGGACTCGAGCCTGCCGCTGGGTCCAAAATTGAACGCCTTGATCTGGCAGTCTTCCTGCAGGGCAACCCCCTTGTTGTGCAGGGCCCAGTTCAGTTCCGAAGTGAACCGGTCCGGGCGCAGGGTCGCGTCCTGGGGAAACCAGGCGCCGCCAATCACGTCCGACGACAGGGCGGGCTCCGCTTCGCGCGCCTGATCCCCGTCCACCAGGCTGGCGTCGATGCCCACTGACTGCAGCAGCGCGACCACCTCCTCGGCATCCTGCAGGCCCTGGTCGGTCAGGCAGACGGACATCAGGCCGGTATCGGAAAACTCGCAGTCCAGCTTCTCCTTCTCGATCAGCTTCTGGGTCAGATCCCGGGAACTGGTCAGCAGCGCGGCCTTGGCGGCCATGATGCGGCTGGTTTCCTTGGCATCACAATTTCGGGCGAACTGCAGCATCCAGCCCGCCAGCGCCGGGTCCAGTCGCGGCCGCACATGCAGCGGCGCGGTATCCTTGAACAGCCACTTGAGTGCCTTCTTCATGGCTCCTGGAGAGCACACCGGCGGCGCATGCCCTGGTGTAATCAGGCCGCAATTGCCCAGGCTGGCGCCCTGGCCGGCCTTACCCGAGTCCAGCAGTTGAACGCTCAGTCCGGCCCGGTGCAGAAAATAGGCGCAGCTCAAGCCCACGGCGCCGGCTCCCAGAATGACCACGTCGGTTTTATTCCTGGCCATCAGCCTTCCTCTATCAATTTTTTCAGCCGCAACAGGTCACGCTCGGTGCGGTCGCGAATCATGGAGGCAGACAGCACCGCCATGGAACGCCAGATCAGACCCTTGCCTTCCAGTTCTGCATCGACCCGGATCACCGTGCCATTGCCAGCATCTTCAAACCGGGTCCTGGAGTCCATGGTGGCGAAATCCGAATCCGCGGTGAAAGCGAACAGCTCATCCTGGCGAAACGCGATGACTTTTTCCTCGACCTCCATCACGCCTCCGCGGTCGTGTTCAAAGCTGAGGCGCCAGCGGCTGCCCACTTCGTTGGGCTGGCCGCTCAGGTTTTCCATGCCGAGAAATCCCTCGACCCAGTCCCCCATGCGTTCGGGATTGTTGTACACAGCGAAAACCGTCGGCCGATCGGCCGAGACGTGAACCTCGATCTGGTAATCAACGCGTGGCTTGAACACGCCGACCAGTACAAATGCACCGGCCAACAGAACCACGATCGCCAGTAGCCAGGCCAACGCCCGGGCGATTAACTTCATCCTCTGCTCCTTTGCTTCCGGCCCGCTACCGGTTTCCCGGGCGATGTCGGCGGGTCACAAGCGCCAGATTGTTGGCGGTTGCCGGCACAAATCCCTGTGGCGGCCGCCGCATGGTTTCCCGGACGGAATCCCGAGCCGGGTCGATCATTTTAGCCAAGAAATGGCTGGAAGTCGCACTGCGGAAGGGGTCTGAATACGGGGTGCCCACAGGTTTTCCTGCACTCGCGGTGTCGGTATAATCCGGCGGTCACCGGGGCATCAGGTGATGGCAACCCCTTTCCACGCCCACATACCGCACCAGCTACGGGCCAGAAGAAATGGACGAAACAAAGTGAGCGCGCAAGATCGCATATTCATAAAAAATTTCACCCTGCTGATCGCCGGCCTGATGGTGTTCACGGTGGTCATCATCCTGGCTGGAATCCAGCTGAACAAGTTGTCCTCACGGCCCGATAATCCGGACAAGGTTGCCGCCCTGGAAGCACGCATTGCGCCGGTCGGCCAGGTGTACGCCGGCGACACCGGTCGCGATGCACTGGCTGCGGCCCAGGCAGCAGCGGCCACAGCACCGGCCGCAGCGTTCGACGGATCGCTGGACGCGGAGATGATTTATAACTCAGTGTGCAGTGCATGCCACACCAGCGGCGTTGCCGGCTCTCCAAAAATGGTCAAGGCCGACTGGGAGACGAGGATCGCCCAGGGTATGGAAGTGATGGTGCAGCATGCCATCGAGGGCTACACCGGCTCAGCCGGAGTCATGCCGGCCCGGGGCGGAAAAATGGACCTGACCGACGAGCAGGTTGAGGTCACCGTCCAGTGGATGGTCGACAACCTCCAGTAAGCCTCCAGACTATCCGGCTTGACTGCCTGAATCGCGCGCTGCCCGCAGCGCTCAGCGCCCTCCTGCTGGCGGCCTGTTCCGATTCTCCCGAGTTGGTCTGTGGCGATCCGGCGGTCGCCATACCGGCGATTCAGGGCACCCAGGCCGTTTCCCCAATGCTGGACCAGCAGGTAGAAATCGAGGGTGTGGCTACCCTGAACCTGCAGGGCAGCGAGTCGGAAACCGGCGGCACTTTTCTCCAGATGGCGGCACTGGCCTCGGGCAATCCGGATACCGATGCCCGCCCGGACACCTCGGAAGGGCTGCTGGTGGAAGGCCTGAAGCTGCCGGTGGGCCAGCGCTACCGGGTCCGTGGGCGCGTGACCGAATCCGGTCAGGGCCGCTCCACGGTGACGGCCCTGGAGCCTGTTGCACACCTGGACTGTGGCTCCGCACAGCTGCCGGCACCCGTCCCCGTCAAGCTGCCCATCGAAGGACGCCCCATCGAGGCCCTGGAGGCCATGCGGATTGCGGTGGAAGGTCCATTGACCGTGACGGGCTCCAGCCGCATGGGCAGCAGCGGCGAGATAGTGGTCAGCAGCGGCAAGCGCCTTTTTCAGCCCACCGAAGTGGCTGAGCCGGGAGAGCTTGCCGTCGGCCTGTCGCTGTCGAACCTGCGCCGCAGCCTGGTGCTGGATGACGCCAGCCTGGAGCGGTCGCCTGCTGCGGTCGCCTGGTGGGACCGCCCCGGTGCGCTGGCGGCGGGTGATCTGCTGGGCGGTGCCCTGGGTGTGGTTGACCATCGGTACGGCTACCGCCTGCACCTGGAGGGCAACGTGGGTGAGGTCCGCCAGCAGGGGGCTCCGGCAGCCCCGGCTCCTGCCGGGAATCTGCGCGTTGTCGGATTTAATGTCCTGAATTATTTCAACGGCGACGGCTCCGGCGGCGGGTTTCCCACCAGGCGCGGCGCCGCCACTGCCCGGGAGTTCGAACGCCAGGAAGCCAAGATTGTTGCTGCCATGGTGGCGCTCCAGAGCGAGGTTTTTGCCCTGTCGGAGCTGGAAAATGACGGTTCCGGGCCGGACAGCGCTGTGACCCGCCTTGCCAGCGCGCTGGCCCGGGCCAGCGGACGGCCTTATCGGGCGGTGTCTGTGGATGAGCCCCAGCCCGACGATGACAGCATCGCTGTGGGCATCATTTACGACGCGGAGGCCGTTTCAGCTGTCGGCCCGTCCCTCCACCTGCGGGACTATCCATTCGACCACTACAACCGGCCGCCGCTGGCTCAGGCCTTCCGTCATGACGCATCGGGTCAGGAGTTTTCCGTTGTCGTGGTGCACTTCAAGTCCAAGGGGTGTGGGGAGACCGATTCGGAAAACGCTGACCAGGGGGACGGCCAGGGCTGCTGGAATCGCAAGCGGGTGGAAGCCTCCCGTGCCCTGACCCAGTGGTTGATGGCGGAGCTGGATCCGGCCGCCGCCGTGGTGGTTGGGGACTTCAACGCCTATTCGCGGGAGGACCCGCTGGGGGTGATGGAGGCCCGGGGATTTCTGCGTTTGCTGGATCGCCAGACGCCGGCGTACTCCTATGTATTCCGGGGCCGGTCAGGCCTGCTTGATCATGGGTTTGCCGGTGGCCTGATGGCTCGGCAACTGGCCCTGGCCACGGTCTGGCACATCAATGCCGATTACGCCGACCTGCTGGACTATCGCAGCTCCAATGATCCCGGTCCGGTGCGAAGCTCAGATCATGACCCGATTGTATTCGACTTCCAGCTCGACTAAACGGCCGTTACAGTCCACTAGGACAGCTCCAGCCGGGTGGCCTGGGCAAAGCGGGTGAGGTCGGGATACAGCTCTCGGAAATTCTGTTCCAGGTTTGATTCGAGCCGATCCAGTTCCCGCCGCGCCGATGCCAGGGGGCCTGGCCGGCTGAGCCGGCTGGCGATGCCGCCGAATACCTGGTCCAGGAACTCCCGGTCGGCGTATCGACGCAGCACGTCAGATTCCTTTTGATAGCGGGCAAAGCGCCGCAGGCTGTCAGGCAGCAGCGCCCAGTGCTGGTCCAGCAGATGATCGCAATGGCGGGCGAACGCATTGAGATCCAGGCCGGTCAGGACTTCGAAGCTGCCGGCCAGGAAATGGTCGTTGAAAACGTCCAGCATGATCCCGGCGTAACGCCGGTAGCCCGGATCCATGCGGCAACGGCTGTCGGCGGTGGCGGGGTGGCGGTCGGCGAAACTGTCGATCTTGCGATGCAGCCTGATGCCCAGGCCGACAGCGCGGGGATAATCCAGCCACCGGCTGCCGCGAACGTGGTCACCCAGGTAACCGCCCAGCTGCCACAGCGGGTCGGGTCCGGACAGAACGGCATGGGCCAGGTAGTTCACTGGCAAATGTTAGGTCGACGCTGACTGGAGCTCGCGCATTTGCCAATGCATTAGCGTTCATGCTGATATATTGGCGTGACTGACCTGGCCCACAATCTGGCTCACAACCTGACGGCGCTGCGCAAACAGCGGCAGCTCAGCCAGGCGCAGCTGGCCGGACTGGCGGAAATACCGAGATCCACCATCACCCACATGGAATCCGGCGCCGGCAATCCCTCCCTGTCCAACCTGGCCCGGGTGGCCAGCGCGCTGAAACTGAGTATCGAGGACCTGCTGGCTCGGCCGAGGAACGAGATCCGGTTGCTGGGCAAGGACCAGGTGCCGACCCGGGAGCAATCGGACGGCGCCGTCAAGCTGGTGCGGCTGCTGCCAGACCCGCCCCGGGACCTGCGATTCGACCGGCTCGAGATGGCCGGCAGCACGGTGGTGAAATCCCGTCCCCACGCCCGCGGCACGGTTGAATACCTGCACGTGGTTCGGGGTCAGCTGCAGGTGACCGTGGCCGGCGGCGACTACCCGGTGGCCAGCGGCGAAGTGCTGCAGTTTCCGGCCGACCAGCCCCATGTCTACCGCAACCCGAAGTCGCTGACTGTTGTGGCCGTCAGCCTGGTCCTGCCGCGTCCTTTCGACTGAGGCGCGCGGGCCGGGGCTCGGTTCCACTGGCCGTCTCCGCCCGTGGGCACCCGGCGAAACCCCGGCGTGAGCGGCCCGGCCGGCGCCTCGCTCGTCTTGGGCAGTGGCTACAGGTTATGATGTGTGCCCCCTGGCAGGGCCGACTATGAGCGAAGAAGCCGAACGAAATCCCGAGATCTTTCCCGAACAGCAGGCGGAAATCCTGCTGTCCGGCCCTGCAGGCGACCTGGAAGCCATTACCGATGTGCCGGATGAGGCTGACATTGG
>JAAUYH010125458.1_pt1 | contig 10280 bp, 5 predicted proteins | sample 7278061 | NCBI WGS metagenome assembly JAAUYH01 (sample SAMN14350203, study PRJNA611818) | marine sediment metagenome | isolation source: surface marine sediment (0.6m) | place: French Polynesia: Moorea | collected 2018-08 | reverse complement strand
CATTTTGAACCAGATTGATAGCTTCTTCTCTAATAGTACCGATGGAATAGCGTTGGGTTGATGTTGGTGATGCTGTGGATATCATAATTGATACTCTCTACTCAATGACGACGAAATTTAGTTTGACAATAACCATTGGCGAATAAAATTTTCTCAAATTTCAGATTTTATTCACCTTTGTCTACTCCGAGAATAATTTTGGTTGAAAAGTTAAGGAAAAGTTAAATATGTAACAGAATTGCTTTTACTAAGCTGGTAAATTAAGTGTTTTTACTGATACTTACCTTATAGTATTCCTTTTTTGAGTCTTTGCCAATTACTAAATGTCAGGGTTTCTTGAATTTTCTGTAGCTGTTTAACGGTCAGTAAACTCCTCGATCTTAGGTACATTTACCCAGCATTTTTGTTGATGAGACTGATGGGTTAGATCCATCAACAGTTGTGAATAGATACCTTCTTTCAAAGACGGAGCAAGAGATCTACCAGAATCAATTGATGCCACTAGGCGATCAACTATCCGAATAAAAGGAGCTAATCTACCGTCAGTAAACACCTGGGAAAAGTCATACTTTTTGGGAATCGAAACCTTTTTTAAAGATTTCCCCGCAGGAGCAGCAAACAATTCAAACCCGTGAACATAATCTTTTAAGTTGCTGCTGCCAAGAACTAAAGTTCCTTTTTCTCCATAGATTTCTACCCAATGTCCTCTTCCACCATAGGTAACCGAACTGATGGATAGTTGTACTGGAGTGCCATCTGCTAATTCCATCATGATTAGACAGGTATCATCCGCATCTACAGGCTTCATTACGCTTCCGTCGTTATGATCAGGGCGTTCAGGAATAGCACAGTTGAGATAGCCACAGAGTCGAGATACTGAGCCAAATAGCCAATTAATATAATCAAAGGAGTGAGAAGCCACAGCACCCAACGCCCCACCGCCAGCATCCTTACGAGAATACCAATTCCAAGTCCGTTTAGGATTAGCACGACTAGTTACCAGCCAATCAATCTTAATTAATCTTTTTTTACCCACATAATCATCTTTCAGATGCTCAGCTAAAAGTTGCCAAGCAGGGACGTAGCGAAATTCAAAATCGGCGATCGCAACTACGTCCTGAGCTTGAGCGAGATGATATAATTTCCTAACCTGGTCGGCATCCATTGCCATCGGCTTTTCCAACAGCAGATGTTTCTTAGCCTCTAAAACTTTTTTCGCCATCTCGTAGTGTAAAAATGGCGGAGTGGAGATACTTACGGCATCCACTTCAGGCAAAGATAGAATCTTATCAAGATCACTGTAGGCATAGTAAATTTTATTTTCATCAGCAATCTCTTTGGCTTTAGTAAGATCGCGATTATATACAGCCACGACTTCGGTACGGGGATGATGCTGAAATCCTGGAATATGTATCTTTTGTCCAAATCCTGTCCCCACTACAGCCACGCCAACCTGATTAGTAGATGCCATATCATTTACCATTTAACACTGACCATTTATCAACAGCTAAGTCCCGTTAAGCGGGATAATAAGCTAAAGATAATATTACTATCAAATCCAGACATCGATAGTTATCAAGTAGTAAACTGACACGACTAAAATAGGTTATTGAACCTCCCTCACGTCCCCTGAGGGATTCCCATATAGACTCTTAGCTAGACTTAATAGTCCCCGCCAGACCGCCGTTACTGGGCTGTTTAATCACGGGCGCACCGACCGCAATGTACTCTAGACCTCTATTTCTGAGCACTTCGGCAGCAGCTACGTCCCTATGTTGTTTATAGTTACAGTCAGTACACTCATGTAGTCTTATACTTAAGTCTTTTTTGCCTGTATGTGTGCCGCAATTTGGACAGATTTGCGAAGTATAGTTTTTGTCTACTTTGGCAAAATATGTGTCTGTTTTACTGCAAACGTATTCTAGAATGTCGCAGAATTGTCCTAATCCCATATCTAGAGACTGTTTGCCAAACAAGCCCTTGCTCCAAGCTACAAAGTTTAGGTCTTCAACAAATATCATTCCTACTCCCTCACACAATTGATAGGCAAGTTTAAAATGATACTCCTTCCTTCTGTTTGCTACTGCTTCGTGTAATAGTGCAATACAATGTTTTAATTTTTTCCACTGATTAGAACCTGTTTTCTTGTTTCTCAGCTTTCTTTGTAGCAATTTAATCTTACGCAGTGCTTGATCTAAGAATTTTGGTCTGGGAAGTATTAAACCATCGCTGGTGGCTATCATGCTTTGAATACCTACGTCAATTCCCAAGGCATGACCATGAGGTATAGGTTTGACAACATTCACATCAAGTTCAATCATTAAGTTAGCGTAATAACCACTAGCCTTTTTAATAATTTGTACCTGCTTAATCTTAAAACCTTCGGGTATATTTCTAGAGTTTTTCAACTTGATACTCTTTAACAAAGGCATCTTAATATAGCTGCCTTCTAGAGCTATTTTGCCTAAAAGATTAAAGGATTTAAGTTTTTTCTTATAGCGAGGAAAGCCCATACCCTTACTTTTCATATCATTAAACGCTCTGTCTAACTTCCTTAATGTTTGTTGCATCGCTTGAGCATTGCCAGATTTGAGAAAAGTATTAGTTTTCTTAGCTAAAGTTAGTTCGGCAGATTGTGTATGGTAATTAGGGTATTCAAAGGGTTCGACAATATACTCGTGAAATAGAGAGCATTGGTTAATTTTACAACTACGGCTGTTGTACCAAAGTTTTCTAACGTACAAGGCGTGATTCCAGACTGACTTACAAACAGTTAGATTGTGTTCTATTAGCTCTATCTGTTTTTCTGTTGGCTGCAACCTGTAATTGTAAGTAAGATTAAGCATTTCGACAGAGATGCTATGTTGTTGGCATACTTAAGTATACGACAAGTTTTACAAAATACAAAAAGCAATTGTAAAATTCTAACAATTGTCAACCTAGACCCTGGCTAGCATTCATCTCTCACGAGACGAGAGAGTCTTCTGCTAGAAGAAAGATAAAATTTGTTGTTACCGATAGCGATCCATAGCATCTATTTAACCTAATAATTCACATGGCATATCAGAACAACCATCTGTGTTCATCTGCGTTTATCTGTGGACTTTTCTAATGCATCAAATTACCTGTGCCAATCCAGTAGGATGCGTTAATTAAATATAACGCACGTCATCTGATTCAATTTGTAAGTTATCTACAACATCAACCAAAGCTTATAGCTGTAAGTATAATGTGGACTAAAACTGAGTAAGGGAAATATAGGTTTTGGGTTTACTGAACTCTTTACGAATTTGGATGAATAGATGGCTGATAATTCTTGTTGCTACATTACTGCTGTTTCCTGTCACGGCTTGTAATCCAGCAACTTTAACTGCTAATTCTGATCGACCACCTGAATTAGTTCAAGCTATCTTGAGCGATCCCAAAACTTTTAATACTGTAATTGCTACAGATGCCACTAGCAGTAGCGTTGGCAACATGATTTTTGATGGTTTAGTAACTCAAAACCCAATTACAGGAGAAATAGAACCAGCTTTAGCTGAGTCCTGGAAATTTTCTGAAGATAAATTACGCCTAGTCTTCAGCCTGAGAAAAAATCTGAAGTGGTCTGATGGTCATCCCTTAACCGCAGAAGATGTAGATTTCACTTACAACCAGCTTTATTTCAATCCCGAAATTCCTGCCAGTTCCAGAGATGGCTTTAGAATTGGCGAAAGCAAAGCTTTACCACAAGTCCGCAAGTTAAACGAGCTGCAAATTGAATTTACCCTTCCCGAACCCTTTGCCCCTTTTCTGGGGGCGACAGGTAGCACAATTTTACCTGCTCATGTTCTGCGTCCTACCGTCGAACAGAAAGACCGCGAAGGAAATTTAAAATTTCTTACTACCTGGACGCTAGATACCCCTGCAAAAGATATTCCTGCCAGTAGTGCCTATCAACTAGCCAGTTATGCGACGGCTCAAAGAATTGTTTTTGAAGCCAATCCTTATTACTGGAAAAAAGATCTCGTCAAGGAAGATATTCCTCAGATTAAGCAAGTGGTTTGGGAAATTGTCGAATCTACCGATACATCGTTGATGCAGTTTCGCTCTGGTAGCTTAGACTCTATTGGTGTCTCTCCTGAATATTTCTCTTTGCTCAAAAAAGAAGAGAACAAGGGTGACTTTACAATTTACAATGGTGGCCCAGATTACGGCACCAACTATCTGGTCTTTAATCTCAATACAGGCAAAAGAAAGGGCAAACCTCTAATTGCGCCGAGAAAGTCGCGGTGGTTTAATAACCTTAACTTCCGCAAAGCCGTAGCCCACGCCATCAATCGCCCCCGAATGGTCAAAAATATCTACCGTGGTTTGGGACAACCGCAAAATTCTTTTATCTCGGTACAGTCTCCTTTTGCCTACGCGGGCTTACAAGGTTATGATTACGACCCCGAAAAGGCAAAACAATTATTGCTAGAAGCAGGGTTTAAATACAATCAGAAAAATCAATTACTGGACGAGCAAGGAAATCGAGTTAAATTTACTTTCAATACTAATACAGGTAATAAAATTCGTGAAGCTATGGGAGAACAGGTGGAATCAGACTTGGAAGCGATTGGTATGGACGTTAACTTCAAAGCGATTAACTTTAACGTTTTAATTGGCAAATTAAGTAGCTCACTGGACTGGGAATGTATTCTCCTGGGCTTAACTGGGGGGAACGAACCCAACAATGGGGCAAATGTCTGGTTTACCGATGGTAACTTGCACATGTTCAATCAAAAACCTGCCCCTGGACAACAACCAGTGGAAGGTAGAACGATCGCTGAATGGGAAAACAAAATTGATAAGTTATTTGTCAAAGGTGCCAGAGAGCTAGATGAGGAGAAGAGGAAGGCTATCTATGTTGAAATTCAACAGCTAGTATCAGATAACTTACCGTTTATTTATCTAGTTAATCCAAAGGCTTTGGGTGCGGTGCGTAACAAAATTGAAGGGGTGCAATATTCAGCTTTGGGTGGTGCATTTTGGAATATGGAAGAGTTGAAGATTACTGATTGACATACTTCTCGACGGCTCTGTACTAGCATCACTATCAAAGATTAGAGTATGAACAGCGATCGCTATCAAGATTTAGGCAAATCAGTTAAGTGAAAGGACAGTCTGATAAGGATTTTGTTTAAAGTTACTCGAATGCTTTTTTATGAGTTAGTTAACGAAACTAACGATACAATTGGTTAGAAGGAAATATAGTTACTTCACACAAAGGAACAATTAAAAGAGGATGCAGATCAAAGCAACCGATACAGCATTATTAGATTGGACTGGCGCGATACTTGCCGTTGGTATCTTGGAAGGTGAGACCGAATTATCAGGAGATTTGGCCAAGTTAGATCAGAAATTAGCAGGAGCAATCTCGGACTTAATTGCTGACGAGGAATTTGAGGGTAAATCTGGTTCTACCGCAGTTAGCCGCGTGGGAGGCAAGAATCCTATACGTAAAATTGCCTTGGTTGGCTTAGGTAAAGCTGAGGATTTATCTGTTGATAGCTGGCGTAACGCTGCTGCCGAGATTGCTCGTGTGGCAAAGAAAGATCGTAGCCTAGGTATTAATATTCCCTTGGGATTAGAGTCCCCTACGGAAGTCGCTCAAGCTATCACTGAGGCAATTATTCTGGCACTACACGAAGACAATCGCTTTAAGTCTGAACCAGAATCCAAAGAACCTAAATTAGAAACTATTGAGTTAATTGGTTTAGCAGGTCAAGATCAGGCAATCGCCAAAGGTACAACTATTGCTGAGGGAGTAATCTTCGCCAGAGAACTAGTCAATGCCCCTGCCAACGAGGTGACTCCCGTGACTATGGCTGAGACAGCTCAACAGCTAGCGCAAGACTATGGTTTAGAAATTAAAATCTTAGAAGAGTCAGATTGTGCTACGTTCGAGCAGGGTATGGGTGCCTATATTGGTGTGGGAAAAGCTTCAGAAATTCCCCCCAAGTTTATCCACCTAACCTATAAGCCCCAGGGAACAGCAAAGCGTAAAGTTGCTATTGTGGGTAAAAGCCTCACCTTTGATTCTGGTGGCTTGAATCTTAAACCTAGCGGTAGCGGGATTGAAACCATGAAAATGGATATGGGAGGCGGTGCCGCCACCCTCGGCGCAGCCAAAGCGATCGCCCAACTTAAACCCGATGTAGAAGTCCACTTTATCTGTGCTGCCACGGAAAACATGATTAGCGGCAAAGCCATGCACCCAGGAGATATCCTCAAAGCCGCTAATGGCAAAACGATTGAAGTTAACAATACCGATGCCGAAGGGAGATTAACTTTGGCAGATGCTTTAGTTTACGCGGAAAAATTAGAGGTGGATGCGATCGTCGATCTAGCTACTTTAACAGGAGCTTGCGTCGTCGCTCTGGGCAATGATATTGCAGGGTTGTGGAGTAATGACGATACTTTGGCTCAAGAGATGAAAACTGCCGCAGAATTAGCGGGAGAAAAATTCTGGCAGTTACCGATGGAAGAAAAATATTTTGAGGGCTTAAAGTCACAAATTGCTGATATGAAAAATACTGGCCCTCGTGCTGGTGGCTCAATTACCGCTGCACTATTTCTAAAACAGTTCATTAAGGATACTCCCTGGACGCATTTAGATGTGGCTGGTCCCGTATGGACAGATTCTGCTAGTGGAGTTAATAACAAGGGGGCGACTGGCTTCCCTGTCAGAACCCTAGTTAATTGGGTCAGTAGCTAAGATTTGTTCGAGACTGGCTTGTGGTGTAGAGCGATCTGCAAGAGTCTATAGTATTGACAATTCTAACGACTGCTGACACCATTGGAAAAATGTATTTGCTAATACATTAAACGTTTGATATCGTTGTTATTTTTGTTATTGCGTTTAGTCTTAATCTCAGGTTAAAATTGACGCGATCGCAGAAAATAGGCGATTAAGTTTTTTTTTTAAGGTGTGAGGAAAATGTCCAAATTAGTACGCAACTTATTGCTGGCTTCTCCAGCAATGATCGGTCTTGTATTGAGTTCTCAACTATCAGCTTCTGCTCAGTTAACTGCTGAGGCAGATGGCAACAGTCAAATACTTGACCAAATAAATAGTTATAGTCAAGAGGGTAGAACTAAACCTCGCAATCAGGTAACTAACGTTAATCAACTACGAGATGTTTCCCCCACCGATTGGGCTTACGAAGCACTGCGGAGTTTGGTAGATCGTTATGGCTGTATTTCTGGTTTCCCTAATCAGACTTATCGTGGCAATCAAGCTCTTTCTCGTTATGAATTTGCTGCTGGCTTAAACTCTTGCTTGAATCAGATTGAACGCTTAATTGCTTCACAGGGTTCCGTGACTTCGGAAGATTTAGATACGATAAATCGTCTGTCTCAGGAGTTTGAAGCAGAATTAGCCACTATTGGCGGTCGTGTGGATGAACTTGAAAGCCGTACAGCCGTATTAGAAGACACTCAATTCTCCACCACAACTAAACTGGAAGGTGAAGTAGTCTTTGGTGTCAGTGGCGAGTTCAACAATACCAGTAACGATGAAATTGTTTTTCAAGATCGGGTACGTTTAAACTTCGTTTCTAGTTTCTTCGGAGAAGATGCTTTATTTACTCGTCTTGATGCCTCAAACGCCGGATTTGATGGTTTCCAGACCGAAGACAGTAGCGGAAATGATGTCCCTCTAGATACTGGTGCATTAACTTACCAAACTAGTGATAGTGGTAATGACTTTGGAATTGGTTGGTTAGCTTACTACTTCCCTATCGGTGACAAAATCGACGTTTACCTACCCGCAGCATTCCCTCTCTGGCAAGACTTTGTACCTACCCTCAGCCCATTCTTAGATTCCTTCACTGGTGCTACTGGTTCGCTTTCCAGCTTCGCTGAATCTAGTCCGATCTACAAAATTGGTTTGGCTTCTGGTGGGGGTGTTGGTTTCAACTTTGAAGCTACCGACTTTATTACTGTTAGTGCTGGTTACTTTGGCGGTGATAGCTTTAACCCTGATGAAGGTACTGACGGTGGTTTGTTTAACGAAGAATTCTCAGCTCTCGGTCAGGTTACTTTAAGTCTCTTGGATGATAAGCTCCAACTTGCTGGTACTTATGTTTTAGGTCAATTTAGTAACTTCGTTGATACATCAGACCCTGATGATCCTATACCGTCAAATGGGATATTCGATCTGGGAGTAGGTACTTCTAGTGCAGTCCAACCTTTCGGAGATGACGCTGCCGTAGCGGCGAGCGCTTACGGTGTGGAAGCTGCTTTCCAGCTCAATGATCGCATCGCCCTTAATGCCTTTGGTATGTTTATGGATGCACGGGCAACTATTGGTCCTGAGGATACAGAAATTTGGTCCTATGGTACAGGAGTATCCTTCCCCGACCTTGGGAAAGAAGGTAATTTAGCTTCTGTATTTGCTGGTGTAGAACCTTATGCGGACGGTGAAGATAATCCAATCCACCTTGAAGGTTTGTATAAATATCAGTTCAACGACAACGTTTCCGTGACTCCTGGTATAGTCTATATAATCAATCCTAACGGTGGCGAAGAAGTCGACGATGCTATAATCGGTGTCCTTAGAACTACCTTTTCTTTCTAAGTCCAAAACAATTAAGCATTATTTAGCTGATTGCTAATTTTGAAGACCACAGTTATCTATTGAGCTGTGGTCTTTTTGATCTTTAATGCAACGGATTACAAAGAATCCCCAATAATTTAATTTGAGCCATATTAGGACTTTCTAGTTACCGAACAGTGAATCCCCTTAGATCTAAACAAAGATCAAGTTAAGCGTAAGTTTGGTAAGTTAATCATTGGAAAAACAACAGGTTATACTGCTAGATAGCTTTATCGATTACTGATGAGGAATTGTTTTAACGATGAGGAGTGAAATAATTAAACAGAAAAATTCTGTCCCCAACGCAGAACAAATATCTCAGAGCAGTCTAGAGTTAGTTCCCGAATCGCAACCAAAACCAGAACCTGCTCACTCCCCCCAGGGATTGCCCCATGCCTTTGTCGTCATGCCCTTTGGAAAGAAAAAAGGCCCGGATGAGGGTTGGATAGATTTCAATAGTATCTATCATGATTTAATTAAGCCAGCCTTGATGGAAGCAGGTTTTGAGCCATTTCGGGCAGACGAAGAAACTGTCAGTGGCGATATCTTAACCGACATGTTTCAGGAACTATTGCTGGCGGATTTAGTAATTGCCGATCTGAGTATTGATAATGCTAACGTTTTTTATGAGTTGGGGGTGCGCCACGCCTTGCGCAAACGGGGACTGATTCACATTCAGTACTTAGTTGGGCAAATCAGTACCAACAGCGATCCAGAAGTAAAAGCCATCCAACACCAGCTACCGTCACTCTCAGGAGCCGTTCAATTTAGTTTAGAAAGTGCAGCTCAGTCTAATGCTAATAATTTCTGGGTCTTCCTCTCTCTCGGCGATCTGGCTGTCTGTACAGCTCGTAACCCACAACAAGTTACCAGAGCTTATAAAAAAGCACTTAACCTGCTCTGGAACAATAAATTTACCTTACTATCTACCCTCGAATCATTAAGACTTTCAGAATCGCTGAATTTCCGCCCAGAATATGTCAAGGCTGGCATTGATGTGCTTCAGTCAGAATTAAATAGAATCGAACGTCAAGAAGAGGCAGTCGCTGATCCAGAGCAAGCAGAGAACCCCCCCCAAGTTTTCCTCTTCTCAGGTCATATGATTGACAGTCTCAATCGTCCACAACCGAGGTTTCCCGCCGACATGGAAGCCGAAGCACAACAGAAAATCAATCAAGTACTGGATAAGCTACAAGCTGATGCTAACCATCTGGCGATCGCCCCTGGAATCGCTTGTGGGGGGGATATTTTGTTTCTGGAAGCCTGTTTAGAACGCCAGATGAAAGTTGAAGTTTATCTCCCTTTTGAACCTGCTGAATTTATTAAACAGTCAGTTAGCTTTGCGGGAGATGATTGGGTAGAACGTTTTTATAAAATTAAAAATCATCCCCAAGTCAAGATTCACCTCCAACTAGAACAAATTGGGCCCGTACCAGAGGGAGAAGATCCCTTTGAGCGTAACAATCGTTGGGCGCTCCATTCAAGTCTAGGTTACGGAATAGATCGGATCAGGTTGCTCGTATTGTGGGACGGCAAGGGAGGAGATGGTCCTGGGGGAACTGGGGATATGGTCAAGCAAGTACGTCAATTAGGAGGGATTGTCGAACATCTAGATACCACCAAGTTTGATTATTGGAAAACAACAAAAAAGAACAAGGTT
>JAAUYH010030493.1_pt1 | contig 10280 bp, 7 predicted proteins | sample 7278061 | NCBI WGS metagenome assembly JAAUYH01 (sample SAMN14350203, study PRJNA611818) | marine sediment metagenome | isolation source: surface marine sediment (0.6m) | place: French Polynesia: Moorea | collected 2018-08 | reverse complement strand
TAGAAAAAGCAAACAAATGTATTCTAGGTTCATAAATATATAAACTCATACTAGAACTCCTAAATATAATTTTTATTTCAATAAGAAGATAAAAGTTGTTATTAAAAGGAAATACTAACCTATTATGATGCTATTTAATTTATAAGTATAAATAACTATATTACTAGCCATTTAAATTCCGGAAATAGTTACATTTAATGTTATTAACTGCTCGCATAATCAATCAAGTAACAGTTATTTAACACGCTTTCGCAGGTGTATCAAGTATGTATTGTTACTATTGTTAGTATTTGTTTTTTGTATATAAATCTACTTTATCTTTCAAACAGCTTTCTAGATTCTCTACAAGCTGCGATCAAGCACTTTAACCAATATTTTCGATAGTAATACCCGGATTACTACTTGATTACTCGTGAAGACATCTAAAATTTATACTTCACGCCCGAACAACGGTAACAGAGCGCCCATTCTCACTGGTCACAACCTCAGTACTCAAACGCTCCTCTATGGGTAAAGCCTTCCCACGCAAATCAAAAATCACCAACCAACCAAAATTTACTCCCAACCGCGCCAAATAGGAATCTAACTGTTCCAGACCCGATTCTAACGGATCTCCTTTTTTATCTCGCCAAGTCTTGAGTTCTATTCCCAAAGTTACATTTCCATATTTCAAACATAAATCCATGCGATCGCGCCCAATTGCGTATTCCCGCTCCAAGGTTCCACCCCCATTCACAACGCGATGCAAAAATGCCATTAATACTAAATGTGGGGCAATCTCATGGTAAGCAGCACTACCAAGCAACGGTTCGCCATGTTGTCGCCAAAATGCTATAAATGCCTTGAGTAAAGCATCTGTATCTAATTCCCCTGATGGAGTTAACCAACTCGGACTGATGTGAGGTAATGTATCTTGAGTTCCTTGTACTAACACGCGGGGAATAACTTCTCGGTAAATCGGATTTGCAATTATCAATCCTCCCGCAGGATCTCTTCTTAACAAACCCAAATCCAGCAAATATTGTCGATCGTCCGATGAGGTCACCCCCAATGTTTGTCCTGATAATATCGGTTCAATAATTGTTTTTACCCTTGGTTCTCGTAATTTCTCTGCAAGGGAGTCGAGATGAGTATCTTGTCTTTTAATTAAAATTTCCTTGGCTTTATGAATATGCTCTGATGTAATGGCGACATTCGTATCTGTTACCATCTCTTCAACAACTTCCTTAGCCAAAGCATTTACTAACCAAGGCTGTCCCTGAGTCAAATGAAAGGCTGTTTCGATTGCCGACTCTGTGAAAACTTGTCCGGTATCATCAGTGTGTTGTTGGTATAGTTCCCCAACTTCTGTAGCAGTAAAATTCCTCAGGGTTAGGGAGCGGACTTTTATATTAAATGGACTTGCAGTATTTAATCTGTTACTACCCCCACTCGCGACCTTGTAATCTCTGACATCACGTAAACCTACTAAACCAAGTGATATGGGAAAATTGTTAGGACGGAGGCGATAACCATCGCGTAATTGTCGTAAAACTGAAATTAGAGCTTCATCTCGTAAGGAATCAATTTCATCAACAAATAATACTAGAGGCTTTGATAAGGCTTGTGACCAAGACTGTAAAGCAGCTTGTATTCTTCTTCCTGGCTCTGCATTCTTCCATTTTAAAGGAAGTTGTAAATCTTGAGCTAAATCTAACTGAGTGCTTGACACCCAAGCATCAAGAATCGCAACTTCAGCTTCACCTGGGTCATTACTAAAAGGTGCACCAACTTCTGCAGAAACCATAACAGCTATATATTTACAACTTTCTGTTAGTTGTTTTGCTAGCGCCAACATCGCGGTAGTTTTACCAGTTTGGCGAGGTGCATGAATGACAAAATAACTTTGTTGGTCAATTAACCGCTCTAAATTGGGTAACCGAAGCGTCGGCGGTAACATGTAGTGGATATCAGCTTTACAAGGACCAGCAGTATTGAACCAACGAGTCATAATAGGAATTTCACAACCAAGGGAGATGCATTCAGTTTAGCAATTAGAGAAATACCTGGATCTAAACAAATAACAATTAAAATAGCGATAAGCACATTCACCGCAGGTGCGGCTCAGTGCATAGGCGTTTTAACGCGCCAAGCCGAACGCTTAAAGCGCCTCGAAGCGATCGCCTTTCACTCCCGAAAAGCAACCGCTTAGTTTTGAACATCGGAATTAACTTAGTGTTCCTACTCTCTTCTCTCTTAATCTTTAACCTGCGTCTGGAACATTTTTTCTAAGCTTATGTTTTGACGCTTATATTTTGAAGCTTATTTTTTCTGGTTTCACTGTTGTAAATTAAAATTCAGCGAATAACACAGGTACAAGTAATAAACTAGTACAGGTTGGTGGAAATGAACCAACCATTTAGAAAACTTCAAAGCTAAAGAACACAATACTTATGTCCTACGGACACCCTATGCTAATGATTTTTTACTTTTTACTTTTTACTTTTTACTTTTTACTTCCGCGCAGCAGTACCAGGATTGCAAACGGGTTAATCTAAAGTCCCCAAAACAGAAGACATTTCAGCTTTAGCAAGTTCCTGCGTCAAAAATCCTTTCTCGTAAATATTAGGATTTGTTTCAGCAACTAAGGTATAAGATTCACGGACTTGAGTATTGATAGCGACTGTTTTGACGTCATACATCTGCATGACAAACTTAGGATAAAATCCAATACCAACAATCAGTACCAAGAAGCAGGCTGCAATAAACACTTCACGGGTACTAGCATCGCGATAAACAGACTCAGTAGGTAAGAGACAATCTGTACCAAAACATACTGTTCCTTCATCTTCCTTGTTTTCGAGCAAGGCATTAGTAATGTCACAGGTCATTTTACCTGTACCATAAAATACTTCTCTGAGCATTGAGAGAAGATAAATCGGTGTCAGAATAATTCCTACTGCTGCCAGAAAAACAGTTACGGTACAGAATGTTGAACTATAGATATCACTACTTGTCAAGCCTATAAAGACAGAAAGTTCGCCAACAAAACCACTCATACCGGGAAGGGCTAAAGACCCCATTGCACCTATAGTAAATAGAGCAAATACTTTTGGCATTGCTAACGCCAGACCACCCATTTCTTTCATTGCCATTGTATGGGTACGGTCGTAGGTCACACCAGCTAAGAAGAATAGCACTCCAGCAATCAAACCATGGGAAATCATCTGCAACATTGCCCCATTGATTCCCAAGTCAGTGAAGGATGCAATACCTAGTAGGACGAAACCCATATGGGAAACGGAGGAATATGCTAAACGACGCTTCATATTTGTCTGAGCAAAAGAATTCAACGCGCCGTAGATAATGTTGACTACACCAAGAATTGCTAAAACAGGTGCGAAGTAAATATGTGCGTCGGAAAGAAGTTCTAAATTAAGGCGAATTAATCCATATCCACCCATTTTGAGGAGTACGCCTGCCAAAATCATTGACACTGGAGTAGAAGCTTCGCCATGAGCATCTGGTAACCATGTATGCAATGGGAAGATAGCCAGTTTAACGCCAAAAGCAATTAATAAACCTGCATACAGAAGTAATTCCAGAGCTAGTGGAAAATCCTTCATCTTCAAAGCAGCCATATCAAAGGTCACATCACCGCCACCATAAAATGCCATTGCGATCGCTGCGACTAAAATAAATATGGAAGCTGCTGCTGTATAAATAATAAACTTAGTTGCTGCATAACGACGTCTAGCACCACCCCAAATACATACCAGTAGGTACACAGGAACTAGTTCTACTTCCCACATGATGAAAAATAGCAACAAGTCTTGAGCTACAAAAACCCCAATTTGTGCCGCATATAGCACTAACATTAGGAAGTAAAATAAACGGGGTCTACGGTCAACCTGCCAAGCTGAAAACATGGAAAGGGTTGTGACAAAACCTGCTAAAAGCACTAAGGGAACAGATAGACCATCAACCGAAACAGCCCAGTCTATTCCTAATTGAGGAACCCAAGCATAATTTTCTGTTAGTTGGAAAGTTGCACTACCGGAATCATAATTCAGCCAAAAGGCAACACACATTAAGACAAAATCTGCTATACCTACGCCTAAGGCATACCAACGTACATATTTACCATTCTTATCAGGCAGCAAGGGAATGAGGAGAGCTGCAAGGAGTGGTAACAAGATAATCGCGGTAAGCCAAGGAAATTGTTCCGCTGTCATGTGAATAAGAATAAATACTCATTTTGCTTATGATCTCATCATACTAAAATTTGTAACAATTTATGTATAGATATTTGTCATGGATAATTATAGATATGTTTGGGAGCAATCTATAAGCTATGAGCTACAAGGCTTTGATAGGTTACTTGTATTGTGAGTTTACAAATTAATAGGCTGTAAAAAAGTTTAAATACTTATAAATTAGGTAAATTCTGTTTATATTTCACAAAATCTATTCGAGAGAAGTTCGAGATATGTAATTTCAATCTCAATATTTTAAAACTAAGGAATATATTGTTCTATCTCTACAGCGTTGATTTATTGCTTCACGTCGTCGCTGTCTTATGCTGCTAATATTTGAATCGAGTTGAAGCTCGTTACCAAGATTGCCCAAACTGTAAATCATTGGCAATCGCAGTAGATAACGCCAATGTCGATATGTAGCATTGAGAAAGGCATTGTTAACTGTTAGTAAATCATTTTCACACTTATCGGTTAACCAGAAAGCATCATTATGCTTTTCTACAGCCCAGCGATTGATAGAGTGGATGGCATAATTGATATCATCTGGACGGGGATGGGGACGAACAAGGAAATAAGCTGCACCAAATGTAGCTTTACCAAATTCATTCAGAATATTATGTCCGCGTTCGATTGCCATCAAAGGTGCAATTAAAATCCAAGCTTCCGTGCTGGGGAATTTACTTACAAGTCCGCGCTGTATGCTTTGTCCACTACCACACCAGTCAGTTTCAAATTGGTCATCGTCGCATACCAAACGCATCACCTGTTCGCGCCATTCCGGACGGATTTTCTCTAAATGTTCCTGTGCTAATTTTGCTTGTTCGTAACTACTTACAAGTAATAAAATTCGCTGACGATGTTTCGGTAGTTTCGTGCGTTCTTCTTCTAATTTACTCGGTCCTCCCAAGCCACCCTGCTGCGCTAATTGATTGAGCAATTCCTTTAAAGCCATATCGCGTTCGTTATTCTTGCTTCCCGATACTCTAATTGGAAGTTGTTGCAAATCGTCATAAAAATAAGGCTCAAAACGAAATTTACTTTTTTCTATTGCTTTTAACTCTTCTTCTGGGGAACGCAACACTCCAGCCACGGGAACTTGAATGTGATATCCTGGCGATTTACCAGCCCAACTCGTACCTGAAAGTAACAATACATTCGGTCCAATAATACCTTCACCAGCATAAAGTTCGTGGAGATGAAGTAATAACCAGCGTCCCACACCCAAACATTTGAAAAAACGTAAGTCCCCAGGTGCGTCTTCAGTAGACTGTACATATTGAAATGCCAGTATATTACCCATAGGTGCTGTCGGTACTACTGGTTCATAATCTCTGGGTGGAGTCTGAAACAGTAGGGAACTTCCACCTTCTAATTTATATACTTCTTCCGCCAACTTCCAATCCCGCAGCATCGAATTAAACCGTTGTTGAAGTACCGCTACTAACAGGGCAAATTCCATCTTCACAACAGTATTATCTAACACCTTTTCACTCAGACCACTAGACTCTTGATGATTGAGAATCCATTCTCGTAAATTCTGTCGAGCCAAATCTTTATCTGTTGTTAATAGAAGTTTGTGGCTAATTTCAGCGAGAGGATGGTTGCTGTGATCGCCAAGGGGGTCATTAAGATAGCTACCAAATAAGTCTACTAGTCTTTCACTAACCTGATCGTCGTTTCCACTACTTGTAATTTTTCCGCATAAAGAATTTGCAATTTCTGATAAAATCAACCAGTAAGTAAAATAATCGCCACGTTCGCTCCATTTTTTCAAAGCTGGAGGATTCTTTAGTAACAAATTATAAATCCGGTCAACTGCAATTTGTGCGGTTGCATGAGCTTGCGACCAATTATCTGTATCATCGTCTGCAAGTTGTACTCGTCCTTTAAAATTCAACTGTTCCACTACAGGTTGCTGAACTTTGCTAAACCAGCCATCTCCTCCAGCACCGAATAACTTTTGATTGGGACAAAAAATATTGTCGAGTTGCACCTGTACCTGGTCAACTTCATCAATAATTACTAAATCGCTACGAAGATAAACCAACTCTAAAAATCGAATACTCTCGCGATTTATCTGCGAAGCTACACGAGTATATACCAAACTTGCCGGTGTTGCAATCCATACTTGTGCTTTGACTAAATCCCGTTGTGCTTTATGAAATGGACAAGCACTATAAATCGGACAAGCATATTCATCCTCAGTATCTTCAGCCTCTTTTTCTCTTTCTTCATCGTTGCTTAAAGTCGTTAATCCAATACAGGGTTGCTCTCTCATCTTAAAAGGACGAGGTGCATCTCTACGTAATTCGCTTAGAGGACAAGAGGTACTCAACCATTGAAATCCGGGATGTGCTAAGTTTAAAGGCTGCTTCGAATTTTGTGAATGCCATGCTCTATGTAAACGATTAGCATGTCTATCCCGATTTGAAGCCCCTAACACAGGAGCAACTGAAATACCCAATTTATGAAATATTTTTGCTTGTTCTAAAACACTAATTACATCTCCAAGAACAATACTTGTATAAAGTCCACGTCTTGCCAATAGCACGGACAATACTATCATCAGTGTAGATTTACCATATGAAACCATACCGATGAGATTTATCAATCCCTCTATAGTTAGATTCTCTGAAAGTAAGAGACTTTTAGCGTCTTCACTAACAAGCTCTAAAATAACTCTGGATATCCGATATTTCCAGGTTAGTTTTTGTTTCGATTCATCTCCAGATTGAATATGATTGATAACCAAAAATTTTATGCAGAAGTCGGTAGTAGTATTCGGCAAGCGAGAAAAAACATAGGATTGAGTCAAGAAGCACTTGCTTCCCTTGTTTCGATTACTAGAACATCGGTGACAAATATTGAAAAATTTTGGTTCACACCTTAATGGATCTAGCTGTAGCATTGCAGGTTGAGCCTGTTGATTTGCTTCCTAACTATCGCGCAAAATTTGAAGTCGAACTTAAGATTTATTGAAAAATCGTCCCCCAGAAGAACAAGACTGGATTAAAGCTGCAGTCACGTCTATAGAGGAAAAAGAAAATTAGTGCCAGTTAGACGTAAGTATATAAGCTCTACTGCAGAGAAACTTCTCAATGAATATAATATTAAAGCACCCCCAGTGATTGTAGAAGAATTGGTAGGCGCTTTAGGGATAGCAATACAATATGAACCCGCAGATGATAAACTATCTGGGTTTTTGCTTTGAGATTTAAAAAAACACCGTGCTGTTATTGGTGTAAATAGTTCTCACCCTCTAAATAGACGAAGATTTACAATCACCCATGAGATAGGACATTTTCTACTAACGATTAAATAATTTACATTTAGTTTTATATTTTTACTTTTCTTAACGATCTGAGATAAGTTAGATAGTGGAGGTTTTTCCCTGACTAGACTCGTTAAGATAATTTAGAATTTCTATGTCTTCACCAAATACTGTTGTCCATGACTCAGACCAAAACTTGAATCAGTCTTCATCATCATGGGAAATTAAGCTACTTTACGACGGTAATTGTCCCCTGTGCGTGCGTGAAGTTAACTTTTTACAGAAACGCGATGCTGGGAGAAATTTAGTCGCATTTGTAGATATTGCAGATGATGATTACAACCCAGAGGAAAATGGTGGAGTTGATTTTGAAGCTGCAATGGGACGGATTCATGCAGTCTTACCCGACGGTACAGTAATTAAAAATGTGGAAGTCTTTCGCCGCGTTTATGAAGCTTTGGGAATGGGTTGGGTTTATGCAATCACCAAATTACCTATAATTGGCGTGATCGCAAATTTCATTTATGGTATTTGGGCTGAATGGCGACTTGCTCTAACCGGAAGACCGAATTTAGAAACTATTATTCGAGAACGTCAGCAGCGACTTGAGTGTAGCATTGACACTGAGGGACGCTGTCGAACTGATTAATTAACTATTACTCAATCTCCCAAACTAAAACTTTCCCAAAAAAATTTTTTTCCAAAATGCTTTGAAATTATCCCACAATCTTTCTAGAAATGATTTCTTTCGGTAACGTACAGCTTCCCTCCAGGTCGAGTTTAAATCTGGACTAGAGTCTCTCGTTCGGTTAAATTGAAAATTTTCTTCGATCCTAGCAGCTTGATTTAAATCGGCATTAGCTCTATGTTTGTATCCCAACTTATGACAAACAAAAGCACGATATTTATATGCTTCAACATAATGAGCATTGAGGTGAATTGCTCTACTAAAATCTGCGATCGCCTCTTCGTATCTGCCCTCATTAGCCTTGTCTACTCCTGACTGATAAAAGGTTTGGGCGTTAGAACGATAAACATATACTTTAGTTGTTTTTTTCTCTGTTTGAGGTTCACTTTCTTCTTTACTCGATTGAGTTGTATCTGCTTGGGGTTTATTTGTTCGAGGTTTATATGTACCAGGTTTATTTGTTTGCTGCTTAGAAGAAAATTTGGGTTGATTGGATGAGTCCGCTTGATAAGATTTGAGTAACTCGTAAGCCTCATTAATAGTTTTAATTTTTTGCTCTGCTTGTTGTTTTTTATCGAGGTCAGAAAAACAGTCAGGATGCCAAATCTTTACTAACTGACGGTAAGCTTGCTTAACCTGGGCGAAAGATGCACCTGGTTCCAATCCCAAGATATAGTAAGCACTTTTTATATCCAGGTGCTTTTTCATATAGGGAAAATAATAATAATCAATCTTGTTAATCTTTTTCTATGATAGTTCCTTCTACAACTTCCTTATTGTCAATTCAAACACCTCATAGTGGTTATCATTGGGACGGTAGTGCTCGCCGGTTCTTTGAAGGTTGGTATTACCGCGTCACTTTACCTGCTCAGAAGCAAACTTTTGCTTTTATGTACTCTATCGAAGATCCTGTTGGCGAGCGAGAGCATAGTGGTGGTGGAGCACAAATACTTGGACCCAATGACGAATATTTGGTAAGAACATTTCCTAATGTGAATCAATTTTGGGCTAGTCCTGATGTATTAGCCTTAGGTCACTGGGGGAAAACAGATTTTTACTCGAAAAATACAGATTCTAGAACTATAGGCTCAACAAATATTGGTTCAGGAAATATTGGTTCAGGAAATATTACTTCAAAACCCTGTTATCTTTCCCCTGAAAAATTTAAGACTCATATCAAAGAAGGGTATCAAGCAACAGCAACTTTAAACCAAGGTTTAATTCGCGATCGGGGTACAAATAAGTATTGTTATTGGGAATATGAAATCAAACCAATTTACGGCTGGGGTAACCAAGGAAACATTCAACAATCAACAGCTGGGTGGGTATCATTTTTACAAATATTTGAACCTGGTTGGCAGATTTTGATGGCTCATGGTTTAGCTAGTGGTGTAATAGACTGGAATGGTAAAATTTATGAATTTACTAACGCTCCAGCCTACGGCGAAAAAAATTGGGGCGGTGCTTTTCCTCAAAAATGGTTTTGGCTAAATTGTAATAGTTTTGACAACGAATCTGACTTAGCATTAACAGCAGGTGGTGGAAAACGTGGTGTTTTGTGGTGGATGGAATCTGTCGCCATGATTGGCTTACATTACCAAGGTAAATTCTACGAATTTGTTCCTTGGAGTTCTCATGTAACTTGGGATATTCAACCTTGGGGTAAATGGGAAATGAGTGCTAGAAACGACAACTACGAGATAAAGTTAATTGGAACGACTGATTTACCCGGAACTCCACTACGCGCACCTACGCAAGATGGCTTGATATTTTGCTGTCGCGATACCATGCAAGGAAAATTAGAATTAGAATTGCGAGAAATAAATAGTAAAAAAATAAAAACTATCCTGACGGCACGTAGTTCCTTGTGTGGATTAGAAATAGGCGGCGGCTCTTGGAATGACCCATGGTCATCTTTATCTTAAGTGCTATCATATTAAGCGTGATAGTAATTAAGTGTGATAGTAATTGGGGCTGTAGCTCAGCTGGATAGAGCAACCGCCTCCTAAGCGGTAGGTCGCCGGTTCGAATCTGGCCAGTCCCGTAGTTCATAAAAATCAAATAAAGTAGTTTTCCAAACTTC
>JAAUYH010024932.1_pt1 | contig 10281 bp, 5 predicted proteins | sample 7278061 | NCBI WGS metagenome assembly JAAUYH01 (sample SAMN14350203, study PRJNA611818) | marine sediment metagenome | isolation source: surface marine sediment (0.6m) | place: French Polynesia: Moorea | collected 2018-08 | reverse complement strand
GGATGTATCTTCTATGATAAAATAACACCACAGCCCTAATTAATAATCTAAGGCTATTCAGTGACTTTTTAGCCATTCAAGTCAATGATCATAGTGTGATCGTTCAAGTTTATTTAGAATTGATGATTTGTAGTTAACTTAGGTAGTTTAGCAACTAGTATAAAGGTTCAGGAACTCCTCCGCCCTACTGTTTTGGCAGGCACAACTGGTGTAAACCCCTCCAGCCTTAATAAACGCTGCAGCGTGTAAAAAGCTTTTAAGCTCAGTACCTCATAGTTATCCTACCATCCATCCTTCAACCATCATCAGTAAGCCCTCGCGTCCTTTGTCCATACTCAGCACCATCGTAGACTATCCACAGTCGTTTTACAATTTCTCGAAACACCCTATCCTATACCTTTCTGGGATCACAGTATGTAATGCATCGGACTCACATAAAATAAGTGGGATAGATACCAAAGTAGTACTATTTAACACTTGAATTCGCACTCCCTTCTTTATTTTTCCCGGGAATGGCGATCATCATGTATGTAATGTCTAACCAAGTTAGAATATGTATGTTGGATGACGAAATCGGTGAACCAATATTGTGTAGCCAATTCCAATGCTAAACCTCACCTCGTTTTACTCTATTATTACATTAGACGATTATAGAAGTACGAAATTCGTATATCATTCGAACGTTTGTAGGCGGATAAATTTGTACAAAATCTTAAATAAACCCTAATTACGATGAACGCTTTCGTTGTCCTAACTTGAAAGTATTATCCGATGTTTTGCAGGGATGTTTTTGTTCCATAGTTCCTGGGAAGTCTTCGAAATTGATTTCACAACAATATGATTTTTCAAAATCATCACGAAATCTATTAATGACAAATTTTCGCATATAAATGATATTTGTTGTTCTGAAATAGATTGCAGACTGCTCTCCGCATTTTGATTTGCCTATGCAATGAATGCAGTGTGTCAAGGAAGCAAGTAGACTAAATCGAAGAGTTTGAAATTAAAATAGATGTAAATAAATCAAGAAATTTTCACGATGAGCAAGATATGTCTGAGCAGCATATTATCTACATATTTCTCTAGAATGATTCATGGATCGTCGAAGTGCAACGATTACGACAAATAACAATATCACCCAGCGCGATTCTAAGCTTGTTTCATAGCTCTGTTATATAGCGGCACTACTCACGACTAATCATTTCTTCTCCAAAGCGTTGCTCACGCTGCCTAAATCAGGTGCTTTTGCGTTCTTTTCGAAACTGCACGCATGTAACGAAACGAAGCATGTACGACATCTCCCATTTCAAAGGCTATCGATGGCATTAAACAGTATATTGGAAACACAACCAATTATGTATATCGCATTATTAACGTACTTCCTTGGCATTGCCGGAGTAGCACAAGCGCCGGAATGCGCCAGCCAATCTTGCGTCACAAATTACTAGGGAAACAGGAGTAGGACTACTGTATATTTAGTTGTGATGAAAAACGAAACAGTGGCCGTTCAAATCCAGCGCTGTAGATACAAATGGAATTGTTGAATCGTACAAGGGAAGGTGTAGGGTAATCTGATCTGATTCATAGTCACTGGAAAACGCAAGATGGTCGATGTTGGCGGAGTAAAGGAAGTGTTACAGTATCGCCAGCAAATTCGCGCGAATAGTCGCGTTAAAAGCTCAAGCGAAAGGAAGCTTATAATTGGGTGGTATTCTTATTTTGCAAGTCCTCGATTAATTTCACGGAGTGTGTGGCTCACACGTCACCGTGACGAGTCGCAAGATGCAATCTGCAGGGTTTTCGTTCCGGCTCCCGGAGCATTAGCGCTTTGCATGCACGTGGCACTATCGTAAGCCGCTGTGCGAATGGCGGCCCATTCAGATGGCCAATCACGGGGCTGCGGGGTAATTCGAGTGGCAAGGCGGCTAGTTTTTGCAACAATTTCAATGGTTCGCTGCCTGAGGCAGCACTATTCGATGGATTCATAGTTAATTCGTGCGAACTTCCAATACTGCGGTTCCTTATTTACGGAGGACCACTCAGCCACGATATTACAGCAGCGCGACCGAGTAAGAGGACGCCGCAAGTCGCACGCTGTGCTCAGGTGAGATGGGTCGAGTGATCAGGCGCACGCCGAGAGAGACGTTTTTCAGCACGCTGTCGTTCGGCGAGCTGGAGGACATCCTGCTGTCGTTCAGCCACTACCCGCACCGCAACGAGTGGTTCGAGAATGTGGACGACTCCATCAAGTACGAGGTGCTGGAGAACACGAGCCCGTTCGCGGAGGTGCTGAAGGAGTGGTGCTGCACGACGCTGCAGCGCAAGTGGGCGAAGACCGGGGAGATTCCCATCCAGTTCGGCATCCAGGTGCAGACGCTCATGGTGGCGGCGGACAAGCTGAAGTACGTGTTCCTGTCGCACGCCAAGGCAATCCAGCTGTCCTCCCCCATGTTCCGCGAGCACTTCGCCGAGCAGTGCACGAGTCTCACCCATCTGCGTGTGAACGGGCACCACGTCATTGGGAACGAGTACCAAGTGTTGATGTCGCGCGTGGGCATGCGACTTCGCGGCCTTCGCGTCGACAAGTGGATTCACCAGTGGCCCCACCTCGTCGCGAATTATTGCCGCCTCCGCGAGCTTTTCCTGCGCCCCGCAGTACGAGGTGCCGTGGCGAATCAACCATTTTGGCAGAAGGTTGGGCTCTCGCTGCGCTCGCTTGGGATATTCTACAACGGATACAGTCCTGCGGAGGAGAGTGAATTGGAATCGGAAAGAGCCGAGCTCGTTTGGATTTCCCAGTATTGCCCTTCCCTGCGCACGCTTATCCTGAGTTCGCTGGATGGCGTCAACAACACGCATTTCGCGCATTGTCTTGCGTCGTACGGGCCCCAGTTGCAGTACACCAGTCTGCAAGATTTCAAAGAATCCGAAGCACGAATCATCGCTCGCTCGTGCCCGAACGTGCGTGTCAGTGTTCACTCGGACCGCGTGGAAGCGGCGGCGAGGGTGGTGGGTGTGCTGGGCGCGAAGGTCGAGGAACTTTCGTTGTACTCCAACGACAACATCTTCCGCGATGTGCGCAAGAGTGTGATGGACTTGTTCGAGGCGTCGATGAAGAAGTGCGAAGCCATCGAGAAGTTTTACGCACGCACGCCGATCTCTTGTTGGTTCGCGCTGACGATTACACCGAAGCCCGACCTTCTCGAGATTGACTGCAGCACGCTGGGCACGCAGCTGATCACGTTCTTCGGGTCGCTCGCCAAAGCCACCGGGTCACTGCGCCGGGTGAAGTTCATGACGTATCCGCCCACCGCCAGCGCGCTGCGCACGCTGCTCGAAGCGAACCGCGAAATGCGCGAGGTGGTGCTGGAGCTGTACCCGCCGAACAACGAATACCGAGAAAAGCTGAAACCGTCGTCGGAGTATCGCGTGGTGGACCGCTCGAACATGAATTGCGCCGACGAGGTGCAATACCGCGTGGAACTCGTGGAGGTGCTGCGGGCGGCGCCTTCGCTGCAGCATTTCAAGATGGACGCGCGCTGGTGGAGCTACGTGCGAAGGTACGATGGCATCTCGAACGCGTGCGTGCCGCTCCGCTTCCTCATGGACAAGCTTGTTGTAATCATCGATAGATGGCAGTATCTGCCGAAGAACACCGCGACTGCCGGCAGTGAGTGGCACGGCTTGACAAGAGCGTAATCTTGCGCCATCGCGTTTCGCATTGTAGCCAATCATACGAGTAAATAAATACACCGGGACTGCTTGATTGACCACTCACAACCCACGATTCATTTGCCTCTCGAGCTCAATGTTGCATCTCCAACCGTGCACCATTTGATTCAAGGTCACTTCAGAATGGACACGCAGATAGCGCTGCCACTGCCGCAACTACGACTATGACCGTGATGCTGTCTTTCGCGGCTTCCTACCCCCTGAGCCATCGTCGTGCGTTCCAATTCGCATCGCCTGCCACCTCACCACGGCATCGGCGTTCGGCTCGAAGTGTGGCGACCGCGAAACAGTCCGAGTATGACGTTGTGGTTGTGGGTTCCGGCCTCGGTGGTCTGAGTGCAGCGGCGGTGAGTGCTGTGGGGTACGGTTTGTCCGTATGTGTGCTCGAGGCTCATACGATAGCCGGCGGCGCTGCACATGCATTCGAACGTCGAACGGAGCGTGGTGTGTTCACATTTGATTCCGGGCCGTCGTTATTCTCCGGCCTCGCCGGCGATGTGTCGTCGTCGAACCCACTGATGTATGTGCTGAAAGCAGCAGGGGTGGATCTCCCAGTTGTCCGTTACAACGCGTGGGGCTGCTTTTTCGAGAACGACTACGTGGTGGCGCCCATGCTTCGGAGCAAGGCGCTGTTCTCCGACCTCATGAACACTTGCGGCGGGCCGAGTGCTGCCTCGGAAATCGCCGCATTAGTCAAAGCGCTTCGCCCTCTTTCCGCTGCGACGACCGCCATACCCTCCACGGCGCTCCGATTCGGCGATGGTATCGGAACCGCGCGTGCACTGCTGCGTTACTTGAAGCCGAGTATGGTGGGAGACGTACCGACGTATCTGCAATTATCGAAGCCGTTCGGGCCGTTGCTGAAGCGATACGTAAAAGACGAGTTTGCGTACAACTTCATGGATCTGTTATGCTTCTTACTCGCCGGCGTTCGCGCCGATGACATTGTGACTGCGGAGGTGGCGTTCATGTTTTCCGAATGGACCGGGTCCACTGCTGGCGACGCAAACAGCGACGAATTGCTCGAATTCCCAGTCGGCGGGTCAGGTGCGATTGTAGAAGCACTTGTGCGGGCAATCGAAGAATCAAACACCGGGTCTAAAGTGCGACTTGGGTCTCGAGTGAAACGCATTATCTTGAAAAATGATACCGCAGTTGGTGTCGAGCTAGCGAACGGGGAGACGATTAACGCGCGGCGGGCAGTGATGTCGAACGCTAGTGTCTGGGACACAGCCAAACTTCTACCAGCTAGTTCGCGTCGACTTGCCTCGAAAGCGATGAGTACGAAGAAACTCGATTCCTTCGTCCATCTGCATGTTGCGCTGGACATGCGAGAGACAGATGTGGACATGTCTTCATTGCAACTCAACTACATTTTCGTGGACTCATGGACACGCGAAATCGACGATCCTCAGAATGTCGTCGTCTTGACCATCCCAACCGTCGCGGACCCCTCATTGGCGCCGCCGGGACACATTATTCTGCACGCATACACGCCGGCCACCGAGCCGTACGGGCTGTACAAGAACATGGATCGCAGGTCCGAGGAGTACAAGGCATTGAAGAAGGAGCGGTGCGAGGTTTTGTGGAAAGCTATAGAGAAAATAATTCCGGATGCCCGCGAGCGCGTCCATATTGGGCTCGAGGGCACCCCTCTCACTCATGAACGGTTCCTGAGCATAGAGGACGGCAGCTACGGACCGAGCATCTCGGCGAAAGACGGAATGTTTCCCGCTGCAGACCTCGCCGGTGTGGACTCGTTGTTTTGCGTAGGACAGTCTGTTTTCCCGGGTATCGGGGTTCCTGCCGTTGCGGCATCAGGTTTTGCAGCTGCCAACAGCCTGGTTCCAGTCGAGAAGCAAATGAAGCTGCTGGAGAAGATCGGGCTGTAAAATTTTGGATCGTGAGCACCAACTGATTCGGTTGCATTCGCGCAGTAAACTAGGAAGTTGCTTGCGAAACCTGGGTACACGGTCTACATGGCTGTCGACTCCGTGCCCTTGGCGTGGGTGATTGGCAACAGGGATGTGTATCGATAGGGAGGGCCGCTCGATTTGGGGAGCGGAGCAAGCACAGTAAACGTGTGCGTGCTGTCATTTGATGCTACGAATTGCACATAAATTTAGGGGCATATCCACGCATGGGCGCAGTCTGCTGACCAGTTGGCTGGAATTCCACACCCCTCTTGCTGCATCGCACTGTGCTACTGTACAGTACTGTACTGTACACGCGGAGAAAATCGAGCGCACAGTAGGACATAGTTGCCAACGTTCGCACTTTCGTTCTTGAGGGGACCTGAGCTATCAGTTCCACATGTTTTCCGGGCCCCTAAATGCGTGATTGATCTCTGCCATTGCATCAGCTGTTGTACTCGCCCACTTCTCGCCTTTCTCGTCCCCCACACATGGCGGACGAGAACGATGAATTGGAATCGTTACGCAAGCTGCTCCGAAAAATGCGCAAGGACTGGGCGGACGTGACATTCATCGTGGAGGGCGAGCGGTTTCCTGCGAACCGCATCGTGCTGTCTGCGGATTCGCCGGTGTTAGCGAAGATGCTGTCGAATGGGATGAAGGAGACCGCACAGACCGAGATTGTGCTCGAGGAACTGGCTGCCGACGTTTGGCGTGCGGTCATTGATTTCACGTACACACGAAAACTCAAGTGTTGTGACTTTACTCTGGCGTTGGGTGTGCTGGAATGTGCACACCGATTCGCGATGGACGATCTCGAATGCGAAGTGGAGATGCGAATCATAGCCACCATGGAGTGTAGCAACTGCGTGAAGGCATACGAGGTGGCGGAATTGTTACAACTGCCGAAACTCCGCGCGGGTGCGTTGCTCTGCATTCAGAACGGCTTCAACTACGTCTCATGTACACGCGATATTGCGCTCTTGAAGCTCGACTCGCTGTTACCTATATTGAACACGCGGCGGCTGGTCGTCGACTCCGAACTGGACATCCTCCTCACTGTCGCGGTGTATCTGTATTTCCGAGAAGAACCGGACACTGACGATTGTCAAGCGTTATCAGCGCACGAGCTGGATTTTCCGAGCGCGAGAGAGGGCGAAGTGGGGCGCATCGCGGAGAAACTGTTGCGTTTCACGCGAGTGACACCAGAAGTCGTGGCGAAACGCATGAAGGTGGGCGATAGCGACTGTCATACGACGAACCTGCTGTTCGAGTGTGTGGACTTGACGAATATGTGCGCACTGGAGCGGCAAATCGCGGCGCGGCTATGTCGCGCGCTGCGGTTTGAGCGGCTGTACAAAAAATGCTGCGATTTTCCGGACCGTCCTTCATTCCGACTCAGCTGTCCACTGGATTCGTGGGACCGCATCCCGCACCTGCGCTACGCGACGCGCTGCACGTTCACGCACCGGTTCTGCAACATCGCGAACGTGGTGGACTGCAACACGCCGCTGAACCGGAAGGACGGGACGTGGGTGCAGGACGAGTTCGGGTGGTGCCGCTGGAAGCCGCGCCTGAGCAGCTCGCGCGACGAGATCGGGTGTACGGCGCTAGAGATCTTTATTGAGCCCGCGTACTACGGGTGCGAGGACACCACGGTGCTGGTGGACGTGTTCGTGCTGTACTGCGACGAGTCCTGGCGCCCCGTCGGCGGCACCAAGGACTACGACGGTCCCAAGACCCTGCGCGACCTGCGCAACGGGCTCACCTGCCTGCTCTCCGACGGCCAGATCTTCAACGGCACCGACTTCCTAACCGTGGGCACCACCATCTACTTCCTGGACGACACATAGTGTAACATTAGCCCGTAACGCACAGCCGCGCACACGCGGCCGAGCTGTAAATCACTTCATATACATTCCGTACGCCCATCTCCGCGCCGCGCCTGTTGTACAATGGCCTTGGCCTGACCCCGCGCTGCGCCGCGTGCAGCGCGTTGCTTCGGGTGGCTCGATGCCCCACTCACACGCGCTCCAGTTTGTCGTTTTCGGCGAGATATTGCAGTTGCGGGTCGGCGGTGGTAATCGCTTTCGCTTGCTCGCGCACGTCCTCGGCGTTGAGTTTGCTCAGCACGAACTTGTGGTAGAGGAGTTTGTGCTTGCGATTCAGCCGATACACGGGCTGCTGCAACTGCTTGGACATGAGCTTCTGCACGTTGCGAGCGAACAGACGCGCGTCCAGCTTCTCCTCGTCGCTGGGCACGTACACGGGCAGCTCGGTGATGGTGACGCGGTTGATGAGCTGGGTCATGGTGCGGAAGATGTGGGTGCGGAAGCGGATGGTCTCCCAGCTCATGTTCCAGCGGCGGTGGGGGAACGTGACGACGACGGGCTGCACGGGCACGGCGGCGTTGAACACGCCGGTGCGGAACGCGACCATGGCGCGCCCGTTGGTGGTCGTGCCCTCGGGGAAGATGACCAGCTTGTTGAGACACCCCGGGCAGCCGGGGCAGTCGGTCTTCGCGAGGTGGCACTGGTGCGTGCGCTGCACGCGGTCCACGAGCGCGGCCGTGAGCGACTCGCCCTCGCGCACGAACAGCGTCTGCAGGGCGGGCGCCATCGTGCCGATGAGCGGCAGCTTCTCGAACGCGCCCTTCGCCACGAACGAGCAGCGGAAATGGCACGCCAGGATCATCGCGTCCACATAACCCAGATGATTCGATACCACCACGTACGCCTTGTGCTCGCTGGGCGCCGCGCGCATGCGCTCGATGTGCACGATGCCGAAGCAAACGAAGGCCACCGCGCGTATCACCGGATACATGCCCATGATGAGGAAGTTACGCACCGGATGCAGTGGCTCGAGCACAAATGCAGTGTGCCGCGACCGTGGCACACCGAGCATGGCGCAAAACGCGAGGAGCCACAGAACAAACCCACAGATTACTAGGAAGATGAGGCGGATAGGTAAGAGCACGATGGCGGTGAATACGGTCTTGACAAACTCGTACACGGTGAACCCGGGGTTGCGCCGCACGTACGGCTCGACCAGCGCCTCGACCTCGGCGCGCGTCCATTTCGTCTCGGTGCTGCGCGGTGTCATGGGGTGTGTGTGCTGGGGTGACGCGGGGGTGCTTCACAGTGCGGGGCGTGCGCATGCGGCGCAGCGGCGGACGCGATGTGAGGGGTGCTTGTTAGTCGCGCGAACTATGCTTTCCATTCGACCCGCTCGCAGAGTACAAGTCCTCGGAAACTCGGGAGTTGAGCATAAACCGTGCGGCGGCAACAAGGGCAGAGGTGCAATCAGTTCACGGCGCTGCGCGAATGCGGGCCCAGTGCGTTTCTCCGCACAACACAATATATCTCCTGTTTGGTATAGGGTACATTGACCATGCCTTTCGGTTGGACAATGTTCCAACCCCATGACACGTGTGAGCCTCCCCATGATGTCACTTGCAAAGACCGAAGAAATTGTACCCCAGACCGACCACTCGCAGGTGCGCTTGCTTCGCTTTTTCGTGCGTTTCCTGCGATGCGTGCCCAGCGCGACTCACACTCTCGCCCAACTGCTCTGCAACAACTCTCCGTGGCAATACGAAATGGACAATGAGTTGGTTTCTACTAGAATGCACTATGAAGGACATGGTCGAAACTTGTGCCTCTCGCCGACCTTTGCTAGACGGAAATACAAGTGGAGAGAGGAATGCAAGCTGTAGATATTGTAATGTCACACCAGCATACACATCCATTTGGGGTACACCCCAGCCCTGATATGCACTCTCACTTTCTTCTCGGCTGCATCTCCCACACATGTCGGCTTGAGTACTCGAGGCCCAGTCATGCCAACAACTGAACGCTAATATCGACTGCCACCTCGCGAATTTTTAGTGTGCCAGGAGAAAGTCTACCTCTCGCTCACAAAACTTGCTAAACGACTGTTGTTTTCTGTTGGTCGGTGCGTAGACACCGACTGGGCCACGAATAACCCAACTTTGGGTATGCTCTTCTGGCCCGTAGAAGTAAACCACCGAACGACTGCGAAGTACCGTACTGCTTCAGGAACACTTGGCTAGAGCGTATTCGATTCTTAATACCTCGTCGGCGAAATACTGATTTGACATCACATTTGACAGTGAGTTGGCGTAGAGCACCGGATCTTACTTGGTCGGTACAGTACAGTGCAGTACAGTGCAGTACTGTACTGTAGGTGAAGGTACCGGTACAGTCTAAATTTACGCCTTACCGGTAATGTACACTGCAGTACAGTATTCTGTTCGACTACCGAAAACGGGCGCAGATCAGGTTAAATGTTCCAACAACTCGCCCTTCAGTACCGGTACAGTACAGTAATACAGTGAGATTTTCCCGTCTAAATTATACTGTATCTAATGCGCTGTCGTCTAAGCTTATTACCTATCGGAAACCTGCGTTGCGGCGCGTCTGAAACAACCAATCCCCATATCCGCCTACTGCATTGTGTCTAGCTAGGGTTGATCGATTCTGCCTCACGGAAACCCACTTGGTGTTCGCCAAGGCCAATGCGACTTTTAAGAATGTTTATTTTCGACTGCACAATGCTGACGTCGAATTAATTCTATGAGTAGTGCATCCGACGAAAAGCTATTTCTACATCTTAG
>JAAUYH010081770.1_pt1 | contig 10282 bp, 8 predicted proteins | sample 7278061 | NCBI WGS metagenome assembly JAAUYH01 (sample SAMN14350203, study PRJNA611818) | marine sediment metagenome | isolation source: surface marine sediment (0.6m) | place: French Polynesia: Moorea | collected 2018-08 | reverse complement strand
TGATTGCCGAGGCAGCCACATATCCCGATATGTCGCCCTATTGGGAACGGAAAGGATCCTCTTTTATCCCATATCCTCATTGGACCTGGATAAAAGGCGATGGGGGCTTAACAGCGACATCGATAATGCTGGCGCGGTTTCCAAGATTATGGGCCTCAGGAAAAATCATCAATCTGTCTTCTTTCAATGAAATGACTAAACCACGGATTCTCCTTGACGGCATCCAAACGGGCTATGGGCTTGGGGTCAGAAATGGGGAATTTTTTGGAGAAAAAATTATTGGTCATACTGGCGGGCATAAGTCCACTTATGCTATCATGGTTTATTTCAAGGAACGGGATCTAACTTTTGTAGTTTTTGTCAATACGGACAATACGCCAAGTGGTGCGAGAAAAATATTTGGTCAATTTGCAGCTTCATTTTTGGGTTATGATGAATCGAAATTTTCCAGTTACAAAAAATCAGTCGATAGGCCAGAACTCTACGTAGGAGATTATGCTTCTCATGATAAAAAAATAGAAGAGACTATCAGAATTACCTTAAGCGAAGGCATATTAAATTACTGTTTAGGGAATGAATGTTACCCAATGACATATCTGGGGGATCATAAATTTTGGATCGAAGAGTGGCCCTATGACTATGTGGTTTTCCATGTCAGTGAGGAGGGAGAATCTCAGGCAATAAAAGAGTATTATACGGGATTTTATTCTGTATTAAGGAAGAAAGTGAAGTGAATTCTGCATCAAGCCAATTTTATGCTTTTATTATCTAACGCACCATCTCCGATAATGTTCGATACACCAACTGGGTCGGCAGCCCCACCACATTGGTATAAGAGCCTCGTATTTCTTCAATCCCGATGAGTCCCAACCATTCCTGGATCCCATAAGCCCCGGCCTTATCAAACGGTTTGTATACTTCAATATAATGATTGATCTCAGCCTCTGAGAGCTCACTAAAACGAACCATTGTTGTTTCATGCACTACTTTTTGAAGCCGAGGAGTGGTAAAGCAAACGGAGGTGATCACCTCATGGCTGTCATTGGCCAGTCTGCGGATCATTTGAAACGCCTCGTCCGCGTCTGCAGGTTTTGCCAGCGATTCTTCCTTGTGCCAAACCACCGTATCAGAAGTGATCAGAATTTCCTTTTCCCCGAGGTCACCTTCAAAGGCCCCGGCTTTAAGAGCAGCCAGGTAGTCTGAAATTTCTGCACCCTTCAAATGATCCGGATAGACTTCGTTTACTGGTTTAAGGCGGACTTCAAACGGAATCCCCATTAATTCGAGGAATTGTTGTCTGCGAGGCGAAGAGGAAGCGAGAATGATTCGATACTCGTTTAATGAGTTGCTCAACATCTGCTTAATCGTTTTGGGCATCGGTATGAAACGTCCAGTCGCCCCGTACCTTCAATACCTGTTCAATCACATCCCTTACACACCCATTGGCGCCTTTTTTATGGGAAACGTAGTCGCTGATCGCCTTTACTTCGGGAACGGCATTTTGCGGGCAGGCCGAAATAGCCACTTTTTTCATGACAGGGATATCAGGGATATCATCACCCATATAAAGGATTTGGTTGAGCTGGATTTTGTTTTCAGAAACAAAAGTTTCAAATGGAATTTCTTTTTGCGAGATGCCCAGGTAAATGTGATCTACACCCAGACCTGCCAGTCTTTTTCGTACGCCTTCATTGGTGCCACCACTAATGATACAGACTTTGTAGCCTTTTTGCAGTGCTGTTTTGATGGCATAACCATCCTTCACACTCATGGCACGCAATAACTCACCTTCTGTACTGACCAGTACGGTGCCATCTGTTAGGACACCGTCCACATCGAATACAAATGTGTCAATATCCTTTAAATACGTTTTATAACTGTTCTGCATAGGTCTGTTGTATTGATTTACTTATAGTTTGGTAAATGGATTGGTATGACTCGTTTTTCAGATTTCCCATCTGGGATTGAAGCGTTTGAGAGTCCCCCCGCCGGGCAGGGCCGGTTTGAGCCTCAAAGGGGCTCATGTGATCAATTTTCCTGATGGTCTCCCGAATGAGAGGTTTCAGCAATTCGAAGGAAAGTCCTTTTTCTTCACATAACTGCTGCCCTATATGGAATAAATGATTGGAAAAATTGTTGACAAAAACTGCTGCCGTATGGAGATGCCGTCTGTTCTCCGAGCTGATAGGCTGCACATAGTTTGAAATGGTGCTGGCCAGTTCTTCTAATAGTCCAATATCAGATTCATTTTCGGCTTCAATGCCGATGGGTACCTCCTTGAAATTTACTTCCAATACACTGCTAAAAGTCTGAAGCGGGTAAAATACCCCACGACCCGCGGTATCTGGCAGAGCATTTAATGGTGTGGTTCCCGATGTATGTGCCAACAAGCCGGTTTTTAAATTCAGTTTATGGGCCAAAGGTCCGATAGCATCATCACTGACGGCAAGCACATAGATAGCAACTTCTTTTAAAGCACTGAAATCTGTTGTTGTGTGAGCGCGATCCTTAAAATATTCAAGTGCTTTCTCATTTCTACCTGCTACCTGGACAATGGCGACTTTACCGCTGGCGGTAAAAGCCTCAAAAAGATGTCTGGCCACATTTCCTGTTCCAATAAGGACTATCTCGGTCATGCGGCTAAAATAAGCATATATTTTGGGCCGGAAACACAGCCGTTTTTTAGAACAAAAAAATGGCGCTCATGGCGCCATTTGAGTTTAAAAACGAAGGATCATGCACATCGAACGGTAACCGAATGCGTATGCCCGTCGTCATTAGTGGAACTTACAGTAATACTGTTGTTGTTTTGTAAGCTGTTGAAATTGGCGGCGGTTAAGGTTACACTGTGGTCATGTGAAGACGAACCCTGGATGGAATAGGTCTTTTCAGCGCCGGACTGGACATCCGCTACAGATACAGTGAGCGTATGTCCGTGATTGGATCCAATGGAGCTTACGGTTCCATTGTCTGTGCAATTGGATTGTCCGTTCTGATTTGGATTTGGATCATCGGAGCTATCGTCCGAGCTGGAGCAATTTACCAGGGAATATGCCGGTAAAACAACCAGCATAAGCCCGAGTGCTTTTTCGATAAAGGATTTTCTGTCCATGTTTCAATTTTTTGGATTATTAATGGGTGAAGGCATAACTTGTTGATTACAAAGCCCTTATTAAATAGAGAGCGTTTTCGTCAAAAGGATGCGTAGTAACAACTCACTTAAACAAAATCAGCTAAAAATTAACAAGTTGTTAATGGGATAATTATTCTTTGTAAATGGCTTATTTTTGCTCTCCGAAACTAGTTTGCCGGCTGTTGATATGACCAACATCTTCAAAAAGATCTTTTTCTCCACACGGTTTACCGCTATCCTCTTTATAGTATTTGCCACGGCAATGGCCTTCGGTACTTTTATAGAAAGCTGGTATAGCACGGAAACAGCGCGTATCTGGATTTACAACGCCACCTGGTTTGAAGCGATCATGGTATTCTTTGTGATCAACTTTTCAGGAAATATTGTAAGGTACAGGCTCTGGAGAAAGGAGAAATGGGCGGTGCTTACTCTGCATCTTTCATGGATCCTTATTATTGTAGGTGCATTTGTGACCCGATATATAAGCTTTGAAGGGATGATGCCTATACGCGAGGGAAGCAGTGAACAGGTGTTTTATTCGGATAAGACATATCTCACGGCCTATGTAGATGGCCAGATCAACAATGAACCGAGAAGAAAGATCCTGGAAGATGATATTATCGTCACTCCGGAAGCCCTAAAATCTAACCTGCCCTGGAAATCAGATTTTAACGGGCAGGAATTCAGTATCAGATATGCAGGCTTTTTAGGTGGTGCCAAAGAAGGTCTCGTAGAAGACGAAAACGGTAATGAATTCCTAAAAATAGTGGAGGCAGGTGATGGGAACAGACATGAACACTATCTGGAGTCCGGTAAGATCACCAACATTCACAACATGCTCTTCGCACTGAACCGTGAAACCGAGGGTGCCATCAACATTTTTACAACAGACAGTACCTACCTGATCAAATCGCCTTTTGCAGGAAGTTTTTTGCGCATGGCGGACCAGTATGCCGGTGGTTTACAGGTCGACAGTCTCCAAACCTTGCAGTTGAGGTCACTTTATACGGTAGGGGCCATGCAATTTGTGATTCCGGAGCAGTTGGTCAGGGGTCGATATGGAGTCGTAGAAGTGCCTGAAAATGAGATTACTGACGCTACCCGATCTGCATTGATCGTTGAAGTCTCATCACAAGGGGAATCCGTAAAGAAAAAGGTACTCGGCGGACAGGGAATTTCAAAATTCACAGAGCCATTTGAGGTAGGCGGACTGAACTTCAGCCTGGCCTATGGTTCCAAGGTCTATGAACTACCTTTCAAGGTACGTCTGAATGATTTTATAGCCGAGAAATATCCGGGAACTGAAAAAAGCTATTCTTCCTTTATGAGTAAGATCACGGTGGAAGATGAAAGACCATTCGACTACGATATTTATATGAATCATATCCTGGATCACCAGGGTTATCGCTTCTTCCAGGCCAGTTTCGACCCCGATGAAAAGGGGACCGTTTTATCTGTGAACCACGACTTCTGGGGTACCTGGATTACCTATGCAGGTTACTTTTTATTGTATATCGGACTTATGGGGATCATGTTCTTCGGTAAAACACGGTTTAAGGACTTGTCCAGGTCGCTGAACAAGCTAAAAAATCAGAAGATCACACTTTCAGCACTGCTGATTTTAGGTATTTATGGTGCAGGATATGCACAGGATGCTTCAGATGCAGATCACCAGCACAATATTGCTCCATCCCAGGAACAATTGGACTCCATTTTGGCACAGACCAAAGTCTCCAAGGAGCATGCGGATGCTTTTGGCAGACTGATCATCCAGGACGATGGTGGCCGGATGAAGCCTATCAACACATTTTCTTCAGAGCTCCTGAGGAAGTTAAGCTATAAGAATTCATACAAAGACCTGAACCCGGACCAGGTTTTCCTGTCTATGATGTTGAGTCCGGCTCTTTGGTATAATATAGAATTCATCGCCCTGGATAAAAGAGCTGAAAACGACAGCATTCGGACTATTATTGGAGTTCCCAAGGACCAGAAATATGTCAGGGCTACGGCTTTCTTTGATGAAACAGGACAATATAAATTAGCTCCCTACCTCCAGGAAGCGTACGCCACCAATATCCCGAATAAGTTCCAGAAAGACTTCCAGGAAGTAGATCTAAGACTGGGACTTCTTAACCGTGCTTTGGGTGGTGAGATCGTAAAGATCTTCCCCTTGTTGAATGATGAAAACAACAAGTGGATCTCTGCGGTGGAATACCGGTCAGGTCGATACCAGGTAGCAGATTCGCTCTATGCAAATTTTATCAAGAATTCCATACCGTACTATCTGGTTACGCTTCAGAACGGTATCGCTACTGGTGATTACTCAGATGCCGATAAATTGTTGTCAGCATTCCATCAGAATCAAATGAATCACGGGGAGGAAGTACTTCCACAGAAGGAAAAAGTGGAAGCAGAGGTGATCTATAACCGGCTGGATATTTTTAACCGTCTGTACAAGTATTATGCACTTTGCGGTTTGGCCATGTTCGCTATACTGGTCCTTGCAATTTTTAAGGAAAGACGTGTTTGGCGCATTGGTTCTTATTTCTTTAAAGGGATCATCGCAGTGCTTTTTCTCTGGCATACTGCCGGACTTCTGATCCGCTGGTATATTTCCGGACATGCACCCTGGAGCGACGCTTACGAGAGTATACTCTATGTCAGCTGGGCCACTATGGGGATGGGGCTATTACTCGGAAGAAAGAGTCAGATTACGATCGCCGCAACTGCTTTTGTGACCTCCATGCTCCTTTGGATCGCTCATCAGAGTTGGGTAGACCCGTCTATTGCCAATCTGGTACCCGTACTGGACAGTTATTGGTTAATGATCCATGTAGCTGTTATAGTGGCGAGTTATGGTCCGCTTACAGTAGGTATGATCCTGGGAATTGTAGCCCTGATCCTGGTCATTCTAACCAATGAGAAGAACAAGAAGAAGATGAGGATGAAACTTAAAGAGATCACCATCATCAACGAATTAAGTCTCACTGTAGGACTGGTTATGCTGACCATAGGAAACTTCCTAGGAGGTCAATGGGCCAACGAAAGCTGGGGGCGCTACTGGGGCTGGGATCCGAAAGAGACCTGGGCTTTGATCTCTATCATGGTCTATGCCTTTGTTATCCACGCTAGGCTCGTTCCCGGTTTAAAAAGCAGGTGGACATTCAATTTCCTTAGCATCATAGCATTTGGAAGTATTATGATGACGTATTTCGGGGTCAACTTTTACCTGGTTGGCCTACACAGCTATGCCAGCGGGGCACAGGTAATTACTCCGACTTTTGTTTGGTACCTGGTAATCGGTGTACTCACTCTGGGTGCTATCAGTTACTGGCGCTATCAAAGCAATTATGTAAAATAAGAAGCTTTCCTGCATTTGGAAATCGCAATATTTTTACGACTTTTAACAATTAAGAAGATTTAGTATAGCCAGTGTCAAAGAAAAAGATTAGGTGGAATTCCGAACGTATACTCAGCCTTTCGGCAATGAGTATCAGTATTATTACGCTTTTCATTTTTATTTACCAGACGAACCTGATGAGCAGGCAGAACGATCTGTCTATTTTACCTTATCTACAATTATCTACTGCTGATAATGGTGATGATGGGAGTTACGCTATGAGTCTTAAAAATCACGGTGTCGGACCAGCCATTATAGAATCCACAAAATTGATTTATAAGGGCAAAACTTATGACCTGAGAGATTATGATTTCTCCTTTCACAAACTAATGTCCTCCCTACTACCGGAACTCGATACCATAAAATACACCAATACGGCAACGTTGGATAGAGGGATCGCCATTCCTGCCGGTACTACCTATAATTTCATCCAGATTAGAAATTCACCAGATCATTACCAGCTGTTCCTGTCCGGTCTGAATGGACTCATAGAAAAAGGTTTGCAATATGAAATTGTATATAAATCCATTCAGGAGGAAAAATGGGTTATCCACGACAATTCCGAGGGACCGGAACGGATCGACTAGGGGGTATTATTCTGTTAAATTTTCATCTTTTTGATCTCTGCTAATTATTCTTCATAAAATTTTTGCATCTTTGAAGCCTCTTAGCATTTAGAAATTATGTTGACTATAGATGTCTTTACGGTAAGAAACCGATAAAATTCGGCCAGAAGGTCTCGAATTACCGATATCTGATCTTTTCCCTAACATAATTTCTCTTCAATGACATCTCGACAACCCTTAACAATTAAGAAAATTGCCCGTGCATTTGGTGATGCTGTCATGGGCAGACAAAGCGAATTCACAACAGGAAGTATTCGCAAGGCCATCTTCATGCTCTCCATTCCCATGATCCTGGAGATGATGATGGAATCCATCTTCGCCATCGTAGATATAGCCTATGTATCCCAGGTAAGCGTGAATGCTGTAGCTACGATCGGACTTACAGAATCCGTTATCACCCTGGTCTATGCCATCGCGATAGGATTAAGTATGGCTGCGACAGCGGTGGTAGCACGAAGGATAGGTGAAAAAGATGTAAAAGGGGCCAGGCAGGCTGCGATGCAGGCCATCTTGCTGGGCGTTATGGTGGCGGTGATCATTGGAATCATCGGACTTCTTTATGCCAAGGAGATACTGGGACTGATGGGTGGTGAGCCTGACCTTATCGAAGAAGGTTATGGATATACACAACTGCTCATAGGTGGGAATATAACTATAGTCCTGCTTTTTCTGATCAATGCAATCTTCCGTGGGGCAGGTGATGCTTCCATGGCCATGTGGACACTGGTTTTGTCTAATGGCCTTAATATTATATTGGACCCGATTTTTATATTCGGCTTAGGCCCCATACCCGAGTTTGGAGTAACCGGTGCAGCTATCGCGACAAATACCGGAAGGGGGACCGCCGTGCTCTTTCAGCTATGGATTTTATTCTTTGGCAAGAGGCGTATCAAACTCTTTTTGGAAGACGTGGTCATTCGTGTCCAGGTGATGCTTAATTTAATAAAAGTGTCCTTAGGAGGGATCGCTCAATTCCTGATCGGAACCTCGAGCTGGGTATTTTTAATGAGGATTATGTCTGAGTTCGGTAGTGAGGTCCTCGCAGGCTATACGATTGCTATCCGCGTGATGATGTTCACTTTTATGCCCGCCTGGGGTATGAGTAATGCTGCGGCCACGCTGGTGGGTCAGAATTTAGGTGCAAAACAACCGGATAGGGCAGAGCGCTCGGTATGGATTACCGGTAAGTATAATGCGATTTTTATGTTGTCGGTGTCCCTGATCTACCTGGTATTTGCGCCACAAATCATAGGTCTGTTTAATGATACATCTAGCGTGGTGGATAACGGGGCTTTGTGTCTTCAGATAGTCGCGGCTGGCTACTTATTCTATGCCTATGGGATGGTAATTTCTCAGGCTTTTAACGGGGCAGGGGATACCAGGACCCCTACCAAGATAAATTTTATTGCTTTCTGGATATTTCAATTGCCTTTTGCCTATTTGGCGGCGATGACTTTTGAATTGGGTGCTTTGGGCGTTTTCCTGGCCATTACCTTGGCTGAGGTAATGCTTTCTGTTATTGCCATATTCTGGTTTAGAAGAGGGCATTGGAAGAAAGTTGAGGTATAAGCCTTTTTTGTACTTTTATAGCTCGATAAAACAAGGAAAATGAAGCAAAAGAACAAAGGACTGAATACGGTTTGCACTCATGTTGGTGAGCTAAAAGATGAGACTTACAAGGGGGCCGTATCGCCACTTTATATGAGTACGTCCTATGCATTTGAAGGTGTAGATGTAAAGCGATATCCGAGATATTTCAATACACCGAATCAGCAAGCGCTTGGGGAAAAGATCGCTGCGCTGGAGCACGCTGAAGCCGCATTGATCTTTGGCAGTGGTATGGCGGCCATCAGTACGGCTATGTTGACCTTCCTGCATGCCGGTGATCATGTGGTCCTTCAGAATATGCTTTATGGAGGAACGTATAATCTCATCACCAAGCACTTTGAGAATTTTGGTATAGAGTACTCGTTTACAGATGGCTTTAGTCCCGATGCATTCGAACAGGAAATAAAGGAGAATACCAAAGTGATTTACATTGAGACACCATCAAATCCCTTGCTGACCATCACAGATCTGAAAGCGGTCTCAGAAATTGCCAAAAAGCACGATCTCATTTCCATGATCGATAATACTTTCGCAAGTCCGGTCAACCAAAATCCGATCGATTTTGGAATCGATGTGGTTATTCACAGTGCCACCAAATATATGGGGGGACATTCCGATATCTGCGCCGGTGCAGTGGCATCCACCAAGGAGAACATGGATAAGATCTTCCAGCTGGCCATCGGACTTGGAGGTAGTTTGAGTGATTATACGGTATGGCTTCTGGAGAGAAGTATTAAGACTATGGGAATCCGGGTAAAAGCCCAGAATGAGAATGCCCAGGTGTTGGCCGAGTTCCTCGGCAATCATAAAGACATTGCAAAAGTGAATTATCCGGGCCTTACTTCACATCCGGATCACGAATTAGCCAGCTCACAGATGAGGGGTTTTGGCGGAATGCTTTCTTTTGAATTGAAAAAAGGCCTGGAGGCCGCTAAGTTTATGAGAGCATTACAACTTATTAAACCCTCTATGAGCCTGGCTGGGGTAGAAAGCACCGTACTGTCTCCATCTAAGACTTCTCATGCTCTTATGCCGCCCGAGGAAAGAGCTGCACAGGGGATTACCGATCAGTTGATCCGTTTCTCCCTGGGCATAGAAGAAGCGGAAGACCTGATCGCTGATATAGAGCAGGCATTGGAGAAGGTGAAACTCGCTGAAAGCCTTGTTAATTCTGAAAATTATTAAATTTCTCATTTAGATGAAGCTAGATATATTAGTATTTGCCGCCCATCCTGACGATGCAGAATTGGGTGCCGGGGCTACCATTGCCAAGGAGGTTGCCCTGGGACGAAAAGTTGGGATCATTGACCTTACAAGGGGGGAACTCGGTACCAGGGGAACACCCGAAATTCGGGATATGGAGGCAGATAAGGCCAAACAGATCCTTGGGCTTGCAGTACGTGAAAATCTGGAATTTGCCGACGGATTCTTCAGAAATGACACCGAGCATCAACTGGCAGTGATAAGGACGATCAGAAAATATCAGCCTGATATTGTCCTCTGTAATGCGATAGA
>JAAUYH010044732.1_pt1 | contig 10282 bp, 12 predicted proteins | sample 7278061 | NCBI WGS metagenome assembly JAAUYH01 (sample SAMN14350203, study PRJNA611818) | marine sediment metagenome | isolation source: surface marine sediment (0.6m) | place: French Polynesia: Moorea | collected 2018-08 | reverse complement strand
CGCTTGGATCGCCTTTGGCTTCTCAAGTCATCTTGGCTTGGAGCTAGCGCATGCAATCGACCTGTTTTGGCCAAGTATGAACATTATGTTTTCGAAGACGAACTTTGCGATTTTGGCCATTCAGGCGGTTTTTGCCGGCCTTTCGGTTTGGGGGATGCATCGGAGTTCGCGGACCGTGGGGAGAACTTCTTGAAACGCCTGATCTCCAAAGGTCTGATGTTCGGCAATCTGATCGAGGTGGCCTCGCCGGCGCTGGTGGAGCGCTATAACCGGGCGCTCGAGCATCTGACGGGCAAGACCACCGGGCTGACCGATTTTCATATCGATATCTCGGGCTACAGCCCCGAGATCGGGCATGAGCTGGGCGATCACCTCTATCTCAATCCCAACGGCGCCAACCGGCAGTTCATCCTGCTGACGACCGAGCAGAAGACCGCCCCGCTGCTCAATCCGAAGTTTTCGTTTTCGCGGGCGATCCTGCGGGAGTTCATCGAGGAGAATGAGCCGCGGCTCTTCGCGCTGATCACCCGGGATGCGGTGGCGGGGGAGTTGGCCAACAGCGTCTTTGACGTCTCGCATCCCGCCCGGCTGGGCGACATCCGCCGGATCACGGTCGAGGCGGACACCACCGCGGGTGACGTGACCAACGCGCGCAAGCTGCAGGCCAAGATCGAGCGGTTCCGGGACGAGGATGACGCCTGGTGGGACGACGTGCTGATCGCCGAGATGATCGGGCTTGCGAAACAAACCGGGGATGTGACGCGCAATCCGGTGGATCTGGGGCGCGTGGTGGTGGATGTGCCGAATTTCTGGACGGCGCATTTCGGCGGCGCGTATCTGTTCCGCGGGGTGGAGCATCCGGCGGCGTTTGCCTCAGGCGAACCGGCCGCGCTCGCGGGGATCGGGCTGGAGCATGTCTATGGGCTGGCCGATCGCAACGCGGTGGCGATATTTCTGGAGCTCAACGGTCTGGTGGAGCCGATCGTCGAGGCGCGCGGCGCGGACGCGGCGGCGATCCTGCGCCAGAAGATGGATTTCATCCTGGTGGATGTGGCGGCGACCCTGGGGCACGGGCTCGAAGGCGCCACCCGGCGCGATCTGAAGATGCTGGCGCGCACGCTGGGCAGCGCCCTGCCGGAGGCGTTTCACGGGCTCGCGGCGCTTTTGCGCTATGCCGAGGGTGGCGGGGACTGGCCGCGGATTACCTCGGCGCATCCGGCGTATTTCTACACGCTGCGGGCGCGGGCGCATGCGGACCGCGACCTGGTGAACCGGATGCTGGCGGAGCTGGCGCCGCTCGACGTCCGGCAGCTTTTCATCTGCCACAAGGAGCTGTTCTACCGCCTCTATCAGGGCTGGAGCGAGGCCAAGCAGATCTTTGTCGCCGATTTTCTCGAACGCGAATACCAGGTGGACAAGGCGGGCACCCGCGCGGCACTCTTCGGGCCGGAGCCGGGGATGGAATTCCCCGAGCCGCCGCCCGAGCCGGAGCCAAAGCGGGACCGGATCTCGGAGCGGATGATTGACCTAGTGGGCCCCTGGGGCCCGGTCAGAGGGAGATAGGCGATGGGTCTTCTGCGGCTCGTGGTGTTCGGCTTTCTGGCGCTGACGGTGATCTATTTCTCGGTGGCCTGGTACTCGCGCTCGGTCCGGCGCGAGAAGCTGGAAAACGAGTGGGACGCGGACCATCCCGAGGGCGGGGATGCGGCCGCGCGCGACGCCTTCATTGAAAAGGGCATGGCGGAGTACCATTCTAGCATCAGGCCGAAGCTGATCCTTCTGGTCTACGTGATTCCGATCCTGGCGGTGGGGTTGCTGATGTACCTGATCAATTTCTATTGAGGCGACAATGGCTTATGTGAAATGGACCCTGCGCGCGCTGATTGGGCTCTTCCTGTTCCTGCTCTTGCATTACACGCTGCCGCAGCACGATATCGTGCGCGTGGTGAACACCTATCAGGAACGTCAGGACCTCAATGACTGGACCCGCATCTTCTGGGCCAAACCCGACGACCAGTCGGCGGAGTTGATCAACCGCGACGTCCAGTTCATCCAGACTGTGCGCAAGAAATCGTTCCTTCTGGGCTTCATCCCGCGCGAGGCCGAGGGCGTGATGGTCTACCGCAACGAGGATACCGGCTGGTCCTGGCCGCCGTATCTGAAATTCGACACGGCCAGTCTGCAGACCGAGGCGGACGATCTGCGCTCGACCCCCGAAGCGCCGAAATGGGCGGTGATGACGCATTACGGCTGGCGCAACGAGCTGATCTCGGTCTTTCCGAACGCAGTCGGGATCCGGGCGGTAGAGAGCCCGGACACCTACGTGATCCCCTGGTTCAACATCTTCTTCTTCGTCTTCGTGATCTTCGCGTATTTCTTCGTGCGCGCGATGTGGCGGCAGTTCCGGGAGCGCAAGATCGATCCGGTGATCGCGGATGCGGGGGAGGCGTGGGACCAGGTGGACGAGCGCGCCGATGCCGCGAAGGGGCGGATCGGACGTTGGCTCGGCAGTTGGCGGTCGAAGCCGCGGCGGTAACAGGGCCGGATTACGAGGCGTAATCCGGATCGGAATTCGGTGCGAATTCCGGGGCCGCGTGGGTCAGAGCACGAAGTGTAGTCTGTCGAATCGTGCACGCAGCGCGCGGGTCTCGGCCGCGAGGTCTTCGGGGCGGTTGGAGCGCAGGGCGCGCGCGATCAGGGTGCCGAGTTCGTCCGCGTCGTTTTCGGCCACGCCCCAGCGCACCAGTTCCGGCGTGCCGATGCGCAGGCCATTCATGTCGCCCTCCACCGGATCGATGGGCAGGCCGATGCCGCAGGCGAGAAACCCGGCCTTGCGCAGGTTTTTCGAGGCGGTCTGGCCCCCACCGAAGCCCGCGGCTTCGATTGCGAATTGGTGCGAACGGGTGAAGCCATGCTCGGCGGCGAAGACCGGGATGCCCTGGTTCGCGAGCACCCCAGCCAGGCGCCTGGCGACGGCGATCATCTTCTCGGCATAGGCTGCGCCGTGCACCCGCCAGTCCAGCAGGCTCACCGCAAGCGCCGCCGATTTCGCGGCGTCGAAATTCGCCGTCATGCCGGGAAAGGCGATGTGGTCGAGCTTTTCCGCAAGCCCCGCGTCATTGGTCACCACGATGCCAGAGGGCGGGCCGCCGAGGCTCTTGTAGGTGCTGAAGGTCATCAGATCCGCACCCTCGGCAAGCGGATTGACCCAGGCGCGGCCGGCGATGATGCCGCATTGATGGGCCGCGTCGAACATCAGGCGTGCGCCCACGGCGTCGGCGATGGCGCGGACCTTGGCCACCGGATGCTCGAAGAGATTCAGGCTGGCGCCGAGGGTGATGAGCGTGGGGCGGACCCGTTCGGCCAGCGCCTTCAGTCTCGCCACATCAACGGAATATCCGTCGGCATCCACCGGCGCCTCGACGGTCTTCAGCCCATATAGCCCGGCGCAGCCCGCCAGGTGGTGCGTGACATGGCCGCCGATGTTGGCGGGCGGCGCGATGATCGTGTCGCCGGGGCTGCAGCAGGCCATGAAGGCGTAGAGATTGGCGATGGCACCCGAGGGCACGCGAATCTCGGCATATTCGGCCCGGAAGATCTCGGCGGCAAGCTCGGCGGCGATGACCTCGATCTCTTCGATGGCCTCGAGCCCCATCTCGTACTTGTCGCCCGGATAGCCGAGAGACGGACGCGTGCCGAGCCCCGAGGCTAGCAGAGCTTCGGCGCGCGGGTTCATCACGTTGGTGGCGGGGTTGAGGTTGAAGCAATCGCGTTCGTGAATGGCGCGGTTTTCCTCCGCCAAGGCCTCGATGCGGGCGGCGATGGTCTCGGCGTCCTGCGTGGCGGTGCGCGTGGCGATGGTCTGCACCAGCCTTTCGCTGGTCTCGGGCACCCAGGGGCGGGGGGTCAGGGTCATGGCGGCCTCGGCGTCGTTTGCGGCCAGCATGGCGCGGCCCGGCCGGGCAGGCAAACGCTATTCGCGGCGCAGCTTGTAGGCGCCCTCGGGCAGGTCGAGCGCCGCCGCCAGATCGCGGATCTGGCCCAGCGAGAGCGTGATCTTCTGTACCCGGTCGGTGCGGGGATCGACCTGCTCGACCGTCACGCAATCCTCGAAGGCGTTGATCGTGACGTCCTCTTGCAGGTGGGCTGCGTCCTCGTCGATCAGGGTGACGACCGTGGCGTCGAATTCATGCTCGATGGTAAACATGGGGGCGACCGTAGCGGCGGCGCGGGGGGAAGACTAGGCCCTTTCGGCGCGCGCTCGGCGGGCCATCCGGCGGCAGTGCATCCGGTAGAGCACGGGCGCCAGAATGCCGTCATAGACGGCGGCGCCGAGCGGCCGGATCACCGGCAGGCGGACGAGGCGGGCGAGCCAGCGCAGGCGCGGAAGTTCGTCCCAGAGGGCGGCAAAGGCAGGCAGGCCGTCGAGGATTTTGCCGTTCTTTGCGACGTGGAACCGGCGCGCGGCTTCTTCTTCAGTCACGCCCCAGGCGGCCAGGTCAGCGGTGTTGAGGTCCTCGAACGCGATCGGCAGCCCGCGCTTTTCGGCAGAGCGCTTGTAGCCCTCGACCTCGGTCGAGCAGATCGGGCAGGAACCGTTGTAAAGAACTTTGGTCTCGGTCATCGGTCAGAGATAGGCGTGCGCGACGCCCTGCCCACCGGCACACACGTTTGCGCGACGCGACTGGTCGCCGCAGCGTGGGCTGCTAAGCTATGCGCTGGAATCGATAAGGACTGCCGATGCGTTTGACCCTGATCGCCCTGGCCACTGCCCTGGCCCTGACTGGTTGCGCAGTTCCGGTTCCGGCCCCGCCGCCGGAACGGACGCCGGAGCAGGCGCCCCGTGCGGTGCCATCGGACCTGCCCGACCCGGAGGTGGCGGCGCAAAACTTCGTCACGGTGATCGAGCGGGTCGAGCCGGTGGCCGAGGCGGTGTGCCGTGACCGCACCCGGCGGGTGAATTGCGATTTCCAGATCGTGGTCGACAGCAATCCGCAGAATCCTCCCAACGCGTTTCAGACCGTCGACCGGCGCGGGCGGCCGATCCTCGTGATCACGATCGCGCTGATCGCGGATGTCCGCAACCAGGAGGAGCTCGCCTTCATCGTCGGTCACGAGGCGGCGCATCACATCCGTGGGCATCTGTCGCGACGAGAGGAGAGCATGGTGCGTGGCGCGGTGCTGGCGGGCGTGCTGGCGACGATCGACGGCGCGGGGCAGGCCGACATCCGGCGCGCGCAGAATATCGGCGCGACGCTCGGCGCGCGGGCGTTTTCCAAGGAATTCGAGCTGGAAGCCGACGAGCTGGGCACGCTCATCGCCTTGCGCGCCGGCTATGACCCGGTGGTCGGCGCACGGTATTTCACCCGGATCCCGGACCCGGGAAACGTCTTCCTCGGTTCGCACCCGCCCAATGCCGAACGGGTAGCGCTGGTTCGGCGCACGACGGCGACACTTTCGCGGTGATTTGACACGGATCAAGGTCTCTTGCCGAAAGCTGTGTTGTCTTCAAGATGCAAGAAGCTGCGTCTGAGGGACACTCGCGATGAGATTTTTTACCCGTATCGACCGCCACGCGAGGCTTGTGGGCCGGATGGCCGGGACCTTGGGTATCGACCTGACGCAAGCGGCGATGGCGGGCGAGATGCCGCCCGAGGCGCTGCGCTCGGCGGTGCTGCGTTGCACCGGCTGCGAACGCGCGGGCGCCTGCGAAAGCTGGCTGGCGGTACATGACTCGGCGGCTGAAACGCCGGCCTATTGCAGGAACAAATCGCTCTTCGACCGCTTGGCGGCCGAGGCGGGGGAGCCCGCGTGATGCAGATGTTGTTCGCTACCGACCGGTCGTTCTGGCACACAGTCGGAATGGCAAGATCCCTGGGTGTGAGCCTGACCGATGCCCTGGCCGATGGGCGGCTCGACCCCGGCGGGTATTCCGAGCTGGTTTCGGCCTGCAAATCCTGCCCGCATCCGAAACACTGCATGGCCTTCATGGCGCAACCCGCCGAGGCCGCGGCCGGGGCCCCGGGGTTCTGCGCCAACAAGCAGACGCTCGATCTAATCGCAGAGCTGGACTGAACGGGTGGCGTTGAATCGTGAGGCAGGCCGCACGTGCCTGATGACCGGGATGGCCGACAGGCTGGGCGTGGACCCGGTCGTGGCGGTGGCCTCGGGACAAATCGCTGCCCATGAGCTCTCTGCGATGCAGGCGCGCTGCGAGGCCTGCGTGCGCCATGACGACTGCATCCTCTGGATGGTCGATCGCGCCACCGCCGACGCAGCCCCGGGCTATTGCCTGAACGCCGAGGAACTTTCGCAGCTTCGCAAATAGCCCCGCGATCCCCGATTCAATTTGCGCGCACCTTGCGTTAGGCTCCGCTTCGGGAGGGCGGTTGCCATGCTCGAGGCGTTCAAGGCGGAATATCAGCGGCTGAAGATGACGGTGATCTGGTCGCTCGAGGGCTGGACCGCGGCCTGGGCCAGCGAGAAGACGTTGCGGCAGTGGACGCTGGCCAATGCGCTGTCGATCGCGCTGGCGCTGGTGCTGGATCTGACCACCGTAGAGCGCGCGCTGATCATCGGTTTCAGCCTTCTGATCCTGGTGGCGGAGCTTCTCAATACCGCCATCGAAGAGACCGTGAACCGGATCAGCCGCGTCGATCATCCCCTGTCGAAAAAGGCCAAGGACATCGGCAGCGCCGCGGTGGCGGTGACTGCGATCACCGCCGGTCTGATCTGGCTAATAATTCTGATCGGATGACACACCGTTTCCGGACCCGGCCTTAGTGGTGGGCCGGATTTAGGTTAACATGCGCGCGTTTGTAACGGAGGCCCCCTGATGACCCGTGCCATGTTGTGTGTGTTGGGCGCCGGCCTGCTGAGCGGTTGTGCGTCGATGATGCCGCTGCAGAGAGAGCCCGTGGCGGAGCCTGTACCGGATCCCGAATTGCGCCTCGGTGGCGGCTATCGCACTGCCGACGATCCGTGCGTTCGCGCCGGCGCCACGCCGCTGACCGAGCCGTTCCTGAGTTCGGAATCGGACCTGGTCGCCTGCCCGATCGACTTCGCGGGCCGTCCGGCGTTCCAGATCAATACCGGCGGGCGCGAGGTCACGCGGACCGAAAATTGGGTGGTTTACCGCGTGCCGATCGTGGGTCCGACGCCGGTGCCTGACGTGGTATTCGAAGAGCGGGGCTAGGACGCCCCTGCGATACGGCCCCAGAGGTCGTATTCCCCGGCCTCGTCCACCTCGACCGTGACGATATCGCCGGGCGTCAGCCCCGCGTGGCCTTCGTCGATGAATAGGTTGCCGTCGATCTCGGGCGCGTCGCTCATCGTGCGGCAGGTCGCGGCGTCGGCCTCGACCTCGTCCACAATCACCTGCAGGCGCTCTCCGACCTTGGCCGCCAGCTTTGCCTCCGAGATCGCTTGCGCCGTCTCCATGAAGCGGCGCCAGCGGTCCTCTTTCGCCTCCTCGGGCACGTGATCCGGCAGCGCATTCGACCGTGCGCCCGCGACATTTTCATAGCGAAAGCACCCCACGCGGTCGAGCTGCGCCTCATCGAGCCAATCCAGCAGCGTCTGAAACTCCGCCTCGGTCTCACCGGGATAGCCGACGATGAAGGTCGAGCGCAGGGTGAGATCGGGGCAGACCGACCGCCAGGCCGCGATCTCGTCGAGCGTGCGCGCGGCGGCGGCGGGGCGGGCCATGCGGCGCAGCGTATCCGGGTGCGCGTGTTGGAACGGGATGTCGAGGTAGGGCAGCACGCGCCCCTCGGCCATCAGCGGGATCAGGTCGCGCACATGCGGGTAGGGATAGACGTAGTGCAGGCGGACCCAGGCGCCCAGGCCCCCCAAATCCCGCGCCAGATCGGTGATATGGGCGCGATGCCCGCGCTCTTCGGCGTGCTTGATGTCGACACCGTAGGCCGAGGTATCCTGGCTGATCACCAGAAGCTCCTTCACCCCGGCCTCCACCAGCCGCTCCGCCTCGCGGAGCACCGCATGGGCCGGGCGGCTGACCAGGCGGCCGCGCATGTCGGGGATGATGCAGAACTTGCATTTGTGGTTACATCCCTCGGCGATCTTGAGATAGCTGTAGTGGCGCGGGGTCAGCGAGACGCCCGCCGCCGGCACCAGGTCCACGAAGGGGTCCGGATCGGGCGGCACGGCCTCGTGCACCGCGTCCAGCACCTGCTCGTATTGATGCGGGCCGGTCACCGCGAGCACCTGCGGATGCGCGCCTTCGATGTATTCCGGCTCGGCGCCGAGGCAGCCGGTGACGATCACGCGGCCATTCTCGGCCAGCGCCTCGCCGATCGCCTCCAGGCTCTCCGCCTTGGCGCTGTCGAGAAACCCGCAGGTGTTCACGATGACCGCGTCAGCCCCGGTGTAATCGGGCGAGATCCCGTAGCCCTCGGCGCGCAGCCGGGTCAGGATCCGCTCGCTGTCCACAAGCGCCTTGGGGCAGCCGAGCGAGACCATGCCGATGGTCGGCTGGCCGGGGCGGCGGGTCTCGGCGATGCGGGCGCGGGCGAGATCGGGGCGCAGATCGGGCGGGTTCTGGGTCATCGCGGCGGGATATAGGCGCAGCGCGACGCGAGGGAAAGCCCGGGCCGAGCCAAATTGCGGCACGCGAACGGTTGGCAGGACGGGCGCGGGTCCCTATCGTCTGACAAGGCAGGAAATCACGCGAGGAAGAGTGATGCGCTGGCTCCTCAGGGTTGCAATCGGATTGATCGTCTTGGTTCTCGTCGCAGTGGCGACGCTGTTTCTGCTGCCCGCCGAACGCATAGCGCAGCTTGCCGCCGACCGGTTCGAGGCCGCAACCGGCCGTGCGATGACGATCCAGGGCGAGGTGCGGCCGACCCTCTGGCCTGACCTGGGCGTGACTACCGGCGCGATCTCGATCGCCAATGCGGATTGGTCCCAGGAGGGCCCAATGCTGCGCGCCGAGGGGTTGGCGATCGGGGTCGACATGGGCGTGCTCTTGGGCGGTTCGGTGCGGATCAAGAAGGTCGAGGCGCGGCAGCCCGAGATCGTGCTGGAGGTTGCGTCCGATGGCACGGCGAATTGGGAGTTCGGCGGCGCTCCGGGGGGCGAGTCCGGGTCTTCCGGCGGTCTGCCAGCCTTTACGCTGGACCTTGCGGAGGTCACGGACGCACGGGTGATCTTCGTCGATCACGCTGCGGGCACGAGGTCGGAACTGTCCGATATCGACGCCTCGGTACGCCTGCCGGACGCCGATGGTGCGGTCAGCTATGACATCGCGGCGGTGATGAATGGCCAAGCGTTTTCTGTTTCCGGAGAGATCGGCGTGCTTTCCACCTTCCTCGGCGGCGGCGCCGCGCCGGTGTCTTTGACCGCGAAGGCGGGCGGCAGCTCTGCGACCTTCGACGGCAACGCGGGCCTGACGCCGGTGGCGGCGGGTGGGCGTCTGGACCTCGACATGAGCGACGCGGGCGCGGTGTTTGCCTTGCTGGGGCAGGCCGCGCCCGATGTACCCGCGGGGCTTGGGCGGCAGATCAAACTGGCGGGTGATGTGACCTACACCGATGGCGGGGCGATCACGCTGCGGGGTGGGACGATCGAGCTCGACCAGAACAGGTTTACAGGCGCGGCGGATGTCAGCACCGCCGGAGAGCGCGCCCGGATCACCGCGCAGCTTGCTGCCGGGGCGCTGGATTTCTCGGCTTTGACGGCCGGCGAGGCGCCGCCGGACGCGACAAGCACCGGCTGGTCTACAGACCCGATCGATGTCAGCGCGCTCAGCAGCGTCGACGCCGAGATTTCGCTGGCCGCCGAGAGCATCGATCTGGGCACGACGACACTCGGGCGGACGCGGGTTCTGACCAATCTCGACGCGGGCCGCGCTGTGACCGAGATCCGCGAGCTCGTGGCCTTCGGCGGCACGCTCGCGGGCAGTTTCGTGGTCAACAGCCGCGGCGGGCTTTCAGTGCGCACCAACCTGACGGGCTCGAACGTGGCGCTGCAGACGCTTCTTCAGGAGACCGCGGGTTACGACCGTCTGCTCGGCGAGGGGCAGGTGACGCTGAACGTCCTTGGCGTCGGCAACTCGATGAACGCGCTGATGAACAGCCTGTCGGGCGATGGCCAGCTGTCGCTGGGCAAGGGAGAACTGCGCGGGCTCGACCTCGTCGGCATGCTGCGCAACCTCGATCCGTCCTTCGTGGGCGAGGGCGCCAAGACGATTTTCGACAGCATGGCGGCGAGTTTCACGATCAACGAGGGCGTGCTCAGCAACGAGGATTTCAAGCTGCTCGCG
>JAAUYH010111981.1_pt1 | contig 10286 bp, 7 predicted proteins | sample 7278061 | NCBI WGS metagenome assembly JAAUYH01 (sample SAMN14350203, study PRJNA611818) | marine sediment metagenome | isolation source: surface marine sediment (0.6m) | place: French Polynesia: Moorea | collected 2018-08 | reverse complement strand
TTGGCAACTTCTACCAATCTCTCTTTTTCGAGAGACTTGAAGTAATCTTCGTTCATCTGTGCCAAGTCATTTTTATCTAATTTAGCCATGTTTTTAACATACACCACCAGTGTGCCGTTGGCTCATTTTTTACTAGGGAGAGTGAATGGTTACCCTTTCCTTTTTAGGACTACCCCCGCTATGAAATCTTAAAACGAGGATTGCTGCTTAACCATCAACTTCGCTTAGAAATAACTTTCGCGGGTACACCAACAGCAACCGAGTAAGGAGGAATATCTTTAGTGACAACTGCGCCTGCACCAATCACGCTACCCTTGCCAATAGTTACTCCATCCATCACTTTGACACCGTTACCCAGCCAGCAATCATCCTCGAGCGCAATTCCTTTGACACTAAATCCCTGCTCGGCGATCTTTTTATTGGGGTCGGAAAAATTATGGTTATGGGCATAGATAGCTGAATGAGAGGCAATTAGACAATCGTTACCAATCTCAATTTTGCCAAAACCAGACATACAGGTATAGGGTCCGACATAGGTGCGATCGCCAATTACAATTTGCCCCCCATGATGTACCTTGACATCAACGCCGCGATCGAGACAGACCTTCTCTCCTAGAAAAACCTTGCCGTTTTGACCGCGACAGCTAATACGAACTCCCTGATGTAGCTTGACACTTTTTCCCAGATAAACGTCATTAATTTGAGGAATATCTATACAAACACTGGGATCGATTGTCACTAAATCGTCGATGGCGATCCAACGCGCATCAGTAAACATAACATTGGGTCGAATCCGTACGGGAAAACCGATCTGCTTGAGGATGATTCGGTATAGTAGGTTACGCAGAATCTGACCCGGTGGTAGGGGAATCCATCCTACTAATGTGGTCAATAATAGAGTTTTGCCACGAAACCATAAATCTACAAACGACGGTTTTAAATTTTTCGTTATCGTTATACTACCCATATCTATCAATCGCAATCGCGCCTCCTGAAAATTTTTTTAGCTAAGCAACAATTTCTTTGGGCAACTTATGAGCTGAATCTTCAAGGTTGAGAACTCCCGCAAGATCTAAAATTTGTGTATTTAGGGATGCTTTGTCTAATATCTGACGAAACTCATTAGTGTTGTGAGTTGCTACAACTATCTCAGCATCCTTTACAGCCTCTTGAGGGCTAGCAACTAATAAAGCTTCAAAATGGGGCAAATTCTGTTCTATATAAGCCAGGTTATTTCCTATGAGTCGCGCTTGATAGACTGCTCGATCGTAAATCTTTACTTTACATCCTTCTCCTAATAACCGCTTAACCAAAATTACGGTGGGACTTTCTCTCAAATCATCTGTATTCGGCTTAAACGCTAGCCCCAACATAGCCACCCGTCTTGCCTTAGAACGTAGCACTGCCTGAACGGCAAGATCGATTTGTAAAACATTGGTTATGGGAATTGTATTAATTAAAGGAGTAGGAACATCCATCTTTCTAGCAAAGTAAAGTAATGCCCCTAAATCTTTTGGTAAGCAAGAGCCGCCATAGGCAAAACCAGGACGCATATAAACGGGTGAAATATTTAACTTTTTATCTTGAACGATAACGTTCATCACTTCTTGACCATCTATGCCAAATGCCTTAGCAACCCGACCGATTTCATTAGCAAAGCTCACCTTAGCAGCATGCCAAGTATTGGCAACAAATTTAACCATCTCAGCAACTTCAGGTTTTGTGACCAGCACTGGAGCTTCTAGATTGGCATAGATTTTGCGTAAAGTTGTTTCTGCAAAACCAGATTTAGTACCGATAATCGTATAAGGAGGACAATCGTAGTCCTTAATTGCTGTGCTCTCTCGTAAAAATTCGGGATTAAACGCCGTGTGAACGAGATTTGTACCAGCAACTTCCTCAAAAAGATGCTGACATTTCTGTAAAGTTCCTGGCGGCACTGTGCTTCGTAAAACGACTACGTGTCTCATCGCTTTACGACCAATTGCAACAGCAATCTCTTGACAAACCCCAAAGACATAACTCAAGTTTGGTTCACCCCATTCAACTGGCGGTGTTCCTACACTAATCAGCGATATATTGGATGCTAAGATTGCAGCTTCGGCATCCGTTGTTGCTTGAATACTTCCCGCTTTTACCCCTTGCTTCAGCAAATCCTCAAGACCTGGTTCTACAATTGGCGATTTTCCGTTATTAACTAGGGTAACTTTACTGGGATTTACATCCACGCCGATAACATCATAACCATCTCGCGCCAGACATGCTGCTGTAACTACGCCAACATATCCCAGACCAAAAATACTAATTTTCATGGTTAGCTATCTCCTAAATTTTAATGTGCGATGAAAGAAAAATTTGTATTGGTGAAGTTGACAAATTCCTAAAATTTATCAGGAGAAGATGTCAAGAATTCAAGGTTATGTTCTCTGCAAAAAATTCTGCGTGGGAAAAGTAGACGAAAATCTCAACCTTCATGCAACTTCTAAACGGTTGACCAAAGAAACTGGAACTTGCTTACTAGTAGACCCAATCAGAGTATAAATAGGCTCTCTGAGGTTAAAACCAGAGGAAAACCACCCTGCTTCCCGCGCTCCTTTTACAATATTCCACTGCATCTGAGAATCGAGATAAAGTTTTAAGCATCCTTGAGCCCAACTTACAAAGCAGATATTACTTTCTAGATATACAGTACAAATTGGCGAAAAATGAAGTCGCCATTCTAAATCATGACTTCCCCATCCCTGCAACTTATCTCTAATTTCCAGCAGCTTTCTCTCTAGCTTCAATTGACGCTGATGAGTTACCTTATTTGGCAGGCGAAGATATCCATCTTGTTCTGCAACTAACGTTCCTCCAGTTGGCTTTACCTCCCAAGCCAAAACTTTTGAGTTGGCTTTTTTAAGCCATAAAAAAGTTCCAGCCTGTTCCGACTGATCGAGTCCATCAACAACTAAAGTATTATGGGCTTTGGTACTGCGAAAATAGGCTCTTCCCAAGGGGTCGGCATGATAAGAATAAGTCCCTGTATCTATAATTACTGGAACTCCACCAATGCTGAGGGTAAAGGAAAGTGCATCCGCATGACCGTGAGCGGCAATTGAAAGAAATCCTAAAGGTCCTGCATCAGCTAGACAGAACACTTCGTCTGGTTGTCCTCGGTTAGAAGCGATCGCGAATAGTCCTGCATCTTTAAAACCAATAGATTCTTTGTGGGTTGTAATTTTTCCGACTTCGTCTTTATTGTCCGTTCCGATAAGAGTAGCAGCGAGTAACCCAGAACTATCTTTTGGAAGTGAGACGCGAGCTTTAAGCCATTGACGACCGAGACGAAACAGCCAGTCTAGGCGCGAACTGTTTTGCGAGCGCAGTTGTAGTGCCATGCCCTCATCGCTGTCTCCATAGTTCGGCAGATTGCCACCCATATCCATAACTGAAGGAATAACTTCGAGCATCCGTCGCACCCAATCTCGGTAGGTGGATGAAAAAGGAATACCCATCCGCTCGGCTTCTAATCCAGCTAGCAGGAAAAATTCTAGAGAGAAAATATGGTAGGAAAAAGCTTGCTCCCGATTCAACCCGCTAGGAAAGGTTTGTCTGGATACTTCTCGCTCTAAAATGCTCCGTGCCAGAGATTGCCAGCGAGCAGATTCGGGAAACACTGGCCAGACAACAGCAGCTATAAACAACCCTGCCATTTCCCCAACTAAGTGGTTGTTAGCTGAAGAACCAGGGGAATAATACTGTGAAATAAGCCACTGGTGCCAGTAAATCGCAGACCATAGTTTACCTGCCTTACCAAAGAGACGCTGATGGGATGAAGTTCCCCTCAAGAGTCGTTCGAGCCAAATCCAAGATATCAGACGAACTCCCAGCTCTAGGGAGCTCGTCCAATTTATACCCAGAGGGAAAGGATTCTGTTCGATCCAGGAGAGCAATTGACGTTCGACTACTTCCGCATAGTTATTATCATTTGTCAATGCATAGGCAAGTGCTAAAACCGTAAGGTGGTGATGTCGATTTTTCTCCCAAATATTTTTTACGTTGCCAACCAGAAAAAAATCTCGATAGTTTAGAGTTGGTCCAAATTTTAAAGGTGCACTTTTAGCATTTTGAGGATCGAGATGCCAATCAATATTTGTTTCCTCAAAACTAATGTTGAGTAGATTATATTTTCCTTGAAGATAGCAATTTGCTTCATCAAGGAGAGTTTTACTTTCTTCAGTTGCGATGGACTCCAAAGAGAGAATTGTCCAGGTATCTTTTTTGAGAGTCAAATTGGGCTTTTGAGGTATCCAAGAGTTTCGATAACTCCAAATAGCTTTGTTTACAGAGATTTGACTGCGCGAGATAGTCTCTGATAAGGACATAGCTTGCAGGCGATTCCAATACCATTTCAAGTTATTTGATATCAAAACTTTCACCGATTTATTCTAATTGTTAAAGATTGTTAGGCAGATTAATGAGGGAGTAATTTTTGAGCTGACAAACAAAATCAATTCAATACATTTTTTGGGATTATTTTGATGACTTTAAGACAAGTTTGTAATAGTCTGCTAAATAAACTGAATGATCGGTTGCTAAAGATTTATCTATCAATTCAATATCTATTATCAATCCAACTCGGATCTAAAAAACTTTTCCATTTACTGGTGCTTAAACGCTCTAATGCTATTTTACAAGCTCTTAGAAAATATTTTGGTTTCATCTTAAGGTTGTTGAAAAGTATAGATAATAATGTACGATCTGTCTTTAAGTCTAACGAAAGACCAAAATCATTTGATTGTATTTTCGGAATCAACGAGAATTCCCGCTTTACTCGATTTGCTTTATTTTTACTATGAACTAATTCTATCCACAGTCGCTTATTATCGGAAACGACTATTGATTTTGAGTCTCGCCAGAGAAAATGGTTTCTTGACATAACAGTGAGAAAGTTAGTACTATCCTCAACAAGACTAATGAAGTGATTAAAAAGATGGTAATATTTTCTAATTTCTAGATTATCTTTCTCGATAGAAACTTGATAACCTTTTCTTAAATCAATTACCATTCCGTTAGTTGGATAAAAAAGTTCTTGGATTGTATCAATAAATTGTTTATGAATTAAATCATCGTTATCTAATCTCGTGGTAATGATATATTGGTCACTCTCTTCAATATTTGACGCAATGAATCTACTTAAAGCCGGATTTATCTCGCTACTTTCATTAATAAAAATAGGCATAAAGTTATTGTAAGAATTAGATATTTTTTTAACTTTCTCTTTATATTTTTGAGGAGTGCCAGTATTGAAAAGCACACACCAAGTAAAGTTTTGATTAGATTGATTCTTTACGGAGGGTAAGCAGTATTTCTCAAAAAGTTCGAATCGATGACTTAACCATGCATCGCTTTGGCTAATTGATACTTTCTCAATACTTGCTCTTACATTAAATCGTGTTACCAAAAAATGTTTCATAATTACACTCTATCCAGATATCATGGTTTTCTCTAAAAAAATAGGCGTTGGTGATTTGAGAATGCTAATCAAGAAATCAGAACATTCAATTGTTGATTTTTTGTTGACATTTGCATCAAAAACATTACGCATTCAGCAACGCCAAAAAATAATTCTACAATTAGGCTAATGCCAAACAATGTTGGCAATACTAAGCAAACTTTTTGAATTAAGAATGTGCACGTCAAGAGTAATAGTCTGCTAAATATACTGGTTGAGCAGTTTTTAAAGATTCTTCTGTTGCGAGAGTGGCTAAAGTAGTATCCATTAAGCTATCTATGGAAATTGACATTGCCAACCCTGACTTCACAGCCGACACAAAGGCATTCATTTCTTCTTTTTGGCCTTTATCAATTCCCCGTGTCTTAATCTTTCTTTGCTGAGTATCTTTAAAGATAGTTAGTGACTCAAAATTGTGTAGCTGTACAGTGCATCCATCACCAAAAACTTCAAGAGATTCCTTTGGTACCTTCTGAGCCCCTTGAGTAAGATATAGTAAATTGCCTATGGAGCCATTTTCGTAAGTAACTATAACTGCAACATTGTCTAAGTCATCTGGCTTAAGAGGCTGGGGTCGCAAGGATCTTGCTACTACTGAAACAGGACGGGATTGAGTGAGAAAGGAAAAAACATCAAAGAAATGTCCTGCTTCTCCTACAAACCGAGAACCTTGACAACGATCTAAGTACCAGGAATTTGATTCCATTTGACCAGCATGTACTCGATAATTCATAACCAAAGGAGTATTGTTAGCAGGAAAAATCTGGGATATTTGGGCAACTAAAGGGGAAAAACGCCGATTAAAACCAACTTGTAAGCGTTCATTCTTTGAGCGAACAATTGCTTGACGAACTAACTCAGCACCAGCAGAATCAATTGCTAAAGGCTTTTCTACAAACACGGCTTTACCAGCACTCAAAGCATCTGCTGTTATCTGAGCGTGGGAAGAGTGACGAGTAGCAATAATCACGGCATCAATGTCTTTAGCCTTAATTAGCTCTTGATAGTCTGTGCTATGGCGTTCAAAGGCAAATTTTCTGACGGCATTAGTTGCAGATAAACTAGTAGCAGTAGCTACTTCAATTAGGTGAGCATCATTATGTTTTGCCAGGTGAGGTAGCAACATACTGGATGCATAGTTTCCTGCACCAATGACTCCTAACCTTACTTTTCCTTTGGCTTCAATCTGAGACTTATTGATAGTTAGTAAAGTGGGTAAAGAGAGATCTGGTATTTGTTCGGGATACTTAAAAAGGATACCCAAACCTTCTAACTTACCTTCTGCCATTTCCTGATAGATATTTTCGGCTTCTCTAAAAGGATGAATAGCACTGATAATTGGCTCTAAGCGTATTTTTTGCTTGGCTACCAAATCTAGAAAAGAAATCATGTTTCGACCCTCTGTCCAGCGTACGTAACCAATAGGGTAATCAATACCCCGTTCCTCATAGTTGGGATCGTAACGCCCTGGACCGTAGGAGCGGGAGAAACGTACGTCTAGTTCTTTTTCATAGTAGTCTTCCCAAGGTAAGTCGAGTTTGGTCTTGCCAATATCGACGACTTTAGCTCGATCTCTGGCTATTTCCACGGCTAATTCTGCTGGACCGTTACTATTACACCCTGCTGCCAGAAAAACACAATCTACTCCAGCGCCTGATGTTATGTTTCTGACATGTGAGAGTAAACGGAGGTCGTTTGGGTGAGTAGCAGCGATCGCTCCCATTTCGACTGCTAATTTACACCGTTCGCTAGAGAGATCCACCCCGATAACATTGATTCCAGCCGCATGAAGTATTTGCACTAAGAGTTGACCAATTAATCCTAATCCAATAACACAAGCTGTTTCACCTAACTGCATTTCTGCTTGACGAAATCCCTGCATGGCGATCGCTCCTATCGTTGTAAAGGCAGCGTGTTCCATTGCAACGTTATCTGGAACTGGCACGACTAAGTTTTTGGGCACAAAGTTGATTTCTGCATGGTTAGCATATCCTACACCAGCACAGGCAACTTTCTGACCAACTATAAACTCTTCTGCGCCCGAACTTACTGCTGTCACTACGCCTGAGAGAGAATAGCCAAGAGGAGTAAGTGAATCAAGTTTGTTCATCACTTTTTCGTAGGTAGCAACTAAACCTTGTTGCTGCACGCTTTGCATGACCTTCTTCACTTGGTCCGGTCTAGCGCGAGCTTTATCCAGATAAGACATTTTGCCCTCTTTGACTTTCATCCCCTCAGTGCCTGCAGATATGACACTGTAGACTGAACGAACCATTACTCCACCTGGCTTAAGTGCTGGCTGGTTTAAAGTTTCAAGACGAATAGTTCCGGTTTTGTAGTTTTGACTAACTTGTTTCATTTCTAATTCAATAAATTTTTCTAAGAAGATTAAAAATTGGTCCAAGCAGATATTATTTTCTGGATTTACAGTACAAAATGGCGAACGCACCACTCCCTACATACGTACGTGAGAAATAACCGCTTGATATTTTCCCTGCTTGGTTAGTGGAATCGCATCTACTTTTTGGATCGCTATTTGCATCTCTAGTCCAAATCGTTCTTCTAGCTTCTTACGTAAAATTGCTTCATCCTTCTGAGTGAAATTCTCTGTGGGAACAATAAGTACGCGAACTAAATTTAGCTTCTCTTGAATCATTTGGGTTTCTACCAAATTAGAAGTTCTTTTTAAAACCACGTCTAACCTTCCCAACCATTTACCAGAAGGAGTAACCATATAATCATCTTGGCGACCTTCAATAGTTTCAATTACAGGAAAAGGACGTCCACAGGGACAAGATTGGGTACTCAAACGTGCTAAGTCGCCAGTAACATATCTTATTAGAGGCATAGCAGCATTATTTAGAGTTGTGCCCACAATTTGATATAGTCCATCTCTTTCAGTAGGCAGAAACTCAACAATACTGTAGTCCATTGCGTAGTGATAATTGCCAAGCTCACACATAGAAAAATGAGCAACACGTTCTGCTTGACCATAATGAGCGAAGACTGGTCCGAAGTACTTTTCAATAGCTTCACGCTGATGGTCGAGTAACATCTCCGATGATGTAAATACAGCCTTAACAGAAATTGGCAATTCTTGGTGAATTTGCATATAGCGAGCTAATCTATATATTGATGAGGGATAAGCTTCCATAGCAGCAGGTTGAAAATCTCTGAGTTTCTGTAAATAATATGGGATAAATTTATTAGATAGATGATAAGACGACATCAATAGCTGCTTTTCGGCAGGTATGTATTGCCAGAAAGGAGGTTGAGTGCTGTCGGCTGGAGTTACCATATGTCCCTGTAAGGTTGCTCGCCGATCATTAAATGCAAAGCCACCCCAGTGCTGCTTTCGCCAAAGAGTCGCTTGTTCTAGGTTAATATTGAAATGGTCGCGATATAATCTTAATGGTGTACCTGTTGTTCCACTAGTAAAGGCTTTAAACTTCCACCTAACGCGCGAAGAGGCAAATTGCTGCTCTTTGTCTCGAATATCTGATTTGTTGAGAACAGGTAGCAATTGTAAATCTTCAACTGTTTGAATCGCTTCTGGTTTGAGTTTTAGACGATCGAATAACTGCTTGTAGTAGGGAACTTCTTGATATGCTCGTTTGACGGTCTGACGAAGTTTTTGATTTTGATATTCAATCAGTTCGGAATAGGAAAGCTTTTGATTTTGTTCTAGTTCATATAGTAAGTGATGAAACAATCTTCCTTGGCGGAGAAAGCGTTGAGCATATCCTTTGAACAACAAAGATTTATTCATTGTTAAATATTCCAAGATTTATGGTTAACGAAATGATTAATTAAGGAGACTATTTACTCCTTCGATAAAATTTTGTGCCATTCGCTCAATTGTTAAATGCTTAATACTCATCCAAGTACCAGCCTTAAGCTTTTGCAAACCTTTAGCATCTTCAAACAGTTTGGAGATCGTTAATGCATAATCTTCGGGTGTACTATTAGACGGTAAGATAATTGAATTCTTCGGTGATAAATATTCAATCTCAGGTGGATGAATATCAGAATCAATAGTAATTACGGGTAAATCATAACAAAGCGCTTGAAGTGGTCCTAAACCGACTGAACCTGGAAAGCTAAAGACATCAGCAGCAACGTAAATGGGTGCTAATTTATCTAAGTTCGTAATTGGACCAAAATACGATACATTTTGAAGTTTTCTTGGCAAATATTTTTCTCCACCACTTCCTACTAAAAGTAAATGAAAGTTAGCATCCTTTTTTTGTATAATCGAAAAAGCTTCTAGCAAAAATTCAATACGTTTAGTCTTACTAAATCGACCTACTAATAACAATACTTTCTTATCTGCAACGCCAAGCATTCGACTAATTTCTTCTCTTTGTTCTTTGAATTTTTCAAATGCTTGGCGTTGTATATTAATATCAACGGTGTTGTTTAGAACAAATACATTGTCAGGGGAAAAACCCTTATCCACAACAAAAGATTTCCCCCTGGATGTATAGGCAAAGAATCCATCGGCTCGAATGGTTAATTGTGTTTTTAATTGTTCTGATAAATTTTTTAAGAGAGATGAATTATTCTTTGCTCCTGCATGTTTTCCATGTCCCCAATATGCTAATTTGACACCTGTTAACTGATGTAAGTGACAAAGGAAATAACTAACATTATGGAGGACTTGTTCAACAATGATTAGATCGTATTCTGCTGCTTTTTTCAAGAATGTTTGATAACTAATATTTTTTCCTGCTATTTTTGCTGCGATTGTATTTACTGCCAAAATCGGAAACTTAAATTGTTTTATGTC
>JAAUYH010051708.1_pt1 | contig 10286 bp, 10 predicted proteins | sample 7278061 | NCBI WGS metagenome assembly JAAUYH01 (sample SAMN14350203, study PRJNA611818) | marine sediment metagenome | isolation source: surface marine sediment (0.6m) | place: French Polynesia: Moorea | collected 2018-08 | reverse complement strand
TGCTGCACGAAGAGCCGGGACCGGGCGAATGCGACATTTCCAGCGGGGAAACCTTGCTTGCGGAGATCTGACCGAATTGTGCGCTTCCGCGCGCGGTTTATTCAGCCAGTGGAGAGGCGACGCCTTTGGGAGGGGGCGTCGTTTTTTTCTGCGAGTGGGTTTCTTTGCTGAGAAGCGCTTGAGGGGGCTTTTTGCCCCTCAAGACGCCTATTCGAGTGTGTTGCGAGTCGGGACCGCGTCAAGGGTGAACGGGCTGCGCCCGCGCGCTTTGCGCGCCCTTGACCCGGTCACGACTCGCGGTGGCGTTTTTCGAAGCGGGGGAGCATGGCGGAGAAGTCTTTTCCGGCGCCGTCCTCGGCTTCGACGAATTGCGCGTAGAGCGCGGTGGCGGCCTGGCCCATGGGCGTGTCGGCGTCGGCGGCCTCGGCGGCTTGTTGGCTGAGGCGGAGGTCTTTCAGCATCAGGTCGGCGGCGAATCCGGGCTGGTAGCCGTTGTCGGCGGGGCTTTGCGGACCGATCCCGGGGGCGGGGCAGTAGGCATTCATGGTCCAGCTATAGCCCGACGAGGTGCTGACCACGTCGAACATCGCCTGCCGGTCGAGGCCGAGCTTGTCGGCCAGCGCGAAGGCCTCGCAGGTGGCGATCATGGTGACGCCGAGGATCATGTTGTTGCAGATCTTCGCGGCCTGGCCGTTGCCCGCGGGTCCGCAATGCACCGCCTTCTGGCCCATGATCTCGAAGAGCGGCTGCGCCTTGGCAAAGGCGGCGTCGGAGCCGCCGGCCATGAAGGTGAGCGTACCCGCTGCGGCACCGCCCACGCCGCCCGAGACCGGGGCGTCGACGGCGAGCAGGCCAGCGGCTTCGGCCTCGGCAGCCACGGCACGGGCGCTTTCCACATCGACGGTGGAGCAATCGACGAGCGCGGCACCCGGGCGCATCGCGGGGATGATCTCGGCGGCGACGGCGCGCAGGATGGCGCCGTTGGGAAGCATGGTGATCACGACCTCCTGCCCGCTGGCGGCCTCGGCGGCGGAAGCGGCAGAGGTGACGCCATCGGGCATTGGCGCGGCGGTGTCGAAGCCGGTGACGGCGTGGCCTGCGGCGACAAGGTTTTTCGCCATCGGCGCGCCCATGTTGCCGAGGCCGATAAAGCCGATCTTCATGTCGGGTCCTCCCAGGTCAGGTCACTCTCGCACAGCGGCGCCAGCATCGCCGCGGCCTCTTCGGCGGTGACGGTATCCAGTGAATGCCGCCAGCGCGGGCGGCGGTCCTTGTCGATGATCTGCGCGCGGATGCCTTCGAGGAAGTCACCCTCTTCGCTGGCGCGCCAGGTGAAGCGGTATTCCTGGCGCAACGCCTCATGGATCGTGGGATGCGCGCGGATGCGGGGCAGGAGCTGAAGCGTCGCGGCCATGGAGAGGGGCGAGTTGCGTTGCAGGGCATTCAGCGCCTGCGTGGCGAAGTCGCTAAGGTCGGCGGCCAGCGCCGCGGCGATCTCGGGCAGGGTATCGGCGGCGAAGAAGCGGTCGATGGTGGGCTGGTCGAGCGTGGGGGCGGGCGCGGGTTTCGCGGGCAGTCTGCTGGCGTCGCCGGTGTCGCAGAGGGTGGCGATGGCGTCGGGCCAGGCGGGCTCGGGCAGGTAGTGGTCGGCGAAGCCGACATGGATCGCGTCGCCGGGGCCCATGCGGGCGCCGGTGAGGCCGAGATATTCTCCAAGGCGCCCAGGGGCTTGCGCGAGGATCAGCGAGCCGCCGACATCCGGGATCAGGCCGATGCCGCATTCGGGCATGGCGATGCGGCTCGTGTCGCCGACGACGCGATGGCTGGCGTGGCAGCCGATGCCGACACCGCCACCCATGGTGAAGCCCTGCAGGAAGGTCACGATCGGCTTGGGGTAGTCGGCGAGCTTGGCGTTTAGCCGGTATTCGTCGCGCCAGAACCTTCGCCCGAAAGCGAAATCCCCGGCGCGCCCGGCCGCATAGAGATCGGCGATGTCGCCGCCGGCACAGAAAGCCTTGTCGCCTGTCGCATCGAGTATCACCAGCTTGACGGAGGCGTCGTCGTGCCAGGCATTGATGGCCTGCTCGATGGCCGCCATCATCGCCTCGGTCATCGCGTTCAGCGCCCGCGGGCGTTGCAGGGTGATGCGACCTGCCTGGCCTTGGGTGCGGATGTGGATGTCGCTCATGCGCGTTCGGCCAGCATCTGGCGGGCGACGATCAGGCGCATGATCTCGTTGGTGCCCTCGAGGATCTGGTGCACACGCAGGTCGCGGACGACCTTCTCGATGCCGTAGTCGGCGAGGTAGCCGTAGCCGCCGTGGAGTTGCAGGCACTGGTCGGCGACCTTACTGCCGGCCTCGGTCACGAACTTCTTGGCCATGGCGCAGAACTTGGTGGCGTCGGGGGCTTGCGTATCCAGCTTCCACGCGGCCTGGCGCAGGAAAATGCGGGCGGCCTGCAGTTCGATCTCCATCTCGGCGAGGCGGAATTGAAGGGCCTGGAACTGGTCGATGGACTTGCCGAAGGCCTTGCGTTCGGCCATGTAACTCATCGTAGCCTCGAGGCCGGCCTGGGCGGCGCCGAGGGAACAGGCGGCGATGTTCAGGCGGCCGCCATCGAGGCCGGACATCGCATATGTGAAACCCAGCCCCTCTTCTCCCAGCAAATTATCCCCAGGAATGTTGCAATTGTCTAATTGAACTTGCCTTGTCGGTTGACTCTGCCAGCCCATCTTGGCCTCCAGCCCGCCGAAGCTGAGGCCCGGCGTGCCGTCTTCGATAATGACGGCGGAGATGCCCTTCGGGCCGTCCTCGCCGGTGCGGACCATGGCGAGGTAGGCGTCGGAATAGCCGCCGCCGGAGATGAAGGCCTTGGTTCCGTTGAGTGAGTAACCCTCGTTTGTGCGGGTGGCTTTTGTCTTCAGCGCGGCGGCGTCGGAGCCGCTGCCGGGTTCGGTGAGGCAGTAGCTGAACACCGTCTCCATGGTGACGGCCCCTGGCAGGAAGCGGTCCTTCAGCGCGTCCGAGCCGAACTTGTCGATCATGTTGGCGCACATGTTGTGGATCGACAGGAAGGCGGCAACGCTGGCGCAGGACCGGCTGAGCGCCTCGAAGACCAGCGTAGCGTCAAGCCGGTTAAGGCCGGAGCCGCCACTTTCTTCGTTCACGTAGAGCGCGCCGAAGCCGAGTTCGGCGATCTCGGGCCAGAGCGATTTCGGAATGGTGCCTTCGGCCTCCCAGTCGCGGGCATGGGGCGCGATGCGGTCCTCGCCGAAGGCGCGGGCCATGTCGAAGATGGCGGTCTGTTCCTCGGAAAGGGCGAAATCCATGGGCGCGTTCCCGTCAGTTGCCGGACGGGACGGGATTAGCGAAGGCTAACGCAAAAGCAAAGGGGCCCGGGGGCCGCAGGGTGTATCAGACGAGGCGGACCTGCGTTCCGATGGGCGCGAGGTCGTAAAGCTCTTCGATCTTCTCGTTATAAAGCCCGATGCAGCCCGAGGAGGACCGCCGCCCGATCTTGCGCGTGTCGTGGGTGCCGTGGATCAGGTAGGCGGGCCAGCTGAGATAGAGCGCGTGGGTGCCGAGCGGGTTGTCCGGCCCGGCGTCCATGAAGGTCGGCAGCGACGGGTCGCGTTCGCGCATCGCTGGTGTCGGCGTCCAGGTCGGGCCGACCTTTTTCCGCACGACCTCGGTATAGCCGAGGCGGGTGAGCTCGTCGGTCATCGGAACCGAGGTCGGGTAGATCCGGTAGTCGGTGCCATCGGCGTTCCAGTAGTGCAGGGCGCGGGCCTTGGTGTCGGCGACGATGGTGGCGACGCCGAGTATGTCGAAATGGTCCTGCCAACGCTGGATCCGGAAGGAGGACATGTTGCGGGATGCCTCTTGCGCGCGCAGCACGCTAGGGGTGGCGAGCACGGCTGCACCTGAGAGCAGGAAGGCGCGGCGGGGCAGGGAGGTCGACATGGGCGGACTCGCGTTAACGGGTATCGCGCGTCACATGCACATGTGCGCGGTCGCTGTCCAGAGCCCCGCGCCGCCATTGGCATCAATTGGCCGTGAGGCTCAGAGGTCGTGGGTGAATTCGTCGATGAGGTTGCGCAGGACGGCCTGCATCGCCTTGTCCTCGTCGCCGGAGATTTCCAGTTCGGCCGCGCGCACCGCGCGCTGCCGGTCGGCGCCGTTGCCGAGCTTCAGGATGTCCCGTGCACCCTCGACCTCGGCCACGCAGCACAGGGCCTCGGCATCCTCAGCGATCACTTCGAGCCATTCGTCCAAGAGCTCATCGAACGGCACCACCTCGCCCCGGCCGAAATCGATCAGCCCCTCGGACATGCCGTAGCGCTGCGCGCGCCAGCGGTTCTCGCCGATCAGGAATTCGTCATAGATCCGCCAGCGCTGGTTCTTGATCCGGAGCCGCCAGAGCATGCGCATCAGGCATTGCGAGAGGGCGGCGATGGTCAGTGCGTGCTCCATCCGGGGGGAGTTGTCGCAGACGCGGCTCTCCAGCGTCGGGAACCGGCCCGAGGGGCGCAAATCCCACCAGATCTTGGTACTGTCCTCGATTGCGCCGGTGCTGATTATCGCCTGCACCGAACGGTCGTATTCGGCATAGCTGTGAAAGACCGGCGGCAGGCCGGTGCGCGGCACGTTGTCGAAGATCGTCAGGCGATAGCAGGATAGCCCCGTGTCCTGGCCCTGCCAGAAGGGCGAGGAGCAGCTGAGCGCCAGAAGATGTGGCAGGAAATAGGCGAACTGGTTCATCAGGTCGATGCGCAGGTCGTCATCCTCGACCCCGATATGCACATGCATGCCCGAAATCAGCAATCGCCGCGCCACGCCCGCGAGGTCGCGGTCGAGCGTGTTGTAGCGTTCCTTGTCGGTGTGATGCTGGTCCTTCCAGTCGGCGGTGGGGTGACAGGAGACGGCGAGCGGCGCCATTCCGTATTTGCCGGCGATCTTCGCGACCGTGCTGCGCAGGCGTTTGAGGTCCTCGCGCGCCTCGGTGATGTTCTTGCAGACGCTGGTGCCGATCTCGACCTGGCAGCGCAGGAATTCCGGCGAGACCTGTCCGCCCATTTCGGCGATGCAGTCGTCCATCATCTCTTGCGGCGCCTCGGCCAGCTCGAGCGTGTCAATATGGACGAGGAGGTATTCCTCCTCAATGCCCATGGTGAAACTGGGGGATGTGACCATCATGCCTCTCGCGGTTTTGGTCATGAAAGCAGAGCATTGCGGGCCGGGCAAGCATCTGTATCCCGGGCGACAATTCGAGGCGGTCGAGGCGATTGTTGCAGCCAGGGGCGTATTGCCCGGGGGAATTAACCAGGTCTTCAGTCTTTCGGGGTGTCGGCACAGTTCCGACACCTTTCGCGCCGAGCCTTGGGGCCGTGGTAAACCTGGTGCGTGCGATGTTCAGTCCTACTCAATCCAAGGCTCCTGAGGCCGGTTCCGTCGTCCTGCGCGAGACGCCGGACGGCTACACGGCGCGCGAGAGCGCCGACCGGTTCTGGCGCGAACGCCTCGCCGAGAACGCGCTGCGCCTGGCAGGGGTGTTCATCCTCTTGGCGGGGATCCTGCAGTGGTTCCTGCCAGCGGCGATGCTGACCGAGGCGCTTCTGGTGCGGACGGGGTTGGCCGCTGTTTTCATGGCGACGGGACTCGGCGTTTACCTCTTCGCCTCACGCGGGTTCCGACATGCGTTTTCGGTGGACATCGGCCGCCGCCTCATCAGCCATGGCCGGCTCAACAGCAAGGACCGGTGTCTGGTCGCGCGCCATGTGCCGTTGGACGAAGTGGAAAGCGTCTTCGTGCAGCGCGGCACGGGCGACGGGCCGTCCGAACTGCGTTTGCGGGTGAAGGGGGCGAGAGCGGACTGGTGTCTTCTGCGCGGCGCCCGGGCCGAAATCGAAGCGATGCATTCCCGGATCTGCGAGGACGTGCGTCTTTCGCGGCACTGCGGCCCGAAAAGGGTGCGGTCAATGAAGACGCGAGCCATCGCCACCGCACGGCCCAATGCCCGGACCCAGACGGTTCGCTCGGCCTGACATGGGCAAGAGACGCGCCACTCGATCCGGGCGGCGCGTCGCAACAGGCCGGCATAGAGGGCGCGGGAGCGCGCCTTTGGATCAGTCCATCGGCTTGAAATGGAACTCGCCGCCCTCCTTGAGGCCGGAGGGCCAGCGGGCAGTGACGGTCTTGGTGCGGGTGTAGAACCGGAACGCGTCGGGACCGTGCTGGTTCAGGTCGCCGAAGCCGGATTTCTTCCAGCCGCCGAAGGTGTGATAGGCCAGCGGCACCGGGATCGGGACGTTGATGCCGACCATGCCGATATTGATCCGATTGGCGAAATCGCGCGCAGTGTCGCCATCGCGGGTGAAGATCGCCGTGCCGTTGCCGTATTCGTGGTCCATCGCGTAGCCGAGCGCCTCTTCATAGCTCTGCGCGCGGACCTGGCTGAGTACGGGGGCGAAGATCTCTTGCCGGTAGATATCCATCCCGGTCGTGACCTTGTCGAAAAGATGCGCGCCCATGAAAAAGCCGTTCTCATAGCCCTGCATCGAGAACTCCCGGCCGTCGACCACGAGCTCAGCACCTTGTTCGATGCCGGAATTCACCAGACCCAGCGCCCGGTCGCGGGCGGCGGCGGTCACAAGCGGGCCGAAGTCGACGTCGTCGCCGGCGGTGTAGGGGCCGACTTTCAGTTTCTCGATGCGGGGGACGAGCTTTTCCACCAGCGCGTCTGCGGTGGCCTCGCCCACCGGCACGGCGACCGAGATTGCCATGCAGCGCTCGCCCGCCGCGCCGTAGCCGGCGCCGACGAGCGCGTCGGCGGCCTGGTCCATGTCGGCGTCGGGCATGACGATCATGTGGTTCTTTGCCCCGCCGAAACACTGCACCCGTTTGCCGTTCGCGCAGCCACGCGAGTAGATATACTCGGCGATCGCAGTGGAACCGACGAAACCGACGGCCATCACCGTGTGGTTGTCGAGGATCGCGTCCACGGCTTCCTTGTCGCCGTTGATCACCTGCAGGATGCCGTCGGGCAGGCCGGCCTCTTGCATGAGTTCCGCAAGCATCAGCGGGACGGAGGGGTCGCGTTCCGAGGGCTTCAGGATGAAGGCGTTGCCGCAGCTGATGGCAGGGGCGAATTTCCACATCGGAATCATCGCGGGGAAATTGAACGGGGTGATGCCCGAGACGACGCCGAGCGCCTGGCGCATGGAGTACATGTCGATGCCGGGGCCTGCACTGTCGGTGTATTCGCCTTTCAGAAGATGCGGCGCGCCGATGCAGAACTCGACCACCTCCAGCCCGCGCTGGATATCGCCCTTGGCATCCGGCAGCGTCTTGCCGTGCTCGCGGCTGAGGACCTCGGCAAGCTTGTCCATGTCGCGGTTCAGAAGGCGCACGAATTCCATCATCACCCGCGCCCGGCGCTGTGGGTTGGTGGCGGCCCAGGCGGGCTGCGCCTCGGCGGCCTTGGCGACGGCGGCGTCGACCTCGTCCTTCGAGGCCAGCGGCACCTTGGCCTGCACCTCGCCGGTGGCGGGGTTGAAGACGTCGGCGAAGCGGCCCGACGTGCCCTTGACGTGGGTGCCGTTGATCCAGTGGGTGAGTTCTTGCATGGTGTCCTCCCTGGGCGCGTGAGCGCGAAATCGCGCGGACAGTAGCCTTGCGCCCGGCCGGGGAAAAGGGCCGGAGCGTCCATTTTCGACATCTTCGAGCGTTTTGAACAGGATGCTTGACAGGCCGGGGGGCGAAGGAGGACGCTGAGATCAGACGATCCACGACCATAAGGGAGGTCCGGCGATGCTCGTGCATCAGATTCTCAAGGCGAAATCCGATGACGGGGTGGTAACGATCGCGCCCGGAACCACTGTGGCGGCGGCGGCGGAGCTGCTTTCGGCGCGAAAGATCGGCGCGGTAATCGTGTCGCCGGACGGCAAGGCGCCCGCGGGGATCGTTTCGGAGCGCGATATCGTGCGCGAGCTCGGGCGCCGCGGACCGGCCTGCATGTCGGAATTGGTCGACGATCTTATGACCCGGGACCTTGTGGGGTGCAGCCGGGACGATGCGGCCGACGAGGTGCTCACCAAGATGACCGAGGGCCGGTTCCGGCACATGCCGGTGATGGAGGGCGGCGAGATGGTCGGACTGATCTCGATCGGCGACGTCGTGAAGGCGCGGCTTTCGGAGCTGTCGATGGAGAAAGAGGCGTTGCAGGGCATGATCATGGGGCACTGAAGCGCCGGGTCTCTTGCCGGTGTCCTCATGGGGACATTGGGTTCGCTTGCTAGATTTCGCTGGATTTTTGGGATCAACGCTCGCGCTGGTGGGGCGCTGGTCCGTTGAGTGCGCTGCGCGCACGCCGGGGTCTCTCCCTGCGCGGCTTTCGCGCTTCGGGGGGCCGCCTCTGGAGAGGTGACGCATTGCATTGAGCGGTTCGCGTCTTTTGAGCGGGATTTCATTCTGCTGAGACGACCGCCCGAGGGGCGGCCCGGATTGAGCGTGGGGCGGTCGTTTGCCGCCTCAAGGCCAAGCCGGGCCTGCGCCCCGGGCGCCTGCGGCGCGCCTTGATCCGGCAAAACACCTGAGGGGCGGGGGTTGCATCCTGTGGCGCATTATTGTTGCGTGGCTCCGCACGACCAAAGGGGCAGGCCATGCGCACCGGGCTTTATGCAGGCACGTTCGATCCGATGACGCTAGGGCATCGCGATATCATCCGCCGGGCGACGCATCTGGTGGACCGGCTGGTGATCGGCGTCGCGGTGAACGAGGACAAGGGACCATTGTTCAGTCTCGACGAGCGCGTGGAGATGGTCGAGGCGGCCTGTCGGGGCCTGGGAAACTCTCAGACCGAGGTCGTCGTGCATCCGTTCAGGAACCTGCTGGTCGACTGCGCCAACGATGTCGGCGCCACGGTGATCATCCGTGGCCTGCGCGCGGTGGCGGATTTCGAGTACGAGTATCAGATGGTCGGGATGAACCGGGTGCTTGCCCCCGAGATCGAGACGGTATTCCTGATGGCAGAGGCGAAATTCCAGTCGATCGCCTCGAAGTTGGTCAAGGAAATCGCGCGGTTGGGCGGCGATGTATCGAAATTCGTCACACCCGAGATCAACGATGCGCTGTTCGCCAAGCTGGAACGCTAGGGCCTGAACGGCAAACGGGCCGGCGTGGGTGCCGGCCCGTCAGGGTATTGCACGTGTGATGGCGCCGTCCGGCGCGTCCTCCTCCCGCGGCATGGCTTAGTGACCGTAGACGGCCTTGCGGGCGATCTTGCGGGCGTCGGGACGGTGGATGTCGAGATCGAGCGCGACCTCGAGCGGCATCGCCTCGATTTCGGCGACGGTGCGTTCGTAGGCGATACGCTTGGCGGCGATCTCGCGTATGGTGTTGATCAGGGTCATCGGGAAGCTCCTTTCCTGGATCTCATGTTTTCGATGCCCTGAACGTGGGGCTTATGTTAGCGCTAAACAAGCGATGTTTACGCAGTGCGGCATTGCAGTATTTGCATGGCGGGGCGGTATGCTTAAATCATTGGCAGAAAATGAAAAAGGCGCGTCCTGGGGCGCGCCTTTCATGACAATTCTGTGACGATTTCCTAGATCAGCTTGCCCATCGCGACGGCGGTGTCGCTCATCCGGTTCGAGAAGCCCCATTCGTTGTCGTACCAGGTCAGGATCCGGCACATGGTGCCCTCCATCACCTTGGTCTGGTCGCAATGGAAGATCGACGAATGCGGGTCATGGTTGAAGTCCATGCTCACGAGTTTTTCGTCCGTGTAGCCGAGGATGCCCTTGAGCGGGCCATCGGCCGCGGCGCGGATCGCGGCGTTGATCTCGTCGGCGGAGGTCTCGCGCGATGCCTCGAAGGTGAGATCGACGACCGAGACGTTCGGCGTGGGCACCCGGATCGCGACGCCGTCGAGCTTGCCGTTGAGCTCGGGCAGCACGAGGCCCACGGCCTTGGCAGCCCCGGTCGAGGTTGGGATCATGCTCATCGCCGCGGCACGGGCGCGGTAGAGGTCCTTGTGCATCGTGTCCAGCGTCGGCTGGTCGCCGGTATAGGCGTGGATCGTGGTCATGAAACCCTTGGTGATGCCGATGGCGTCGTTGATCACCTTGGCGGCGGGGGCAAGGCAGTTGGTGGTGCAGGAGGCGTTTGACACGACCGTGTCCGCGCCGGTCAGCGCGCCGTCGTTCACGCCATAGACGATCGTCTTGTCGGCGCCGGCCGAAGGGGCCGACACCAGAACCCGGCTTGCGCCGTTCTCAAGGTGGAT
>JAAUYH010248703.1_pt1 | contig 10287 bp, 10 predicted proteins | sample 7278061 | NCBI WGS metagenome assembly JAAUYH01 (sample SAMN14350203, study PRJNA611818) | marine sediment metagenome | isolation source: surface marine sediment (0.6m) | place: French Polynesia: Moorea | collected 2018-08 | reverse complement strand
GCCACCCGCCCCGCTCCAACCACCTCGCGCAGCCGCGACCCGGTGCCGCGCAATCCGGCACGCTGGCTCGAAGGCGCCGATTTTGGCCGCGCCGACCCACCGCGCACTGGAGGCGGCGTTCTAGACTATTCGCTGATCGTCAATCCGCGAGGGCGAGCGGAGGAATGCGTGGTCAACCGATCGAGCGGCTCTCGCGAATACGACCAGCTAGCCTGTCGCTACCTCCTGCGCCGAGCACGCTTTGACCCCGCCCTTGATGTGCAAGGTAACCAGGTCGAGGGCCGCTACCGCTCTTCGATCCGTTTCGAAGTGCCGGAATAGAGCGGGGCCTAAAGCTTCGCGTGGCCGCCGGTTGAGCCGAAGCCGCCTGCGCCTCTCTCGGTGGCGTCCAGTTCTTCAACTTCGTCCCAAGCCGCCTGCACCACCGGAGCGAGCACGAGCTGCGCCACTCGGTCGCCGCGGGCGATGGCGAAGTCTTTGAGGCCGTGATTGATGAGCAGCACCTTCAACTCGCCGCGATATTCGCTGTCGATCGTGCCGGGCGTATTGGGCACCGTGATACCGTGCTTGAATGCGAGACCGGAGCGAGGGCGGACCTGAATCTCATATCCTTGCGGGATCGCCATTGAGAGGCCGGTCGCAACCGCATGGCGCGCACCAGGCGCAATGGTCACGTCCTCTGCGCTGACCACGTCCATTCCGGCAGAACCGGGGGTTGCATAGGCAGGCAGCGGCAGACCTTCGCCGTGGGCCAAGCGCTTCAACTCGACTTTGATGGGTGCGCTCATTCGGCGGCTTCAGCGGTCAGCGTATCAGCCACGCGCTGCATCAGAGCGAGCGCGACATCGGCCTTGGGCATCTTGTCGAGGCTCTCAACCCCGTCCGCGCTGACGATATGCACGGTGTTCGCTTCGCCGCCCATCACATCGCCTGATACATCGTTCGCCACGATCCAGTCACACGCCTTGCGCTTGCGCTTCTTCTTGGCGTTCTCGAGCACGTCCTCGGTTTCTGCAGCAAAGCCGACGACGAGTTCGGGACGTTTGCTGCCCGCTGCAACATTGGTGAGGATATCGGGGTTCTCGGTGAGCATCAGCGCGGGCGGTGCAGAGCCGCGCTTCTTGATCTTGTCGGCGCGATATTCCTTGGGTCGCCAATCCGCGACCGCGGCCACCATCACTGCGACATCAGCGGGCAGCGAGGCTTTCACCGCCTTGCTCATTTCCTCCGCGCTTTCGACGTCGATGCGCTTGCAGCCCGAAGGCGTCTTCAAGGAAACCGGCCCAGCAACCAACGTTACCTCTGCGCCCAATGCCGCAGCTGCCGCTGCGATGGCAAAGCCCTGTTTCCCGCTCGAACGGTTGGCGATGTAACGCACCGGGTCGATCGCTTCCCAAGTTGGGCCAGCGGTGATCAGGACGTGACGCCCTTCAAGCGGCTTGAAGGACGCATCGATATCGAAGGTGCCCACGACCTCGTCTTCGTCTGCCTCGATAACCTCGGCCTTGTCGGGCGCGGCTTTCTTGGCGGCTTGTTTGGCCTTCGCAGGCTCTTCCTCTTCGAGCACTTCAGGCGCGGGCTTGTTTTCGTCGACCTCGTGATTGATTGCATCGGGATCAATCGGAGGCGCGGCTTTGCCCTTGCCTTTGGTCGCGAGCGGAGAGCCTTCGAGATCGGGGTTGAACTCGATCTCCTCTTCCTCAAGCTCGGCCGCTTCGGCGTCTTCAGGAATGTCCGCCTCGAGTTCTTCCTCGATTTCCTCGGCGCTGCGTTTGTTGGTCGAGCGCGGGATGATCCGCGAGAGCAGACCGCCCAGCCCGCCGCCTGAGGTTTCCTCAAGCCCGCTGCCATCTTCGGCATCTTCGTTTTCGGGTTCGAGCGCTTCGATCTCTTCAGCTTCGTCGGCATCATTGGCCGGAGCCGGAGCAGCCGCAGCCGCCAGTGCCTCTTCATCGACTTCGATATCGAGCTGCGCAGCGATTTCGCGCCAGATCGCGGTGGGTTCAGGCAAGCGGCCATAGCCAAACTCACCGCAGGCCATCGCGCCTTCATCGGGATGCAGCACGATCACGCCCGACTCTTTGAGCGTCTCGACATTGCGCTGGGTCGAGGCGTGCTCCCACATTTTCACGTTCATCGCCGGGACCGCCATCACCGGCTTGTTGGTCGCAAGGATCAAAGTGGTCGCGAGGTCATCGGCAATGCCCGCCGCCATCTTTGCCATCAGGTCCGCCGTCGCCGGGCACACGACCACGAGGTCAGCCTCACGCGACAATTCGATATGGCCCATCTCGACCTCGTTCTTGAGATCGAAGAGCGAGGTATGGACCTGATTTTCGCTGAGTGCAGCCAGCGACATCGGTGTCACGAATTGCTGGCCGCCTTTGGTTACGACGCAGGTGACATCGGCCCCGCCCTTGCGGATCAGGCGCACGAGCTCGCACGATTTGTAAGCGGCAATGCCGCCGCCAACCACGAGCAGGATCTTCGGCCCCGCTGAGCTCATCCGTCTATTACTCCCCTATGCGCCTGAAATTGGCGGATACACAGGCACTGTCTAGCGACCCGCCGCACATGCGCCAAGCCCAGCGTTCTCCTTGGCTGACGATGGTTAAGATTGTCCTGCGTTTTTTGGGTTGAGCGCGGTAGGCTGAGCGCCCCATAAGGCAGGAAAAGAGGGGGTTATCGAGGATGACGATGCTGCTGCGCGCGCTGCTGGTGCTGATCGGAGTGTTCTTTGTTGGGCTCGCCGGGACATTCCTGTTCGATCCGGTCGGACAAGGCGGCGACTTTGGCCTTGCCGCCCAGGGCGCGCAGGGCCTTTCAACCATCCGTGCCGATTTCAGCGCCTATTTCGGGGTTGCGGGTCTGGCGCTGGTGATCGGAGGCTGGGCGAAGAAGGGCGATGTCTTGCTGGTCCCTGCCGCACTGCTCGGGATCACCTTCACAGTGCGCGCAGTGAGCCTTGCGCTTGATGGCACTTACGAAGGCTGGATGGCTCCGATGGCAGTCGAAGCGGTGGTGGTGATTATCGCGCTGATCGGCAGCAGGGTGTTTCCCCACGGCGCATTGGTGCCAGAGGATTGAAGCGTGCAGGCTAGATCAGCCCGGCAAAGCTCGCGCCCCAAACTGCGCCTGCACCGACGAGACCTGCGACAAAATAGCCAAGCCAGCTGCCTCCGCTGCCTTCACGCTTGTCCGTCATCAGCTTGATTTCAGGCAGTGGCGGAGGTTCGGGCGCGCCGCCTTTGGGCGGGAACTTCTCTTCGATGCGGCGGATCAGGCCCGGCAGGCGCAGCAGCGTGTCGGTATCTTCCTTGATCCGCTCCGCCACAGCCGCTTCCGGCCCCAGCTCATCGCGGATCCAGCTGCGGACATAGGGCGCGGCGGTGTCCCACATATTGATCTCGGGATTAAGCTGCGTCGCAATCCCTTCGACCATCACCATGGTTTTTTGCAGCAGCAGCAGGTGTGGCTGAGTCTGCATGTCGAAATCGCGGGTGATCGCGAACAGCCCGTCGAGCATCTGGCCGACTGACAATTCCTTCACCGGCTTGCCGCGCATCGGCTCTCCCACCGCGCGCAAAGCGGTCGCGAATTCGCCGACTGAATGATAGCTCGGCACATATTGCGCTTCGAAGTGGATCTCGGCGACGCGCTTATAATTGCCGGTGGTCAGACCGTAGAGGATCTCCGCGAGCCACTGCCGTGCGCGCCGGTCGATGCGTCCCATGATACCGAAATCAATCGCGACAATGGTGCCGTCTTCCTCGATGAACAGGTTCCCCTGATGCATGTCGGCATGGAAGAAGCCCGCGCTGATCGCTTGCGTCAGGAAGCTGATGACGAGCTTTTCGGCGATCGCTTCAAGGTCGTGCCCCGCCGCGACCAGTTCATCGCGTTTGGAAATCTTGATCCCGTCGACCCATTCGATGGTCATCACCCGGCCATTGGTGCGATCCCAGTCGATATTCGGGACACGGTATCCGCCAACGCCGGACATTTCCTCCGCAAGCTCGGAGGCCGAGGCGGCTTCGCGGCGCAGATCGAGTTCGGAATTGGTCCAGCGCTTGAAGTTCGCGATGGTGAGGCGCGGACGCAGGCGCATCGCTTCGCCGCCCATTTCTTCTACGTGAGCGGCGGCCCATTCATAGGTCTGGATATCCTTCGCAAACTTTTCGCGAATGCCAGGGCGCAGAACCTTGACCGCGACCTTGCGTCCATCGGTTGTCACCGCGCGGTGGACCTGCGCGATGGAGGCCGCACCGACAGGCTCAGGGTCGATTTCGGAAAACAGCGCTTCAATCGGCTGGTCGAAACTTGCCTCAATCGAAGCCTTTATCTTGTCGAAGCCGACCGGCGGCAGATTGTCCTGCAGGCTGAGAAGGTTGTGCGCAGCCTCTTCACCAACAAGGTCCGGGCGCGTTGCGAGCGACTGTCCCAGCTTGATCGCCGCCGGACCAATCGCGCGGAATGCTTCGGCATAATTGCGTTCACCCCGCTTGCTGGTGAAAGTCGCCAGGCGCGCCAGTTTGACCAGCCGCCGCACCGGCGTTGGCGCGTTGGCGTCTTCCTCGATACCAACTAGCGCGCGGTGCCGGGCAAGCGTGATGCCCCATCGCGCAAGGCGGAAAAGATGTGTTGCAGGAGTGGTCACGCGATCAGATTTTCCAGCCCGAATGGATCGCGACCGCACCGCCCAGGATGCTTTCGACCTTGGTGTTCACGAAGCCAGCTGCGCGGATCATCGCTTCGAATTCAGCCATCTTGGGGAACTTGCGGATCGATTCGACCAGATAACGATAGGAATCGGCGTCGCCCGCGATCGCCTGTCCCATACGAGGCAGGAGCTGGTCGGAATAGACGTCATAGATTTCCTTGAAGCCCGACCATTCGGTGGTCGAGAACTCCATGCAGAAAAAGCGTCCGCCAGGGCGCAGCACGCGGTAGGCTTCGGCCAGCGCCTTGTCCTTGAAGGTCACGTTCCGGATGCCGAAAACGATGGTGTAGGCATCGAAGCTGTTCGAAGCGAAGCTGACCTCCTCTGCATTCTGGCAGGTGAAGACGAGGCTGCCGGTCTCTTCGGTCTCGGTCCGCTCCATCGCGCGCTCGGCACCAACGTCGAGCATGTCCTGATTGATATCGGCCACGGTGATGTCGGCGCCGCGATCGGCCATGCGAAACGCGATGTCGCCCGTGCCGCCTGCCATATCGAGGATCTTCTCACCCGGCTGCGGTTTCACACGCTTGACGAAGCGGTCCTTCCACCCGCGATGCATCCCCATCGACATCGCATCATTCATGATGTCGTATTTCTTGGCGACGCTGGTGAAGACCTCACCTACGCGGCGGGTCTTTTCCTCGGGGCTTACATTTTCATAGCCAAAGGAGACGGTTTCGTCGGTGCTCTCTGTCATGACGCGTCCCCTAGATGGAATTGTGCTGCGCGCAAAGGGTGATAAGGGCTTGCGCATGCCTGAATTGCCAGAAGTTGAGACAACGGTGCGAGGGCTCGCCCGGTTCCTCGATGGTGAGCGTATCACCCGCGTCGTCTTGAACCGGCCCGATTTGCGCCGCCCATTCCCTCCTGAACTGGTGCAGGTGATGACGGGCGCGCAGGTTACGGGGCTGTCGCGGCGGGCAAAGTATGGCCTCATCCATGTCGACCGGGGTTCGACGCTGATCTTCCATCTGGGCATGAGCGGGCGCTGGCGGATCGATCCGGAGGAACCGGACAAACATGATCATATGCTGATCGAGACAGCCGAGCACAGCTTTGCCCTATGTGACCCGAGGCGATTCGGATCGGTCGATCTGGAGGCGACAGATGCTCTGGATGCCTGGCCACAATTTGCAGCGCTTGGTCCGGAGCCACTCGGACCGGACCTGACGCCTGAGCACTTGAAGGCCGCACTCCAGGGCAAGACACAAAGCATAAAGCTGTGCCTGCTCGACCAGCGCATCGTCGCGGGACTTGGCAATATATATGTGTGCGAGGCCTTGTGGCGGGCGGGCATCCATCCGCGCAAGGCCGGCGGCAAGGTGACCAAACCCCAGCTCGCCCGGCTCGTGCCGGCTATCAAGGACGTGCTCGAAGTCTCTATCCGCGATGGTGGCTCCTCCTTGCGCGACTATGCCGCGCCTGATGGAGAGCTGGGCTATTTCGCGACGCGCTTCGATGTGTACGGGCGCACGGGCGAACCCTGCCGACGCGAGGATGGCGGCGTGATCCGCCGTATCGCGCAAGGGGGGCGGAGCACCTGGTACTGCGCGAAGTGCCAGCGTTAGTGGATTTCCGAGCCGCCCGCTCAGGCACGAAGACAAGGACCCCCAACGGATTCCTTGACGATTCGGGGAGACCCGACTATGTGCGCCGCTTTCCGGCGATGAATCGCCGCTTTTCGTACAAATCCAAAGATTTTCCGGTCGCGCAATAAGCGGCCAGCACAGAACGCGAGACAGACAAAGTTATGGCCAACACGCCGCAAGCCCGTAAGCGCATCCGTCGCAACAACCGCCGCGCCGAAATCAACGGCGCCCGCATGAGCCGCATCCGCAACTTCGTGAAGAAGGTCGAAGCGGCTTGCGAAGCTGGTGACAAGGATGCGGCCGCTGCTGCACTCAAGGCTGCTCAACCCGAAATGGCACGCGGTGTCGCTCGCGGCGTGATGCACAAGAACACCGTCGCGCGCAAAATGTCGCGTCTGACGAAGCGCGTCGCCGCACTCTGATTCGCCCGAGTCGGGACCGAGTCGGTGGATAACCCGGCTCGAAATTCCGCAACGGAAAGCTATGGGGTCGCACCGTTTGGTGGCGGCCCCTTTCTTTTGACAGCCATGTGACACTGCGCGCACCAAGGTTAATCGGTAAGAACCTTAGGGTTTTCCACGATTCGCGAAGCCTGATTGACGAAAATCTCGTAAAATCAGCACCTTGAACGCAAGTCTGCGGATTGTGGCGAGTCAACAAGAATATTTAAGATTTATTTCACATCAGCGCTTGCTTTGAGAGCCGAAGCACTCTTTATTTGTGTTCCACCCGGCGCGGGACAGGCCGGGTTTATATTGCAGAACGATGGGGTAGCTCCTGGGAAATTGTGTTTTCCGGGCAAGGGAGGCTCGTGTCCATCGAATAAGAATTGTGACCGCTCTGGGAATTTGGGGATTCCGGAGACGGGACAGTAATGGGGAAGCGATAAAGCAATGGTGCATAAGATGGACCCAAAAATGGGTGGGGCGCGGGCCACGCGCCGTCAAGCGGATGAGGATTTGATGGAAGATGCTGAAGCCGTAAACCTCGCAGCAGACTGGGCAGACATCAGCCAGGGCCTGCGCAAGGATTTGGGGCATCAGCTTCACAGCCAGTGGATCAAGCCGATCCAGGTCGGGGGCATCAACAAGGAAACGGGCACGCTTGACCTGTTCCTTCCAACAGAATTCAGCGCGAACTGGGTGAAGGATCGGTTCCATGACCGGCTTCAGCTTGCCTGGAAGATCGTGCGCGGCGATGTGCGCAATGTGAACATTCAGGTTCACCCGGGCCGCCGCCAACTGCCCGAACTGCGCATCGATGATGGCCGTCGCCCGGCCAATGACGGCGCAAGCGCGATTGCCGTCGCTGCAGGCACTATCGGCGATGCGGGCTTTACGAGCTCGGTCGGCCTCGACCCTTCGCTCACTTTCGCAGCCTTCGTAACCGGCGAAGCCAACGTGCTCGCCAAGAACGCTGCCGAGCGCATGGCTGCGACCGAGCAGCCGCAGTTCTCGCCGCTCTATCTCAAAGCCGCGACCGGCCAGGGCAAGACGCACCTGCTGCACGCAATCGGCCACGGCTTTCTGCAGGCCCATCCGCGTGCACGCATTTTCTACTGCAGTGCCGAGCGCTTCATGGTGGAGTTCGTGCAGGCTTTGAAAGCCAACCAGATGATCGAATTCAAGGCGCGCCTGCGTTCCTTCGATCTGCTGCTGGTTGACGACATCCAGTTCATCATCGGCAAGGCGTCGGCTCAGGAAGAGCTGCTCTACACGATCGATGCGCTGCTGGCTGAGGGCAAGCGTCTGGTGTTCGCTGCTGACCGTGCACCGCAGGCATTGGACGGTGTCGAACCGCGCCTCCTTTCGCGCTTGTCGATGGGACTCGTCGCCGACATCCAGGCCGCCGATATCGAACTGCGCAAGAAGATCCTCGAATCGAAACTGTCGCGCTTTGCGCCGCTTTCGGTGCCGGAGGACGTGATCGACTTCCTCGCCCGCACCATCACGCGCAATGTCCGCGAGCTGGTAGGCGGCCTCAACAAGCTGATCGCGTACGCTCAGCTGACAGGTCAGGAAGTCTCGCTGCAACTCGCCGAAGAGCAACTGACCGATATTCTGTCGGCAAACCGCCGCCGGATCACGATTGACGAGATCCAGCGCACCGTCTGCCAATTCTACCGGATCGATCGCAGCGAGATGAGCTCCAAGCGCCGTGCGCGCGCCGTGGTCCGTCCGCGTCAGGTCGCGATGTACCTCTCCAAGGTGCTCACGCCGCGCAGCTACCCGGAAATCGGTCGCAAATTCGGTGGCCGCGACCATTCGACAGTTATCCACGCCGTGCGCCTGATCGAAGACCTGCGCCAGCGTGATGCTGACATGGACGGGGACGTCCGCAGTCTGTTGAGGCAGCTGGAAAGCTGATCTCAATTCCACTGGCGGTGCACCGGCCTTCAACGGTTCGTGCACCGCCAGACCAGCCTAAAAGCAGCCTGAGCCAACAGCCTATGCACCGCCCTGTCCACTGGCGGGTCCACAGGGCTGTCGACAGGCCGTGCACAGGCTGTAAACAGCTTGTCCATGAGCGCATCCACACCTCTGTCCCCTGCCCGCCTCGACCGGTTTGCGCGCCATATCGTGCTGCCTGAAATCGGCGGCGCCGGGCAGGTGGCGCTGGCTGGCAAGCATGTGGCGGTGATCGGCCTTGGCGGGATCGGCAGCCCTGCCCTCCAATATCTCGCAGGCGCAGGCATCGGGAAATTCACCCTCGTCGATGACGATGTGGTCGATGCTTCAAACCTCCAGCGCCAGACCATCTTCACCGCCCGCGATGTCGGGCACGGCAAGGCCACCAGCGCGCGCCGTTGGCTCGCCAATTTCGACGATGCGCTCGACGTGACGATCAGCGACAGCCGCATCAGTGCCGCAAATGTCGGGGACCTGATCGCAGGGGCTGACCTTGTGCTCGACGGGACCGATAATTTCGCAACGCGGCTTGCAGTCTCGGACGCCTGCGTGGCCGAGCGCACGCCCCTGCTCTCCGCTGCCGTGGGCCGCTTTCAGGGACAGGTCGGCGCCTTCGCCGGCCACCTTGCCACGCAGCCCTGCTACCGATGCTTTGTCGGCGACGCCTTCGATGCAGAGGATTGCGACACCTGCGCCGAGGATGGAATGCTGGGCGCGATGGCAGGCTGGACCGGCAGCTTTGCAGCGATGCAGGCCGTGCGCGTATTGCTCACCGGGGTCAGCCGCTTTGGAAACCCGATGTGGGGCAAGCTCCACATCCTAGACGGAATGCAACCGGGCATGCGCACCCTCAGCATCGCGAAGGACCCGGCTTGCAAGGGGTGTGGCTAGAGCTGGAAAGGAAGCTGGATGGGTCGATCAGGATCAGTCGACAGCGCGGCCTCGAACCAGTTGCCTAACGCTGTCGATTACCAATTCACTCCACTCAGTTTCACTTAGTCCAGCGGCATGAGGCTTGATGGCAATAAAACCATGGGTGCTGGCCCAGGCCTGAAAAGCGAGGCGCCGTGCTGCATCGCTTGCGGCGTCCTCGTTAGTCACAGGCTGGACGATCCCCACAGCTACCGCGAAGCTTTCGCGCGCGGCCTTTTTGGCTTCTTCTCCGGGAGAGTAGGCAGAAGCGCCCATGCCAAACATCAAGGCGTAGCGGTTCTTGTTGCGCTTATAGAAATCCAGATAGATTCTCGTGGACTCGATGAGCACGGCTTCCGGGTCATTCTCAGATCGCGCCTTTGAGACCGCCGCTGCCAAATCCTTGAAAGCAGCAATGTATAATTGCTCGCAGACCTGATCCTTGCCTCCGAAATAGCTGTAGACGCCCATGGTCGAGATACCTGCGCGCTTCGCGATATGGCGCACCGAGAGCGCTCCTACCCCCTCTTCATGCAGAATTTCCCCGGCTGCCTCGAGGATTTTCGCGCGTTGGTTCTCGGATTCCGACATGATGGTTGCAATAGTCAAATAACATCGTTATACGCAAGGCAATAACAGTGTTATAGGAGCTGTCATG
>JAAUYH010142852.1_pt1 | contig 10287 bp, 4 predicted proteins | sample 7278061 | NCBI WGS metagenome assembly JAAUYH01 (sample SAMN14350203, study PRJNA611818) | marine sediment metagenome | isolation source: surface marine sediment (0.6m) | place: French Polynesia: Moorea | collected 2018-08 | reverse complement strand
GGTTTGCAGTATTATGGCATAATTCCTTGAATAATCGCAGAAACGGTGGATAATTTTAGAAGTGGAATAAAGCTCATTGGTAGAAAGACATAATCTAATTTGAATTTAAATAAAATTTGTTGATTAAAGTACGTACCAGTTTGGCTATGTACCCGACTGCTGTTGATATGGAGACAGGAGCTTTTCAGTAGATGATTTATCAAATACGGTTAGCGGACGAAATGTTGGTGCAAAATTCGGAAACATACAGTAAACAGAATGCACTGTCGGCGACAATAGACTTAATGTTATTTGGCTTACTGACGGTTGACAACATGAAATAATCCTTTGAGATTCTAAGACTCATCGGCCTTTTTTCCAAATCTTAGACGATATTGCCTTCGACTAACTTGCAGCCGTGTTATGACACGACATTAATGAACGAATCGATCCCACGCCGGATGAATACTCTTAAATTCATAAAGAGAAGCATAGCTGCTTATCCGTTGGAGCCATTGGAAAGGAAATTTGATGCACGGATGTCTGAAAGCATTGAAAGTGAATGAACAATTGTCTGAGCCCTCCTTTTGTATCAATGCTGAACACATGAGACGAGCCTGGGGCGGAGTTCAGGTAAAGGGATGAGCCAACACTTACATTGCAGGAAAGTCATCTTAGATGACCTAATTTTATTTGCTGTACAAAAATTTTGATCTGCCTGTAACTGAAAAACCAAATCTTCCGTTTATGGTCACAATGTGCCCTTTGTTGATGCAATATCAACAATGTGCGAGGAGGAGATAGAAAATCAAAAAAGCACTGCAATCGCACTGTTTCATATAATACTGTGGATTGCAGTGTAGAATAACGATTGCTGCTATATAATTTGAACGTTAAACGATTGAAAAATCGCAAAAATAAATGCCCGATTTTCAAAGATTGTGGAAATATCGGTATGGGTAGCGGTCGTCTTCGAAAAAATTGACCCTGCCGGAATATTTGCTAAGGCACGGGCAAACCTGACGCAGTTTTAGATTGACTTTTATGTTTGACAAATAAGAGATTTGGTTCCAATTCATGAAAAGGAATGTTTTGCTATTATTAAGTCTACATACAAGATTGCTAATTAGACGATTCACCAATCGTACTTAAGTGCGAAAATCAATTACAATTACAAGATGAACTCGGCCATCAACAAAGGGTGTTATTTACGCACCTTTAGTAACTGGCTCGAGTGCTAACAATACTCAAGTACTGAGAATATTGGATTACCGAAAAGTGCATTTCTCGAATGTATTCATACTAGACGACTAACCAAGTATGATGCAGATAATATTGAGTCACTACGGTTGTTGGACTATTTCTTGGCAGCATAAGTGTGTACTGAACTACATTGTGTTGTTGCTCGTGATTTTCAAATTCAAAAATAAATTTGAGCGAAGCTATTACGAAAGCTCGGAACCGGAAATTAGCCGTTCCTATTTGCTTAGTTGAAGAGATGTTTGAAAAATTGATTTCACATTTACGACTGTATCTCATTTGTAGCTATCGGAAAGTTATAATTTCAGAAAAACGAATTTACGTACTACTCACGAAATGCTATACTATGAATCGGAACGATAACTGAAAATATTGTGAAAAGATAAGGCACTCACCAAAAGTGAAAATAAGAATGAGAATGTTATGAAAGGGTCGTTCTGGAATGGAATAGGCCAAGTGCAAAATGTATGAGCAAGATTAGAAATGGATTACGTACTGTAAAATCATGTGGTAATGAGCTAGTACGCAGAGATTTGTGGAAGATTAGTATGAAATAGTAAAACTTGGAAGTAAAGGACAGCTCGTCTCGAGTAAAACTCCTATATCCTGACTTTAGTGGATAATCTCTCACACGGAAAATCTTCTACATTATTTTTCTCCAAGAGTATCAATGCTTTCTTAACTTCATAAATTCACTTCTGTCATGCTCATGAATCAATCCTTCAATAAAGCCACAGGGTAGGGCTGAGAGTGTTTGTGTCGGTACCAAAAAATCCGGTAACCGAGTTGGATTTTACCGACTAATGAAAGCTTTGCCCGAACCAAAACTTAATGATTTCAGAAAAACCTACTGTTCTGTCAGCAATTGTAAATTTTCGTGTCTGAAAGTCATACTTTAAATAATTCATTACTGTGACAAATTTTAGCAAGAATTATGCGAAACAGAGAGACTCAACAATTAAAATTCAAAAATCTATTGTACTACTACTATAGCCATAAAATGAATTCGACCCATGCGAAAATATATATTTCAATAGGAAATAGAGAAATTTCCAACTTGTATAACTTGAACTTATTGAATTGTTCTCGTCTCTCCATTCTTCGGAGGTTGCGTAACTATTCTGGCTAATTATTCAACCAATGTTTCAAAGTGAATTATCTTGTTGAAAAAATCCTGGAAGAAGAAGAATAAAATCCAGATCAGCATTTGCCGAGCCTGCTATTTTGAGACTAGTAGTCGAACTCAATTGGCATTCCATCATATATCTAAGCTCGATTCCAGTTGCTCTGTAACAATATTTTTTCGTAGAATGCGTAATCAACATATGCAATGCACTCGAGTTAAGCTATGTGATATCAGCGTATGCAGATTTGTCCCCAACTCGAACCATAATGGAGGCCTATCCTAACCTCCCACATGCGTTTGGGACATGAAAATATGTATCAAGCGAACCCAAGAGCTCCTACTGTAAGATATGGACAGTTACAGTTTAGATGTCAAATTGAAAGAAGTGTCGACACTAGTACATGTATAGTACTATTTTCAATAAAGCTGTGGATGACACGGTGATATACTGGAACAAAATCTGCTTCAAACACAATCTGTTGCGATGCTCTTAGAATTATTTGGGCTAGTTTAATCTGATAAAGTCAAGCTTGCAGAAATATTTTGAGAATGTTGAGTTTGCTTGATTTACTTGTTCCGAAGAACTTATGAGGTGTTAAAAAAAGCGCTGTCTTTGAATAATCCATTTTTACAGTGTTTGCGCTATTTTATTCATGTGAAATTTGAACAGGTGGGGGACTAAATGATGCCTGTTATTATTCTGAGAGATGCTCAATGCTTCACCTTCGTTCTCATTCAACGAAGCTGTATCAAAATTTCATGTTTGCTTGAATTTTTCGCGATGGGTCTTGAGTTATTAGTGCAACACCTGGTCTTATTTTTTCTTTAGTTCATTTATGCTCCGAGGTTTTTGGCATAATTTTATTTAATATAGCCTCCCAAAAGTAGTCACATGGTGCTATGTCTTGAGAGCGTGCCGGCTATGAGATTGGCCCACTCCTGCTCATTTATCGATTCGAGAGTTTTTGATACGGATATTCAGGTGTTTCAAGAGAATAGTGCGGAGAAGCATCATGTTTTCGGGGTAGCCTTGGAGCTTGAGAAACACAAAATAGCGAGGCTTTTTTTCGTATGTGCTGCCCGTGACGTTCTGGTTCTCAGAAAATGAGGCCTTATTACTTTAGTTTTCGATTAATTGCGCCATACCAAAAACGAACCGAGTTGTTGAGTGTCTTGTATGCGAGATTCGGGCGCCCTACACTTCAGATTCGGCGAATGTCTTTGTTCGAATTTCCGAAAAGCGAAAACGTACATTCATCGAAGAAATGATTCGCTCAAGTGATCCTAAATAATACCACAGCTTTCTCTGGAATTGGCGAGCAAAGCGAAGTCTACTCCTTTACTGTTGTTATGCCAGAGCTGAGCTCATTTGAATTTTGTATCGATAAAGCATCGACTCTCGCGGTAAGATTCTCCAAAATTTAGAATGAAAGACATCTGCTTGGGCTGCCGCTGCACGGAGAAATATTCTAAGGTCATCAAGAAATAGTTCTCAGCTTCCCTTTCGTAATGCACTACCAATTCTTGGGCGTACGTTTCTACCTCTACGAGTATGCAATTCTCTTCTTTGGCATTCATTGCGCCATTGTCGTATATATGAGCGACCCGTACGGCTCCGTGCGTATAAATCGTGGGCAGCCTTTGACATTTACTGCGCGATAGCCCTGAGAAAGCCAAATAAAACCCTTTCCTCCCTCCGTATAGATATAACTAATTCGCTTCACAGTTTTCTTTTTAATAACTTATTGACCACTAATTTTTTTACTTCATGAGCACGACATACATAACTTCTAGAAAACAAAAATCAATCTACTTTGATAAAGAAATTGTGACAGATGTTATTGTATCCACAAATTCTATCATAAACTTTCAAAGGATTGAAATTTTCTTAGTTTCAATATTTTCTGGCCCTAAACACTGCACAATGTTTACCTTTACTTTAAAGCAAGACATGTTGCTATTGTACTTTAATCAAGAAATAATAGACCATTTACAGATGAGGTTCTTTGAACACTTTGTATTTAACTGAGATTATTTAGGACTAGCAAGATATGAATTTACTTAACTGTTGATGATTGTAGGCGGAGTTATCTTTCCAAGATTTTAATCGGAAAACAGGTATTCACGATGAGTTCAGCTTTTCAAAAGTGTATGAGAGGACTGTAAATAGTACTATATAATTGATGAATGCAAGCTAGAGAACTGTATGGATTGAGACCTGATATTTCGTGCCGTACATCCAAAAAAGGTACGTCTGCACGGAACAGCGCTAGTGAGAGAACAGATCCTAGAATTTCTCATACTACAGATGCCTGACATACCTGTTATATCTCTCGAAGCAGTCAATCCGGAATGGGAGGCTTGAAGAAAAATCTTCTCGGTAAACCAAACAGTTGCTGTCTTGTTGTTGAGAAGTGTTTTCAATCTGCAGAGCCAATACACAGTATGGAGAGATACCTTAAATATTTAGTAGCAGTTATTTCGACAATCTAGCTGTTGCAATATTGCTTCCGCCTAGTTTTTAATTAATTACGAATACTCAGATAATCAGAAAGGTAGAATCTAACTTCATTCGACAAAACACGGTGACAATATGTGAATTGTTGTCCAGAAGAGCAATTTGCAAATTGTATAAAAGTTTTTTGGTTTTGAGCTACGTTTCATTGTAGATGAGAGTAGAAGTGATCTTTTCTCTACGTTCTGGGTTCATCAAAGGAGAATTTAGTTCAGTTCATCACTCACCAATTTTGGAAAAGCTCATTTTCTTCTGTTTTGCTATTTATCTTGTTGTGTAATCTAAACGCCAAGTTCATCTTGCAATGAGGAGAATGGTATTGAAAATTTCCGGATTTCGTCCTGAATAATCCATTTTCAATCAAGTATCTTTCCTGATGATCACACTTTTTCCTCCTAAGTTCCTGAATTCGTTGATTATTAAGTAACCTGTCGCTTGTACATATTCAGTTGCGTTAGCGGAATGTTTTGGAAGGATGCATTGAGTTCACTGCAAATATTTCCTATTGAAGGTATTAGATTGTGATACGATCCATTGTCAGAAAAGGAGAATACTAATTACTCCAACTAGAGTCGCATTGATTGCTACAAGTGCATTTAAAAAACCCGAAAACAAAGAGCCATTAATCCATCCATTTAATTTTTCCGTAAGAACAGGCTGAAAAATTGTCAGAAAACCCGCTTACACAATAGTTGTCCGATGAACTTCCTGAAAATGATAGAGTATTGATATGTTTTGATTCAGTCCTTCCGGACACTTGCAGAAAATGTTCTTATTTTCTCCTCTACTAACTTTTTTCAAGGAACATCTCCGCTGTACATTTTCAAGGCAACGTCTATCGTACGGATCGTGTAAGAAGAAGGTTTTTCAAAAATTTTCCCTAAAACCTCCTAATACACCGCTGGGCCGATAAAAGACTAGTATATCAGCCCATGCTCTTGAACAAAGGCCTGGGTGAATTATTTGCATTCATTTTCCTCCAAGAATATCTCTAATTACAGCAACTTTGAAAAATAGTCTGTTAGCCAAATCTATACGCGTTTTCTTGATCGTTCGCTGTATGTCGCCTGGCAGTGCTAGTAATTGAGCAGGTTTGGCTAGCTTTTGTAACTTATTGAAGAACAATATTTGTTACTTTGATTCCATTAAGTGTCAATGTTTCTATTTCTTCGTCATCAAATACGTGTACAAGAAGTATCCAAATCTCACGCGTAAGCTGATGCAGTTGTATGATCACGTACAGTTTCCAGGTCATGAATTGCCTTCTAAGAAGCTACGTCGTGCCCGTTTGGAAACAATGAGACAGTTGCCGACGTATGCGCGCCATACCTAAATGTTCGGCGCAATGACGTATTATACAAAGTGAACTCAATATAACAAATGCGACTACGATCGAACTCGAAGCAGTCCTATATTGTAAAGAGAGGTATTGTTACACGCTTCTGTAGCCCTTTCAATAAATGAATGCATAAATTTAACAAACAATATTGATCGAACACACCACATCAGTAGGCATTCTAAATTTCGATGATGTATTATCAAATTTACCTCCCCGTAATTGCAAATATTTTCATTTGTTTAGCAATCGGTCCTGAATACTGCGAACCTCGGAGTAGTGAAATCAACTGTGTCAGTCAGATCAATTGTGGATCTTTATGAATAAAAATTTTATCAAAGACATACTGCTATGATACATTTCGCATTTGGTTTGACATCAAATAAGAAAATAAGAGTTTTTCAATGGATGTATTCAGAATTAAATTTTGTAAGGTCTGAAGATCTATTGAGGAATGCGATATTGATTTCCTGCTTCGCAAATCAACCAGTTTAATGCCGATTCTTCAAGTAGAAGGCCCATTCATCTGAAAGTTACCTGTTATTTGTCCTCTAAACGCAAAGAAACTAATCTGATAATTGTTTTTTTTATTTAGGATTCAAGCATGATTATTTTCTGAGAATGTGTCCTTCATAATGAGACTGCAACAGGCCAAATATGGGTTAGGAATTCGGAATAGAGAAATACATACATTACATATTCTTTATTTATTTTTTGCCAACATTATGGTAATGTGCCTTGACATCAATTTTGATACTTTAGAGAAGAAACAGGCGATTTTCAGGGGCCGCTCCAAAACTAAAACCCGCTGTGTTCTATGAGCAGAAATTATTGGCCATTCTTGGCGCGTTCACTATGTTCGTATCTGACGCCGACTCTACACTATGTTGTCACTGGCAGACAGCTCATTAGTCCCGGGTCTAATAAACTTGGGAGCTCGGGAAAGGGTATTTGTAAGAAGACTGCGAGATCTTTTGTACTCAATTCTTCCCAAAAGTGATATCACCGGTGTAAGAGCAGACCGAAGTTTACCTGAATCAAACAGCTGTAAATTTCATTCTGGAAAACTCATCTCTTCCTAGTATTTGGGAACCCGGCGATTGAGCGACGAGTCGTTCGGGGTATAGCTTCTAGAAACGGTGTATTAGGACTCTTTTCGTGCGTAAGAAGTATCAAGGTTTTACAAAGTCCATCTGAGCCGCGTATCGCGCTATTATCGACCGATTCACCGGGTGGAGTCGGAAACGGCTGTTGTGGTTAAACATTCGAAGATGACTCGAGAAACAGTTCACCTATTACATCATCTGACGGATTCAAACGTTTCCGAATCTGCGATCCACGCGGGGTGATAAAATTTGGTTGATCGTTCCCTTCCATGGCAGAATCCGTAACAGCATTCAGAGGTTGTTCGCCAACAGGACTTGTTCAAGGTTTCTATGCCCTATTCCATTCGCATTGTTCTCATTATCCGTTCCAGTCACTGCTGCCGCCATATGTTCTCGCCATCCTTCAAATTCATGCCGAACGAAGGTGCTTCCTTCTTTTGGAACCGGTTTAATTTTCTGGACGATCGATTTACGACGTTTCAGAGGCGGCTCATTTCCATGCGAATCCACAGTTGGACTTTCCGCTTGACCTTGATTCACATCTGGCACGATAAGTTCTCCATTCAATTCAGCAGGTACTCGTGCCAAGGTAGATGCTTGTGCAAGCGTCCGATGAGTGAAGGTTGACGCGGCCTGTGTCGCGTCGCGAGAAGTTACTGGTGGTATGATTCGAAAGGAGGCACTTCCCTTTCCATGGGATTCCTGAAAAGCCGTTTGACCGCTATTCCGCATCGGTGCTGAATTCGAGATCGCATTTCGATTCTCAGTGGAACCTGCGACTGCAATGTCCCCAGTCGAGTCCTCGCTTGATCGTTGCGTGTTCTTGATCGCACGTCGTTGTATCCCGTGGAAATGGTTCTTGACAGCATTATCGGTTCGACCGGGAAGGAACTTAGCTATCGTTACCCACTTGTTTCCAAATTTCTCATGACACTCCTTAAGCGCTTTCTCTTCGTCTTCAGTCCACGGTACCCCATTGATCGATGGATTCAAATGGTTGAACCATCGTTCCCGGCATTGCTTTTCGACCGACCGAGCAACTGCTTTGCTATATCCTACGACTTGTTGGTGCCATCTTGCTGCACAAGCGAGCAAAGCGTTTTATCTTCTTCGGCGGTCCATGGCCCCTTCTTCAGGTCAGGATGTAGCACTTTCTGCCATCGATGAAGACACTGGATATCAGTGCGATAAGAGTTAGAGATGCATTGATTCAGAGCCTTCGTGATGGACTTCCAGTTGCGCTCGTTATCTTGTAGCACAAACACCCGCAACATGTCGTCGTCGGCGGTGGACCATCCTCCCAGTGACGAATTTCTGGTCGGAGGGCGGTCCATGGTGGCAGCTAAATGTACGGCTGCAGCGGGAGTGAGACCACGAATCGACGTTCCAGGTGAATGCTGTCCACGCGATCGCTTCGTCTTGCGCTCGACCTGTTGGCGGCCCTGATTCAAGCAAAGATGGGGTTGACTGAGAGATATGTAGCCAGCTGCACCTTGTGGTTGCGAATGCTCGTTACGAGTCAAGATCGTAGCACGAAGGGGAACTTGACTAATGGCAGCTGCTTGGCTGAGATTACGACACATAGTGCATTGATTCATTTGGGACGTTGGTCTGGGTGTCGGTCACGGGCACAAGGTTCCGAAAGGAACCACATAAGCTTACAGCGAAGCTTGGTGGGATTACGACACATAGTAAACTGATCCGTTCGGCTTCCGCTCGCCTGACCAAAGTCATATTGTGTTTTCCGATGCTTTAGGGACGCGCACAGTGCTCTACAGAGATTCATAATATCTTATAGCGAGACGGAGCTTGGTTAATTCTGTTTGAATGTCTCGAGGATCATTGGTAGTCCCTGGAGTCTGGCTTTCCGCAATCTTCTCTTTATGCTGAATGGTTCCCCGCAGTGCAGCTGTAATGACTGTTGCAGTAGAGGCTGGATCGAAGCGGCTTGCAGTTCAGGCGGTGATTTTTCTCTGCGGAACAGACGGTACTCGCCAAACTGTAATTGGACGGTTGCGATTCAGAACTTGAACTGTTCATCAGCTCAAAACTAGAAGGCGGTACTTCTTGAATCGGGGCAGAGTAAACAATAGGTTGAGCGCCCACCCCATACTGAAGTGGCGTCGATGCGATTTCTGAATCTCAACGGTACACAGCCGGACTCTCACATTGATTCTGGCCAGGCGACATGGCAGCATAATGAAATGGCGAGGTGAGCATGATGGAAGAAAATTCTGTTCCCAAATTGAGCGGCTTACTATTGGGATCCTTCAAGGATGTAATTGTAGGAACAAAATCGCGCTTCATGCTGTGTGCATCGTCGATCTTGGCAGAAAATGTAAAGTCTAGAGATAAGCATGATGAAAATTTGTCGTTTTCAAAAGTAGCAGAAAACAGGGGCTGGAGAGAGGCAGAACGCAGAGGTGATGGAGTACTAGCAACAAAATTTTGTAACCCATCCACGCTGGTTTCAGCCCCAATGGAAGTAGAATGGCTTCCATTCGAGTCTTCGTGCGCGGACTTCAGTACCCTAGAAGCTACTACTTCATCACAAAGCAAGCGAATGATGGTCGAAGGTGCAGAGGAGTTGTTCGCGGTTGGTAGAAGAAGCTGAAGGTGCCGCGAAATAAAGATACTGTGCACTCGAAAGGTTAATCCTGGGGATTCAAGTTATTTAAATTTTCAAACAATTTAGAAATCGGTGAATCGCACGGACGACTTACAGAACAAGATTCGGTGTGAATTATGGATACAAGCTATATCTTCCGAAATTAGATATGGTGAAAATCTCAACCAATGAGAAATGTTCGATTGACTCTGTATGGAAATGGGAAAACAATTTTGCCGCAGTAGAGTTATCGGCAGGCTGCTGGCAAACAACGATCTCGAAATAGAATGCTGAGATTTGTATTCGGAGTGAATCAGTTCAACTCAAATAAAGGCACGCGTTTCCTCAAAATAGGCC
>JAAUYH010142084.1_pt1 | contig 10287 bp, 5 predicted proteins | sample 7278061 | NCBI WGS metagenome assembly JAAUYH01 (sample SAMN14350203, study PRJNA611818) | marine sediment metagenome | isolation source: surface marine sediment (0.6m) | place: French Polynesia: Moorea | collected 2018-08 | reverse complement strand
GCGAGCGAATCCGTGCCGATGCCGCTGGCCCAGTGTAGCATCCTGCCCAAGCGAATTATCCACTATGTTGCACGAGCCAAAGAGCAAGTCGTATTGGCGTGTGGCACCCGTCACGAATTTTCCGACGATGTGTATATGGCCCGGGTGCAGCCCAAATCCGTGCTTTGTCTGCCGATTCTACGCCAGCAGGAGCTTGTAGCGATTCTCTATTTGGAAAATAACTTGGTCCATGGTGCGTTCACCCCCGAGAAACTGGTTGTACTCCGCGTCCTCGCCGCCCAGGCCGCGGTGTCTTTGGAAAATGCCAGGCTCTACGACGAGTTGGAGCAGCGGGTGGAGGAGCGCACGCGGGAGCTCCGCGAGGCCCAGCGGCAACTCACCGAGAGCGCCCATCGAGCCGGCATGGCCGAAGTGACGGTGAATCTCCTGCACTCCGTGGGCAACCAGATGACCAATGTGCAAGTTTCGGCCGAGGCTGTGAGCCATTTACTGACCCAGGATATTGGGGTCAAGCTGGGCAATACCGCCAATCTGCTCAATCATCATCGCGACGATCTCGCCGAATTCGCCGCCAGCAAGCGCGGCGCCCTGGTGCCGGCCTTTGTCGACCTCTTGGCCAAGAAGCATCGCTCCTGGCATCGGCAACTCGGCGAAGAGATGGAGCAATTGCTGGCTGGAATCGAGCGCATTTGCAGCACACTATCGAGGCAGCAGGCAGATGTCTTTGTGGTTCGTCGGATGGAGGAAATTGATGCCGGTGCGGAGATTGACAGCGTGATCGAGCTGCATCGCGAAGAGATCCATCGGAGGGACATCGAGCTTTACGTGGATATTGCCGCTGATCTGCGCCTGAGTGGCGATGTCTATAAACTGCAGCAGATTTTGGGCAATTTACTCACTAATGCCATCCAAGCTCTGTCTGGCGCCCGTGGTCCTCGCTGCATTACCGTCCGCGGCTATCGCCGCATGGAGGGCCAAGAGAGCCGCGTCATTATTGCCATTACCGACACCGGTATCGGCATCGCGGCGGAGCACGTGGCACTGATCTTTTCGCAGGGATTCACCACGAGGGAAAGCGGTCGGGGTTTTGGCCTGCACTACAGCTGTATCGCAGCCACTGAGCTCGGCGGTAGCCTGAGTGTTCACAGTGATGGACGCCATACCGGAGCGACATTTACCCTCGATCTGCCCGGTTTGGAGGAGTTACATCAGGGCAAGCCGGCGCTGGAATCGAGCGCCTAACTAACGGCCGCGCTCTTCCAAGTCCAGGCGCCGGGTTTCGATCAGCCACGCTTCCAGTTCGTCTAGCGCGGGCTCTTCGGGCAAGGGGCTCTGCCCGCGCGCTCTATCGAGCAGGGCAAAGAGATCGTCGAGCCGCGCCAACCAGGCCGCGCGCTGGCTGTCGGACAGCACCGCTTGCTCGCCCTGGCGTTTGGCGACAATGAGTTCTTCTACGTCGTCGTAGCCATAGGCGGGCGCGGTAATCGTGAGATCGACCTGGAGTTCCCCAGTCCGCAATAGGTGGGTGCCCGTCAGCGCCGTGCGCAATACATATAATAATTTTTTGGCCGTGGGCTGTTCTGCCGCGGCAAAGGCTTTTTGCTGGCTGTAGGCAAATCCGCGATAGTGCCGATGCACGCGCCGCGACAGCACCGCTGGTATGCGCTCGATCAGTTGCCGATGCTGCGCCGAGGTGTGGCAGATAAGGGCCCCCAGCACCCGCTCGATGTAATTGCCATTGCCGGCCGCAATGCCGGACAACACCCCGCCGAGCTCGTTGGAGGTGTAGTCGATCTCCACGCCGTCGATGACCTCTAAGCGGTCAAAGGCCTCCTTGGTGGTTCCGAGTCCGAGTAAGTTTTTCGTCGGTTCGATGTGAATCGCCTTGAGGTCCAAATCGCTATCGGGCGACGGGAAGCCATAGGCGTGGGCTCCGCTGAGAGCGATGACCACGTGTCGCCGGTGACCCTCTTCTTCCGCGAGCACCCGCTCGGCCACCGCTTTTGCCTGTCCATGTAAAAAATCCATATCTCAGTCCCATTCTGCAAGAGGTAACGCCGGGGCATCGGCGCCAAAGGGCCCTGGCACGCGTGCGCTCCATCGGCTGGCGGCCTCTGCGCGAATCTTGCGCAAGAGCGCGTCTACCCGGCCCACGTCGGGGTGGGCCGGCAACACCGTGCTCTTGCGCGCATCTTCGAGGTCGGCGGCCAGCTCTTCGGCGCGGGCGATGACCTGGGACAGGGCCACTTCTTGGCGCTTGATGGCCAATAACTCGGTGCGCAGCTCGCCGGCCATGACGAAGTCGGCCACACCTGTGCGCAACCAATGGGTCGCTGTGGCCAGTAGGCGCAGCAAGTTGTAGGCATTCTTGGGCCGCAGCTCGCGCGGCAACTCGAAGTCGACGCGGCCACTGGCGGCAAAGTCCACCAGGCTGGCAAAGTCGCGATCGCGGAGCAATCCCTGGTCGAACATGGAGCTATACAGCTGCTTGATATAGTCCTTGGCCCGCAGCTGTCGGTCGGCGTCCGACGGGGCCTCGATATGGGCGGCGGCAACCAGCCGAGCCGCTGTGGCGTCGAGGGACTGGGACGGGTCGTCGGCCAGCCAATCGAGGATGAGGCCCCGATGCTCGGCCAGACGCAGACCCTGGCGCAGGCGCTTGAGTTGCGATAGAGCATAGCGGCCGAACGTGCCATAAATCTCTGCCGACACAAAGGCGTCCCGGGCCTGCAAGATCCACTCGCCCATGACTTCGGTGGCCGTGGCCCCGGGCAAGAGCAGGGTCTCCAAGGTGTTGGGGTCGGCGCGAATGGCTTGGCGACAGGCCTTGCCAATCTCCCAAAAGTTGGCGCTGCCGTCGAGGCTCACCACATCGGTCGGCGGCTCGACGAGTCCGGTGGTCCAGGGAAAGGGCAGCACAAAGACCCCGCGCATATCGGTGTCTGAGTTTTCGGTCGCCAGCCCCCAGGCGCGCGAGCCCACCACCGTCTCCAGCACCACATGGTCGCGGAGGGCGTTCCACGCGGCCTCCCGGCGCACGGCAAATTCGAGCTGTCCGCGCTTGCGCGGCATGAGCTCTTCGCGGGCATAGACGACGTCGCCGACCCCGACGATGTGCACCGTGATGGCACCGCCTTCGATGGCGCGGACCCGGCCCACGGCCCCCTGACTGATGACGCGGCCGGCGACTGTCCGGTCCACCCGGGTACTCACCTCGGTGCCGTGGGGCAGGGGGACCCGCAGCGGATCGACGTCGGCCAGTCCTTTGATTCGCAGCTTCATGACGGTGTCATTGTGCCGCACTTTCCTCGGCTACGCCGCTCGTGGCGGGAGGATTCGTAGCGTTTTCTCTGCCGTCGTCTGGTGTCGTCGTTTGGTGCCGTCATAGGGGCGGCTGCGGGCAGCGGCCCTCCAATAAGTCGCGCTTGGCCAAGAGGGCGTCGGCGATAAAGGCCATAAATTGGCGTACGCGCGCGGTGTAGCGCAGGTCTTCGTGGGTCAAGAGCCACATGTCGCGATCGGGCATGGCGGTGGTGGGGGGAACCCGTCTCAGGCCGGGCTCGCTGTCGCCGATGTAGCAGGCCAACATGCTCAATCCCATGCCGGCCTTGACCGCTTCCAATTGGATGATAGCGTGATTGATGCGATTTCGTACCGGTGCCTGGGGAAAGGCGCTGTCGAGCACCCATTGCGGGTCGCGCACTGTATCCTTCCAACCGATCCACGCCAGCTCCTCGGGGCGCTGGATGGGATCGTGGGCGGCCAGATAGTCGACGGAGGCATAGATGGCTTTGGCGTAGCCGATGATGCGGCGGCCAAAGAGATTGCCGGGCGGGTCGCTTGACAGGCGAATCGCCACATCGGCTTCGCGGCGACTGAGATCCACCATGTCGTACGAGATAATGAGTTCGAGTTCGATCTCGGGATGCATGGTCGAGAACGCCACGAGATCGGGCATGAGCAGCTTATGGGCCACGGTGTCGGGCAAGGTCACCCGCAAGAGCCCGCTCAGACGGCTGTCGCCGCCGACTACCTGCCGGCCCACGGCCAGGACTTCGCCCTCGATGCGCTCGGCCGATTGCCGCATGGTCTCGCCCGCCGAGGTCATGAGATAGCCCGTCGGCAGGCGCTCAAATAGGCGCACGTCGAGTTTTTTCTCAAACGCGTCAATGCGGCGTGACACCGTGGAGTGATTGACCTGGAGGTGGGCGGCTGCGCCCCGGATCGAGCCGGTGCGCGCCACCGCGAGGAAGTACCGCAAGTCGTCCCAATTCATCTCTGGGGCATTATGGCACCAATTTCTGGTCGGACACAGACCTTGCCGACGCTTGCACCACAGCGTACCGTCTACGCCGCCTGCGGCGCTATTTACGTATTTGCGGCACTTGGGCGCTCATGAGCGGTATGTGCCAGACCGCGTAGCCATCGGGATCGCGAACACACTCGATCATGGCGTTGAAGTACTCGTACGATTCCTCGGCCGTGAAGGGTGAGGTTTCGGCGATCGATTGGGCAAAGGTGTCGCGCCAGGCTTCGATGATGGTGGCAAAGAGCGCGCGATCGACGCGCAGGGTGTCGATGATGAGATAGTCGATGGCGATGTTCTGCAGCGCGAGGGCGCGCAGGTGGCGGTAAAACTGGCGCCCGAGCTGTAGGTTGGTATGGAGGCTGCGCGCGTGGGGAAAGACGCCGCGATGGAAAAATTCGTCGATGTCTTTTTCTTCATGGCTGAAATGCACCAGGCCGTAATCCTCGACAATCAGGTGCAGCCATCCCCCCGGCCGCGTGATGCGCATGAGTTCGGCCAGCATAGCCTCGGGGTTGGCGACCGCCTGCAGCACGTGTCGGTTTACGGTGAGGTCGGATACATCGTCGGCCATATCGAGGTGAAAACCGTCGCCGACGGCAAACTCGACCCGGTCCTGCAAGTGCTGATAGCGCTCGCGGGCCAGCTCGATGTGGCTCTCGGTGATGTCGATGCCGCGGATGCGGGCGTCGGGAAAGAGTTCCGCCAAGCGCGCGGTGATTTCTCCTGTGCCGCACCCGACGTCTACTATGTGCATGACGTCCATCGTGTCCGTCATAGTGTCCGTGGCGCGAGCGCCCGATGGCGGCCGATATCGGCGCAGGTATTCGCGCTCTTGCGGCCAAATGGCTTGAGCCTGGGCGGCGAGATTGCGCACCATCGAGGCAGACGCCATCCGCTCGCTGTGGGGGTTGCGGTCGACGTCGTCACGCGATGCCGGTGGCGGCGATACCGGTGGCGGGGTACTCATTCTGCGCCCTCGCTGGGGGCCTCGCCCGCCGGGACGATGTTGAATTCCACGCGGCGATTTTGTGCCCGTCCGCGGCGATTGCGATTATTGGCAATGGGGCGGCTTTCGCCAAAGCCGCGGGGGGTGAGCCGCGAGGGCTCCACGCCCTCGGCGACCAAGAAGGCCACCACCGCCTCGGCGCGGCGCTGCGACAGCGCCTGATTGCGGGCCTCGGGGCCGCGGTCGTCGGTATGGCCCTCGATTTGGATGTGTTTGATCTCGGGATGCGAAATCAACACCTGGGCCACGTTCTGCAATAAGGCGTGTGAGCGCCGCTGAATGCGATCGCGGTTGCTCTGGAAAAATACCCGCTCCAAGATCTCGATGCGATCTTCAGCCAAACGCACCCGCTGGCGCTCAACGCAGCCCTGGCGCTCGGCCGTGCCCGCTTCGTCGGGGCAGTTGTCGAGCCGATCGACGACACCATCGCCATCGCGATCGCTGTCGGGGCAGCCGCCATTGGCCGCGGGGCCGGCTTCGCTCGGGCAGCGGTCGGCCACATCTTTGACCCCGTCTTCGTCGTTGTCTTCGTCGGGGCAGCCGTCGCTGTCGCGGAAGCCGTCGAGGTCCTCGGGCTCATTTGTGCATTCGTCCACCGGCTCGCTGATGCCGTCGCCATCGCTATCGGGAACCTCGTCGGGGCAGCCGTCGTCGTCCTGCCAATTGTTGTCGCTCTCGGCCTCGTCGGGGCAGACATCGCTGCTGTCGTCCAAGCCGTCGCCGTCGTTGTCGAGTTCGGGGATGCCGTCGCTATCGGCAAAGCCGTCGATGTCCTCGGCCTGCATGGGCGCCTTGTCCTCGATGTCGGCAATGCCATCGCCGTCGTTATCGAGGTCGGGACAACCGTCGTCGTCTTGAAATTGGTCGAGGTCTTCCGCCTGCGTGGGGCAGGCGTCGCTGGCGCCGATGATGCCGTCCCCATCGGCGTCGGCCTTGGTGTGATGGGACATGCGCATGCCGGCGATGACGCGCCAATCCGGGGTGCCAAAGCCCTGGTTGAGGCCCGTGCCCACCACCAGCATGCCGATGAGGCGACTGGCGAAGCCGTAGCGGGCGCCCGCCATGAGTTCGAGATGGTTCTGGTTGCTCTCGCCAAATGGGGCTGAGGCCCCCGTTGCCGCCGATAGAGTGAGATCGAGTTCCAGGGGGGCGCGGGTTTCGCTGCTGGCGGCAAAGGGCCGCACGCCTGCGCCGACGTGGGCGAAGAGTTCGTCGCCCACCTCGAGGTCAAAGAGGCCGCTATCGGCGCGCAGGCGATAGCCCAGGTTGCCGGCCAGGCGCAGCTTGCCCACGGTGCGGCCCAGGGCCACTTCCGGGGCAAAGGCCAGCTCGCTATCGCTCAAGTAATCGCCGCTCTTGGTCGGCAGGGTCACCGCCGGAATGATGGCCAGGTGCAGGCCGTGGCTGGCCTGGTAGAGCAGCTGCAGTTTGGGAATGATACGGATATCGCCCACGCCGGCACTGTCGAGGGACCCCACCATGGTGCCGACGGTGTCGATGTTTTCGATATCGCTGTCGCGGCTCTGATACAAAATCACCGGTACATCCACGCCGAGTTGTAGCCGCTGCCACAGGCTGAGGGCGCCGACGACGTTGCCCATCACGCGTGACGATACCAGGGCCCCGGCGCGCATGTCGTCGGTGTCGCCGTCGCCGTCGTTGTTAGGGGCCACTTGGTAGAGGACCAGGGGATCGTTGGATACCGCGAAGAGAAGGGCCAGGTCCCAGCTCATCGCCTGGGGTACTTCGGCCCAATCGACGTTGATGAGGCCCTCGGCATCGGCGGCGGCGCGGAATCGCTCAATGGCAAAATCGCTGGCGACGCGGACTTCCGGGTCGTCGGCCATCTGGGCCCCCGCATGCTGCGGCGTGAGCAGGCCGGCGCATACGAGCAGCGTGGCCGCGGTGCGGGTCCCGAGCCCGAGCCGTCTCTGTCGCCGTCGCCTGAAACTGAGCGCGGCTGCCAATAGGAGGCATACGAGCATGGTGGACCAATCGCCGCTGCCGCCGCCGCCGGCGCAAGAGCCGCAGCCGCCGCCTCGGACGCCAAATTCGGGATCTTCGGGATCGTTATCGCAAACGTCGCCCACGCCGTCCCCGTCGATGTCGGCCTGGTCGGGATTGGCAATGTCGGGGCAGTTATCATCGTCGTCGATAATGCTGTCCCCGTCCCGGTCGCTGGGGGCATCGCTGCAGGCATCGCCCACGCCATCGCCGTCGCGATCGGCCTGGTCGGGGTTGGCCACGGTGCGGCAGTTATCGCCATCGGGCGCGGGGCCGTCGAGTACGCCGTCGTTGTCCGAGTCGGTATCGCGGAAATCGGCGGTGCCGTCGCCATCGGTGTCCACGGGCACGGTGGCAGGATCGGCGTCACCGGCCTCGTCGGCGTCGCTTATGCCATCCCCGTCGCTGTCGAGGTCGAGGTAGTCGGCGCTGTCGTCACCGTCGGTGTCCACGGGATCGGTGACGCGATCGCCGTCGCCGGCTTCGTCGATATCGGCGATGGTATCGCCGTCGGCGTCGATATCGTTGCTGTTGGGCGCATCGTCACCGTCGAAGTCGTCGGTGCCTTCGACTGGGTTGGGGATGGTGTCGCGATCGCTATCGACGAGGTGGTCATCGTCGCCGTCGTTGGGGTCTACTTCGCCAGCATCAAAACGGCCGTTGAAGTTGTCGTCCTCCACGCCGTCGGGCACGCCGCCGTTGTCGGTGTCGGGGTTGAGGGAATCGGTGGTGGTGTCCGGATCGGCGTCGGCGATAAAGCTGCCGGCGCCGCTGTCGGTATCGACGTGGGCCTCAGTGAGGCCGCGCTCGGTGCCGTCGAATAGACCGTCGTCGTCGGTATCGGCATCGGCGGCATTGATTTTTCCGTCGCGGTCGGCGTCGTGGCTGAAGTTGTATTCCTCGCTGTCGATGAGGCCGTCATCGTCGGTGTCGGCGTCGGCGGGATCGGTGCCGAGTATGCTCTCCTCGTCATCGCTGAGTCCGTCGCCGTCGCTGTCGCTGAGCGGAGCAGCGTCGTCGCTGGGATCTCGCGGGTTGCGCTCCGGCACTGCGCCATCGATGTCAAAAGCGCCATTGTAATTGGGGTCTTCGGCACCGTCGCGCACGCCGCCGCCGTCGCTGTCGGCGCGCAGGGCGCTGGTGGTGGTGTTGGGGTCGGCATCGGCGATAAAGGCCAGGGCTGCGGCCTCGGTGTCTACGCTGGCACTGTCTACGCCCAATTCGGTGCCGTCGAACAGGCCGTCGTTATCGCTGTCGGGATCGAGGGCGTTGATGAGGCCGTCGCCGTCATTGTCGTGGCCGCTATTGGGCTCTCGGCCATCGAGGGCTCCGTCGTCGTCACTGTCGGCATCGTCCGGGTCAGTGCCAATGGTGGCCTCCTCGGCGTCGCTGAGGCCGTCTCCGTCGCTGTCAGCGGGCGGCGTGTCGTCGTCGCTGGGGTCACTGGGGTCGAGCTCTCCGCCGCCCGCGTCGGCATCGAATGCGCCATTGTGGTTGCCGTCCTCGGCGCCGTCGCGTAGGCCGCCGCCGTCGCTGTCGGCTTTGAGCGGGCTGGTGGTGGTGGTGGGATCGGCGTCGGCGATAAAGGCGCCGGCATTGATATCGGTGTCGGCGTCGATATTGCTGGCATCGACGCCGATTTCGGTGCCGTCGAACAGGCCGTCGTTATCGCTGTCGGGGTCGACGAGGTTGCTGAGACCGTCGCTATCGCTGTCGCGGGCCGGATTGGCCTCATCGCCGTCGAGGGCGCCGTCGTCGTCGCTGTCGCGGTCGTTGGCATTGCTGCCCAGCTTGTTCTCCAGACGGTCGCTCAGGCCATCGCCATCGGTGTCGACGGGGACCAGGATATCGTCGGCGGCCAATTGCGGGTCGGTATCCCCGTCGGCGAATATTGCCGCGGTATCGACGGCGCCGTCGAGATTGGGGTCTTCGTCGCTATCGCTGACGCCGCCGCGGTCGCTGTCGGCCAAGAGCGCGCTGGTGCCGGTATTGGAGTCGGCGTCGGCAATGAAGGCGCCAGCAGTGATATCGGTGCCGGGACCGGGAATGGTCACGGACAGTTCGGTGCCGTCAAACAGGCCGTCGTTATCGCTGTCGGGATCGAAGATGCCGATGAGACCGTCGCCGTCTTCGTCGAGCTCGCCGTTGGGTTCCAGGCCGTCAAATACGCCATCGTCGTCGCTGTCGCCATCGTCGGGGTCGGAGCCGATAAAGGCCTCTTCGTCATCGCTCAGGCCGTCGTTGTCACGGTCCGATGGCACAGGGTCGCCGGGCAAGTCGTCGGCGAGTTCGCTTGGGTTGGTTTCGCCGTCGTCGACGCGGCCATTGCGGTTGACGTCTTCGGCACCGTCCGATGCGGTGCCGTCATCGGTGTTGGGATTGGTGGGATCGGTGAATCGCGGCCGGTTGGGTGGATCACCGGGCTGGGGCGGGTCGGCGTCGGCAATGAATTTGCCCGCGGACACGTCGGTGTCGGCAGAGATATCGGCTTCCGTGAGGCCGACTTCGGTGCCGTCGAGGAGCCCGTCGTTGTCGCTGTCGGCATCGAGGGCATTGATGAGGCCATCGCCATCACTGTCGATATTGATATTGCCATCGTTATCGATTTCGTCGCCGTCGAGGACGCCATCGTCATCGCTATCGGCGTCGTTGGGATCGGTGCCTAGCACGCAGCGCTCGCTAAAGTCGCCCACGCCATCGCTGTCGCTATCGACGCTGTCGCCATCAATGACCACTTCGATATCAATCAATTTGGCCGCGGATTCTGCCACCCAAGCATAGGTGTCAATCAGGGCGTCATCGCCTTTGCCGCCTGCGCCAAAGTCGCCCCAGGCGCGGGCATTGTCGTTGGCGATCGTGCCCTGGGTCGACTTTGGCGCAGGCGGCAAAGGCGATGACGCCCTGATTGACACCTATGCTTGGGTGGCAGAATCCGCGGCCAAATTGATTGATATCGAAGTGGTCATTG
>JAAUYH010097874.1_pt1 | contig 10287 bp, 7 predicted proteins | sample 7278061 | NCBI WGS metagenome assembly JAAUYH01 (sample SAMN14350203, study PRJNA611818) | marine sediment metagenome | isolation source: surface marine sediment (0.6m) | place: French Polynesia: Moorea | collected 2018-08 | reverse complement strand
AGCCTCCCGGGCATCGGCCGGCTGGACCGCGACGGCGAGCGCCAGCACGAAGAGCAAGAGGGCCGGGCGCAGCCAGAGGCGGCCGGCGACGAGAAGGTGGGACAGTCGGGTCATGGGTTTTGCGCCGTGGTGCAGAGCATCGGAGGGTCCGAACGAAACGGTCACGGCTTCAGCTTGTAGCCAATGGCCATTAACCGCCAATTAAGAAGCCAGAGCGCCGCGATCAACGCCGCGAGCAGGCCGAGCCCCAGGGAGAGATCGGCCGCCGCCAGCTGCACGAAGCCCCAGCGGAAGCCGTCGATCACGTAGAACACGGGATTGATCTCCATGACCCAGCGCGCCTCCGCGGCGAGCGCCTCCAGCCCGAAGAACGCGCCGGACATGACGCCGAGCGGCAGGATGAGGAAGGTCTCGGCCGCGCTGTAGTGCTCCCACTTCTCGGCCCAGATGCCCACCAGCGCGCCGACCAGGGCGAACAGCAGGGCGCCCGCCAGGCCGAACAGGGCCACGGCGCCGGGCGCGGCGATCGGCAGGCCGACCAGGAGCGCCATCAGCGCGACCAACACCGCGCCGACGATGAGCCCGGTGGTCGCCGCCGCCAGCACGTAGCCGGCCAGGATCTCCAGGGCCGACAGGGGCGCCATCAGGTTGTCGGCCATGGTGCCCTCCAGCTTGTCCTCCAGGATCATGAAGGCGGCGTGCTCGAAGGCCCGGTGGATGACCATGAACATGACGATCCCGGGGGCGACGAAGTGGGTGAAGCCGAGGCCGGGACGCGGCTCTGCGGCATCGCCCAGGGCCAGGGTGAAAACTGCCAGGAACAGCATGCTGGTCACCACAGGCCCACCGAGCTCGAGCGCGAGGTAGTGAAAGAACACCAGCACGCAGCGCTTGTAGTGCGCCCAGAGCCCCGACCAGTTGACCGGTCCCATGCGGCGCAAGACCGGCGGGATCACCGCCCCTGCAGCCGCGGAGCCGGCTTTCGAGGGGCGGGCGCGCCGGACCGGCAACATGGCTCAGGCCTTGAGCCGGTAACCGGTGGCGATCATGCGGTAAGTCAGAAGCCAAAGCGCGGCGTTGACCCCGAGCACGACCAGGGCCCCGACCGCGAGCGGCGCGTCGGCGTGGCCGATGAAGCCGTAGCGGAAGCCATCGATCATGTAGAAGAAGGGATTGAGGAAGGCGATGACGTGCCAGCTCTCCGGCAGGCGTTCGATCGAATAGAAGGTGCCGGAAAGGAATGACAGCGGCGTGACCACGAAGTTGGTCACGGCCGCGATGTGATCGAACTTCTCGGCCCAGATGCCGCCGATCATGCCGAGCAGCGCCAGCATCATGGAAGCGTTGAGCGCGAAGTAGAGCACGGCGAGCGGGCTGTGCAGGCCGACCGGCACGAAGACCCACATGGCCAGCGCCACCACGACGGCGACCAAGAGCCCGCGCGTCACGCCGCCGCCGACGATCCCGAGGGTCAGCTCGGAGGGCGACAGCGGCGGCATCAAGAGGTCGACGATGTTGCCCTGGACCTTGGCGATCACGATCGAGGAGGAGGTGTTGGCGAAGGCGTTCTGCATCATGGCCATCATGATCAGGCCCGGGGCCAGGAACTCGGCGTAGCCGACGCCGCCGGCCTGCTGCACGGCGCGCCCCAGCGCCAGGGTGAAGATCGCCAGGAACAGCAGCGAGGTGACCATCGGCGCCAGCAAGGTCTGGGTGTAGACGTTGAGGAAGCGCCGCACCTCCTTCAGATAGAGCGTCCAGAGGCCACGCCAGTTGACCGCGCCGATGACGCGCGGCGCCGGGGCCTGGAGGGACGGTTCGATTCGCGGCAGGGGCTCGTGCATGCCAATTGACTTAGGCCCGCGGGCCAGGGGGCGCAAGCCGCTGGCCGCGTGCGGCGCCCCGTGGCAGGGTCGCGGCGCCATGGTGGAGCGTGCCGGCAGATCCGGGAAGGGCGGCGACAGGCGGCGGCGGGGCCCGATGAAGGCGACGCCGGAGGCTCTGGAGCGGGCGGCCCGGGCCCATCTCGAGCGCTACGCGGCCTCGGCCGAACACCTGCGCCGGCTGCTGCTGGCCCGCGTCGCGCGCTCTGCCCGGGCCCATGGCACCGATTCGGAGGCTGGGACTGCGGCGGTCGAGGCGATCGTCGCGCGCTACCTGCAGGCCGGCGTCCTGGACGACGCGGCCTACGCGGCCGGCCAGGTGCGGCGCCTGCATCGGGCCGGGGCCTCGGCCCGGGTGATGCGCTGGCAGTTAACTGCCAAGGGGGTTGCCCCCGAACTGGTGGCAGACGCGCTGCAGGCCCTGGAGGCGGAAGCGGCGGAACCCGAGCTCGAGGCCGCGCTCAACTACGCCCGGCGTCGGCGGCTCGGGCCCTACCGGCCGGCGGCGGAGCGGGCCAGCCGGCGCGACAAGGATCTGGCCGCGCTCGACCGGCGCGGCTTCGACCTGGAGGTGGCGCGCCGGGTGATCGACGCCGAGGATCCTGCGGCGCTGGAACGGGAACTCGCCGCAGGCAGTGCCCGCTGACGAGCTCGACTGGGTCCGAGACAGAGCTGCAAACGAGAACCCCGGCACAAAGGCCGGGGTTCGTGCCGCGTCGGGTCGGAAGACCGATCAGAAGGGCGAGAAGCCCTCGGCAATGATGCTGCTGAGATTGAACTTGGCCTCGACGCCCACCTTCCAGAAGGTGCGGTTCTTCATGTCGATGTCGACCGTGTCGCCCGGCTGGTTCGCGTAGTCGATGTCGTAGATCGGGCTGGTGCCGAAACCGCCGCCGAAGCCGAGGGCGATCTGTCGGAAGTAGTAAGTGAAGCCCGCGTGGCCGAAGGCGTTCAGGCCGACCTGGGTGGTTTCCCGATCGACGCCCTTCTGATTGAAGAAGGTGTTGCCCTCGCCGCATGCGACGTCCGAGGTCGAGCTGGCGCAGTTCTTGCCCCTGTAGTCGGTATTCGCCCAGGTGCCGCCGACCGAGCCGCCGATGTGACCGAAGAAGTTGCTGACGATGGGCACCGTGAAAATGCCGCCGACGTTGACGGCGAGGCTCGTGGTGTCGATGTCCTCCTTGATGAAGCCGTTCTGGATCTGGCCCCCCGAGGCCAAGTTGTGCACGGTCGTGTTCGTCCTGACGTTCTCGACGTTGAGGTTGACCGAGCCATAGGGAGCGATCGTCGTCCCGCCGGGGCCTCGGAAGCCGTAGCTCATCTCGCCGCCGCCGCCGACCGACCTGATGTTCACGTCGCGATCGATTCTCAGAGTCTCGTTAATCGGCCAGGGATCGCCTTCTTCGAGCGGGAAGATATCGCGGAACTGGACCGTGCTGACATCGCGGTCGAAGTCGGTGTTGGCGGAGCCGATGTTGCCGTCGATACCGAACCGCCAGCCCCAGCCGGTCGGCGCCATGCGGGGATCCGTGACCCAGGGCTCTGCGCCGAAGAAGGCGCCGGTGATGGCCTCCCAGGTGTCGCAGCCGCAGGTCAGGTCGACCCCGAGGCCGTCGAAGTTGCCGACGTTGGCGCCGTTCTGATTTTGACTGAGGCGCATGTGCCCCAGACCGATGACGAAGGGATTGCCGAAGGAGTCGCGCGGCATGTCAGTGCTGGGCCCGGGCCGGCCGAGCTGGAGCGCCGTCTGCGTTCCTGTCGTCTGCCCGGTGACGGTTCCGGTCGCCCGGTCGATCTCGAACTTCACGTCGACCTGGCCACCGACCGGCACCGTGGTGGTGTAGGAGCCTTCGTATTCCTGGCCCGTTTCCGGGTCGACGAAGACGCCGGAGATGGTGACCTCTTCCCGGCTCCGGTCCTCGTCGGTGTCGAAGGTGAGCGCCGCGCCGCCGCGGTCGTCGTCGTCCTCGTCCTGGTCGGGCGTCGTGCTGACCAGGCCCGTGTCGCCCCGAGTCACCTTCAGGCTCTTGATCGGGATCCGCGTCCCGTCGGTGCCGACCGCCGTAATCTGGGCATTGGTCACCACGGCCCAGGCCGGACTGCCGCCCAGCAGAATCGCGACGGCAAGAACCGCCAGCACGGCTCCTATCGCTCGGATCATGGTTTTCCCCCCGGGAACGGCCTGAAAACGGCCGCTTTGCCCCCTATGTCACCGACCTTACCGGCAATCTACACGAAATTCCGGCCCTTTGCCTCAAATCTTCAAAACCGCCTCACGCTTTGTTGAAGCGACCGTTGCACCGCGGACGCACTCGAAAAGCCGAGGAATCCGCCATCTAGACCGATTCGGCCACCGCAAACAGGGACCTTGGCCGCATTCCGCCGCAGCCATGCTACTCAAGCGCGAGTTTATACCTGGCTTCTCGCCTTTTGCCACTTTGGTGCTCGACCACCAGCTTCAGCGTCCAATCGCCGCCGCTCTTGAAGTGCTGCACATCGACCAGCGCCAGGGCGCCCTCGGTGACGCCCTTCTTCATCTCGGCCGAGGCCTTGACCCATTTCTTCGGGTCCACGCCCTGGCCGATCTCGATCCAGGCGCGCTTGAACCGGTTCGCCGATGCGGTGCCGAGCGGCTGCAGGAAGTTCTGGCCGCCCCGCTCGACCAGGCCGACATCGGTCAGGCGAGCGTCGACGAAGTATGCGGGATCGGCCTTCACCGCCGCCGCGGCGTCGAGCATGCCGTAGCCGCTGAGCCAGTCGAAGCCCGGCTCGTCGATGTCCCGGGCCGACTGCAGAATCATGCGCTTGACCTGATCGGGCGTCAGGTCCTGGTCGATCGAAAACAGCAGTGAGGCGACGCCGGCCACGAAGGGCGCCGAGAACGAGGTGCCCGACAGGTGGTAGTAGAGTCCGTCCCGGCCGACGATGTTGGCGCCGGGCTCGTAGGTCTTGTCGGCCAGCAGCATCAGGTCGGTCTGCCGCGCCCTGAGCGACAGCACCTCGACTCCCGGCGCGGCGATGTCAACGGCGGCGCCGAAGTTGGAGAACTTGGCGCGCTTGTTGTCGCGGCCCGTCGCCGCCACGGTGATGGCGCCGGGGATGCCGGCCGGCGAGTAATCGCTGACGTCGATGCCGTCGTTGCCGGCGGCCACGACCACCAGCGCGCCCATGTCGTTGGCGTAGTCGATGGCGAAGCGCTCGGACTTTGTCAGCTTCCGTCCGCCGATCGAGACGTTGATCACCCGAGCGCCCATCTTTGCCGCGTAGTAGATGCCCTCCATCAGGCCGACGCTCTCGCTCTGGCCGTTGAACTCGGCGACCTTGACCGGGAGGATTCGGGCCCAGGGATTGACCCCGGCGATGCCCACGCGGTCGTCGCTGCGCGCGGCGATGATGCCGGCGATGAAGGTGCCGTGGCCGTTGTTGTCCCAGGTGTTGTTGGAGTCGTCGACGAAGTTCCAGCCAAAGACGTCGTCGACGTAGCCGTTACCGTCATCGTCAACACCGTTGCCCGGGGTCTCCTTGGGATTGGCGTAGATAGCGCCGGCAATGTCGGGATGGGTCGGATCGAGCCCGGTGTCGACCACGGCCACCAGCACGGGCGTCGCGCGCTTGGGCCAGAGCGAGCCCTTGCCGTCGCGGCCCACCGGCTTGAAGCCGACCGCCTTGAGGGCCCACTGATCGTCCTGGCCCTCGCGGATGTGGCCCTTGGAGTGGAAATAGAAGTCGTTGGGCAGCGCCTGCTCGGCCTTGGCCGCGACCTGGACCCGCGCTTCCGGTTCCGGCAGCGCGGCCACTTGCACGCCGCCGGCCGAGAGCTGGCGATCGGTCGCCGGATTGATCTCCCGGGGCTGGTTGATCTGCAATTCGCCGCCGAACAGCCAGAGGTCCGAGTAGTCGGCCCTGCAGCCGCCGTCCTCGATCCGGTAGCCCTCGCCGGCCACGTCGATGTTGGTGTAGCTGCTGTCCCCTGTCCCACGAAATACATTGAAGCTGAAGGCGTCCGGGGAGGCAGCGATCCCATTTTCCCCCAATTGTCCGATCATGCGGTCTCTGAAAGCCCGGATATCGAGGCCTTGGTAGCTATCGCCGAAGCGCAACTTGGCGCCGACGAAATAGGTATTTGGGTCGCGGATCAGATCGTCCCAATTGCGCGTCGCCGTTTCGTGGCATCTCGGCGTCAGCTTGACGACGCTCCCCCCGAAAGGTCCCGAGTCATATATGCTGGGCTCAACAAAGGTACCAAAGAGGCTCAGATCTTCCGGTGACTCCGAGGGCAGCGAATCGGTATTGAAGCGAGTCGGGCCCGTGAGCATCTCGATGGCCTGACGAACTCTGTCTTGTGGGTCGTCAGAGTCGTCATCTTCGACATCTTCATAGTAATCCAACATCAAGGCAGCACTAGGCCTGATATCAGCTTCATGATGATAGCTCCATAATAGCGGGTCGAAAAACGTCGAAATGGGGAGTGGAGCATCCGCAAACAGGCCTAGGCCGAATTCCGATTCTGGGGAATGTCTTTCATCGCCGTAGGGAACGAATCCGAAAAGCTTGAAGCAATCGAAATAGGCGCCTTCAATCTCAACGTCCGTTAGGGGCTCCTTCTTGTCCAGTCCAACACTGTAGGTCTCCAGGTCCATCCACCCTACCGGCCAGGGGTTATCGGCCTGCACGCCTTGCCCTTCGTTCTGAGAGTGCGCACTTCGACCGCTCGAGGAAGGATCCTCGACGTCGATGAAAAAACCCAACGAGCGCGCGTCGCGATCGTCACTGGTCGCAGTTCCCGATTCGTCATTCTCGGTTTCGCTTAACGAAGTCATGCCGTCGGGCAGGCCAAGCCGGATCTGGACGGGAAAGCCCCCGGCCACGTGCGATCCCTCGCCCTGCATGTGTGCGAGCTTCAGCGTCGTCCGAGGACCGGACTTGGCGTCGCCTGCGGGGTTCTGCTGGAAGTCGGTCAGGACTGCGACCTGCACGTCGCCCGGCCGCAGCGGACGGTTGGCCGCGAAGTCGCGTTCGACCGGCGTCACGGCCTTGCCGAAAGTGGTCGAGACCTCGACCGTGTTGTAGGCGAACTCTTCCTCATCGCAGGTGAGAACGCCCCTGCCCGGCACCTGCGAGACCTCGTAGGGCCGGCCCATCAAGGCCTCGTAGTGCGCCGCCCAGCCGTCGCGCATATTCCGCCAGGCCTGCAGGGCGCGATAGAACGCGGCCAACCGGTGCAGACTGCGCAGCTGCGCCGACATGTTATCCCAGGGAATGTCGAGCCCCCCGGTCTTGTCCTCGATGCGGTCCTCGATGGCCTGCGCCTTCTCGCCGGGGGTCTGGGCCCGGTCGAGCCGCTGCTGCAGTCTCGGATCGCCGAGATCGTCGCCCAGAGCCTCGGAGACGTCGTCGATCATCTGCTCGAGTTGGCCGATGGTGTAGTCGGCGTGCTGCACCAGGTTGCCGAAGCTCCGCGCCACCACCGTGTTGGCCTCGGCCGGCCGCGGCATGAGGCCGAGTCCGGCGACCGGCAGAGTGACGAGTGTGACGAGCAGAAGCCGCCAGATCGCGGCAGCGGGGCTGGGGGACATGACGAAACCTCCCGAATTCGGCGGGTCCCGGTCAGACAGTGCCGGCGACCCTGCCGAATCCTAAGGGGCCCAGGAATCGGCCGCTCCCCCCATTTGGGGGGAACACGAAGCCGTGAAGGGGGTCAGGCGGATGTCCCGCCGGTCACCTGATCTGCGCGGCGAAACCGGCGAGCAGACGCACAAGATCCGCCTGGCGATGCGTGTCGGTCTTCTGCATCAGGGTCTTCAGATGGCCGCGCTCGGTCGAGACCTTGACGCCGCGCAGCCCCGCCTGCTCTTGCAGTGTCCGGCCCTGCAGCAGGCCGACGGCGAGGTCGGCTTCGCGCGGCGTCAGCGCGAAAGCCTGCGCCAGCGCCGCGCCCTGCGGGCGCACCGGCATCTCGGGATCGTAGATGAACACGGCGGCGGCCGGCGCCACCGCGTCCTGGTAGACGGCGCGAAACCCCGGCAGACGGTGCAGGATCAACACGTAGGCGGCGCGGCCGGAAGGCCGGCATGCGATGAGCTGGCGACTCGTCGCGAGCCCCGCGACCGAATCGCCCTGGAGCAGATCTTTGAGCGCAGCGGCCATTCGTTTGTTCGCCCCCGCGTCGGCTACATGAAGCCGGCCGCCGTTCAGCGCGACGCCGTCGCCTTGCCTGGCAATTTCCGTTGCGGCGTCATTGGCGAATTGGACTTGGCCGCGAGCGTCCAACGTGACGATGGCCTGGGGCAGGCGGTCGATTAAGGCGAGAAAGCCTCTATCGCGCGCGCATTGCCTCTCGAGGCGATGATGCAGGTCCAGCGCCCGCGCCAAATGCGGCACCAGCCGCTTGAGGAGCGCGAGATCGGCCTCGTCCGCATGGCCCTGGCGCTTCGAGCGATGGACGTAGACGCCGCCCAGGACACCGGGCCGATTGATCAAAATCCCCGCCGTGAAATAGCGGAGATTGTAAGCACCGAGAAAGTCCGCGTAAAACTCGTCCCGGTCCATCTGCCGGTCGGACATGAAATCGTAGTCGTAACCGATGCTGCCGGTGGCGAGCCGCGCGAAATAGGGTATGCGTGGGCAAATGTGCGCGTAGTAGCCGAGGTAGTCTTCGACCCCGGATTGCGGCAGCCTGTCGCCCGCGGCGAAGAACAAGGGCCGGTCGCCGACTTGGCGATGGACCTCCAGGGTGGCATCGACGCCGCCCAAGATGTCGGCAAAGGCCGTCAGCGCCGCCGGCCAGCGCGCGCCGTCCAGCGCCGCTGAATAGATATTCTCGACGGCATCGAGAATCATCGCTTCTCGTGCCACCCGCATAAACCGTTCCCTTGCGACGGATCACGGCCCGAACTGATGGCCGGAACCCACATCTCCGCCTTGGAATACTACACGCATTTCCGCGATCGGGGAATTTCGCGGCTCTTGAACTCCAAGCCAGACCGCGGACAAGGAGGACTGCCCAGCCCGGTCGGAGGGAGCGCGAAGTTCTGAACTCGATCAGAAGCGGGGCGCGCCATGCAATACGGCCGGGCCGGTCAAGACCAGCTTGATCAGTTCCGACTGCCGGCGGGTACCCGTCTTGCGGAAAATCGCCTTGAGATAGTCGCGCGCGGTCAGCTCGGCGATCTCGAGAGCGGCTGCGGCCTGCTTCAGACTTTCGCCCGCGAGCAGCATGCCGGCCAGGCGTGCCTCCATTCCGGTCAGGCCGTAGAGACGCATGAGCAGCTCTGCCGGCGGTTCATGCCGGACTTCGGGATCGGAGACGAAAACCACCGCGGCGGCCCGCGCCGCGCCGAGATCGAAGGCACTGTGTCGAAGCGGCGCGATCAAGAGTGCGAAGGGCCGCAAACCCGAAGGTCGCGAGATAGAGACCGCGCCGCCGGCTCCGGTTCCCTGGCCGTCGCCGGTGCGCGCGGCCCCGCCGATCAATCGTTGCAGCTGCGCCGTCTCATCGGCGATCGCGGCGCGGCAGTGGCCTTCGCGATCCACCGTCAGTCCGTCGTTTCCGGCGACGATGTCCCTTGCCGTCAGGTTCTGAAAGACAACCCGGCCGCGCGACTCGAGAAGCATGACCCCGAGCGCGAGTCGATCCACAACTTCGACAGCCGAGTCGGCAGCGCCGGCCAGCTCGATGAACTCGCGATGTATCTCAACCGCGCGCTGCAGATGCGGCATGAGCCGCTGGCAGAAGATCTGGTCCCGCTTGCCGAAGGCGGGCGAACGGCGCGACCGCAACACGTTGAAAATGGAGATCTCGGCCCCGTCGTAGCGCAGCGGGCCGCCGCAGTGGTGGTGGAAGTCCAGAGGGCGCAGATAGTCATTGTAGAATTCGCTGCGCAGCAGGTCCGCTTCCGGATAGAAATCCTGCGACAGCAAGGGAACGCCGGCCGGTGGGCGCAGGCGGGCGCAGCGCTGCATCCAGACATTCACGCCCGCATAGTGATCGCGGTATGCCTCGAGCATGGGCTGCGATATGCCGGTCGTTTCCAGAAAGCCGACTCTTCCACCCTCCGTGTCGGCCACGAACAGGCCCAATCCGTTGGCGTCGAAGGCCGTCGTCACCGCCTCGAGCGTCTCGCCCCAAAGCGTTGGCTCGAGGGCCGCGTCGTAGATGCGCCCGATCAAGTCGAGGAGATCTCCGACTTCCTGAGGATGTGGCACGGTCTCTTTCCAATGACCTCCGCTACGCGCTATTCCAACGCCAGTGTGAAGCGGGCCTCGCGCTTGCGCCCGTTTGCGTGCTCGACCACCAGCTTTAGGGTCCAGTCGCCGCCCGAGGTGAAGTGCTGCACCCCGACCAGCGCCAGCGCGCCGTCGCTGACGCCCTTCTTCATCTCGGCCGAGGCCTTGACCCATTTCT
>JAAUYH010216991.1_pt1 | contig 10289 bp, 11 predicted proteins | sample 7278061 | NCBI WGS metagenome assembly JAAUYH01 (sample SAMN14350203, study PRJNA611818) | marine sediment metagenome | isolation source: surface marine sediment (0.6m) | place: French Polynesia: Moorea | collected 2018-08 | reverse complement strand
GATGTCCTCAGGTTCCGTTGAAGCGTTGGCTGCGGACATGGACGCCCCCTGACCGTCAGACAGCGTCTGTCGCCGCAGGGAGGGGAACATGTCGGTCAACCGCATGATCAGATCACTTCTTATGTGTTTGATGTGGTTCGTGCAGAAGTTCCTAAAATGAAATTGGATGATGTCTTCGTTAAAAAAGATGATATCGCTATTGCCGTAAAATCTGAACTTCAGGACGCCATGGTAAACTACGGTTATGACATAATCAAAACACTTGTGACAGATATTGATCCTGATGCCCAAGTAAAAGAAGCCATGAACCGTATTAACGCAGCCGAACGTGAAAAGATTGCTGCTCAGTTTGAAGGTGATGCTCAGCGCATACTTATTGTAGAAAAAGCAAAAGCAGAAGCAGAAAGTAAACGTTTACAGGGGCAGGGTATTGCTGATCAACGCCGTGAAATTGCACGAGGATTAGAAGAATCTGTAGAGGTGCTGAATAAAGTGGGAATCAATTCTCAAGAGGCTTCTGCTTTGATTGTAGTCACACAGCATTACGATACCCTTCAGGCGATTGGTGAAGAAACGAATAGTAATTTAATCTTACTGCCAAACTCTCCTCAAGCAGGTAGCGATATGCTCAATAATATGGTCGCTAGTTTTACCGCGAGTAATCAGATAGGCGAAGCTATGAAGAAGTCACAGGCAAAAAAGAGAGGTGGTGATGCGGTATAAAATTTTTGTAGTCGTACTTTTTGTTACCTTTTCTACATATTCGCAAAACAATTCATTAAAGAAAAGTGCTTTAAGGGATGCAAAAATAGCTGCAGAGGCTACGTTGAATTCTGATTTCGACTTGCTTTTAAAACATACGTATCCACCTATTATTGAGGTGATGGGCGGCAAGGAGAATGCGCTTTCCATTATCAAAGCAGCTATGAAAGGTATGAAGGAGCAGGGAATGGTCTTTGAAAAAGCCGAAGTAGTTTCGGTATCAGATATTGTAAATGACGATGGTGAATATCGCTGTTATGTTGAAGGGAATAATCAAATAAAAATGCCAGGGATGCGTATCAAATCTAAAAGTTATTTGTTGGGTATTTATAACGAAGAACAAAAGTTTTGGTACTTTTTAGAAGCTGAAAAATTAAAGAATAAAGCTTTAGCTGATAAAGTATTACCCAATTTTAAAACAGAATTGGTTATTCCTCCAGATACGATGGAAACCGAAACAATAGATTAAAAAAACCCGAAGTCTTTACTTCGGGTTTTAATTTTGTTTAAGTAACAATAACTTATTTTTCTTCTAGTTTTTTATCGTCTTCATCAGGTTTAGTAGCGTCCTTAAATTCTTTAATACCTGAACCCAAACCTCTCATTAGTTCAGGAATTTTTTTCCCTCCAAATAGCAATAGCACCAAAACAACAATAACTGCTATTTGCCAGGGCCCTATCATTCCTAAAAATATCGCTGCTGTAATCATCTTTTCTAAATTTAGATAACAAAGGTAGTAATTAATTACATATGCCTAGTATTAGCTTTTGTTAATAATGCTACCGCCTATTATTTTATTGGTTTTTACTTTTACAGGATTTCCTTTATAGTCAATTTTTCCACCAAAACGAACTTTTGCATCTAAAAAAGAACTGGTTTTTATTTCCACCTTTCCCCCTGAGGCTGACATTACTTCGGCGATTTCAGAATCTAATTCGTAGCCTTCATAAACCCCTCCGGTAGTCACCTCAACTTCCTGGTCTACTACTTTTCCGCGTAAGCGAATATTGCCCCCAGAAACTGCCTTTACAGTAACATATTTAACATCCAGAACCAAATGAATATATGCCCCCTCTTGCGATCGAATCGTCACATTTTGCTGATTAAATGTTTGGTCTGAAAAAATCGCAGCACCTTCATTTGCATCCAGAATATCAAGATCATCTTTATAATACAGTTTAATATTGACATCTTTATCATTGTAGAGCTCAGGAAAATTTAAAAAGACTTTTAGTTTTCCATTTGTATTCTTCACGGTGAGGTTCTCTCTTTTTTCACCAATGATCACAATCTTTTGTTCGTCAGACCGGATCAGTTCAAGCGTCATACCGCTAAATACCTTTAAGACATTAAAATCGCCTAAATTAATGGTACGCTCTTGTGAAAATCCAAGAACAGAAATGAATAGAAAACAAGTCAAAACAAGCTTTCTTGAGTTAGCAAATAATTTCATAGATAAAGAGGAATTTAGATTCAAAGATAGCAACTTAATTTTTGACGTAAAAAGTGTTCTGGCAGTGTTAAAGTTTGTGTTAAAACTTTAGTATAAAATCATTTTACATTTAATAATCGATTAAATCGAAGTCCAAATGTTTTCGTTCTAAGTCAGTATTCTTAACTTTTACTAGCACCTCATCACCGAGCTGTATAAGGTTTTGTGTTGTCTGGCCCACCAATGCATATTGCTTCTCATCATAAATATAATAGTCTTCTTTAATATCACGTATCCGCACCATACCTTCACATTTATTCTCAAATATTTCTACATAAATGCCCCATTCTGTGACGCCGGAAATAACACCTTTGAATTCTTGATCCTGGTGGTCTTGCATGTACTTTACCTGCATGTATTTAATTGAATCTCGTTCGGCCTTGGTGGCCAGCAATTCCCTATCTGAAGAATGCTCACATTTTTCTTCATACACAAATGCCTTGGGAGATTTTCCACCGTCTAAATAATGTTGTAATAATCGATGCGTCATCACATCGGGATAACGTCGTATTGGTGAGGTGAAATGCGAATAATAATCGAATGCGAGTCCGTAATGCCCAATATTTTCAGTAGTATACATCGCTTTACTCATCGATCGGATCGCTAAAGTCTCCACCATATTTGATTCTGCTTTTCCCTGAACATCACTTAATAATTTATTTAATGAATCAGAGGTAGATTCTCTTGTTCTAGTGTCGATTTTATAACCAAATTTTCCTATAATCGATTGTAATCCGGCCAATTTCTCTGGATCGGGTTCATCGTGTACCCTGTATACAAATGTTTTATTGCTGGGTCGCCCTCTTTCTTTACCAATATATTCAGCCACTTTTCGATTCGCTAATAACATAAACTCCTCTATCAGTTTATTTGCATCCTTTGATTGTTTAAAATAAACACCTACAGGTTCATTATTATCATCCAAATTGAACTTCACCTCAGTTTTGTCAAAAGTGATAGCACCATGTTTTAGGCGCTTTTCGCGAAGTTTTTTAGCCAGCTCATCCAATTTCAAAGTCGCTGAAACAATATTTTTATCTACTGTGTATTGCTCTCCCGTTAAGGATACGTTTGCTGGAATTATATTGTTTTTAGTCTCAATAATGACTTGAGCCTCTTCATAGGCAAAGCGCTTATCTGAATAGGTAACGGTTCGGCCAAACCATTGTTTAATAACCTCGGCTTTTTCTGTAATTTCGAATACTGCCGAAAACGTGAGTTTTTCTTCTTCAGGTCGAAGGGAACAGACACCATTTGATAGCATTTCGGGCAACATCGGTACCACTCTATCTACCAAATACACTGAGGTAGCTCGTTGGTAGGCTTCGTTATCAAGCACGGTCCCTGGTTGCAGATAGTGCGATACATCAGCGATATGGATGCCTATTTCGTAATTTCCATTTTCGAGTTCAGTAAATGACAGGGCGTCATCAAAGTCTTTCGCATCTTTCGGGTCAATGGTAAATGTCAAATCACCGCGCATATCGCGACGTAATGCGATTTCTTCTTTCGTAATTGCAATAGGAAGCTGCCTAGCCTCATTCTCAACTTCTACAGGAAATTCATACGGTAGATCATATTCTAATAATATTGAATGAATTTCGGTATCGTGCTCTCCGGGTTTTCCAAGTACCTTTTTAATTTTTCCAAACGGATTTTTAGAATTTTCAGGCCAATCGGTCATCTTTGCTAATACTTTATCACCATGTTCAGCATCTTTTAATTTACTTTTTGGGATAAAAATATCTGCATACATTGTTGGATTATCGGGTAAAACAAACCCGAAATTCTTACTTACTTGTAAGACTCCAACAAACTCATTTTTTGCACGTTCTAAAATTTCAATAACCTCGCCTTCAAACCGATTGTTATTTCTGCGCCTGTATACATAAACTTTAACCGTGTCGTTATCTAATCCCTTATTGAGATTAATAGATGGTATAAATACATCGTGTTCTAGATCATCAGAAATAAAATAGGCATTACCGCTTGAAACCACATCCAAAATTCCCGTATGGTAGTGTTCATTCTGAATGATCTGAAATTTACCTCTAGCCGTTTCTTTAATACGTTCTTTTTGTTTGAGTTCTTCCAATTTCTGTATCAGTTGCTGTTTCTCATGATGGCTTTTAATCTCCAACTTTGCTGCAATCTGTTTATAATTGAAAGATTGGGTGGAATTCTTATTTAGAAATTTTAAAATTTTAGAAGCTAAATCTTTAATAACACTTCCTTTCTTTTTGTAAAATCCTTTTCTTTTTTTTGGCATGCCTTTGCGGTAGATTCTATCTTTAAATATATAAATTAAGATCTAATAAAAAACCTCGGTAAGAACCGAGGTCGTCGATATATTAAAATGATAACATTAATTTAATAGTCGAAGAGCCCTGAAACCATTCTGATTCTATTATTACCTCTATCAACAATATATAAATTGTCACTTGCATCAAACGCAATACCTGTTGGGTTTGATAAACGAGCATTTTTTGCTAGACCTCCATCGCCTGAAAAACCAGATTTTCCAGTACCCACTACAGTAGTGATCAAACCACTCTCTGCATCGATCTTTCTAATTCTATTATTTCCTCTGTCGACAACGTATAAATTATCTTCTTTATCAACCGCCAGCCCTAAGGGGTTTGATAACTTTGCTTTGCTTGCTGCAAGTCCTTCTCCTGAGAAGCCTGTTCTTCCGGTTCCTGCAACTGTTGAGATAATTCCTGTTGCTAAATTGATCTTACGAACGCGTTCATTTCCACTATCGGAAATAAACAAGTTTCCTTTTGAATCGATGGCTAATCCAGTAGGGCTGTTTAATTGAGCCCTATTTGCATTATTTCCATCTCCCGAAAAACCTGCTTCTCCAGTTCCTGCAAAATCAGAAATTTCACCAGTGATAAAATCAACTCTTCTAATTCTGCTTTCTCCCACAACAGATACATACATATTTCCATCTTTATCAAAAACCATATTGAACGGGCCTGATAAATCAGAATCTATATTAGGTTGTTCTGTTTCAGATTTTTTTCCGACCAAAGTCATGGCACTACCTGATTCTACGTTTACACGTCTTATACGTAGATTTGATAGTTCAGCGATATACAGGTTTTTATCTTTATCTACGGCAATACCTGTAGGATCTTTTAATGCATCAACCGAAAATTTATCTTCGTCGCGAACTACAGTTGTTATTACTCCGGTTTTGGCATCTACACGGCGCACACTGTTATTATGCGTATCAGCAATATAAATGTTCTGGTCTTGATCCAACGTAAGATTAAAAGGTAAGTTTAATCGTGCATTTGTGGCCTTGTCTCCATCCCCGGAAAAACCGGTCTTTCCGTTTCCTGCTATCGTAGTGATCTTCTGAGAATTGATCGTATATGTAGCCAACAAGAACGCTATTAATAGGTAATTTCTCTTCATAACTTTAAAAGGCTTAAATGTTTAAATAGCAAACTGAGAAGCGAAAGTACAACTATTTTCTTAAAATTTTCTTAAATAAAATGTAACAGAAGTGTTAAATACACGTCTTTAGTATAAAGCGAGTAGTTAAAAATGAAAAACTTCTATAAAATCATATTGGCCTTCATCCTTGTGTTTTGCTTAGGATTCTTCATTACCTACCTAACTATTTCTAACACATTAAATAATACCACAGGCGATCTTCACCTTAGTGAAATTCCTACTTCCATTCTACATAAAACCTCTCAGGTTAGCTAAGCAGTTTTTAACAACAGTTATAGTAATCATGAATTTCTTTTTAAAAATAAATATCAAATATTTAGTTATGATAGCTTGTTAATTTGTGAAATAAAAAATTTAGATTTTATTTTGATTTATCACTTTTAAAAAAGAGTCAACACTAATTAACAATTCATCTTTTAGTAATCACTTTAAAATCAATACAGTTTCACTCTTTATTAACATTCATTTAAAAACGTTTTTAAATGCTTTTTTTTAATATTTCAACACCATGAAGTTGTTTACAACATCACTTTTTCATGTTTATAAATTGCATTAAAAAACTCAAAAAATAATTTGCTTTTTATAGTTTGGGTAGTGTATTGAAAATAATCATTAAAAAACAAAATATAATTACAAGATTTAGTTGTTATTTTGTTAACATTTGCGAAATATGGCTAGCTTATTGATTTTTACCTACTTATAAAATATAATGAACATTGGTCATATTTTCTGTTTATAATTCTCTTTTATCGTACCTTTGTCAGGTAAATTTATTGATTATGAAAACCATCGCTATTGGTAATGATCACGCCGGTACTTCCTATAAACTGGAACTCATAAAATTGCTTGAGAATAAAGGATTTACAGTGTTGAATTTTGGTACTGATGATGAAGCAAGTGTGGATTATCCTGATTTTATTCATCCTGTTGCTGATGCTGTAGAATCAAAAGATGCCGATGTTGGTATTATTATATGTGGAAGCGGTAATGGCGCTCAAATGACGGCTAATAAGCATCAAGGTATACGAGCTGCTCTGTGCTGGAACAATGAGCTGGTTACATTGGCTCGTCAACACAATGATGCAAATATTTTGAGTATACCGGCACGATTTGTTTCAATACACCAGGCGAAATCTTTTGTTGAGTTATTTTTAAAGACTGAGTTTGAGGGAGGCCGTCATCAGAATAGGGTAGCGAAAATTGCTGCGACTTGCTAAGTTATGCAATGGGTATGCAAATCATTTAAAGAACTTACACTTACTGAATTCCATCATATTTTAAAGTTACGTATTGATGTTTTCGTGGTGGAGCAAGATTGTGCTTATCACGAATTAGATGGCAAAGATCAAAAAGCATTTCGTTTATTCACTTTCGCGGAAGATGACCCAGGAAAAATTATTGCTTATTCTCGGATTTTTAAACCGGGAGATTATTATCACGAAGCCTCTTTTGGAAGGGTGGTAATTCATAGTGATTATAGAAATCAAAAAATAGGATATCGTCTCATAGTAAAAACAATTGCATTTATTTCAAATACTTTTGATTCACCGCCAATAAAAATCAGCGCACAAACTTATCTTAGAAAATTCTACACATCATTTGGTTTTAAGCAAATAAGTGATGAATATTTAGAGGATGGTATACCTCATATAGATATGCTGAGAGACTGACTTTTTATAGTTACTTTTTCGTACATTAGCACATCTTATTTTATAATATTTTTTAAGCACGATTTATGGCAGAAGACAAAGAAAAAACAGCAAAACTAAAAGCACTTCAATTAACTTTAGATAAACTCGATAAAACCTATGGAAAAGGGTCGGTGATGCGACTTGGTGATGACGTAACAGAAGAAATAGATGCGATTTCATCAGGTTCTTTAGGTTTGGATTTAGCACTTGGAGTAGGTGGTTATCCTAGAGGGCGAGTCATAGAAATTTACGGACCAGAATCTTCTGGTAAAACGACCTTGACCCTTCATGCAATTGCTGAAGCACAAAAAGCTGGAGGTATTGCTGCATTTATTGACGCAGAACATGCTTTTGATCGATTTTATGCCGAAAAATTGGGTGTACAAATTAGCGATTTGATCATTTCTCAACCTGACCATGGTGAGCAGGCTTTAGAAATTGCTGATAATCTGATTCGCTCTGGTGCTGTCGACATTGTTGTAATAGATTCTGTAGCTGCGCTGACACCGAAAAGTGAGATAGAAGGCGAAATGGGCGACTCAAAAATGGGTTTACATGCGAGATTAATGTCGCAGGCATTGAGAAAATTGACCAGTACGATCAGTAAAACTAATTGTACCGTTATTTTTATCAACCAGCTTCGTGAAAAAATAGGTGTGATGTTTGGCAACCCTGAAACGACAACCGGTGGTAACGCATTAAAGTTCTATGCCTCTGTACGCTTAGATATTCGCCGCAGAACACAAATAAAAGATGGCGACAGAGTAATTGGTAATAGTACCAAGGTAAAAGTCGTTAAAAATAAAGTAGCACCTCCATTTCAGACAGCTGAATTTGACATTATGTATGGTGAGGGCATTTCGAAAGTAGGCGAAATATTAGATTTGGGAGTTGACTACGGAATTATTAAAAAAAGCGGTTCATGGTTCAGTTATAATGATACAAAATTAGGCCAAGGCCGAGATGCCGTGAAATCATTAATTAAAGATAACCCTGAATTAGCAGAAGAGTTGGAAGAAAAGATTATCAAAGAAATAGGCTAGTGAACCATTTTGCATAAATAAAAAAATCCTGCTGAACTCAGCAGGATTTTCTTTATCACAATTCTAATAAAATAATTCGATTATTTATTTACGGTCTGTATATATTTTTCTAAGGCCATTGTCATTGATGGTGTTTCTGGTGTAGGTGCAGCAATATCTACACGTAACCCTCTTTCTTCAGCTGCTTTCACAGTAGTATTACCAAATACGGCAATCCTGGTTTTATTTTGTTCAAAATCTGGGAAATTCTCAAATAATGACTGGATCCCTGATGGGCTGAAGAACACTAAAATATCATAGTATACATCCTTTAAATCAGAAAGGTCGCTCACTACGGTTTTGTACATAATGGCACGTCTCCACTCTACAGCTAGTTCATCCAAAATCTGGGGAACAACCGGTTTTAATTTATCAGATGACGGAAGTAAAAATCTTTCAGTTTTATGCTTCTTTATCTGTTTTGTCAAATCTTGAAACGTACGTTCTCCAACATAAATCTTTCGCTTTCTATAAACCACATATTTCTGCAGGTAATAGGCAACAGCTTCAGACTGGCAGAAATACTTCATATCATCAGGTACTTTAAAACGCATTTCTTCAGCTAATCTAAAATAGTTATCGACAGCATTTCTACTGGTAAAGATAACTGCCGAGAAACTAGCGAAATCAATTTTCTGATTTCTCACTTCACGAGCACTTTCGCCTTCGACATGAATAAATGAGCGAAAATCAATCTTTACTTTTTGCTTTTCTGATAAATTAAAATAAGGTGATGGCTTATCATTACTGGGTTCTGGTTGAGAAACTAAAATGGTTTTAACTTTCATACGCTTGTTTAATTTTAGTCTTACAAAATAAATAGCTTGTATAATAGAATTATAGGGGCTATTTCGAGGGCGCAAAGGTACAAAATAAAATAGAATAACCTTCTTAAAATCATCTTTTGATTATTTTTTATGATGAGCGCATAGTATAAAAGCAATAAAATTGTAGCCACAATAAAAATAAAAAGTGAAAAGCCTGCAGAGTCATATCGTGTGTAATATGCTATGAGTAATAAAGGAAAAATTAGCAAACAAAAATTACTTAAATAGCTCATTTTCAAATAGGTAACATATTCAAAATCTTTTTCCTTTTCAAAGATGATCGCTAGGAATTTTCCAACAAAAAAACGAAGTACAAAGAAGGTAAACACCCCTGCCAGTATGGTAAGAAAAAGTGTCAATTCTAACTCTCTGGCAATTGAATTGTACGCTTTTATTCCAATAAAAATAGTGAGTGCAAAAGTCAATACCTGTATAATTCCAAAAATTATATGAAATGAATTCACCAAAATAGGAGTTTGCTTTTGATATAGAACGAGATAATTTCTTGAGTAAAGCAATGAAAAAAGCCTCGAAAAGCGATCGTGATTTAAATATTTTGACAAGACAAACAAACCAAACAAAAGCACAAAAATAATTGTAATCCAATCTTTCGTAAACATAAAACGTTCGGTCGCCTCAATCATAAAACTCAGTTTGCAGTAAAGGGTGAATGTTAACACACAATTAGCAATTAAAAGTTTTATCTTTGCCAACTAAATTCCAATGAATGCAAGATACGCTGGTCATTATTCCCACGTACAACGAAAAAGATACTATCGAACGCATTATAAGAGCGGTTTTTTCAGAAGATAAAAAATTTGATGTTTTGGTCGTTGACGATCATTCACCAGATGGAACTTCAGTCATTGTGCAAGAACTGCAAAAAGAGTATAAAGATCGGTTATTTTTAGAAGTAAGAACAGATAAAAAAGGGCTGGGAACGGCATATATTCACGGATTTCATTG
>JAAUYH010162238.1_pt1 | contig 10289 bp, 8 predicted proteins | sample 7278061 | NCBI WGS metagenome assembly JAAUYH01 (sample SAMN14350203, study PRJNA611818) | marine sediment metagenome | isolation source: surface marine sediment (0.6m) | place: French Polynesia: Moorea | collected 2018-08 | reverse complement strand
CCCTCGTTCGGGAGCTGCGATCGCAGTTGCCAACCATGCTAGTTACTTCGATCCTCCTATGCTCGGTAATGCTATCGGTCGTCCTGTGGCTTTTATGGCAAAAGAAGAACTATTTAGAATTCCAATTTTAAAAACGGGGATCAGACTCTATGGAGCTTATCCTGTGAATCGAGCAGGTAGCGATCGCGCTGCGATCCGTTCCGCGATCAAAGCCATAGAAGCTGGATGGATCACAGGTCTTTTTCTTGAGGGTACACGCACCAAAGACGGCAGAATCAATCATCCTAAACTTGGTGCAGCTTTAATTGCAGCTAAAACCCAAGTTCCCCTAATTCCTGTGAGTTTGTGGGGAACAGAGAAAATCTTGGCTGGGTCATCATTTCCTCGTCCTGTACCAGTGACAATCCGTATTGGAGATGTAATTGCTCCTCCTCAATCGACAAAAAAAGAAGAACTTAGTGCAATAACTGAAAAATGCGCTTCAATTATCAATTCGATGCTGGATTTAGGAAGATAAGTACCTAAACAAAACTAATTGTGTACTTTTGGAAAACAGGGGAACAGAGGAGCAAAGATAACTGCGCTCATACTTTACTTATGTACAAATAATTTTGGTTACTTACCTAATTAGATCCCATCAAGATATTTTCCTTAAAGATTTTGTCAAACTCATCAAAGAATCATACCCATAGTGTAAACATTCTGTAATAATTAAATATAGACTGGAAAATTAAATTGGATTTTTAAATAGTAGGGATTATTTGTTATCCTGAAGTGCAATTCAATTCAAGCCCATCAGATTATGGTAAAAAGCCTATTTTGATCGAGTTAACTAAGGAAAAAGAATCCAGAACCAAGAAAGAAACTATGCTGGCAGTAAGACCAGACTCATTTATGGTTTTTGATATCATTCCTCTAAATTTTATTACCGTGTTGCAGACTTTGAGGTCTTCATATTTCACGGTCAATATCTTGATACAGTAGAAAAGTTTGCCAAATAATCACCTTGTGCGAAAATTTTTGGCAGACCCTACTATGCTTTTGCCTAATCCTGACCAGAAAATGTTTTCTGTCTAAATCAAACTAAGACTTAATCTAAATTAGCTTGGGAGGAATCTCTTAATGTCCGTTCGCTTATATGTCGGTAACTTACCAAAAGGAATCGTAGATAAAGAAGCTTTAGTCGAAATGTTTGCTGAAGAAGGTAAGCAGGTATCTACTAAACTTATCAAAGACCGTAAAACTGGAAAATGCCGTGGTTTTGCTTTTGTCACCGTACCTAGCGATGAACTAGCCGATCAGTTTATCGAAAAATATAATGGTCAACCTTTCATGGATACCCCACTGAAAATTGAAAAAGCTTTACCCCGTTCAAAAAATAAGGATAAAGAAGAGTCAGAAGCAGAAGGGGGAGCAAATGCTACAGCTAGTGGTGGCAAACGCAAAAATAATAACAAGCGTAATAAGAAAACTAGTGTTAGCCCCAATACTTCTAAAGACTCAGTACAACCAGATCCCCGTTGGGCAGATGAACTAGCCAAGCTCAAAGAAATGTTAGCAGCAGCTAAAAACTAAGATTCGTCTGGGAACTGTCTAGTAATTATAGTTAATGAGATTGGTCAATATTACCATTAATTCCTCGGCAGTTTTTAGGGTTGTAATTGACAACTATTAAGAAAAAACAGTGACAACAAATTATGAAGGAGGGGCTGAGACTTGATTAATACAAAGATATGCTCTCATGCCTTTCTTTTCAATAGTTTGATTTACATATAATATTTATGATTGTTCAGTGATTTGATTTTAGGCTGCTGATTGAAACCAGCAGAAATTAAATTATTTTTACAGAGTTAATATAAAAAATAGGGAGTTATTAAAAAATGACCAGTGCTGATGCGATCAAAGTGATGAAACAGGAAGTAGGAAAGGCAGCAGCCGATCGCGTTAAGTCAAACTCCATAGTAGGATTAGGTACAGGTTCCACCACGGCTTATGCCATTGAGTATATAGGCGATCGCTTATCTAAAGGGGAAATTACTAATATTGTGGGGGTTCCAACTTCTTTTCAAGCGGAAGTGTTAGCCAAAAAATATGGCATCCCTTTAACTACTTTAGATGCCATAGACCATATTGATGTGGCAATTGATGGTGCTGATGAAGTAGATCCACAGAAAAATCTGATTAAAGGGGGCGGTGCTGCTCATACCCGTGAAAAAGTAGTAGATGCCCTAGCAAATGAATTTGTGGTGGTGGTCGATGGCGGTAAACTCACAGATAAACTAGGCTCCACCTTTCTTTTACCCGTAGAGGTAATTCCTATGGCAATTACCACTGTGATGAATGCGTTAATCAAACTTGGTGGTAAACCAGAATTACGAATGGGAATCAAAAAAGCAGGTCCAGTCGTTACAGATCAAGGTAACTTAGTCGTGGATGTAAAATTTGATTCTATTGATAATCCCCAAGAATTAGAAAAAACCATCAATAACATCCCAGGAGTTTTAGAAAATGGCTTGTTTGTCGGTGTAGCAGATCTAGTTTTAGTAGGGGAAGTTATCGATGGCAAGCCCAGTGTTAGAGAAATGTAAGGCAATTTAATATTCTACATAAAATCAAACTTTCATCATGATATAGAGAGAACTCTTCCAGGGTTCCCTCTATTAAGCTGTTACGCATTTAAGTTGCTTGTTATCTTAAAAGATACCGCTACGCATATGGTTGAAGGGTAGACAAGGTGAGGGGGAGACTGGGGAGACAAGGGGGAGCAATGAACGATGCCCTAAAGGATACACCTTCGGATAAACGATGAACAATGAACAATGAACAATGAACAATGAACAACTAACTCTGAGCTCTGAACTCCGAACTCCGAACTCCCAACTCCGAACTACAAACTCATTGCTAGGTTGATGGTAAGCTTAAAGTGGCAATCAACTTACTCAGATGAGGCAAATCAGGATGTCAGGGCGAAATCGAGCAGGTACATTCGCGGGTGGTTTAGCAATAGGTGCTGCCTTGGGTACAATAGTGGGAATGTTGATCGCACCGCGTACGGGAAAGGAAACTCGTAAAGTTCTCAAAAAATCTGCTGATGCACTACCAGAATTAGCAGAAGACTTGTCCAGCACGCTCCAAATTCAAGCCCATCGTCTTTCTGATGAAGCATTACAGAATTGGGAATCAACCCTAAGTAAACTTAGAGTTGCGATCGCAGCAGGCATAGAAGCCAGTCAGTTAGAAAGAACTGAAACTGAGAAGACGGCTTTTGACCCCAAAGTAATCCGCCGTAACATAACAAAACCTACTCCAACTTCATCTATTGAACAAAATTCAGCCTTTGAAGACCGCAATTAGCAATAATTTATTCTTTATGTTCAGCATCGACCCTTTAGTTTGGTTAGGATTATCTTTATTATTAGTAGCTGTTAGTTTAACGGCAGTATTGGTAGTAGTTATTCCTACTCTATTAGAAGTTGGACGTGCTGCTCGCAGTGCTGAAAAATTATTTGATACCCTAAATCGGGAATTTCCCCCCACCCTAGAAGCGATACGCTTGACAGGAATCGAAATTGGGGAGTTGACCGAAGAAATAGACCAAGGAGTAAGCAGTGCCACAGGAATTGTTAAACAAGTTGACCGTACTTTGACTGATACTAAACAACAAGTTCATCAAGTACAAATTACGACTCGTAGTGTATTTGTCGGGTTTAAAGCAGCTTGGCAAGCTTGGAAAAAGTCTTAGTCTATAAGTTCTTAACGTAACAGATAATCAACAACAGGTAAAATTAAACAAGCCAATCATTAAAACTACCATGAAGAATACTAGCGATCTACACGTAACAGAAACTAGACCCTTACTCAGCCCCGCATTTATCAAAAGTGAATTTCCTCTTACCGAACAAGGAGCAACTCTAGTTACCGAAACTCGCGATCGCATTCGTGATATTCTTTCTGGTAAAGACCAAAGGTTACTAGTAATTGTTGGACCCTGTTCCATCCATGATGTGAAAGCTGCTATGGAATATGGGCAGAGATTAGCTCGTTTGCGAGATGAATTGTGTGATGAGCTAGAAATAGTTATGCGAGTCTATTTTGAAAAGCCTCGCACCACAGTGGGGTGGAAAGGATTAATTAACGATCCCCATTTAGACAATAGCTACGATATTAATACAGGTTTGAGATTAGCACGCAAGCTGCTTCTAGATTTAGCTGAAATTAATCTTCCTTCTGCTACAGAATTGCTCGATCCTATCACCCCTCAGTATATTGCAGACTTGATTTGCTGGACGGCGATCGGAGCTAGGACTACAGAAAGCCAAATTCACCGTCAGATGGCTTCTGGACTATCTATGCCCGTTGGCTACAAAAATGGGACAGATGGTAGTTTGAAAGCAGCAATTAATGCCATGTTAGCTGCGAGAATTCCCCATCATTTCTTGGGAATTAATCTGGACGGATTGGCTAGTATTATTACTACTACTGGTAATCCTGACGGTCATTTAGTACTCCGAGGTGGTGCAGATGGAGCTAACTACCAATCAGACCATATTGAATCCGCAGCCAAAGCATTGAAAAATAAAGCTTTGAATAACCGTGTTATTGTTGATTGCAGTCATGGCAACAGTAATAAAGACTATAATCAACAACCAATAGTTTTAGAAAATATTGCTCAACAAATTGAAGCTGGGAGAGACAATATTATTGGAGTTATGATTGAAAGTCATCTGATGGCAGGTAATCAATCTTTATCTGATAGGCGTAATTCCCTGACCTATGGTCAAAGTATTACCGACGCTTGTGTTAACTGGGAAACTACCAAAAAAATGCTTCGTTCTCTTGCCCAATCTGTAGCTAAAGGTAGACCTGAATATTCTTCCGTTAATAAAGTTATCTGTTGAAGTGAGCAGGAACTATGCTAGGGACTCTGAATATTTTACGGTAATTGAACGCAGTTGAAAGTTTTGATTAAACTATTTAATCTAAGAGATATGAAACTAAAACGTAATATCTAATGGATAGTAATTTAAAACAATTACACAATCGCGATTTTAATCTCTGGGTTGAGGAGATGAAAATAAGAATTCAAAACCGAGAGTTTAACGAGATGGATTGGGATAATTTACTCGATGAAATCGACGATATGGGGGCGAGCCAAAAAAGAGCTTTAGATAGTTATATGCAAAGACTAATAGAGCATATTCTTAAGCTCAAGTATTGGCAAGCAGAAGTTGATCGCTGTTGCAACGGTTGGATGGTTGAAGTAACTAATTTTAGAAGTAGAATTAATCGTATTATCAAAAAAAATCCCAGTCTAAAAAACTATTTGGATGCTGAATATAAAGATATTTATCAAGATGCGATAAAAGCGATGAAATTACTTTTTAAAATGCCAGAAGATAATTTTGTGCAATTAAAAGAAATTATGCAAGAGGATTATTTTGGCTAAAAATTTACCAAAAATAACCAGGTTTAACTGTAGTGTGACCTTCTTTAGAATCGTATTTTATTAGATATTCTCTAGCTATAGCTTCTTGATTTCTTAAGATAGTTATTTCTTGTTTTCCAATCTCTGTATCAGTAGATAATAGAATTACTTGATGGGAAGCACAGGGAAAATAACGTTCGATTAAATTAGTACGATGGGATGAGTCTAATCTTCCTAGAGGAGTATCTATAGCAACAGGTAAGTTTTTACCTGATACTCTTGCTAAACCCCAAAGAAAAGCGATCGCTAGTAGTTGTTTTTCTCCTGCGGATAATCTTTGTTTTGGTAACAATATTCCTTGAGGATCATACAAAGATAGGCGATAGGTTTCGGATTCTATAGCAACCCGATGAACTAAATCGGATTTATGTAAAAGATAGCGGAAACATTCTGTTACTTCATTCTCTAGTTTATTGAGTTTTTTTAGAGTTAATTTTTCTCGAAATAGTTTCAGAGTTTTTTGTACTCTATATATAGAATTAACAATATGTTCTTCATTTACTTTGTGTATTGCTTCTTCACTACATTTTTTCAAAGCTGTTTTTAATTCTTGTTCGGATAAAGCAATTTCTTTACTTAAAGTTTCTAGTTTATTCTTTTCTCCATCACAAGTAGACTCCCATTTACTAACTTCTTTCTGTGTTGCTTTTACTGCATCATCTAATTGTTGATAAACTTCTGGTGATGCAGATAAATTTACTTGCTTTTCTAAATTATCTATTTCTAACTCGATCTTCTTAAGTTTATTAATTGTGTCTATAGCTGACTTTTTCTGAAAAGGTAAACGATCTTGTTGAAAACTAATTAATTTCTGTAATTCTTCTTCAGTGATATCTAAATAATTATGTTGCTGTGATTGGAGGGAATTTACTAAAGATTGATTTTCTTGTTCAATAAAAGATTTAACGATAGTTACAAGATCTCTTGATATGGCTTCTTGATGTAAATAGCTTAATAACTTATTATCCCTATCTTCAATAATATCTTGTGCTTGTTGCAGTTTTTTAGTTTTAATTTCTTGCCTCCCTTGAGTGACAGCATTAGATAATAATTCAGTGATTAACATTAAAGGCAGACTACTTGCTGCTACTGTTCTTAATTCTGTTTGATAGTTTTCTAAAGTGTTTTTAAGTAAATCTATTTTATGCTGTAACTTATCCTTCTGCGCTGCTATTTTACCACCTTCCTTACGGAATTTATCATAAGCGCGATCGCGTTTCTTGTGAGCTTTTTTTAGTTCTTTTTCTAAAGTAGCTAAATTCTGGTTGACCTCAGCTTGTTCTCTATTTTTATCAGCTATTTTAGCTTCAATTGATTCTAAACTTACTAACTGAGCTTTATTTGCCAAAGACTTTTGTTTACGACTAACTAATACATCTAAATCAACAGATAGTCTTTCGGCTAATTCTAATCCTAATAAATTATTAATCGCATCTATCACAGCATCGGGAGGAGTTTCTAACTCTGCTAACTCTTTTACTTGTTCGCCATCAAATAAGAATAAGTTAGAAATACCCAAAGGTAAAATCTCTTCAATATACTCATCCCAATTTTGTTCTAAAGTAGCATCATAACTATCTTGTCTAATGACAGCCAGACTATCTTTGCCATCTTCAAGATTTTTTTTCCAGGTACGTCTGATAGTGAAAGTTTGCCAATTATTTTCGTAAATTTGCTCAAAGGATAATTCTATTTTTGTATTTTCAGTCAGAGGTGTTTGGCTATTTACGCACTGATTGAGAAAGTCTTTATAACTTACATTACCTCTATTAGAACATTTAGCCCTGTTACCATATAATGCTAGTCTAATTCCATCCATTAAGGTGGTTTTTCCTCCTCCATTCATACCACCAAAAAGGATAATAGGGTGCATATCGCCATTGTTTTCTGGACGAAGATTTATGGTATTTTTTCCTGCGTAAGCACCAAAGTTTTCTAATACTAATTCTGTAAATATCATTGTTATTTTTCTAGTCTGCGTAGGCAGACTTAGTTTGTTTAGCTACAGATTTGAATCTGTGAGTCTTATAATTGGGCGAATATAATTCACTGCTATACAATCAAAATCTGCCTGTGTGGATTAATTTTTTAACTCCCATTGAGAAATTAGGTTTTTTTGTGCATGATGCTGTTTTTGATTTGATTTGATTTTACTTTGTTGAGAAGAGAAGTTTTTAATTTTTAAATTAGGCGAATAAAATTTACTACTACACAGACAAAGTATGCACTTGCAGACTATTAATTACGAAACTTAAGGTTTGCCCAGGTTTCTTTTTTGGCTGATTTACTTTTATTATTATCTAAGGCTTGAATGGTTTCTTTAACTTTGGCTACATCTTTATTATTTGCAGCGTTTTGTAAGTCTCTTTTTTGATGAGCATTAGCAATGGCTTCTTCTTTACTACGAGAGCTAGTTTCAAAACATTTCTCCAATCCTTGATAAATACCACGACGATGAGATTTAATATGATATTGTCTTTCCGTATCTAATAGTTTAGTCATTAATTCAAAATACATCTCATCTTCGCCACAGATTTCTTTTAAAGTCTCCCATTCATCATTACCAATGATTTTATTTTCATCAGCAATAGTACGAGGATCTTTAAATATTTCTCCTGTTACTTCTTGATAGATGCGAGGTAGACTATCATCAAATTCGTGCTTCTCCTCTAGCCAAATACGACGTATTTCGCTTAATTCTTGGGTAGTAATCAGAGTGATATCTTTGAATTGTTCTGGTGCAGTATTTCTAACTTGTACTTGGGCTTCTAAGACTCTTCTTAACCAATGTTCTCGCCATTTTTTAGTATAGGGTCCTGGTATAGGAACAACTTTAGTTTTTCCTTTGTTTTTACGTTCAAAAAGTTGTACGTTTCCTCTTAAGCGTCTAAAGTCTCTTCTGTCATCATCTCGCTTAACATCCAATTCATTACGGATATCTAATAGAGGTTGTAACCATTCTTTTTCTTCGTCATTTTGTATCATTGCTTCCATAGATTTGTCTTTATTAACTAAAGTACAAACCCAGCAACCAAAACGAGAATCACCACAGCTAGGAGTTGATGTATCTACAACAAGAGGACATTCATTATCTGCTGTTGCACCACGATACATGGTAAACAAATCTTTATTGCTATGTCCCCAAAGGTTTTCATATTGCATCAGATAAAGCCAAACTTCATCATCTCGCCATTCTTGAATCGGACTGTAGATTAGAGCTTCAGGTAAGGTATCGCTGTATCGCAGATAATTACTTAAATTTGAATCAGATTTAAGCAAATCACTGACTTTTTTAGCTTCGTATTTTGCCATAGCAGTAGCACGCCTACTGCTTTCTGCTTTACGAGTGCCTAAAACTAAAAGTACTTCACCGTTAACTCGGATTACATTCCGAATAAAACTATTTGTCGGACGAATTTTTAATCTTTCAGTACACCAACGAAATCCTTGACGGGGAGAGGGATAACCTTTGCCTATTAAGTTTGTCCAGAACATATATTTTAGTTCTGGTGTTAACAAATGAGGCTCAATAGGAATATGTTGTTTTTGAGCAGCAATTTTCATCCTTTCTAAAGAATGATTGACCCAAGATGTAACGATAGGATTTTCCACAAGAGTGTCTGTAGTGATGACATAAATCTTTTTTGTTCTCTTATCTTGTGGTAAACTTGCGATCGCGTTCCAAACAAGCTGTAATGTTGTGGTAGAATCCTTGCCCCCTGAATAACCAACTACCCAAGGTACATCATCAAGACAATATAATTCTTGTATTTCCTGAGTTAATTTATCGATGTGAGCAATTAGCTCGGAGACATTACGGGAGGCTGACAATGGAGTTTGTGCCTGTGTCATGTGATTAAGTTAGTGTTTCTACCTAGATTATTAAACAACTAGATTTGACGATAGCAGGAAAATGACAGAGATATTTAAAGAAAGTATGTAAATTTAATAATTTTATGAATCTTATTTCAAGTTCTCAGAACAATCTTAGATACAGCACTAAGAACCAAAAAATCAGTGTGTTTTGTTATTCAGTCTAGATTTTAGGGAATTCTTCGAGAAAGAATAATTATTTATCACGAGTCATAAATAATAAATAGTTGTACTTAGATATTCTGCCATTAATGTGTCAATATAGACTCTCGGCCAGTAAATAACTTGCCTTAATCCATGACCAATCCAGAGAATAAAACATTTAATGTCGTTAGCTCAAAGAAAAAAATCAGGTCGATATTACACTGGCAAGAGTGAAGAGGTGCTAAAAACTAAACCTTTTCATAAATTACAAGGTAAAGTCCATCTTATATTTACATCACCACCATTTCCACTCAACAGTAAAAAAAGCTACGGCAATATGAGTGGCAAAGAGTATCAAGATTGGTTTGCTAGTTTAGCTCCACTTTTTGCCGAAATGATAGCAGATAATGGTTCTATTGTTATTGAGCTTGGTAACAGTTGGGAGTCATCACGTCCTGTTCAATCTTTATTGCCTTTAAAGTGTTTATTAGATTTTGTTTCACAAGAAAACACTGGACTACGATTAATTCAAGAGTTTGTCTGTTATAACCCCTCAAGGCTTCCTTCTCCCGCAGCTTGGGTAACAGTGAATCGAATTAGAACAGTCGATAGTTATACTCGTTTATGGTGGATTGCCAAAAGTGATTTTCCTAAAGCAGACAATTCTAAAGTTTTACGTCCATATAGTAAAAGGATGAAACATCTACTAAAAACTGGTAGATACAATGCAGGGACAAGACCGTCAGAACACAAAATAGGAGAAAAAAGCTTTCTCAATAATTGTGGG
>JAAUYH010256181.1_pt1 | contig 10290 bp, 6 predicted proteins | sample 7278061 | NCBI WGS metagenome assembly JAAUYH01 (sample SAMN14350203, study PRJNA611818) | marine sediment metagenome | isolation source: surface marine sediment (0.6m) | place: French Polynesia: Moorea | collected 2018-08 | reverse complement strand
TGTGGTCCGAAAAAACTATCGAATGAATTCGTCGAATAACTATCGCCGAGAATCAGTAGTAATACGAGAGTCGGGAGATTGCACGTGGACCAATATTGTCTGATTCATTCCATTACTGTCAACAGTGTTCTTCTCTTTGATCTAGCGTGCCCCTCTCATAATCGTTTCGTTATGTTGTTCTCCATGGCTGTCATGCATTTCAAGTTTCACCTCCGCTTTGTGTGCTGTATTCTGTCCATCCGTTCATGCACTCGTTCCTCTCCTCTCACAATAAGGGCAGCCGTTCATGAACCAAGATAATCGGCGATCTGTTGTGTAATCTCTTACTATCTGCAAAATTGCTTTATTTTCATCACGATATTGTCCTCCCCTTCTAGAATGCAATGTCACCAATTTCATAATACGCATCTTGTCGCGATGACTATGCCAAGGCTAAATGCTTATACGTAAATATATAAATCCACTTTCCCGGTTCGATCTCCGATGATCTGTCGTAACATCTAACACAACATTTACCCCAATGTCTCTCTCTGGTCTTCACCAATATCTTTCCACAAACTGTCGCCGGTATTCCGGTACGATAAGTTCGCGACAGACTCTTCGCAATGCACTTCGCGCTGATGATGTCCACGCCAAGGCTGCTGCATATCTAGCTGCACGTTTCCAAGGACTAAACATTGACATTGATCGACTCGCTATGGTGGCTTGCCAAGACCTCGTAAGTCAACGGGTACTCACGTTGCATGATTCAATCACATATCGAAGCTTCTCAAAGTCACGAAATTGCTACTTATTCGTGACGGGGCGACGACCAAGTGCCAAGGGCCGCAAGTCACAGTTACTCGCGTAAGAATGAATCGCTTTCTTCTCGAGGAACTATTACTGCCTAATTTACCTTTTCGATATACTGCCAGCGCTATGGTACTTTGCTACGTGCCAAGGAAAAAGAGTCTGCATCGTTCATTGACAGATCACGGAACCGATTCTTTCGTTGTATTTCATAGAATTAAAAGGAGAAAATTGTCTCGCTTTCCCATTTTCGGATAAGGCGCCCAGACCCGTAGGAAGACAATCCACGGGAAACAGAAAAAATATAACTTACATAAGTAAGAAAAATGACTTGTTGTCTGAGGAGTTCGCATATATTCACTCTTCCTAAGTCGTACAGTATTTTAGCCGAAAAGAGTAATCCTTTCTCTGTTTCACTGTCATTCGCTCGATTTCTTCAACTACTAGATCGCATTGTTTCTTACTCCGCAATTTGATAGTAAAACGGTGGGACTAAATGATCACTGCCGGATAATGTTTCTACTTGAAATGAATGATTTGAGGGATGGTGGTACTCATGCTGAGAAGTCCTGACGATTATCGACCACTCGCTTGCCTCAGTATGCGACAAGAATAGTTAACTATTACTTGGCCTTGTCTTATTCATTGAAGGAGTTGCGGAAATTATCTACACTAGTTGAAACCAGCAGTAAATCGATTAACTTCCAGCGGTTGCTAATTATCGTTGGAGCATTGGCTGCAAATGACATTATTGCTTCTTGTATGACACTCATCCATCTGATCGAACACTCGACCGTCTATCTCGTGAAATAAAACGCTCAACTGGATTTATCGGACTGTGTTTTTATTCTTACATTCTTACGAATTCCAATCTATAATTCTTTGGCAACAGTCACCATTGATTCTCTATTATGATGCAGTATTCTACCAGCCTGGATATTCGAGTCGAGCTGTCGAACCGTTGGATCGATTTTTCATTTCACTTATGTCATGTGGAGTTACCGGTCCACAGAACCTAGTGTTGGCCGTGGAAGACGAATCGATAGGTTGCACGCAGACTGCAACTCATCCAATACCCTACCATCTCCTTTCGTCAATGTGTTTATACTGTTCTCACCCTTTTCCGAAACGTGCACCCCTACTTGTTCACTGATGTTGACATTATTGGGAGTCTGCCAAGCAATAATAATTCTATTTTTGCAACTGCACTCTAACACCCCTTCGATCAACAGGTCCCTTATTCCACTTTCCTCGGCAAGTAAGGGTATGTGTCCATGTACGGCGATAACAGATGCATAATCTCCTACTATTCTCGGAATGTTTTTATCGTCATCGAGATTTTTTCTCTCTTTTGTCTTGATTTCTTCGCTTATTCCAGAGCGTTATGCTTCAAAGTACTGTACATTGCAATGGCGATTCCCCAGACAAAGTCCGGGTAAAACAATTGTGCATCCAAATAACAATAGCCAGATGATAAGGGTGTTGGCAAAGCTACAGTTCAACTAAACTATTTCGGTTGAGAAGCTCTAATCACTATTCACACCAGAGCCTTGCCTGTAAGTCGAGAAGTAAAACAAAAATGACGAGGGAGAACAGAATAATGGAGACAAACTTTGAACAACAAACGCGAACAGGATACACGTAAGCTAGCACGCGTACCCACTCAGTAGTCTTTTTTCATTGTCGAATTTCATATTCACGACTTTTTTGTGTTTACATTTGCTATGCCTGGAGTGTATGCGCAACTGTTTGAAGCTTCTTGCATCGTCGAATCTTTGGTGATTCAGGGGAACATCTAGCCCAAATAACCCTCTCGGATCTTCATCAGTATTTGAACTGACATACTGGCATAACTCATCGACAACAAACTCTTCACTGTGCACTTCGCAGTGGCGAGGTCTACGCCAAAGCTGCTTCTTATCTGTCTGCTGCTGTGTATCAAGGACTAAGCACGACTTGCTACGGTAGCGTACCAAGATCTTGCAAGTCAACGTGCGCTCACTCTGCACGATTGTCGGAGATAACAGACTACAAAAATTCAAGAAATTGCTACCTTTTGATGACGGGACGAAGATTGAGTGGTACGGGACGTAAGTCCCACTTACTAGCATGAGATTGAATCATTGCCTTTCGGAGAAATCATCAATTTACAACATATTTCCGACTGTTTCATCCACGTCAGAGAAGGAGACTTGATTTTGAAGTGAGTATATGACAAGACAGAGGTTACCGTTGTACGTTGGGGAAGTGGCATACAGTTGATTGCACTTCTTTCGCCACATTGTTGCATGCTGCACTTGATGTGTATAAAAGCGATTGGTAGGTAGTTTTCCTGGGGAGAATACGGCCAACGCACGGACTACCAAGAGAGAGCAATAACCGAATAAATTGTTAACAATAAATTTAATTTTCTTACTGAAAAATATACATGACGTAGTTTGTTGATGAGATAAATTATCTGTTGCTGTGCTTAGTGGATACACGTGCTGTCTTACGTGTATCCTATTAGCCTTTGTTTAGAGATTTTCTCAACTGTTGGGTTCTCCCTCGAGATCCTGTCCTCTGTTTCTCGCTCTTCTAGCAAGGCAGTAGCGTAAATTAACAAGGCTGCTGTATGAGCCGAAATAGTTTAGTCGAGCCTTCGCTTTGCTAACACCCTTATCATCTGACTATTTCTATCCGGATGGACAGCTGTTTTACTTGGACTTTGCCTTCGGAAACACCACACCAATCGACGGTGAAGCATTATGCTCTTGATATGCATGATAGATGGCAAAATGAAGTTCAATGCATTGTAAGTAATGTATTCAAGGATATAAACTTCTGTACCACTGTAATTCTAAATTTTCAAGAAGAGGAAATTTGTCAGCTGGTCTTTCTCCGTTCCGTGGTAAATTCCTATTTCACAGGCAGTGCACAATCTGCGCAACAGCTTTAAAAGACAGTTGTAAAATAGAATGCTAAAACCTCATCCTCCTCTTCATCTTTGTGCATAGCGTAATGAATTGTTTCGAATTGTATAGCGCACTTGGTGCTTTGTCTTGACAACCATGTATGGATCAGAGCGGTATGTGACATGTAAGAGAGATTAACAAAGGAAGTTGGAACACGGTTCAGAGTATATACGAAGCATGTATCGAATGGTATCGTCGTACACCTATTCCCGAGAATCAGTAGTAGAAGGATGACATGCACCACTCTTCTAATGCCTCGCATACTTCATTCCCTTATTGTCAACGTTTGTACTTATCTCTAGACAAACGTGCCCCTCGCATGATCGTTTTCTTCTTGCTGTTTTCGAAGAGAGTCTGTCATGCCTTCCAAGTTTAATCTTAGCATGTACATGCTGCTTCTGTCCACTCTCCTCTCACACTAAGGTAATCGTACAGGAACTGCGATAAACATCGATCTGGGGCGCAATCTGGTACTACCAGCAGAATTGCTTTATTGTCATGACGATAGTGTCCTCGCCTCGTCTTAAGCCATGCGATAAGATTCATACGTACGATTACTGCCTCGAAGACTTCTGCAATGCGGTAAGTGTGGATTCAGATGTATAAAACCACTTTTCCGATTCGATCTCCGAAGATCCATCGCCACATCTAACACTATATCCAACCTCCAAATGTCTCTCTCAGGTCTTCACCAATACCTTTCCTCGAACTGCCGCCGATACAGCGGCACGATAAATTCGCGACAGACTCTTCGCAATGCCGTTCGTGCTGATGATGTCTACGCTAAGGCTGCTGCGTACCTGGCTGCATGTTTCCAAGGACGAAGTATTAACATCGATCGACTCGCTATGGCGGCTTGCCAAGACCTCGTAAGCCAGCGGGTGCTCAGCCTACATGATTCAATCACATATCGGAGCTTCACAAAGTCACGAAATTGCTACCTGTTTGTGACGGGGCGACGGCCAAGTGCCAAGGGACGCAAGTCACAGTTACCTGCGTAAGAAAGAATCGCTTTCTTCTTAAGGAACTATTATAGCCTAATTCATCCTCTGCACTCACAGCAACCGCTATGTTTTTTTGCTACATGCGAAGGAAAAGTTTTCCCATCGTTGGTTGATAGATCACTAAACGGATCTTCACGCTGTATTTCAGAGAATTAAACGTACGAACTTGTTTCGCTTACAGTCAATCATTACGAGTAAATTGTTGGATAGTGTTCGCAAAGATCCACCAGTGACAGAAAAATAGAACTTACATTAATGAGAAAAATCACTTGTTGTCCAATGAGTCCGTGTACTCGCTTGCGTACATATCGTTGTTGATGCTCCCTTAGTTGTACAGTAGTTCGGCTGAGGACACTAATGCTTTGCTCTGTTCCGCTATCATTTGCACGATTTCTTGACATGCTAAATTGCATTGTTTCTAACTCCGCAAGTTGATAGTAAAACGATGGGACTATTTGATCGCTGTCGAATAACGTTTGTCTGTAAAATGATTGTTTGAGGGCAGGTAACAACACCTGTGCTGAGTAATTGTGACGAGTATCTATTACACCCATACCCCATTATGTAATGGCAATAATCAACTCTTATTAGACTTATGTATCATTCATTGAAGGAGTTGCAGAACTTATCGAGTTAAAACTCGCCGTGAAGGGGTCGCTGATTCCCGTTGGTGCATTAGGTGCCAGTGTCCTTCTACACTCAAGAGGATACATCGTTGCTTCTCGCTTGGTCCTCATACCAGTACAAACAGAGCAGACGCTCACCCATCTACCTCGTGGAATAAAACATCCGACTAAAAAAACTAAAATCCCGTTATTATTGAAACTACATGTGTATTATTTCGAATTTTACATAATTTTTTACTATAGTCCAAGGCCAGGTTGAGTTCAATAACGAACGGAATACCGGTAGAGTGATTATAGATTTGCCTGAGTATGGTTTTTACATTTATACTCTTCTAAATTCTGATCTATATTTCTGTAGCTACAATCCCCATCGATTCTCTACTATGAAGCAATATTCTACCAGCCCAGACATCCTACCGTAGTCAAGATGTCGAACCTTTGTGTCGACTACGCATCTCACTAACGTAATGTGGAACTACTTGTTGCACCGTTACTTTGTCCACGTAAACACTCGTGTAGATGTTGTCATAATGATGAAGACTGCTTTCTGTCACGAAGTGTAACGAGCGGAAACAAGGTCAGCAAGTAGAATCGGAAAGTTCCACACCATCTCCATAATAGAGAATGTACGACGAAGGTGTGTTGAATATTCTCGTTCTGTTTTTCATAGTACTACCACCATCGCGGAATCATCAGTTATGGGGGCAACGTTTCACTTGAAATGTGATTCTGTATTTTTGGTGCTGTGCTTCGCATGAATTACACGTTTTTGGACATCATTAGAAATATCGGACGCTTAATTTTCAATGCCATTCCCTTGCTTTTCTAGGAAAGATCGACAGATGTAAACAAATCGAGTCAACACCAACCCCCAGAGATTGGAACTATGGTGGTGTTGACTGTGAGCGAGAACCTCATATCTACACAGACGATCATGGAGCACTTTCATATTTAATTTGATACGGACATTAACTATTTCAAAGTGTCTCGTTTCTATCCTCTTGTCTTCCCGTTGAAGAACTACAGTAGGGCTTGTCGCAGCGCCACTGAAACGGCTACGAACCCCCTGCGATGAGCAATCAGAACGAAAACAAAGGAGCGGAGATGTGCACTGTCAACAGAAGCGAAGGTGAACACCAACTAGTAGGTAGTGTAGGGTGAGAAAAGTAACGGGTGCGAATGAGATTTGATTGAGATTGCGACGTGTGGTGGAGTGAAAAAAACGAGAAGGCAAGAAACAAATAAAATGTAGGTGTACGGTGCACCTCCGGAATTTGATGATGTCTCTCGGAGATCGTCTCGCCGCCACTCCCCCGCCTCTCATCACATCGACGCTATGAACACGACGGCGTTCGCCGCGCCGACGCCGCTGCCGTGCCGCGGCCTGCGCCTGCCTCGAGCGCAATGCGTCGCCGCGTCGACGACGAATGCCGCCACGATGAGCTTGGACCGCCGCGATTTCCTCTCCTCGGCCGCGCTTAGCGCGCTTGCCACCACCGTGGCCACCGCACCCGCCGCCGCCGCGCCTCAGGTGCTCGTCCCGCCCGCATGGTCGCAGGTCACGCTTGACGCGGAGGGCACGATCTTCGACGTCGACTTCTCCCCGGTCGACCCCAAACACGGGTTCCTCGTGGGCACTCGCGGCATGGTGGCGGAAACTACCGATGGCGGCAACACGTGGACCCAGCGCTCATTCACGAGACTAGACGCGGACGAAGAGTTGAACTATCGATTCGAACGCATCACATTCCTGGGCGACGAGGGCTGGGTGATTGGGAAGCCGTCGTTATTATTACATACCTCGGACGGGGGGAAGAGTTGGGAACGTGTGCCGTTATCACCGAAATTGCCGGGTGAGCCGACGCTGATTACTGCGCTGGGCAAGGGCAAGGCGGAGATGACCACGAATGCGGGCGCGGTGTACGTGACCGAGAACTCGGGGCGCAACTGGAAAGCGCAGGTGCGGGAAACTATCGACGCCACGCTGAATCGCACGATTTCGTCAGGTGTCACCGGCGCTAGTTACTTCACCGGCAGCATCATCTCGGTGCTGCGCGACGCGGCGGGCGACTACTTGGCGGTGTCGAGTCGCGGCAACTTCTTCCTCACCTGGCGCCCCGGTCAGGAGTTCTGGGTGCCGCACGCGCGCGACAGCAGCCGGCGCATCCAGTCGATGGGCTTCGTGAAGGACGACGTGAGCAAGGGCGTGTGGATGAGCACGCGTGGCGGCGGGCTCGCCTTCACCAAGGACAACCCCGACCTGGAGAGCACCGCACTCCTCGAGTTCGACAAGGTCGACATCCGATCCGGCGGCTACGGCATCCTTGACGTCGCGTTCAGACCCGGCACGGACGAGGCGTGGGCTGCGGTCGGTGGTGGCACACTGTACGTGAGCCATGATGCGGGCAAGACCTGGAAGCGCGACGATTTAGTAAGCAAGGTGGGAACCAACATCTACAAGATCAAGTTCTTCGGGAAGGATAACGCGTTCGCCTTGGGCGCCAACGGTGTCTTGCTCAAGTACAACCCCGCGGGTGGTTCCGTCGCGTGAGTAAAGTAACATCTCTTTTTTGGACCTTGTCGATTATTAACAGTGGTGCGGCACCGGCACTTACTTCGCACCCGGCGGTTTCGCCACATTGTTCACCTTCGTGTTGTTCGCCACTGGCACAGTGGACACTGGCTCGGGTGGGTCGGGCGCGCCCGCGTCCACCGAGTCGGCGAAGTATGGCGGCTTGCGGTAGGTGATGCCGTACTCGCGCAGCGCGCGCTCCAGGTCGTCCACGGTGAGCACAAGCGAGCCGTCGTTTTTCTTCCGCCCTTGTGACCGCAGCCGCGAGTGCGCAAGTGCGTCGTTCGCGATGTCGGCCAGGAATTTCTGTGCCGCCAGTGCTATCAGCCGCTCCAGCCGCACATCGCTCGTCGAGAACCCCGCGCGCGCCAGGTAGTGCCGCACCAGCTCGTCCGGTATTGCGCAGCGCAGCGAGTCCAGTGAACTCACGAACTTCTCCAGCTCGTCGCGGTCCAGCGTTCGCGCGTTCACCTTGTTCATCATGCAGTGCACAGTGCTGCTTCAGATTGTGGGTTGTTGCATGAGCAGTGTGCCACTTTCGAATTGTGAGGGACGCATGTTGTATGTCTGTATTCATGCATACATGGAAATCTTAACGGTTGTTTCCTTTTCCCTGTAACATTTTATGTTGAAAACAACAGGAGGGACTGCCCAAACAGAATCGTAGTATGTAATTTCCACATAATCTGTTTGGCTTGGCAACAATTACGGAAACTACGAAATCATGGACGTGAAACCAACGCAGCTCGTGATCTAATAGTAAGATGGTATCAGTTTTTCCATACCTAATGTCGATTACAATGGTCGAAGTTAAAAAATTAGAGTTCTCGAATTTGGTTCGTGTTTTGCATTTAGGCTTCAGATTCTAACAAAATTACCTGGCTATGCCGAACTCTGATAATACGAAACGGCTCCTCAAAAATTGTCAAATAAATGTCAAGTCAAATAGACTGAAAGTAGAACCAAATTAACGTCAAAGCTAAACTTGGTGTGTCAGATTCGCCTCAAAATTATTCAGAATCTTCAGCCTCAATCAAAAGAAGTCTTCTCAATTGGCATTGTTCAGGTCTATCCCAACATCTCCATCTTTTCACAGATCTACATTAACAAGTGAAATCGTGGTACTGTTACGGGAGGTGGGCACATTGGATCAATTCCAATTAAATCATGCAAAATGCAATTTTAATATAAAGATTAATTACAGTCTTCATTTCAATGTCGTTATCTGATGATAGGAATATCACATCGATACATTTCTCAAGAAACATACGTGACACACCGAAGGCTATGGACTAGTAGTGCCGTGAAGCCATAGTGATTTCTGATTACGCAGTCATAAAAGAAATGATGAAATCAACGGTCATAGAGAGTATGACTATTAGAATAGATATATTTTTCAGGCATAGAAGAGTTTTGCCCGAATAGTGTCTGCAGTTGTCTGTTACCCTTGAAATCACTGTATCTGCTACTTTGGGCATGATGGCCTTTGAAATGAGCACAGGCAGTCTAAACAATGCGCTTCTTCGTTTTTAGTTGATCAAGTCCGCTCACGTCGTTTCGTCGACAACAATTCGATCTGCTCTAGGTACAGTATCCATACATGTTCCGTACAAGTATAAAAGGCGTACGATTAAGAAACGCTATTTAAATTAAAATTTTATGGTGCTTTTTGATCCAATTTGAAATTGATCCAATGTGCCCACCTCCCGTAACAGTACCGAAATCGTCAACAACCTAAGTGAAAGGAAGTTTGTGTTCAGAAATTTGAAATTCAATTTGGACGCTTCCTAAGATGACCATCGAGGCCTGACGACCTAAAACACATCCGTCAGCTCCCTTCTCGAATAATCGCACTTTTTTTGGAGCAGCACTCAAAGCATTAGTCCAAGGTATTTTGCAGAACAAGTCTCATCGAATCAGATGGTCCATATTGAACAGTTCGTACTGCTTATCCTACAATTTCAGAAATAACGGGTCTAGAATCACGGAAAAGAATTCGAAACATCAGAAAAATGTGTTGGACTAAACTGCTTACTTATTTATATCTGTATTTGGAATAGATTCGAACTAATAGCCGCTATTTCCTCATGGTGGTACTATCGAAATGTCTAGTAGAAGTTAACGGATGTAACAATAGTTTACGCTTGTTTTGTGGACCACTAAGTTTTATAAGAGAAGAGATGGTAAATATGGAAGCAGTATGGGGTATGTACGTGCATTTTAAAAAATTCTAAATGAACGTATCCTGCATTTCAAGACTGAAAATTTTTGTGATGAAGCGAACATTGTATTTCAGGCTGCATATGATTGCATTATACTCAAAGATATTTCGGACTATGTTTCAC
>JAAUYH010203020.1_pt1 | contig 10291 bp, 8 predicted proteins | sample 7278061 | NCBI WGS metagenome assembly JAAUYH01 (sample SAMN14350203, study PRJNA611818) | marine sediment metagenome | isolation source: surface marine sediment (0.6m) | place: French Polynesia: Moorea | collected 2018-08 | reverse complement strand
TGAGAACGAGAAAACCGTCAGCAACGCCTCCGTCGACCGAACATATGTTATAAGGTATGACACCAAAATATTATTTATTTGCAACCACATCTTTATTTTGCAAAATCGAAGCCTGCATAAGTACGGAATACCTAGTTTTCGAGATTTGACCTTGATTCCTATGCCAGCTTTCATCGTGCTCATTAGTTTTACTTCATATGAAAAAACAATTGTATAGCTGTTCTGATGATGAGTTCTTGATCAGAAGATAAATGAATCCAATACTTCCTTGCTCGATTCGCGGCTCTGTGTACTGTAATAGCACTTGACACCTCAAATTCTTGATTTCCCCTGACCTAGATTTTTACTTTGAGAAATGTACAAATTTTCAATGATAACAGGGCTGTTCGGCAGCTCTCAAAAAAGAAAAGACTCGTATAATACGAATGCAGAACATGAGCGTTCTATAATCGGCACGGCAATGTACAATATACATATATGACATTTCAACAAGTACTAGAACTATTTGCCGGAATGCTATCTTACAATTATTTCTTAAAGAATCGAAGGGAATCTCCCTGTTTTATCTCAAACAGTTCCAAGCCAAATCTTTAAGACAATTTTTTTGAAAATAGTGCAAAACTGGATAAACGCTTAATTTAGGGTAAATTTTCTGTAATATTCATTGAAAATATTAGATTTGCGTCTTCATTCCGCTTTCGTGATACAAAGGGCTTTTGGAATGAAAAATTCGCATACACTGAGTACCATTTATCTCTTGATTTGTCTAGTTCTTCAATTTATCGCGTCTAAACTTAAGCTAGGTCGAAAATCTGCTCTGTTAGGGAAAATTCATTACATAATTTGTCTGTTCTACACGAGCGGATGTTGCATAATCAATAGAGTGAGCATGAAGTGAAATGCTGGTGTGGACGCAGTTCACTGGAGTACTGTAGCTCATATTCCTATCTAAAGTATTTCGCAAAATCGGGCTGTACTTCCGTAAAGTCAAGCCTTGAACATGACTGTCGTGTCCATTGATCGTTTTCATTGCAGTCCGAGATTTAATCATCTGGTGTCGAAATTCTAACTCAGAACGCTTCCAGCTTACTGAATTCTTAGGCAAGCTTTCTGTAAGTATATCAACTCGCCTCTCATGAAACCGAGAATCAGGTATGTTACGGATCACTTCTGGTCGATTGTGCTCGAAAGAATTTATGGAATAAGCGGGAGAGTTATTGGCTGCAATAAATCACTATACGGCAAATGTACAGTTCAGACGAGTTTGGGGGTGAAGAACCTTGCTATTTTGATTAATCATCTTGCTCTAACCTACATACTTCCCTAGCTACGACGAAGTGGCTGATTTTCGTATGGTACCGAAAATCATAACGTAGTTACCGAAAAATGTGAACCGATCTAGGTACTGATCCGAACGAACAGATCCCTCATCCGGGTGAGGTTCGAACTACACCTCTCCCTATGACCGGATACCACGAGACGGAAGCCCAGTGTTACCGTATTTTCACATTCAATTCGAAACATCAGCTTGAAATTTCTTCTTGTAGAATTTATCAAATTCTTAATCATATTCAATCTCCTCCCATCTTCCGCTGAAAAGATCATCTACTTATCCTGTTACGATTTTCAATCCAATTTTATTGGTATGATTTCTACAGTTAAGACTTCACCAGATGGTGCTTGGTTTCTCATTTTTTTCGTTTCTTGGTCTCTGCACCCTTAAAAATGTTCTCGATACTACGGATGCGACATCTAAAATGGTTTAATCAAATCAAAGTGCAAATGAGGACCCAGCTCAGTCAACTGCAGAATGCACAAGAGAAGCTTTGGAAAAATTTTGCTCATTACAGGAGAGGCAGCTTGAAAATTATTCAATACACTACCCTTTAGAACGGTAAAGTACCTGCAGAACTGTTACTATAGAATCATTGTAGCCAAATGCACCGTACGAAGCAGGCACTGTTTGATGGAAAAAAATTGATACGAAAAAAGTAAGTTCCTTTGACTTCAATAGTATCTAAGAATACTAGGATCAATACATGCTCTACGATAAAAAAGTTCGAACGTCCTCCATCGGCATGACAGGCTGCATTTATCTAAGGAAATAACATAAATTATGAAATAGTAAAATCGAATATGACATTAATACAATACAGGTATGAAATGCCTCATTCTATTATTCTGTACATGAGCATTGTTTGATTTGCCGGCTCAAGGGATCTTTTTTGGTGAAACCTGGTCTACGTACATTGTCGAATTTGATCAGAATACGATTGTAACAGAAGAATTTAAACCATTTATCATTCGATTTTTGGTTCTGAAAACCTTGGGGAGTATGATTTACTCGCCTATTACCCTTGGAATCTATAATAGCATCCTGTGCAGCTCTAACAGAACGGAATCTCAGAAATTTGCAGCGCGAAACAAAGCGGACTTGCGAAATCGTTCGCACCTGGAAATCCGAAACTTTTTGCTCGAAAGAATTTTTTATTTTTCATGTTTCGAGCAGGAGGATTGGAACAGCTCTTGTTGTGGAGTTTTACAAAGACTACGTACGCTGGAAGAGCATTTCTACTTTTCGTAAGATAATCTTATTTGATCAACGTGTATGTACCTGAACTGTTTGAGAAAGATTTTATTCGCGGAACAGTAAAGACTTTTAACACATTAAAGTTGAGATGCCAAGGCATTCACTGTGATATTCAATTTCGATTTGTAGCTCAATTTATTAGAAGTTCTTTTGGCAAATACATCTAGTCTTGTAGACTATAAAAACTCTCCGAAGAGGTTCACGATCGTTTTGAGTAAAGTTAGGTGAAAGTTGGTTTTCAAATTGTAACCTTAAAAGTTTGTTCAGCAGTAACTAAGTTGAAAGTCAAAGTTTTGAAGTAAATTGAAGAAGAACTGCTAGGGTGCAAAAACATAAGAGAACTGTTACAGCTTGTGGACAAATTTACAAATAAATTGTTTAATCATGATAACTCTGACTGAGGTACTCTTGAGTTCATTTGTAATCAATGCGGCATTGAAACTATGTGACTTTTCTCCGAAGAGAGCTTCGGCTGATTTAATCGAATTTTACCGTATATCGACGCCAAGTCTGATGGCATCACTGAAGAAAGCAGGTCGCACAATTATATGCATTATCACTGAAAAGGGTATAATAATATTGCAGCTAAATTCGAATACTGTAAGCGAATGCTATCGAAACCTTTTTATATTTATAATATACATGTCCGAGACGCTCGTTTTAATCACGAAAACTCAGATACTTGACTTTACTGGAACATCGTTTACAACTTTTTATTCTTCGCTTTCTATACAAACGGTAGCAATAAACCGATATCTTGAACCGCTTTTGAATTCATGAAAAATACTAGTTATGGCTCTACCTTGAATTCTTTTTAACGAAACAGTATTCCGTTACAGGTTTGTATTCATAACTACTAAAATTTTTGGCTTGAAAGCAAATAAATTCCTCTTTCCTTTTTTATCTGAAAAACTGGTGTTTTCAAGGAGACATGGATACGCTACGTACTTCAAGCGGCGATCAAAAAATTTCATTTTGTACTTAAATTCGTCGCTGACCCTTACTCTTGAATTACTGATCGAAACAAAGGCGAAAAGAAACGATACCCACGAGTTATTGCAGGCGTGGGATATTATTTTGCACAATCCGTACATCGCCTGTTGTTTGGAAGACGATAGGCAGTGTCGAATGGAATACAATAACCTGAAGAAAGCCTCAAACCTACCCGGGGGAAAGTAAGGCAGTACTTTACTATGCAGGAAATAATCTAAATCGAACAATCAGGATTCACGCAGGAGTCGTAGTGTACGGATTCGCGCAAGTGTGACTTGACAAAAAAAATAACCTTTCTACGTTCCGACGGAGGACTTGAAGCCTTCGATTAACCTCCGGCGTTTCGAATCATTGTTTCAAGGAAAGTGACCTGATTTTTGTATTGTGTGTGGTTTATTGGGGTGCAACGCATTCCACTTGGCAAATCCCCAAGCTTTTCATTCTAATGGGAACATAGACGAAGGATGAGTACTAGGTTTTTCTGTCTCTTGCGTGTCGTATTTCTTCAAAGAGAGTAGAATTCGGCTGAAAGTGGGGTGCGCTACAGTAGCAGCCAAGTACGGATTTCTCTAAACATAAGTCAATGCGATGTGAGCTGTCACTAATTAGACTGCACTCACGTTGTATATCAACACATTATTCTAGTTTTGAGGTGGAAGATGAGTAGCAGATAATTTTGCAGAATACAGTTAACAGGAAGAAATACAATGAATTTAGGTAGCTCCTGCGGCAATTGAAGAATCGTAGTTGGACATTCACTACAGATCTGATCCAGACCACAACTTGTTGACGAAAACCTGTTACCATGTCGTCCCTTTTCTTGTCCGAACAGGCAATCGAAAGGCACTTTCACAGTTTGTGAATTCTGAAAGAAACGGCTTTTTCAGATAATTACTACAGGTAACAGGTTAGACTGTTATCGAGTGGCATCAGAATGATGCATAGTGATGGGCCGTATATTGTGTTGCGTAGCGAAATCAGATTGGAGGGACTGAACTCCTAAAAGTTCTCCGAGAAGATCATCGAAAGCCCAGATGAATCTACCCCTGCAACCTCTAACTGAATACAGCAAATCATTGCTTTGGCAAAATAATTGCTATAGCTCGATGGAAATGTTGGGTCATGATTACAGCAAACGAATCGTGTGAAGTACTTTAGGGTTCTATACTCTTAAACTTCGAAGAGGGGTACTCTACTCTACCTGCTGTAACAGGAAAAGAATAATACGCTGCACTAGTGAAGTATTTCATGGTCTAGCTAGACTGAAACAGTATTTTATTTTTCTTTAAAGCAAGATTTTCTCTAAGTGTGGCCACCACACTGCTGTACTCAAGTTCCTCGCGTACCATGAAATGGTCTGAAAAATCTAAGTAAATTTACTACAAAATGCAGACAGCTATTTTACTCTGCAGAGAATTTGAGATATTCAGCGACGTGCATGAAATCTACTACAGCTGTGATCGGCAAATCTTACTTAGCAAAAGCTATTCATTACTTCTAACAGCTCCCTTTGACTTCAATCGTGCCGACTATTCGAGTCAAACTTCCACAAACCTTCATCGCAGACGCAACGTCTCCGGCCACTTTTTCATTCTTATTCCGCTTGTTAGTATGGCTCTCCCAGCAGTTATTGTGTCCATGATCACTTTGACGACTTCCATAGCAGGCATACTTGGTGTAATCAAGCGGAGATGCGGCGCATGTCTGACAATTTCTCAACTCGTGTGTAGGAGCACTGTACTCGTGGAAAAAATTGGAAAATTGATGAAGGCATTCGACGATAGCCCACAGAGACCGAACGAAACACGCGGAATTTCGCTGATATTGAATCTCCGCCACGAAGAGTTCAAATTGGCAAAGAAAAAGCTAAGGAAAATGAAGCAGCGCACGGAACGCACGAATCTAATCCACCTCACCAACAAGTTCATAATGGCTCAAGGGTGGGCGAAAGAGATAGAAGCCATACAAAACGAGCTTATTCACCTCCGAAACGGTATTGAGAATGCACTGATGGTTTGGAATTCAACGCGATTTGCCTCACCGAATTTGCAAAAAATGGCGGCGAATGATCTGACGACGAAAAAAGAATCTGGGGGGAGGGATCACCGCGTGGCAAATGATATGAACAGAAAAGGAGCAGTCAACTGCAACTACCAAATGCGGCGGAATCCGAGTGAAAGGCTACTGCCTCGCAAATCGGAGCGATACGATCAATCCTCAGATTTCGATAAGCTATCGGTCACTGCAGTTTGGGGTAAGAATAGAGAGTATAAACCAACCCCGCACAGGAGACTTCAAGTAATCCTCCTTGGCGAATATAAAAATAAATAGTAGATAATTTATTTTTTCTTTTTCTACTTCCCAAAAATATTTTTTCGCCGGAGATTTTGGAGAGTCTAATTTTCGAACTCAAATCGATAAAGTTATCTCCGATTTACGTTGATGTAAATCAAATGAAGAATAACTCATGCACAGTGGAAAATTCCTATAATAAAAACTGCTTGAAATCAAACAAAATTGCCTATTTCTGCCTTAAATAAAACTGAACAGAAATAATTTACATTGACTCAAACATAAATACATTTTTACTATCTCTGAGTCTGCGTGACTTGCTTTCGATTCGACAGACTAAATCTAACCCATTTGTATTCTCAATTCGCATGTTTTCACTGTGAAGTAAATACGATTTAGCTCTACTTCGTTTTCAGATGATGATTCTGAATAGCTCTAGAAATTTAAGCCTCTTCCATCGCCTACCTACACGATTACGTACTTTAAACATTAGTCTGAAAAGAATAATTTCATATTTTCCACAAAATTAAGTTTATAACTATGAGAGACAGATAAGTACAGAGCATAACATTTATTATGACTCGCGAAGAGTATTTTCATGATCATTTATCAGACTATTACATCAGTGATTATGGAAAAGCTGAAAATAATGCTGTGCGGAATTTGTAATGATGGACTTACAACTTGAGCATGTAAAATAGGAGCATGCAAATTTATCGAAGTGAAAATTTACTCAGAATAATATAATCTCGTGCAAAAGCGCATTAAAATGTGATTATTGTGCTGGATAGCGATGAAACGGGTGTATAATAGCGATGAAAAGAAAATAAAAGATAGATTATACCTTTCAAATCAGTACCTCCAAGTCGTAGAGTAGAACTACTTTAAGATTGATAAATTCAAAACCAACTTATTGAAGAGCAAATATTTCACAGTTTTGTTGTTTTGGGTAGGTATTACTTCAACGCACCGCCAAGGTCCCAAGCCCTTGCGTAAATGTGCGCTGGATCAGACACAATCTGTCAAATATAATCACCTAGGCTCAGAAAGGAGTGAATTTAGTGTGTTTCGGGAAGATCGCGCGGATAAAACTTGCTCTAGGTACCGTCCTCGTCCTTCAACGCCAAAGGTAGTGTAGCTAAGATGAGCTTGTGTTCTTACTCTGATTTGAATTATATTTTTCATGCGACGACGGCTATATACACGAAAATAGATCCAAGAGAAAACAAGTCAAACGTTAAATATCGAAATCAAGATTCTATGAGTTGAATTAATTAGTAATTTCAAACTTCCATTTCGGCAGTCCGGAGGTAGGAAAAATTTTCGGGTATAGTAGTTTGCTGTGCATGCTCAGTTTGATTTTGTTGTATGTCACATGGCGATTTTTCTCAGATGTCGCTTTTGAAGGGTTTCAAGATTGCTGCGAAAAATGCGAAAATCGAAATTCTTTGCACCGTTACCTGAAAGGAAGTGGGTAAAAAGGTTTGCTAGACGTGTACAAATCGTGCTCATATCGTATTCCGAGCACGTCAAATCGGACAGAAAACCTACACATCGCTCTGTCTCCCAAGTTGTCCTTCACACTTTGCGCTCTACGCCTACCCACCGTCACCTACACGCCAAACTTCACTGCTGCCGAAAACGTTGAGTTCCCGCATACTCGTGCACCGATTCTCATCATCATACCGCTGCCAGTTGCGCGAAGGTGCATCCAACGCAACGCGCGTCCTTCTTATGTATATGTAGGAGGCGCTGCAAATGTTATTCCGCGCATTGGCGCTCGTGTTCGTGGCCTCTGCGTGGTGATGGCATTGCACGAAGTGACCGCGGATAATGTCGGGTTCGAGTCGAGGTTATCACTGCTGCGATTTCGTGGGCATGATACACGTGCTACGAACGTGCTTATGTGGTGAAGTTACGCGAAAAATCGTTTGTAGCCATTCCTCTACGAGTCACAAGAAGGCAATGGCACTGTCGCCCTCAGAGTTGTAAATCTGAGGAAGACAGTTGCCGAGCATGTGTTGGTGCTTGACGAGTTGCAAAAGAAGTTTGATCGTTGTTTAGAATCGCACAGGCGATAGAAGTGTGCAAACTGTTTCGGTGAATAGCTCGAGCGCATCTTGCTTGATCGTAACCGGACTGTCTTCTACGAGCTGTTCGATAGCGAGAACATTCATCATGACGAAAATTGCGCCCTGGGGCACAATGGTTCAGGCGGATGAAAAATCGACCTGTATCAAATCGCGCATTGATTCGCACAGACTATAACGCCCAGGCTTATTATATAGTCAGTTATGGTCCTCACAATCTTAAAATTGAACTTGATATGCAGATGGATGATGCTGGTATCACTAAACCGTCACTTGGGGACGGAATCATAACTGCATGTACCCTGCCCTACGAACTCAATGCCGTGAATGCTCCAAGTTCTACCAACGCTAGCCTGATGCATTTACGTGAGGTGCGTCGCCAATACCATATACGTTTGAAGAATCTAAAGCGTGAAATTCGCAACTTGCGAATTTTCTTAGACCGTACTTCGGATCTTCCTTCCGTTGATGAGCACGGATTTGGAATTGAGTTTGACACTGGTTATACGCCTTGGCGTTCGACAATTAAATTATTTGCAACGTGTTCAATAGATTTTGGTCTGTTTTTGGTAGTCAGTGTTTCACAACTAGGTACTTCTTGAACCAATTACGACCACCAAATTAATTCGCATTCGTTTCGAAATTCATTCGATGACTACTGAATAAGGTTCTAATATCTGTATTATCCTACATCATGGCGTTTTCAAATAGTACAATCGATGTCCATTGACCCCAGTTGACTTCATGTTTGCGCCTGGACGTTCTCTGCAACAATTCCTCGACATACATTCTTCGCAGCCGATTCCATGTTCTGCTGTTCTAAGTATTTACAAGAGTGAACCTTGCATTACCGACTTAGTGAGACCATCTGCAAAGTTCTCGCTCGAGCGCACGAACCCAATGTTGGATATTTTTTCTTCTTGGTAAGCTTCTCGCACGGGATGTAAATCCAACATGACTCTCTTTTCGCTGGTCCGCGAACCTTTGCTTATTATCTCAAACAATGACTTGGAATCTGTTAGAAGATACATTGGTACTAAACTCCCAAACCCATGTTCCACCAGTGAAGCAACGTAATAACTTCATCAAGCAAATCTCCAAACGCCATTACTTCTTCAGACAAGATCTATCTCGCCATACTCTTCGATTTGTAACTTATAAATGAGATTATAGCACAGCTATCCTTGTCATCCATCAGCATGACTATCTTTCCAATTTGCGAGATAGGGTCATGATTGTTGGTATAAGGAGCGTCCGAGTATCCAATGATGCAAAGACTATGATATTCAAGCTTAGGGAATCGAAGATTAGCTGTGTTGCCATGGCATATTGAACGACAGCATATCATCGTTTCAAATGTGCCTCGGTGTCTGATTCAAATCGCTCTTGCATGATTTGGCTATTTTGAATACCTCAATTTGCATTTCATGGCGGGTATTTACAAGCCAAAACACTTACATACACATAGAGTTAAATACATCGGAAGCAGAAAGCAGGTCCAGTAGTTCAAGATTTTTTAAGAAGAACGGTTGGTCTATTGTCGGGTGATCTCCGTCGTTTGAAAATATCTGAAAACCTGAGAACATAAGCGTCAGTTTATCATCCCCGCTCGTCTAGAAACACCTTAGCGTCTTGCTGCTTACGCTTCGAAATTCGAGTTTACCAGCTCATAAGATGTCATGTACATAAATACCATTGAGGCCTACTAACTCGTCTAGGCGAAAGGAAAAATACAAAAATGTGTCCGCTTTCGTAGCTATGAGGCCTAATTATCCGTCAAGTGTCTCTTAAATGTTTGATGTCACAATTACCTGCATCGCAGATGCCATAACGTAGCTGGAGCAATTCGAAACATTCCTCCTGTTCAAGTTCGAACTCTGGTACAGGACTCTAGATAAACCGACGCCGCTGAAGAGGCTCCGTTTATCGCTGATACTCTAGCTTGAATTTTGACGACTAGACGTTGAATCGACATATTGACGCCAAAACTATTAGGCAACGTGCTGACTATACATGGAGCCTTTGAGCACCGTGCACGATGGAATGCTTCAACATGTCTCGATAACTGCCAACTACATACCGCGCTTTGTACTCTATTTTTCCGTCGGAATAAGATTTCTTCGCCAACACAAAACGAGCTGTAAGCGCATTTGCGCCATCTGACAGTTCTTCTCTAATGACGACTTTGAATTTGCGTCTTTGCAGCATGTCTCGAAATTCACTCTAAATGACCTTACGCATTTCTGTTGTATCTGCTCTGGGGCCGTTTTCTTTCACAACTTCTGTCATGTTGATGGAAATTGGCGTAGTATTCGACGAAATTTAC
>JAAUYH010152553.1_pt1 | contig 10291 bp, 15 predicted proteins | sample 7278061 | NCBI WGS metagenome assembly JAAUYH01 (sample SAMN14350203, study PRJNA611818) | marine sediment metagenome | isolation source: surface marine sediment (0.6m) | place: French Polynesia: Moorea | collected 2018-08 | reverse complement strand
CGGGTATCCGGGGATATTCCGCCTCGACGATGCTGACGGTACGGGTGCGGGATCTGGACAGCCTGGGGGGGCTTCTGGACATCGTCGTGGGTGATGGCGCCAACACGTTGAACGGTCTGACATTTTCGATTGCCGAACCGGAACCCCTGCAGGACCTGGCGCGGGCCGATGCGGTTCGCCGCGCCAACGCCAAGGCTCAGACGTTGGCCGACGCGGCGGGGGTCACCCTGGGACCGCTCCAGTCGATTAGCGAGGGCGGAGGCGCCGGCGCCCCGCAACCGATGATGCGGGGCGCTGTTATGGAAGCGGCAGCGGTGCCGGTAGCCGCGGGCGAGCTTGATGTTCAGGTCAGCGTCACGCTCGTTTACGCAATCGGAGACTGACGCGGGTCAGGCCGCAAAAGGCAACTCGGCGATCTTGTCGCGTGCGCCTTTCAGGCTGGCGTCGGCGTCGATCATCAGCCGGTCGGCGTTCACAAAGACGACGTCCTTGATGCCGATGAAGCCGAGGACGTGCTTCACATAGCCGGTCGCGAAGTCGATGTCCGAACCCATTTCCGTGCCGCCCGAGGCGACGCTGACGATGGCGCGCTTGCCTGTGAGCAGACCTTCGGGGCCGGCCTCGGTATAGCGGAAAGTCTCGCGCGCGCGGGCAACAAGGTCGATCCATGCCTTGAGCGCGCCGGGCACGCCGAAGTTGTAGATCGGCAGGCCGATCAGCACGATGTCGGCGGCCTTCAGTTCGGCGACCAGTTCGTCCGACAAGGCCAGCGTCTGGCGCTGAGCGCCCGTGCGCTCGGCAGGGTCAGTGAAGTTCGCCGCAATCCAGTCTTCCGTCAGAAGGGGCAGTGGATCCGCGAGGTCGCGGTGGGTCACGGCGACATCGCCCTGGGTCGAGAACCGGTCGACGATCAGGTCGTTCAGGTCCCGCGTCACTGACCCGGTGTGGCGGGCGGAGGCGTCGATGCGCAAAATCTTGTTCATCATGGGTCGGGTGTCCTTAAAATTTCGTCCCGCAACACCTAGGTCGTGACCTGCTGGGCGAGAATTCCCAGATTTCGAACCAGGTTTGTGCAATTTTGTGTGATCGACCGCTATATCTGTTGATCATACATGTTTTCCGCACCAAAAAATGAAGACCAACAAGGAGCGTCGCGCGATGTCGATCAGTACATGGGATGAGATCAGAACGGCCTATCACGTGGCCCGCGCCGGGACCGTCAGCGGCGCGGCAGATGCCCTGGGCGTGCACCACGCAACCGTCATTCGACACATCGACTCGCTGGAGGATCGGCTTGGGGTGAAGCTCTTTCAGCGTCACCCGCGGGGCTACAGTTCGACCGAGGCGGGGCAGGACCTGTTGCAGGTCGCGCAGGCGACGGACGATCAGTTTTCGCAATTGGTGAGCCGGATCAAGGGCCGCGGCGACGAGGTCTCGGGCGAGTTGGTTGTGACCTCTCTGGCCTTTGTCTCGCCCCGCCTGACCCCGACGCTGGCGCGGTTTCAGGAACGCTATCCGGATGTCGTCGTCCGCTTCCTGACAGGCGAAGAGGTTCTGCGGCTGGAATACGGCGAAGCGCATGTCGCCATCCGGGCCGGATCGAAACCCGACAATCCCGACAACGTGGTGCAACCCTTCGTGCCGCTACGTGTCTCGTTCTATGCGTCCAAAGACTACATTGCGAAACATGGCCAGCCCGCTTCGACCGAAGATTTGCGTGGGCACAAGTTCGTGGGTCTCGACAATTTCGACTCGCGCGCGCCTGTGGTGCGTTGGCTGGTCGAGCGTGTTCCGGCGGAAGACATCATCTTCCGGGCCTCGGATAACCGGGTGGTGCGCGACGCCATCCTGGAAGACGTGGGCATCGGCGCGCTGACCTGCTGGGAAGCCGAACGGCATTCGAACCTCGTGAAGCTCTTCGAGCCGCAGCCCGAGTGGCAGGCGCCATTGTGGCTGGTGACCCATGTGGATCTGCACCGCACGACCAAGGTGCAGGCCTTCCTGTCCTTCCTGAAAGAAGAAGCCGCAGGCTGGTAGGGTCACTCAGCGTCGGCGTCGAGCGAAAGCTCGGTTTCCAGAAATGTCTCGAAGGCATCCAGATCGACGGGTTCGAACTGGCCGAAGCCCTGCATCCAGATGCTGGCGTCCTTCATCGCGCCCGGGTCCAATTTGCACCATGTGACGCGCCCGCGTTTTTCCTGAACGATCAGACCCGCCCGGCTCAAGACGACCAGATGCTTGGAAATCGCAGCCAGCGACATCTCGAAAGGGTCTGCCACGTCGGTGACGGCCATGTCGTCTTCCAGCAGCATCGTCAGAATCTGGCGACGGGTGGGATCGGCAAGGGCCGCAAAGACGGTATCGAGCGGTATCGGTTGTTTCACCCTTTGGGCCTAGTCCAGCGGGCGCGACAGGGTCAAGGCGGCTCTTGATTTTTCGCCGATCAGCCTAGATCAAGCATCGTCGGGCGACAGCGCGCGACAAGGGAACAGGACGACACATTGGAAAAAGACGCACCCATCAATGTCCTTGGGGAGCCGCTGGTTCCGTGTTCATTCGACCCGGTGACGGGCTTCTTTCGCGACGGGGCCTGCAATACCTGTGCGGAGGATGAAGGCAACCACACGGTCTGCGCCATCATGACCGCCGAATTCCTGGCGTTTTCCAAGTACCTCGGCAACGATCTGTCGACGCCGCGCCCGGAATACCTCTTTCAGGGCTTGAGGCCGGGCGATTGCTGGTGCCTCTGCGCTGGTCGCTTCCTGCAGGCGGCGGATGAGAATGCCGCACCCAAGATCAAGCTGGCCTCGACCCACCGCCGGGCGTTGGACGTGGTGCCGCTGGAAACCCTGATGGCCCACGCGGTCGAAGACGAGGCACGCTAGTCGTCCCGCACCAACTCATCCACGAAAAGCGACAAGAGCTGCGCTTTCCCGGAGACGCCCGCCTTGCGATAGATCGCGTTGGTTTGCGCTTTGATCGTGCCCTCGCTCACGCCGCGAAACCCGGCAATATCCTGCGTTGAGAACCCCTTGATGGAGAACAAGGCAACGTCGCGTTCGGCCGGAGTCAAATCCCAATCGGTGAAGCGATCGTCCAGAACGTCGCGAAAGGCCGAGCGCGCCTGCCGAAGGGCCTCTTCGGCCCGCTGGCCTCTTGCGCGGGCCGAGCGCAGGGCAATCGCCCCGGTGACGATCCCAATCAAAAGCCCGATCGCCGCACCGATTTCGATCAGTTCGATATAGGTCCAGTCGATGGGGCCAATCGGAAGACCCAGGATCGACACAGCGATCTGGCCCACGAAAAAAAGGGCACAAATGAACTGAACAAATAAGACTAAGCCTAAAATGACTCGGTTGTTCAAAGGCGGCCTCTTAGTTCTCGACGCCGATATCAGTTTTCGTCGTCGCTGTCGTCAGATTCGTCCGAGTCATCGCTGTCGTCCGAGTCGTCGCTCTCATCCGACTCGTCGTCGTTGTCGTCCGATTCATCGTCATCGGAGTCGTCGTCCTCATCATCCTCGTCATCGTCGTCGCCGTGCGACCCGCTTCCGCTGTTGTCTTCTTCATCCTCGTCTTCTTCGTCTTCCAATTCCTCCCGGTCATCGTCTTCATCATCGTCCCGGATGCGAAGGTAATCGCGCAGAATGACACCCGTCCTCGGGTTCACCACGATCTCGCGACGGGAATCTGGGTTCTCGCCGACAAACCTGAGCCGACCAAGGAAGGTGCGATAGACGCGGATTTCGGCATACCCGTCCGACCGTAGCTCGCGAACGACCCGGTCGCGCACTGACTTTTCATCGGCCGCGGCGATGCCGGGCGCAAGGGCCAGGCAAAGGATCAGAATAAATCGGACAATCATGACATCGTACTCTCTTTCGACCGGTGCACTCGCCGCAATGCGCGACGGTCAGGTTTTCTTCCGCTTCTTGAACGTTGCGTTGAAGGCAATTGATACGCGTTCCTCGTCTGCCTCATTCGGATAGACCCAATGTACCAGGTAGGACGGGAAAAGGATCATTTCGCCAGCGGCGGGTCTGATTTTCTTTTTCATGGAGAATGCCGGGGCTTTCAGAAGTCGCCAATGCGGCAAATCGGTTCTGGGGTCCAGAAATTCGATCATGCCGGACGTGCCGGTTTCGACGTCCGGTTGGGAAACGTAGTAGACGCCGGACCAATGGGCGCCGGGATGCGTATGCGGCGCGTTGAATCCGCCGGGCGGGTTGGAATTCATCCAACCGAACAGCTTCAGGCCAAGGTTTTTCGGATCAACCTTGGTCGTGACTTTTCGTGTCGCGCCGATAACGGAGTCTTCGGCCGCCGATCTGAGCGCCTGGATGCAGTCGGTCTGATGGTCGAACAGGTTGCCAGAGGAATGCCAGCCGCCACGGTTCGACTTCGATGCGCCTTCATCTTCGGCATGTAGGCGACGTCCTTCGTTCATGAGCGCATCGTTCAGGACTTCGTGATCGGGAACCCGGAACCGGACCAGGGGTGTCGAAAATAGTTTTTCGTATTTGGTCTGCTCAACCATTGTCCTGCCCTTCAACGCCTTGAAGCTGCCCCCGGAGCGGTCCGGGCGCAGCTTTGTTTCCGCGAACTGACGGATGTCAGCTTTCGTCATCCGATTCGTCACTTTCGTCGGAATCGTCAGACTCGTCCGAGTCATCTTCATCCGACTCGTCGTCGTCATCCTCGTCATCATCTTCGTCGGACTCGTCCGATTCGTCACTCTCATCGGATTCGTCGCTTTCATCCGACTCGTCGCCTTCGTCTGACTCGTCGTCATCGTCCTCGTCGTCGCGGATATCGTCGCCATCGAGGAAGTCCCGGTCGTCGCGGTCGATTTCCACGCCGGTCAATCCGATCTCGTCGGCATCGGCCCGTTCGACTTCCTGCTTCAGGATTTCGCCGGTGCGACTGTCATAGACAACTTCCATTTTCCTGGTGCCCTGAATGGCTTCGACCTTGATTTGGCTGATGCCGCGTTTCACTTCGACATAGTCAAAGCCAAGGTCCTGGTACATCTTCACCAGCTGATCGGATGTGGCGTCCGCCTGGGCAGCACCGCTCCAAAGCGCAAAGGCTGCGGCAACGGAAATGGCGGTCTTATGCGAGTTCATCGTGAATGTCTCCTCGTTGAGGTGGGGGTGTTCGCGTCAATGCGTGGCGCCACGCTGGCGCGGCGACGGGTCCCGATCCATTCAACACGGGTTTAATCGACCGTCCCTAAACCGTTGGGCAACGGCAATAAACTGAAGTTTATCACTGCAAAAAACGAAAAACCCGGCTTCAAAAGCCGGGTTTTGCCATAAGTTTCAGCGCTGTTTAGTGCAGTTTCGCTTGCACCGTCTTGATCGCGTCGTCGATAAGCGATCCGGCCTTGGCCGCGCTCATCTCTTTCGAGATGACGTCGCTCGCCGCCGCAATCGCGATGCGGGCAGCCTCGTCACGGACCTGCTTCACGGCGCTTTGCTCGGCGCTAGCGATCTGGTCCGCGGCGGCCTGAACACGGCGTTCGATGGACTTTTCCAAATCGAGCTTGGCCTGTTCGGCGGCCTCTGCCGCGCTTTGCTTGGCCTGCGCCACGATGCGTTCGGCCTGTTCCTTGACCTCAAGCTGCTTGCGCTCGTAGCTGGCCAACAGCGACTGTGCCTCTTCGCGGAGCGCCTTTGCTTCGTCAAGCTCGGACCGAATGCCATCCGCGCGCTTGTCCAGAAGCCCGCCCAGAAGCGACGGCACCTTGAAGTAGACCAGCACGCCGATGAACAGAAAGAACGAAATCGCGACGATGAAGTCGGTGTTCGACAGTTTGTAGAAGTCCGCCGAAAACGGGTTCTTCGAGGCTGCCGTTGCGGGAGACGCCGCCGATACAGCGATAAGTGTCAGAAGCTTCTTCATCGGCTTACCCCTTTGTCCGGCTGGTCACGGCGCTTTCGACGGCCGCTGCATCGACGTCGATGCCCATGGCCGAGACGACCTCTTTCGCCGCGTCCTTGGCCACGTCCTGAACGGCTGCGGCGGCGCCTTCGCGGATCTCGTTGATCCGCGCTTCGCTTTCCGCCGTGCGGGCGGCAATCTCGGCGTCGGCCTTGGCCATCGCGACGTCGACCTCGGCCTGCATTTCGGCCTTGGCCTCGGTGGCGATCTTCTGCGCCTCGGCGCGCGCATCCGCCAGCGCCTTGTTATAGGCGTCTTCGGCCTCGGCAGCCTTAGCTTTCAGTTCTTCGGCCGCGGCAATGTCATTCGTAATGGTGCCTTGTCGTTCCGCCAGAACGCTGGCGATACGGGGCAGCGCCACCTTGGACAGCACGAGATAAATGACGACCAGTGTAACCACGAGCCAGAAGATCTGGTTCGGAAAGGTCGAAAAATCGAGCTGTGGCATACCGGCGCTTTCGGCTGCCTTTGCGGCGTCTGTTTCTGTCGCCATGGCGACCTCCTTGGACCTTTTGGATCAACCCCGGTGCCTTTGTCAGACACCGGAGCGCGTAAGGATCGGTGGAGTGATCAGACGGCGAACATCAAGAGAAGTGCCACGAGGAACGAGAAGATCCCCAGCGCTTCCGAGAACGCGATACCGATGAACATCGTGGCGGTCTGGCCACCAGCGGCCGACGGGTTGCGCAATGCGCCCGACAGGTAGTTGCCAACAACGTGGCCCACACCAACAGCGGCGCCACCCATACCGGTACAAGCCAGACCGGCACCGATGTAGGCACCCATTTGTACGACGTCACCTTCCATTTGATCTCTCCTTACGTTGGAAGTTGTGTTCGACCGGGTCGCCCCGGCCAAATTCGAATTAGTGATGCGGATGCAGGGCATCCTTCAGATAGACACAGGTCAGGATCGCGAAGACATAGGCCTGGATGAAGCTCACCAGCACCTCCAGCGCATAGATCGCCGTGATCGCCAGGATCGACAGCGGCGAAATCGCGACGATCGCCGCGAAGGCCGCGAACACCTTGATCACCGCGTGGCCCGCCATCATATTCCCGGCCAGACGAATAGAATGGCTGACGGGGCGCACGAAGTAACTGATGACCTCGATGATCGCCAGGATCGGGCGCAGCACCAGCGGCGCCGAGCTGATCCAGAAGACGCTTAGGAACCCGACACCATTCTTGACGAAGCCCAGAATGGTCACCGTCAGGAAGACGGCCATGGCCATCACGGCGGTGACGGCGATGTGGCTGGTCGTGGTGAACGACAAGGGCAGAAGGCCCAGGAAATTCGAGAAGACGATGAACATGAACAATGTCATTATGTAGGGGAAGTACTTCACGCCGTCCTTGCCGGTGACGTCTTCGACCATCTTGTAGATGAAGCCATAGGCCAGTTCCGCGATCGACTGAATGCGGCTTGGAACCAGCGCGCGGCCCCGCGTGCCAAGGACCAGAAGCGCCACGATGCACAGCACGCAAAGCGCCATCCAGAAGGTCACATTGGTGATCGTGAAGGTGCCCACCGGCCCATCGCCAAACAGGGGTTTCACGATGAACTGATCCATCGGGTGGAATACAAGGCCGCCTTCTGCGTTCGCGTCGTCTGCCACGTGTCAGTCCCTTTCTTCCCCGTCGGAACTCTCCGACGCCTGCATCTCTTTCGCGGTGCGCATCATCGTCCTGACGCCTGCCGCGAACCCAAAGCCGATGAACAGGATCATCAGCCAGGGCGTTGTTCCAAGGGCCAAATCCAGCCCGTATCCCATCAGGAACCCGATCCCCAGGCCCGCCACCAGTTCGATCACCATGCGCCAGCCCAATTGGACCTGAGCGTGATGCGTGTCCTGGTGCCGCGTGTCCGCCTCTGGTTCGCGCTTTTCGGCAAGTCTCGCCTCCAGCGCCTCCATCCGGGCCTTCCGATCCTCATCGGTATCGGCCATGGCATCCACTCCCAACAGAAGTCGAACGTGGGTCTATCACTGAAGCAAATAGAGTCAACTGACCGGAGAGCCATTATTATTGTGCAAAATCAGTTGCTTAAAATATGTCGCACCCAACCCGGCCAGTGCGCGATATTCAACCTTCCGGTTGAGAAACGCGCTTCCCGTTTCCATCGACCTCGAAATATCCCAGGGGGTGTGGGGGACAGCGTCCCCCAACTTCGGGCGATTTGGCGCAGCCAAAGCGCAAGCCCTCATCCCCGCCAGCGCACCCAGCGTCCGTGAAAGTCGATCCGGCCCAAGGCGCGCGCCGCACCGTCTGGATAGCGCGTCAGCGTGATGGCTGCGCCGTCTCCCTGGCCATCGGCCTCCATGCCGATGCGGAAAACAGGCGTGCGCGCCTTGGCAAGCGCGCGTTCGGCCCGCCTCACGGTCGCTTTTGGAAAATATTGCCAGGCGACCGTGTGAAACAGCACGCGCGCGTGTCCCTCGACAGGTTGTGCCAGTGCGTCGTCCAGCCAAACGCCCGCATCGCCCGCCCTTACCTCCGCCGGAACCTCGCTTGCAATCCGAATGGCGGCCTCGGTGCGCTGAAGCCTGTCGGGCTGGTCCGGCCAGAGATAAGCCAGAAGCCGCAACCGCCCGTCGGGCGTCTCGGGCAGGATCGGGGTCAGGTCGACGCCCCTTCGCCCAACAATGCGAGGCAAGACGTTCGGCGGTTCAGGTCCGTGCCATTCGGGCGAAACCACGACAGGGGAAGCCGGATCGCCCAACCCGCCACCCGGCAGGCGCAGCCAAAACCGGTCGGCGCGGAGGTTCAGCCCCGCGCTCGCCCCAAGCTCCAGAAGATCGACCGGCGCGTCGGTCTCGGCGGCGACCATCGCCAGAGCGGGCAGGATGGCGGCCGCCCGGCGCACCTCGTTGGTCTGCGGTGGACTGTCGAGCCATGCAAGCAACCGCGCCTCGTGATTATCCATCGCCTGACGGATCGCCTCCCAAAGCGCGTCATCGCTGGCCTCATGCGGCGGATAGACGTCCTGCAACGCCAATCCATCCAGCTTCAGCGCATGAAGCGCGCCCGCCATGCGTAAAGGCACGCTGTCGACAGAGGGCGAGGGGTCGCCTTGCCAGCCAAGAACGCGCTCCGCGACTGCGCAATCGGGCTGCAACCGGTCGCCCAAAAGCGGCATCAGCCGCCCCATGAAAGGCGACCCGAGGTTCGCGCAAGCAACGCCCTGGGCGTGAAATGCCGCGCGCAGGCTCACCGAAACTTGTCGATCAGCTTTTGAAGCGGCGAGCGGTCGTCGTCATCCGGCGCGTCGACCGGCGCGGGCTTTGCGGGCTTCTGCGCAACCTTCTCGGCCTGTTTCCCTGTCCCCGACCGGGGCGGGTTCAGCCGAAGCGCGACGGCGTTCTGAAACCGGCCTGTGTCGCCGCCGGCAAGATCGGGTGCCCCATCGGCGACGCCCGCCAACATGTCCTCCAACCAGTCCTGATCGGCCTTCGCGAAGTCCTTCAACACATAATGCGGCACGGCGTCCTTGTGGCCGGGGTGCCCGACGCCCATCCGCACGCGGCCATAGCCATCACCAATCGCGGCATGCAGCGACCTGAGCCCGTTGTGCCCGGCGTGCCCGCCGCCCTGTTTGACACGCAACTTGGCTGGAGCCAGGTCGATTTCGTCATGAAACACGATCACATCTTCGGGTTCGAGCTTATAGAACCGCATCGCCTCACCGACGGATTGGCCTGACTTGTTCATGAAGGTTTCGGGCTTCAGCAGCAGGACCTTTTCCGTCCCAAGCCGCCCCTCCGAGAGCGAGCCCTGGAACTTGCCGCGCCACGGCCCGAAGCCATGCGCCTCGGCAATGCGATCGACCGCCATGAAACCGATGTTGTGCCGGTTCCGTGCGTATTTCGCCCCCGGGTTTCCCAACCCCACGAAAAGTTTCATGCCCCCTCCGAACCGGTCGCCGGGTCAGCGACCGATGCTTGTGAAGCGTCTTCGCTGGTCCGGTGCGACGCCCAGCCAGCTCGCGGTGACATTGGCCAAGTGGTTGGTGATGCGCACCCGTTGCGTCTGACCCTGAACGGCTGCCGTCACCGCAGCGGCGCCGACGTAAGCCTCCAGGTCCGCCTGAATGCGTTCGGGCCCGGTCAGCGCCTGCCCTGTGGCATTGTCATAAACCTGCGCGATAAAAGCGATGTTGTGCACCGCACCTGGCGAGCGGGCGACAGCGGCCGGTGTCACAGCATGGAAGTGTTCCAGTTCAGCCCGGATGTCCACAGCACGGGGACCTTTCAAGGATGTGCTGCCCTTTGCAATCCCCTTACGCAGGATATCGTCTGGCACGGCGACCTGGAAGGCGGAGATCGTCGTGCACAGGTTGGCGATATCCTG
>JAAUYH010014625.1_pt1 | contig 10291 bp, 4 predicted proteins | sample 7278061 | NCBI WGS metagenome assembly JAAUYH01 (sample SAMN14350203, study PRJNA611818) | marine sediment metagenome | isolation source: surface marine sediment (0.6m) | place: French Polynesia: Moorea | collected 2018-08 | reverse complement strand
TCTTTGATACAGAGGTTCTGCTTCCTTGTACCGTCCTAGAGAGTAGTAGAGTCTTGCCAGGTCATTATAACTGGTGGCAACAGCAGGATGGTCTTCTCCCAGCAGCCGTTGCCTTAGTGATAATGCTTGTTGATACAGAGGTGCCGCTTCCCTGTACCGTCCTTGGGCAGAGTAGAGTTCTGCCAGATTGTTGTAACTTTGGGCGACATGGGGATGGTCTTCTCCCAGTATCCGTTGCCTTAGTGATAATGCTTTTTGATACAGAGGTTCCGCTTCCGTGTACCGTCCTTGAGAGTAGTAGAGTCCTGCCAGGTTGTTGTAACTGTTGGCGACATGAGGATGGTCTTCTCTCAGCAGCCGTTGCATTAGTGATAATGCTTTTTGATAAAGAGGTTCCGCTTCCGTGTACCGTCCTTGGTACAAGTAGAGATTAGCCAGATTGTTGTAAATTTGGGCGACATGGGGATGGTCTTCTCCCAGCAGCCGTTGCCTTAGTGATAATGCTTTTTGATAAAGAGGTTCCGCTTCCATGTACCGCCCTTGGTCACGGTAGAGTTCTGCCAGATTATTGTAACTGGTGGCGACATGGGGATGGTCTTCCCTCAGCAGCCGTTGCCTTAGTGATAATGCTTTTTGATACAGAGGTTCCGCTTCCATGTACCGTCCTTGGTCTGAGTAGAGATTAGCCAGATTGTTGTAACTGGTGGCAACATGAGGATGCTCTTCTCCTAAACGGGTTTGTACTACTGATACGCACTGCTCTAACCAGAGTTCTGCTAATGTATACAATCCCTGTCCTTGATAAAACCAGCCCAACCCCTTAAATACCCTAATCAAATCTTCATCACTCATAGCAACTGTCAGATTTTGTGCGACTTCTGACAGGTGAGGAATGGCATATTTTACCCTATCAATATCTTCAAGAGTGGGAGTTTGCGGAATTTCTCTGGCGATATCCACCATTGCTGCGGCAAAAGTCCATTTAAGGTCATTCGCTGTTATTGTCCTGTGTAGAAGCTTGCAAAGCCAAGCGAACAAACCTCTGTGCTTATCCTCCTCTGCTAAATCAGCCAGCTTAACTTGTAAAAAATCCCAAATTAGAGGATGGATTTTGTAGTAACCTGGTTTCCAAGACTTCTCACCTTGGTTGGGTATAAGTGGAGGGGAGTCAAGAGGAGTAACTCTCTCAGATTCTGGGGATGAAGTTACCTCTTGGGAAAGAGGAGTTAGTTCTTCTACTGGTTGAATGAAGTTGCGCTTATAAACTTGTTTTTTGGCTTCATTGACATCCACCTCTGACCAATTCAACCTCTGAGTAACAAACTCTACCAGATTCCAAGGAATTACATCCGGTGCAAACAAACTTAACAACTCCGCCACATGCTGGGTCATCAAGTCAAGCTTCTGCCAGCTTAATTCAAATGCAGCTAAAATTCCTTGCTGAGATGTACTTAAAGTTTTCCATTGGGAAGGATTGAGGGCTTCATTTTGCAGTCCCTGGTCTTGTAGCTGCTGCCACATCTCTACCAGTGACAAATCGGGGTCATTAGCCAAATAACACCCCACCAGTTGCAAACCCAAGGGCAAATAACCCAGCCATTCACACAAATCAATAGCCGCCTGTCGTTCCCGTTGTATCCGTTTTTCACCCACCAAAGCCGTGAGAAGTTGTAAGGATTCCTCTGGTGACAATACATCTAGGCGTATTTCTTCCACAATATTGGGGTCGAGGTTACGTAGACGGGTTGTAATTAATACATTGAATCGATTATCTCTTGGCAACACCTCTCCACAATTCCCCAGATCCGTTACATCATCCAGGACAACCAACACCAGTCCGGAAGAGGGTTCCCACTTTTCCCAACACCAACTTGCTTGTTCCTTGATACTCAGTCGTCTTCCGCCCAACTCCTGGGGAACTTCCTGTTGAGTATCCACATACAACTGGTAAAATTGCACAATTTCTGCCGCCAGATTAGTTCCCCTGGCGTTTAACCAACAAATACCACCGGGGTAATCAGCTTCATACCGCCGTGCATATTGGGTAGCTAATTCGGTTTTACCGACTCCGCCCATTCCCGCCACGGCAGAAATTGCCACCGCCCGTGGTTGTTGTAATCTTTTATGCAGCGTAGTCAGTTCCCACCGTCGTCCAACAAAGTGGTCAACTCCTTTGTGCGGGATATATTTTGGGGGTTTGGGTGGTCGTTGACTATTCTGAGAATTATCAAACTTATCGATATAGACATTACCACCCGGAACTAGTATCCCGAGTTTATTGATTTTATCAGGTACTCTTGGGAAATCTTCGGGCATACAAAACTAAGACCCATCACATATTAAATGTATCAATTTTAACCTCGCCACCCTGAACAAGCAGACCAATTTTTTCTGCCAGCTTTGTAAAATTCTGAATGGTTGATGGCTGGGACTTGACAGTATTTGCTAAAGCTTGAACCGTCGCCGCAATTTCCGCATCTGATTGAGCAGCTTTTTCTACCTTCTCTATCAACACTGCCTCACCGTAATCCAGTGGCTGCTGTGTGGCTAATTCTGGATTTTCTGCCACCTTTTCTATCGCAGTTGCAGTATTAGGAGACTTGCGTTTGAATAGAGATAATAACTGACCACCTCGCTCAAGCACCGCTTCTCCCAGCTTTTCACCTGATTTTTCAATGGCTTTGGTTAACACCAGAGTGGCGATCGCTGCTGCTGTTAGCTCTACTGGTTCCATAAGTCACACTAGTCCCTATTCTATGTGGGGGTATATATACAATGGTGACTGAAAAATCAGTACTCGGATGCAGGGGTTAAAAATACTTAAAAATGTTCTCATTCTGGCAGTGCCATTTCCCGTTTTTCGTGGAATTGCTGAATATTCAATCTGACTACGGATTTTAGAAACTTAGTAGCGGCTGGGGTGTGTTTGCAAAGTACGGTAAACTTATGGCTCTAACTAGACCCAATTTCTATCAGTAATTGAAAGTCTCAACTCCTCTGCAGCTTTACTCCTAAAGTTGGCAAAGATGTCCCTGACTTTCTTCCTATTGAGGTGATTATATGCCGTGTTGACTAGTGCATTTGCAACAGGCTTCACTCCAAACAAGAAATCTTCTATTGGATATAATTGGTTGGTGAATTGGTCGTAAATTTTGTCAGCAAAGGTATTACGCCTTTCGCCGAACGCCATCCATTCGGCTTCCATTTGATTGAGCATCGCTTCATCTAACCCAAGGATACGACCAACCTCAATAGTGACTAGTACTCGGATATGTCTTACCGGATGCTCATCATGACGACTTCCACTTTCATCTGGGAAGATGATATTGGTGTCAAAGTTGGAGAAAAGATTCGCCAAACTGAAAATTTCACCTTCTTTGATGGTAGCTACACCAATTGCATCAGCGAAGCATTCTTCAACCCATAGCTGCCAGAGTTCGCTATGTGGAAGCTGAAGATTCTTCACATGCTCAGTAATTTCTTCTACCAGTACTCTGCCATGAAAAGTTCCCGATAGGTCATGGCCGAATTCATGGGGCAGTGCAGAAAAACCTGAGAACTGGTGAGCTTTCCTCACGTCCATCGTGATGATAGTGGGAACTGGCAGTCCACTCATATAAGTTGCTGCGCCTCCAACATAAAGTTGGATTAAAGGCAGATGTTCATAATCTGGCTTGAGTCCTGTTATTATGTTTTCCCCCAGGAACTCAAGAAAGTGGTCATAGAGGTCATTAGCAAGTTGCTGAGCCTTAACTAAATTTTCCCTATGCCAATGGGTCAATTGCTGATCAAAGGCATGAAGGATACCAATGGGTTTGCCTTCCATCCATTGTCCTAATATCCCTAACCATGGACCAAAAGTTGATAGTCTGCCATGAGGATCATTTGCATAGGCAGAATCCCACAACCCCAGGTACAGTAAATCCATTGGGTTAGCGTCATTAGGGATGGTTCCAAGAGAAGTTAGATACCCTTTCCATCTCTCAAAAGCTCCATCAAACTTAGTCAAGAAATCATTGAGCATATTATGATGTCTGGCGAGTTTGTTATGCGCTTTAAGAAAGTCAACATGTGTGTGAATGTAAGAATAGAAAAGATCGGAAATAATCTCAGCATTTGCCGTGAAGAGTCCCCGAGTCAGGGTATCGCTGGGGCGTTGATCGGTAATTTTGGGAATATTAATTTTGTCTGCTATGATACGCATATTATTCCTCCTTTTTAATCGTTAATAAACACAATTTCCTTGTCACAACAAGATAGAAGACTGACAAGCTCTAATCAATCTTTTCGCTGTTTTGAATTCCGTTTTTGCGTCGCTCTATTTTCAATTTAGCTCGGAAAATCAAGTCGGAATTTTACATTATTTTCAGAATGTAAAAATTATGTGTTTTTTTGGGAATTACTGTGTATTGTTTTAAACATTTGTATCTTTGCAAGTCACAGGGTGTTTCTAGCCCGCATTTCACCAAAACCTATACAATCAATCAATCAAAAAACATCCGTGCGATTCCAATCAATTCCAATCAATACTTTAGCTACTTTTTTCGTTTAATTCCCGCTAACTAAGATATTTCATAATAATTGACTCTAGCTGCACAATCCTTAAGGGCTTAGTCAAATATTCATTCGCTCCAACTGGATAGGGGCTTTTATCTTTGGTACTTGCAGATATCATCATCACCACAGGCAAATTTTGCCAATCTTGATTTTGTCGCAGTTGAGCCAGCAAATCCCATCCCCTATCATCCTCCTCCAGGGAATCCCTTTGCCAATCCCCATCTAATAAAATTAAATCTGGCTGTTGAGCGTATAATTTATCTAAAAATTCCCGAGGGTTTTGCAAATGTTCAACTTGAAATCCAATCGCCTGTAAGTAATCTTGTAATAATTTTGCTGCTCTTTTTTCCCTTTCCACCAGTAAAATACGTTTAGTGGTAGGAGCAGTATATACCCCAGAAATGTGAGAATTGACGGATGTGTAGGGGTTGGAATCTGTATTTGTCCTAGATTGATCATTTTCCTCGGCATTAATAACAGGTAAAAATATAGTAAATCGACTACCTTCACCCACAGTAGATTCCAGGGTTACATCTCCACCATGTAATCGTGCTAACTTACGTGTCAAAGCCAAACCTAATCCCGTCCCCTCATATTGGCGATTCAAACGACTATCTAGTTGCTTGAAGGGAGTAAATAAAAATTCTAATTCTTCGGGAGCAATACCAATACCCGTATCTATAACAGTAAAAGTAATTCCTCGTGTTACTTTTTTGACTTCTAGGGAAACTTTACCTTTTGGAGTAAATTTAATCGCATTAGTTAATAAATTCAGCAACATTTGCTTAAATCTTCTATCATCTGCGATACAAGTCTCTGCTTGAGGATCAATGTTTGTTGTTAGTTGTAATCCTTTTTCCCAAGCGCAATCGCGTACTGTGGAAATTACATAATTACACAAGTCTCGAATGTGTAATTTAGACGGTGATAGTTCCTCTTTGCCTGCTTCGACTTTAGACAAATCCAAAATATCATTAATTAGTGCCAGCAGGTGTTCTCCACTCTGATAAATACAATCAATGTATTTTTGTTGTTTATCATTCAGATTTCCCACCATTTCTTGTTGCAAAAATTGAGATAGTCCCATAATTGCATTCAAAGGAGTGCGTAACTCATGGCTCATTGTGGCGAGGAATTGACTCTTGGCTCGACTACCTGCTTCCGCAGCTTCTTTACTAGCAAGTAGTTGTAATTCAGTTTGCTTGCGCTTACTAATATCCTCTATCATGGCAAGGCAAAATTTTGGTTTGCCATGTCTGTTGGGAATCAAAGAAACATTTAAAAGAGTCCAAACTAACTTGCGATCGCGATGGAACAATTGCCTTTCCATTTCTAAACGCTCCTCGATTCCCGATAGGAGCTGTTTATAAAGCTCTAAATCTCCAGCTTGTTTACAAATAATATCTGTAAATCGCTTGCCATATAATTCCTCTCGGCTATAGCCTATTATCTGAGATAAAGCTGGATTAGTATCGACAATCCGTGCTTTCATGTCTACCAAACCAATACCGATGGAAGAACGCTGAAAAATCGCCCGAAATTGTGCTTCACTTTGCCGTAATGCTGCTTGAGTTGTTTCCCCCCTGTGATATTGTTGACGAGCGATGGCAGATAGTAATGTACGTTGTAACATTTGGGGAGATATCTCACTGTTAACTAAATATTCCTGCACTCCCATCTGCATCACTCTGAATAATATCTCTTCATCTTGCCAATTTGCGATCGCTACAATTGCTACCTGGGGAGCTAAGGAACAAAAATCAGCAATAACTGCTAAACCATGAGTATGATTATCAGATAACTCTAATATCGCTGCATCCACTGATTGAGACTGCAAAACCGATGTAGCTTCTAAAAAATTATCAACCTCAATTATTTTTAATTGTGTCAAATACTGGTAGTCTTTGTTGCTTGTCTGCCTCAGTTTTTGGAGCAAATAATCCCCATTACTAGTCAAATGAGCAATACTTTTGCTGTCATTCGATTCTAGATTAATCTGACGTTGGGAAAATAGGAGAATATTAAATGTTTCGCGCTTCATAACGCTTGAATATATAGTATTTTTTTATACTCATGCTAAGAAAAGTTTCTCAGCAGCAAAAATATAAGCAACACCAATTTGAAGGAGGCAGCCCCGATGAAAAAATTTCACCATCAAGGATGAAAATACCTCTTCCCTATCCCCTAACCCCTAACACCTAACCCCTATTTTCAAGTCAGTCCCCCACGGGAAAATCCCACAACCAAGAAGGAAAATACCTCTGACCGACTCCCGACTCCCGATTCCCCACTCCCCATTTTCAAGTTAGAAGAGCAGATAAATACTGACCCATCTACGGGAAAATCTTGAAAAAATTATTGATCACTGAAAAAATTAAAATAAGAGAAACCTTAGGGTCTTCTCGCTTTGTTCTCTGGTGAGGACATTTGTGAAAATTTTAGTGGTTGGTAATGGAGGGCGAGAACACGCCCTTGCTTGGAAGTTATTACAATCCCAGCAAGTGGAGCAAGTATATTGTACCCCTGGCAATGGTGGTACAGCAATTATGTCGGGTTGCCAAAATTTACCCCTAAAGGTAGATGAATTTGAGAAAATTAGTCAATTTTCTCTCCAAGAAGGGGTGGATATGGTAGTTGTAGGGCCAGAAGTACCCTTAGCAAAAGGTATTACCGACTACTTAAGCTCCCAAGGTTTAATGGTATTTGGACCAACCCAAGCAGGGGCACAAATTGAAGCCAGTAAAGCTTGGTCAAAAGCCTTAATGCAAGCAGCAGGTATTCCCACAGCCAAGGCAGCAGTATTCACCCAAGCTCCAGAGGCAAAATCCTATGTCCAAGCACAAGGAGCGCCCATAGTAGTCAAAGCAGATGGTTTGGCAGCAGGAAAAGGGGTAATTGTAGCAACCACAATTGAGCAAGCAGAATCAGCCATTGAGTCAATCTTCCAAGGACAATTTGGTAGTGCGGGAAAATTTGTGGTGATCGAAGAATGTTTGACCGGACAAGAGGTATCGGTATTAGCATTAACCGATGGATTGACCATTCGCCCCTTATTACCAGCTCAGGATCATAAACGGATTGGAGAAGGCGATACCGGAGACAATACAGGTGGCATGGGAGCTTATGCCCCCGCACCCATCGCCACCCCAGAACTAATGGCACAAGTACAGACAGAAGTATTAGAGCCAGCGATCGCAATTTTAAAATCCAGGGGTATTGATTATCGCGGGGTACTATATGCTGGTTTGATGATTTCTCCCCTAGGAGAGTTGAAAGTATTAGAATTTAACTGTCGCTTTGGCGATCCCGAAACTCAAGTAATCTTACCCTTATTGGCAACACCCTTAGAAGAATTGATGCTGGCTTGTATTCAACAACGTCTAGGAGAAATGCCACCCATCACCTGGAAACCAGGAGTAGCCGCCACCGTAGTAGCTGCTTCCGGTGGTTATCCCGGCAATTACGAGAAAGGAAAAGCAATCTCCGGAATTGATCAAGCTGAAGCATTGTGAGCAACAGTATTTCACGCCGGTACACAATTATTAAGTCAACAAATCGTCACAGATGGAGGGCGAGTCTTAAACGTCACTGGAATCGGAGACAACTTTCAGCAAGCATTAGATCAAGCTTATGCTGGAATTAAATCTATTGAATTTGAGGGCATGTATTATCGCCGGGACATCGGTTATCGAGTTAGGTGATAAAAGTGAAAGAGTGATGGTTGATGGTTGATGGTTGATGGTTGATGGTTGATGGTTGATAGTTGATAGTTGATAGTTGATGGTATTGGGGAAACTTACTTATTACTTATTATTTCCTTCACTCCTTCACTCCTTCCTTCCTTCTTCCAACTCCTTCCCTCTTTCCCTCTTTCCCTTCTTCCCTCCTCCAACTCCTTCCCTATTTGTCGAATTTGCTGTTAATTTTTTAGTTGTTGGGGTTTATTTTTGCTCAAGAACCACTAACAACTTTTTGAAAATGCTGGCTATTTGTAAAACCATCCGACAAGCGATCGCTAATTGGTGGTCTGAGTTCACTCTCCAGACCAAACTTTTGGCTGCCGCCACGTTAGTAGTATCTTTGGTCATGAGTGGTTTGACCTTTTGGGCGGTGAACACTATTCAACAGGATGCCCGCCTCAACGATACCCGCTTTGGTAGCGATTTAGGACTACTCCTTGCTGCCAATGTCACACCTCTGGTTGCTGAGAATAATCTGACTGAAGTCGCTCAATTTTCTCGACGCTTCTACAGCAGTACCTCCAGCGTCCGCTATATGCTCTATGCCGATGAAACAGGGAAAATATTTTTTGGTATTCCTTTTCTCAATCCAGAAGTGGAAACTTCTCTAACCATTGAAAGGCGAATTAAACTACCAGCTAACTATGGTTCCCATGGGGGTAAACCTATGGTGCGTCAACACATGAGTCCTGGTGGCATAGTAACTGATGTGTTTGTACCCCTAGTGGTGAATCAAAAATATTTGGGCGTGTTGGCAATTGGCATTAATCCCAACCCCACAGCTGTAATTTCCTCCAATTTTACCCGTGATGTGACCATCGCAGTTTTCATCTCCATTTGGGTAATGGTGATTTTAGGGGGAGTCATTAATGCTTTAACTATTACCAAACCCATCAAAGAACTATTGGGAGGAGTCAAACAAATTGCCAGTGGCAATTTTAAACAGCGTATTGACTTACCCTTAGGCGGAGAATTAGGAGAATTAATTTTCAGCTTTAATGAAATGGCAGAGCGTTTAGAAAGCTATGAAGAGCAAAATATCGAAGAATTAACTGCCGAAAAAGCCAAACTGGAAACCCTAGTTTCTACCATTGCCGATGGAGCAGTATTGATTGACAATAACATGCAGGTGATTTTGGTTAACCCCACCGCCAGTAAACTTTTTGGCTGGGATAATACATTTGACATCGTCGGTACAAATGTTCTCCATCATTTACCATCCGCAGTCCAAACAGAAATTACTCGCCCCTTGTACGAAATGGCATCGGGAGAATGTGACAGTGCAGAATTCCGCATTCTCCTCAACGAACCGATAAATAAAGCTATTCGCATTCTCCTAACTACAGTCTTGAACTTACAACGAGAAAGTATCAAAGGCATCGCCATTACCGTACAAGATATTACCCGCGAGGTAGAACTTAACGAAGCTAAAAGCCAATTTATCAGTAACGTTTCCCACGAACTCCGTACTCCTCTGTTTAATATCAAATCTTTTATCGAAACATTACATGAATACGGAGAAGATTTAGGTATAGAAGAAAGACGAGAATTTTTAGAAACAGTCAACCATGAAACCGATCGCTTAACACGCTTAGTTAATGATGTTTTGGACTTGTCCAAACTAGAATCTGGACGTAGTTATAGTTTACAAGGGGTAGACTTAGCCCAAGCAATTGAGCAAACCCTACGTACATATCAACTAAATGCCAAAGATAAAGGTATTGAACTCATACAAGATATCGCTCCCGAATTACCCCCAGTGGTCGGTAACTATGATTTATTGCTGCAAGTATTAGCGAATTTAGTTGGGAATGCCCTCAAATTTACCAGAGCTGGTGGTAAGGTGGCTCTACGTGCTTATAAACTAGCTGCCAAACCAAACTCCCCTAACAGACAACATCAAGTCCGAGTCGAAATATCCGACACTGGTATTGGTATTGGCTCAGAAGACCAACAAGCTATTTTTGCCCGCTTTTTCCGAGTAGAAAACCGAG
>JAAUYH010003850.1_pt1 | contig 10291 bp, 10 predicted proteins | sample 7278061 | NCBI WGS metagenome assembly JAAUYH01 (sample SAMN14350203, study PRJNA611818) | marine sediment metagenome | isolation source: surface marine sediment (0.6m) | place: French Polynesia: Moorea | collected 2018-08 | reverse complement strand
TCGAATCCGAGTCGAATCGAGAGTTTTGCTCCTCTTCATTTGTTACTTCCTCATCCCCAACCACAGCAACAAAATACGCAGGCCGTCGGAAATGGCGCGCTCGATTTGCACAGCATTTGCTTGTCGCGGTTTGCGTCGCGATGCATGGGGGCAAGGGTAAGCTTGTCACAAACGCGACCGTTTGGTGGGGTGAAGGCAGATCTCACACGTGATTGACGGGTGGTGAGAAAAATGCGTTATGAAAGGGACGCCCAGGTCGATGCAACGCGAGGTCGCGTCGCGTTTGGCGAACTCGCACACGCTCCGTTAGGCTGAACCAAATGACGATCACTTATACTTGCATTTTCGCTTCAGAAACCAACACCATGCATCCACGCATATTGCGTTTTCGTTTTCCATCCATAGTTAGTTTGGGTGCCATCAGTCCCTGATCCCTCCTCTCTTCTCTTCTTGTTTTTCTTCTTCATTTAACATGTCTGCAAAGAATACTGCGACATCTAATTTCGGTTTCTTCAGGCCATACTCTTGAGAAAATGACGTAATGTGGTTGCCATCAACAGGTACTGATGAGTCTTTGTCTGAGCTGCATCGGCGCAACTTGTTCTGTGTAGGGCCTCCAATGTAGAAGACTTTATTGGTGTCTAGATTTATGTAGGGGGTTTTGGTGAGCGGTGGAGAAGCAGTGTCTAGCATCCTTGCAGAGCCGTAAGCACCCTTTTCGAGTCTGCGCACTTTGTTCACATTCTCATTCTGTAGCGGTCCTAAATCAACCCCAAGATTCTGAGTCCCAGCTCTTTTCGATGTCACCTTGTTCTTTGTATTTCGGCCGTGCCATTTTTCGTCTCGGAGTGACAAGACACCGTTTTCTTCAATATGTTTTAGTGTCTCACTGTCTTGAATTGAGAAATGAGCCGGAAACCATACAGGAACTAGATCGCTGAACTTCAATCCGATTCGTCTCAACAAACTCAGCACATCGAAGTGCCCCGTGTCCATATCTTCACCCATACAATTCAAGTAGCGTAAACCTCGTTGTACCTCTTGCTTCTTGAGCTCTTTTTTGTAATGTTTTGCATAGCCATGCATGCATACGTCGAAGAACGACTTCTCGGACATGAACAAATCGCCACAGATGCCACATGCGTAAGCAGAAGGCTTGTGAATCGTGTGGTCTGTCAACACGTGACGTCGCATATCAAACTTGTTGTTGAACGATTTGGTGCAATGCTCGTGCAAGCATGGATATTCAAGTCCTTTCCTCTGCAGAGATTCGAGCTCAAAAATAGTTAGATTCAAAGCCAAGACAGACAAGTTGATAATTGGGTCGGCTTTAGGGACTAAGAATGCTTCCGGATTATTCTCTGGTGACGAGTTGAATGTGTCAAAGACAAGATTTCTGAAAGTCACTTCTTCTGCAGCTGACATCTCTACTGGAGTTGGTTCTCTTTCTGATGCGTTGTCTGTGTTTCGAGCGCATTCTCTTGTTCCACTCTCTTGTATTGCCTCTTCGACGTCAGGCATATGGCCTCGCGACTTCAAATCATTCTTGTACACAAGTGACTCGAAATGAGCGTCATAGAAATGCTGTATCGCATGCTTCAATTTCGCGTTGCGCTCGAAAATCACACCCCTGCACGGCTTCTCGATGCAAATACCCAGGAAACTGGCCATGTTCTCGTGACACTCCATAACATGGAAGCGCAAAAAATGCGGCAGTAGAAACGTACGCGTGCAACCGCTCGCAAAACACTTGAACCGATGGCGTGATGTTTTGTGCGCGTGCTTGCACTGGTTCGTAATCTTACTGATCTTCCTCGCCAGTATCTCGGCAGCAGTCTTCGCGTTTTCTCGTCTTGTGGCGTTGATATTGGGCATCACTATCATGGAGATAGATGTAGATGGATCCGCAATACTTTTCCAGGGTCACGGAAATACTTCACCGGGGAGAGTTCGCGGGGCATTGGTTGCGTTGTGCGAGGAGGTGCAGCAGAGCGATATAGCAGCTCGTCGACTAAAAAAGCAACTTAATTTAAACCAGCGAAAAAGTCAAGCACAACGTTCGCGGGAAACTTTAGAAAATGGAAACGACCAACAATTGTAGAAATTTGAAATTCACTTTTACGTTGCTTGATTCTGAGCAGCTGAAAAGAAGCATTGTTGGGGCCACTAGCGAAGGATAGGATTTAGTTCAAGTACCTGTTTGTAAATAGCGGTCACAGACAAGGGCTACAACCGGAAAGAACTGTCTCACTTTCCGCTAAAATGTACTGCTGCAACTATTCTTCTCGTACATAAGCAGAAACCAAGCCACGAACGAGCCTTATCTGTGCTAGTTTCTAGGTTTATCCATTTCCGATGACCCCGACGTTGCAGCAGATACAATATTTCCCAGACGAACAATCACAACTCTTGACTCGACACTTTATTTTATGGCACGAAGCATGCGTCTTCTTATTCCCACGTACCGAATGTTCTCTAGGACGTACTTTCACGAAACGGTATTCATCGCATACGAAGGAAAAATAGTACAGTGTGCACAAAGTTGAAGCCTCGTGTAGATTGCGTTCAAAAAGGCAGCTGGACATCCAAACACAGCGCGCCAAATAGCTGCCGAGCGCCAGTAAGTGTTGTACAGATGAAATTCATGTGTGACCTGTAACAGTGCATGTTTAGGGCATAAAAGTCGTAGATCTATTAGCTCAATCGAACCATGAATGTATGCTAGTAGAGCCGATTTATTGTGCCGTAATGACCTATTTTGTTATTGTCAAGTTCTAAAATGATGATGGATGATGAAGACCTGTTATCTCGAGTATTACTTTTCATGTTCGGCTATTGCGCGCTGTGCAAGTGTAGTTGCAGAACTGTCCCATGTAATCAAGCAGGCAGTTATGTCTAAAATTCCCAAACTCCGACCGCGTGATTTGTTCCGTGTCTGAAGTGGGTTAACAATCGATCACTGCATTCGGTTGTTTTGTATCGACTCCTACAAGAATTTCCTTGTAGAAAGAACCCGTCGAGATGAGCATTAGTTTATGTGCACCACCTCCGAGTGTCAGGTACAGTACTGGAAGTTCCTGAATAAAGCACACTGGGTCTCGCAAATCATTCTCACAATCCAAAATTTCTACAACCCTACCATTCACCGGCCTTTTCAGCACGGTGTTCAATATCATCTACAGACACTTGGCCGCTGTGTACGGTACAGCAGCACAACCAGTGTACTGTACAATATTTGATTCGACATTCAATGCGAACATAGCTGCGTCATCAAACAAAGTCGCAGATATGAGCGACTTGGATGAAAAGATGAGCAACTCAGTAGAAACGCTTCTGGTGTTTACAACACGTTGCTGGAGTGTGGCGTCTGGGCGAGGAACGGAAATTGTCATGACGGAGACAGATGGTCGGACATTATTCAGCACAAACGTAAGCGACATTCACATGGTTCGAAAAGCAACAGATATACCAAGGACCTTTTCAATGAATCTTGCAAAACGGACCGACCTACTTCTCTTCCTTCTCCTCGTCCAACTCCTTTATGAATTGCAGGTACGCCGCCCGCTCGGGATCTAGCTCGGTTGGATTCGCGGCGTGCTGTTCGATTGCGTCTTTCACTTCTTTCGAGTCGAGCAAATCACGCGCTGATGTTCGCCAGAATTCAGTCGCTTTCTTTGGATCATGACCAAACGCATCCTAATGACGAAGGGGCGGGTCAGTATATGCGTCATCGCAGGTATCCGTGTGAAAGACGCGAAGAAGAAATACCGCACGAACCATGTCCGAATCGGGGTCAAATCGCGGTTTTCGCTCCTTGTCGTTCGTTACTTCTTCATCCTCAACGACAGCGACGAAATATGCAGGACGTCGGAAACGACGCGCTCGGCTTGCACGACATGAGTTTGTGGCGTTTTGCGACGCGATGTGTGGGGGCAGGGGTACGCTTGTAACAAAAGCGGCCATTTTGGTGATGTGGAGGGAGATCTCACACGTGATTGATGGGTGGTGAAAAAAATGCGTCATAAAAACGATAGATCCTCGCCTGCCCGTTGGCGTTAATCTCCGAATTCCTGCGTCGATGCAATGCGAGGTCGCGCCGCGTTTGGCGCACTCCTACACGCTCCGTTCAGGCTGAACCAAACGAAGACCACATGTACGTGCGATGCCGCGCCGCGAGAAGCGGCGGCGCCACCGATTCTCCCGCCCGCGCCAACCCTGCCGCCACTCCCCCCGGCACCGCAGCCGCGCCTCAGCCTACCGACGAGCGCCGAGCGACGATGGCTCAAGGAGTGTAACGTGCGAAGGGGCCGCTCGCGTGCGTTCATTCGCAACCTGACGTTCACGATGCGCGTGAGCGAGTTGGTCAACGCGCCGCCGTGGGCGTACACCACCCATGTTCGCGCGTCGAAGGCTGTCATGGGCAAGCGTGCGGTGCTGAGGAATAAAGCGAAGCGCCGAATACGCGCGGCTGCTGCGACCGTCATGCCGGGACATGCGACCAGGCAATACGAGTACGTGTTCAGCGCGATGCCGGAGGCGTGCACCATAAAGTTTCCGGAACTGATCGAAGAAATTACGGCGGCGCTGAAAGCTGCGCATTGCTATGAAGAGCACTTGCCGTTTGAATCAATGCGTCGACGGCGTGGGAAGTATCATAGGGCACCGCCCCCGCTTGTGGATTCGGCTACACATGACGAAGACAAGGATATTCCATTGAATGGCGTAGTGGATCAGCCTGCTAATGCATTTCCTTATCAAGATGAAGATGTGGGCGCGTTCTACGGTATGGGTCGAGAGAAAGACGGGCAGTAGTGTTGATACAGTAGTCGGTTTGGCGTTGGTCTCCACCGACGCGACGAAGGCAATAATCCGGTGATATTTCTCTAACGTTAAATAACTTTTGTTGCCTACAGTGTTCATCCAACGTGTTTTTTGTTGGTCTTTTCATTTGAGAATGGCTCACTTCTTTATTCTGTGTAACGAAGACGAAAGTGACGATTCAGTCAACAGAATGTGCCATCAGCGAATGTTGAGGAGTTAGACTTGTTTGCTTTTCGGGTTGGTTCCTTCAGATAAGGTCGGTAAGCAGGTCGACGAGCGAATGAAATTATGGATACAATACAACTACTTTCACGTATAAGCGTTCGCGTACAACTTATTTGCGCGGTTCGAATGTGAGCGTGATGGTTAAGATGTGGCGCAGACGCGGGGCATCCTTGTTATCCACGCCATCCTGGGCGGTCGCGGCGGTAGTGGAGGTGCCTGTGTGCGCCAGTCCCGTTTTATCGGAGGTATCCTTAATGACCGCCTCTACACGATCCTGGAACTGTCTCGCCAGTCCGTCCTCGCTAAACCCACCGAACCAGCTCGTGGCGCTTCGTTTCCCACCGACGAAAAAGTGACCGCCCACCGCGGCACCATCAACGAACAGCGTGTGTTTCTCGCACACGACTATCGCACGACGAAACGAGCGCGCCGCGGTATCTGACAACGCGCGTGTGAGAGTGGGTAATCGCAGCGCAATCGCCTCGATGGATAACGCGCGTCTGGTGGCGATATCCTGCGGTAGCACGGTGCCCCCGAAGCGAGCGGAACGAAGATAGCGTAGCACATGCGCGAATGTTTCGGGGTCCCGATCGAGCAGTTGCGGCGCGGCATTCGGTTGCTGCAGATAAGCCTCCGCCAGGCGGTGCAGCACGCTGTTCTTGCAGTATAGTAGTGTTCCCGCCGTGGTGGTGTACAGCACGCCCCCGACATTCAGGCGTACGACCGCGTTGGCGGTGTCTTCCGCGGCCGGAATGGGTTTCGAGCTGCCATTTTCCGTAGCTACAGTTGCGCCACCCGCGCCGCTTGATTCGGGCATCGTAGTGAAACGTGGTTTACCGTGTTGAGCAGGGTTGAGGCGGTACAATACGCATGCACTTCAAGCGAGCGGCTCCATTATTACAGTATGGTATGTGATGCTTGAATCCTTATCATATCACCGAACAACGTCGAGAAATCGGTTCCTTCATCGAAGGTCGGCTGTGTGGTCCACCAGTTCTGCTTCTCAGCTCGAACTTCCTAGGTCAGGCAGACCAACATACCTGCAACACCGTGTGTGCGCGAATAAATCGATTGCGGGCTGTGGTTGATGGGAGCGCACGAAACGAACAAGGGTCTGTGCGAGGCGCTTGTGCGCGCGTTTTTGGTCGCCGGGTGTAACACCGTCGATACGGGAGCCAATCCCACTGCCGATAAAGCACGAAGCAGCATCGACCACGCGTTTGACTGCACCAGAATTTTGGAGCGGCTTCGTGCTCGTGGTTGTGCACTTCCGTCGCGTGGCTAACCCGACCCATGCGACGTTTTGTTTCTCGCGTCGCGCGTGATGCTCGTCCGCGCTCATCGCCAACGGCCGCACCGCCACGTCGTGTGTCGCAGCCCACCTCGCATACGCACGAATGGTTGCTTTCGTCTGGTGAGCTTGCGCCGGGGCTCACCGCAGCAGAGTTTGTAGCGCGACGAAACGGCGTTTGCGAGCGAATACCCGTGGGTACTTGCGCCATTATACCTGCACCGCCCCAACGATTTTCATCTGGTGATGTACCGTATTTATACCGCCCCTGCTCTTCTATTCGATATCTCACGGGTGTCGCTGAGCGCGGAACCCTGATGTCGCTCACCAACGACCGCGCCGTATTATATACGGCAAACAGAGACGCAGATGCAGAACTTTGGGACGGCCCGAGAATCGGTGCGGATCAGGACGTTGTCGACTGGCTACAATGTGATGTGCGTGCGATGTATACATTCGGGGATGACCTAATGCGTAACGTGAAAAACGGGACCGTCCATCGACTGCTACTCGATGCGGAACAATACCCAGACATCGCAAACGTGGCAGAGAAATCAATTGCACGCGCGGGTCGCAAATGGAGCGAGGTACACGAGCCAGCACCATCGCCGACGTCGTATGTCGATTCACAACGTCTGGTCAAAACAGAGACGGAGATAGCGTTGTTACGACACACGGCGCGCGCCATATCGGGTGGTATAAACGACGCCATGGCCCAGCTCGTAGGGGACGTGCACGAACGTGATATCGCAGCCACAATACAGTACTCGGCTACACGACGTGGTGGTGACCGACCCGCGTTTCCTTCCGTCGTTGCAGGTGGTGATAACGCGACTACTCTACATTATATGGCGAACGACCAAATCATACGCGCAGACCAACTGGTCATGGTCGATGCGGGCTGCGAAGTGTTTGGGTATTGTTCGGATGTGAGTCGTAGTTGGCCCGTTGGCGGCAGGTTTACAACTGCGCAGAGGAAGCTGTATGAACTTGTGCTGGATGTGCAGAAAAGGGCAATCGAGCGGACGGTGCCGGGCGTGTCTCTTGATGCGTTGCATGTGTTCGTCGCGAGTGAATTGACGGCGGGATTGTTGGGGCTTGGGTTTATGCCTGGCCATTCCTTGCAATCCGCCCTGGAGTCTGGTGCCTACGCCAAGTATTATCCGCACGCGACGGGGCATTATCTGGGAATGGATGTACATGATACCCATGCAGTGGCGAAGAGCAAGCCATTGGTACCCGGAATGGTGGTGACTGTAGAACCAGGTGTGTATGTGGCGAAGGGTGACCCGCGAGCGCCGATGGAATTCTGGGGCATTGGTATGCGCATTGAGGATGATATTGTCGTGAGGCAGAATGGACTAGCGCCCGAAGTATTATCGGAAGATGCGGTCAAGGAGGCGGATGATATAGAACGAATAGTAGGTAGTTCGAAAGATAAATGGAGACCGGTTTAGCAGTTTCACAGTTAGCTCCGGTCAGACGCTCAGCCGCAATTCAGGTGTATAGGTGTACTGTACTGGTGACGATTTGGGGCGTATTTTGCTCCTCTGCAAAGTTATCTCCAGAGTTGATGCCCAATGTTAAGGAATGCAGTGCATACTTAGGTATAGTCTCATGGCGTCTCTTCATGGTTCTGGAAGAACCAGAACTAATATACTCAATACTTCAATAGGACAAAGCGTCATTTCCAGCCCGAACATGACGAAAGTATGGTCTGCTGAGAATTGTATTATTGTAGGATATCATTGCCGAGACCAGAAGGCTATTATGTACCTATGGGAGCGATTGGGAAGTCCTCACCACTTTCCGATTATACAAACGAATTATCAACTAAAAACTGGAGTTTCGAACCAGAATAGAGCAGCAGGTTGGCCCTGAAACCAGGATGCAATAATTCAACAAGTGGTATTTTGTCATAATTTCTTGCAAGAATTGGAATCCCCCAAAAATTTGGAATGGAAGTAAAGTTTCCTGAGTGACGAAACAGACTCTTCCAATGGAACCGCTTTTCCCATTTTCGTTTCTTGGCGAACGATGAGCCTGTTCTCACAAAATGCTATGGCACTTTTAAATGTCGCATAAAATTGACACTTGGCACTCAAGCATTACGCTATCTTCCTTCCCCAGTGGCGCATCCACAATGCTTCTAGTGTTAATCGCGTCGTACGTGATGAGCTCAAGATCTTAACAGGAAATTCTGAATTAAGATGTACTTCTACAGGAACATTGAAATCAAATTTCGAAGTTTCGAAGAAACTTAGATGGTATGACCTAGTATTTATTTCCCACTACTGCTCCAAGATTTGGCACATCTTCCTGCGACATGCCTGAGCACGCTGACAGAAACAAGAAAAACAAGGATGTTGGGCGAGGATTAGAATTCCAACTTATCGAGGCGCATTGCCACTTGAAATTCCTGGAAGCGGATGCCGACCAAATCAATTCGACAATTAAGAGAAGAATCAATTATGCCCATCAAAGCGATCTTCTCTGCCCAAGTCCGGTCGAGTGGGAATTCCCAGGGTTGATGACAAGGCGCGAAGTGGTTGAATCCGAAATCCGCGTACTTCGCGCGCGTCTCATGGTCAAGAAGTCTGAGATTGAGGCTCACAATGTATTCATTTCCTATCTGAAATTCGAAATGCACGTCAAGAAATGGGAAGAGGCGTGCACTTGCGAAGTAGTACAGTTCAAGCCATTTCAGGATGACGAGCCAACTTCCAGCAAGTAATGCGTTGCAATGAAGTTCGTCGTAAAGTGATTCAAGTATTGTTTCCTGTCTCATCTATCTCTTCTGTCTTCTGATATGCAATCTAGCATTTATTTGTGTGTACTCCCCATGGCGTTGACGTCGGAAGAGTAAACCTTGTTCTGTAATAAATCCGCTGTTTCTTGTTCCCCTTCCTTATCTTCCGCACACCAATGTCTCAGAATTGCAGCCTTGCTTCATTTTGCAGTCTTTCTCTCTATATAACAACATTTTGTCTGCGGTGATGAAAAGGACAATAAACGGCTCCATAAACACCGTAATATCCCGGCAGATGCGATAAATGCGTGGTGCCATCGTACAATAATAGTCTGGCACATTGGTATGAACCAGAGAAGGAACCATCCATAGATTGTTGATTTGTCGATGTTTCAGGCGGAGCCATTTTGACGACTTATGCCACAACCGGAATAGCCAGGCAAAGAGGAAGGAATACGCCAACACATTGGCGTGCCGAGCGCCTCAGGCCTTCCAATTAGAATAAAACCGCGCAAGCCGCCGAATTGGTATCACTGCATTACAACCCATCTCTTGAATAGAACGATAACGCAGAGACATTTAGAGATAATTTCGGGGAGCGCAGTACTTCATCGTCTCTGGTCGGTCACCTCTCCTTGGGTCGTCTCAGACGATATAAAAAGGAAAAGTGACAATGACGATTCTTTTGCTAAATGATCGAGGAAGGTATCTCAGAATGGTCTTGGTCTTTCCGATAGTTTCGATTTCGCGAAACAGCCAGAACTCGGATACGGTTTAGGATCGGAAGAAGCAACGATAATTTTACACTACCGTCGTGCAGTGGTCTTGGCCTTGTCCTACATCGGAAAACCATGACTGAATTTGACTATGTCCCTTCGCCTCTTCGACATCCCGTAGATCTAAACAATACAACGCTGTTGTCGTGAAAATCCAATACTTCACTACTCGGTTTGGTTTACGAGACACTTGTATATCCCTATCGTATTTCCATATCGACACAAGCTCTCCCTGGTCAGCCCTAATCTTCAGACACCATCGAACCACTTGCGTCGGGGTAGAAGGCAGCCAACGCACGCTCTATTTTCTCTAAGATCATCTCGCGCTCTTCCGGAAGTGCCCCTAGGTCTAGAGCTGATCTAAGTGGAATCGTAAGGGCGTCGCCGAGGGCGGCCGGCGGACTCACGGTGGCGCACGCCGGCAGGGGG
>JAAUYH010230000.1_pt1 | contig 10292 bp, 6 predicted proteins | sample 7278061 | NCBI WGS metagenome assembly JAAUYH01 (sample SAMN14350203, study PRJNA611818) | marine sediment metagenome | isolation source: surface marine sediment (0.6m) | place: French Polynesia: Moorea | collected 2018-08 | reverse complement strand
TGTTAAACATAATACTTTTCAAACATCCTCTAAGGAGCGGGACAAGTTCCTAAACCCCAATCAACATAGAAGTATCTTGGATCAGTATCTCGAAGCCAACTAACAAACTTTTTATAGTCGGCAATATTATAAATACCCACACATCCGGCAGTCCCTGGTAAAGTTCGGCGATTCCAATCAATGTGAATTTCTATAGCCGATCTTTCAGTTGATTTAGGATCTTGATAATCAACACGAACTGTTACAGGACCGATACCACTACCCATGGATGCTCCATAATAATCGTCTTTGACACCAGCCCAGCGAATATCATGAATGTACCATTTCCCTTCTGGAAGAGGTTCGTAGCTTTTTGACCTACTTTTAACTCCTGTCCGGAAAGATTGCTTATGGGGTTGACCCGAACATACTTCTAAGCGATCTTGGCGTTTGCCATGTTTAAAGTAGTCTAAATGTAAGATATAGCAACCATGGCTATCTTTACGAGAAGTTCTAGTTAATTTGAGATAATTTTTATCAGGAATATCATGAGTACTAACGTCTTCATCTTCATCATCAATTGGTTGAACATCTCCCCATAATTTTTTCCAGGTTATGGGTCCAACTTTGCCATCAGCTTCATCATGTCCAAAGTAATCTGACTGAAAATCTCGCACAGCTAAATCAGTCAGCTTGCCAAAATCTCCGTCTAATGGTCCACTGTAATAACCCAAATCTTTTAGACGCTGTTGAAGTTCTTTGATATCTTTACCCAAAGCTTCAACATCATTCATTCCTCGAACTAATAAAGGAAGGTCTAAAGTTGGCGGATTGTTAACTTGTTTGATGGCTTTTGGCTCCCCGGCAATAGCAACGCGCTTTCCATCAGGAATTTTCTTACCAGATGGGGCAATATGAAAATTTTTAGCATTGGGGTATTGTTGCAGTAAGTAGATAAAATCTTTTTTTAAATTACTCTCTAAGGTTAATATTTCAACTACTTCTTCTCCATTCCAAGCCACAATTACTGTTTCTTCATTATCTCTATAACCTTCCAGCCAATTAACACTATCTTGGGGTGAATCTTCAAATTCTAGGGGCAGTCCTTCTTCTCCAATTTTCTCAAAAAGCGATCGCTCGTCTTGACGGCGATTAACTAAACTATCTACTTTCTGTTTAATTCCGTTCTCTGTTATATGCACCCATCTGGCAAATTCTTGAGCAGCTTCGTCAAATTTCTTGTCATTTAGTTTTTTGAGTAGGGTACTGCTTTGAAATGCTCCAATGCCCACATCAGAGGTAAATGATACCAAGGCATCAAATTGATTTTGATTGATATCTGTAGTCAGAGCTTCTGTGACAGCTTGAGCATATTGAGTGCATTCTTGATGCAAAAAAGCCTCTGCCACTTGTTCGCTGATGGTGTCACCCATCCTAACTTTGTTGCCGTTGGGATAACGAATTGTGCCATAGCCGATAGTAGGAATTTTTGCTGCATCGAGATAGGCTTCGCTTTTGAATCCCTCATATTTTTTGATTAAATCTAGGCAATTTTGTGAGATTTTCATATCAACCCCTCATAAACTTTGGTACACAACCAAGGATGTAGCTTTAGCTTGGCACTTTGTGCCTAAAATATGTTCCCTTCTGCCTGCTGCCTTCTGCTTCCTAACTCTTACAAATCAGGAATATATTTTCCTAGCTTCTCAGCAATTTCTATATATCTTTTTTGTTGAGCTTCACTTAATTGTTTACCCAATTTTTGCTTGAGCCTCAGGTTATAAAAATATTCCAGATCCTGCATTTTATTGGCAGATTTAATAGTGTCTTGTAGAAACTTAAAATGCTCTCTGAGTTTGGATTCATCCTTTTTTTCATTCTCGTCCAATTGACTCAGTACAGAAGCAATTTGTTGATTAATTAAAAGCTCGCTACTATCTCCTGAATTAATAATTCCTGGCACTATTTTGATGATTGCGTAGTCATGAAGCGGATTCTGACCTCTTAGTTGATCGCTTACAGGTTTTAGCTTTAGATCGAGCAGTTTATACATAACTGCCTGTACTTCTTGGTTGAAAAAGATGTAAGCCCCATAACGCAATGGAGATTCATAACTTGCTTCACCATAAAGGTCGAGGGAACTTTGGAAAACCGAGATATTCTTAGCTCTTCCATTCCTCAATTTGTCCAATAAATCAACTAAATCTGATCCTACTTCAGTAAAGGGCAAAATTGCAGAGAATACGGCTCCAAAAGTACCAGAAATTGTGGAAATTTTATCATGAATTGAACTCTTACTTTTCAACCCTTTATCAATTTCAGTAATCTCTAAAGTGATGAATAAACGATTATCATCAGAATGGTCTTGCTTGGATAAAATATGTTCTGCTGGTAAATTTTCGCCAATAAATTGATCGGGAACGTCTTTTTGAAAAAAGTGAATTCTTTCGGCAGTCGGCTCATTCCCATATTTTACCCAGGAACGAACTAGAAGATCGTTGCCACTGCCGTCTGTTTCGTAGTTCTTTTTCACATAAAAACTTTCTAGAGAAATTGTAAATGCTTCACCCTCTTTGACAATGCGATCGCTTTCTAATATCTTCGATCTAGCTGGTCTGAGTTTAGCTCCTTCATCATTTTGAATTTCGTCTAGTGGCACAAACCAATATTTACTCTGTTCTAGCAACATAGTCATGCTGTTATCTCCTATTGGGTAGAGGGCAGGAGTATAATCTACTTTTAAGACACCGCACCCATTACAGATTTAGCGATCTATAATTAGTGGGGAGTTTCAGCCTCTTATGCATTAATGCTGATGAATTCTTCAAGTCCTAGGGCTTTTAAAGTTTGTGGGCCGACGATACCATCTACTGTCAACCCTTTTTGTTGTTGAAACTGTCTAACTACTTCGTCTGTTTGCGTACCAAAGAATCCATCCACTTCAATCTCAAATCCAGCTTGCTGTAGGGATTGTTGAACTTTCCTCACATCATCCCCTTGGATGAGAGGCTGTCCAGGTTCAGCGAGTTTTAATACCCTTTTGGGCTGCCAATATCTAGCCCATTCCCAAGATTCGCTGAGAAATAAAGAGCGTTCTGCCCTTCTCCTGCGAGCTAAACCCGGTAATACTTGCAATCTTGTCCCTATTTTGGCTTTGTCCCAGCGCAGGAATTCGTCGGCTGCTTCTTGGTATTTACCTTGATTTAAGTACTTTAATAGAGTCGATCTAAATAAGGAGTAGCCGCCTAAGTTATAACAAAAAGAAATCAGGGCAGAGGATTGATTGTGATTGATTTCCACTTCTACAGCCCTGGCTACTGCTTCTTCAAACTGTATTAGTTCTTGGGTGAGCATTGCCTCCGCTTGGGCTTTGGTAATTTTCATTCCAGGATATACACCTTCGGTACATCCCCAACCGATTGTCCATACACCCACGGGGTCTTGATATGCTTCTAGATATAACCCCTCGAATGTCTGAATTAACTGCAATCCTGCATCATTAACCTTCCTCAAGGGTGCCCGTGGTACTGGTACATCGGGAGGAATTGCGTCTGGTGGTGCAAGGGTGAATGTGTCTGCCAGAGTGAATTCTAAGGTTTTTTGCAGTAAGTTAACTTTGTTTTCGGTCTTTGTGACTTTGACTGGCTGCTCATCTTCAAGTTCGTATATCAGTCCTTCTGGGAAAATTTCTATTCGTCTAGCCATATTTTTATCGCTCAGGCTTCAGTGTTTTTTATACATTCAATACGCAGGTGTGCGCGATACTCCCAACGGGAGCCGTTACACGATCGCAACACATATCAGATTTGTATTTTTTAAATCACTTTAATCTATTGCCATAGAAAATATTACTGTTGTAGTTCCTCCTATTTTTTTACTTTTTATACACGGTATCTGTGCCTTAATTCACTTTTACATATGTGGTAAAAGAACTGAAAAGTCTTTTTTTGATTTAATTTAGACCCCCATTTACTTAGAGGATGTTTGAAAAGTTGGCAGTTGCGAAAAAAAAGCTCTCAGGGCATAAGCTGTAAATACTTATATACAGCGCCATTGAGAGCCATGAGTAAAGTTTACCCCAGTAACCTCACCCAATAACAATGGGAACTGCTTGAACCGTTAATTCCTACAGCAAAACCTGGTGGTCGGAAACGAGAAGTGGATATTTGGCAGATACTCAATGCCATTTTCTATATTTTGTATGAGGGGTGTCGATGGCGATAAGCCTTCGGCATAGCTTCGCTTCCCACTACCAGGGGACTTTCCAAACTGGCAGACAGTTTATACCTATTTTCGTATTACGTTTACAAGTTACTGCATAATTGTGAGAAAGTTGTGAAGATGTACATTTAATACTTTTACAGTACATTAAGCACTTGACAATTATCTAATTGAGCAGCTAAAACGCCCAGATATTACGATGTCTCCTGTGTAGTTTTTTATGCGCTCGGTGCGCGAAGCGCACCATTGCTTGTGCCAGTTGCGTAAGTCCTGGATATTTTAAAAGAGGCAAAAAGCAGGTTTTTATGGGTGGGAGAAATGCAATCGCACAACGGCTTATCTTGGGAGCGATCGCACCTCAGTAGCTAGAAGGGGATATAATTTTTGAGCGATCGCACCAGCAAAGGGAGCATCCCAAATTTGAAGACTTGTCTATCGAATAGAATAATATGTACATTAGATGCATAACAGCTTACAAGCCCCTCCATATCCTACAGTCAGACAAAGCCCACATCGATGGGGTAATAATTATAAATTCTCAATTCTCCTTGAGTTGCTTATGGTACAGGCTCCAACAAAAATGTTGACGCTAGAGGAGTTTCTGGAATTACCAGAGACAAAACCTGCCAGCGAATATATCAACGGAAAAATCATCCAGAAACCTATGCCCCAAGGAAAGCACAGCATCCTTCAAAGGGAATTGAGTTTTGTTCTCACAGCCACATTCAGATCGGAGCGAACGGCTCAAGCATTTCCAGAACTGCGCTGTACATTTGATGGACGCTCGATTGTTCCCGATATTGCAGTCTTTCGCATGGAGCGCATTCCTAGGGATAGTAATGGAGATGTAGCCAATATATTTAACTTACATCCTGATTGGACAATTGAAATTCTCTCTCCCAATCAAAGCCAAACCAAAGTGATTCGTAATATTCTTCATTGTATTAATAACGGCACTGAGATGGGTTGGCTTTTGGATGCTGAAGAATGCTGCATATTTGTTTATGGTGCAGATAAATCTGTGCAAGTATTTGAAGAGCTAGATATGGTGTTACCAGTGCCAGAATTTGCCCAGAAGGTTCGGCTGACTGTAGCTGAGATATTTGATTGGTTGAAGGTGTAGGAGAATTCTCAATTCTCAGGTTTTCCCAAAAATAATCAATAGTTAGAAAGGGGTAGATTTTTGAGCGATCGCACTCCTGTAGCTAGAAGCAGGTAGAAATTTTGAGCGATCACTGAGTGGCTCCAAAGAAGTATCGCCCTTGGGTTTGAATTATCAATGCGTTCGTTTAGCGGCTCCCTTTGGGAGCATCGCACAAATGCCTATCTTTCTCACTCACATTAGGATTATTTTGTAAATAATCACGTACCCAATTACAACCTTTACTTAGTAGATGTTCTAAATCTAAATTCCACATAATTACTTCACTTTGATTTGCTGAGACTAGCATCTTGCCGTCTGGGCTAAAATTAACGTTTTTAAAAGTAGGATTATCGGAAGTAAGGGTTATAAGCTCTTGACCTTCAAGATTCCATAGTTTGATATTACCACTGGCGGAAGCAATTATCTTACCATCAGGTCTGAAACTTAAACTCCAAATATCGGATGTATGTCCTTTTAATTTTTTAATTTTTTCCCTTGTAATGCTCCAAAGAATGATAGTTCCGTTCTCACTACCAGCTGCAATAGTTTTACTGTCAGGACTAAAACTCAAACTAGTAATAGCAGCAGTATGTCCTGTTAAAGTTTTTAATTCCTCGCCATTAAGCCTCCAAAGTTTGACAGTGTTATCACTACTAGCAGAGGCAATCAATTTACCATCGGGGCTGAAACTAACTATCTTACTTCCGTTTTTGGTAAAGGTTTTTTCCGTTCCGTCAATGAGTACAAGTTTAATAGTGCCGTCTTCTCTTCCAACAGCAATAGTTTTGCCATCTCGACTAAAGCTTGCTTTTCCAAAAAAATTGCGGCTATGTCTCGTTAGTTCCTGTTTGATAATAGTTTTGGATTCTCCACTATCAATGTTCCAAAGTTGAACAAGATTGCGATAGCTGGAAACCAAATTCTTACCATCAGGGCTGAAAGTTATCTTGCTAAAAGGAGAGACTTTTTGAAAAGGTTTTTTACGAAGAGTACCATTTAGATTCCAGAGTTTTATGGAGTCATCAGGAGTAAAAGTAGCAATGGTTTGACCATCTGGGCTAAGACTCATGTCTTTGAAAGTTCCATTAATGGGTCTAAACCTTGGTTGCTTTATGCCCTCAAGACTCCAAAGTTTAACTGTTTTATCATCACTAACAGAAACTAGCATATTTTCATCTGGGCTAAAACTCACATTCCATACGGGAGCGCTATGCCCTTTTAAAGAAGATTTTTCCTGCCATTTTGAGAGTGTGATAGTGCCATTCCAATTCGTAAAAGCGATTCCTTTAGAAGTATAGGTTACACTTGTCACGCCAAATGCTTCCTCAAAACGATCCTGATTTTTGCCTTCAATACTCCAAAATTTTACTCTACTTAGATATTCAACAACAGCAAGTACCCTACTGTTTGAGTTGAAATCTATACTGCAAACTGTCCACTGGTTTTTTAAGGGTGTAGCCCTTTTAGTTTGTAAATTCCAAAGAACGACACTTTCTTCACCATCAGCAGAGGCAATTATCTTGTTGTCGGGACTAAAACTGATCGGATTACTCAGAGGGAAGAAGTTATTAGAATGCTGAAAAGTGTGAACTTCTTTACCCTTTTGATTCCAAATTTTGACTTTGCCATCCCTACTAACAGCAGCAATGAGTTTGCCATCATTACTTATGCTTGTAACTGTGACGTCCTTTCCTTTGCCTGGAAAACTTTTGAGTTCTCTACCATTAAAATCCCAAAGTTTTATGTTATCACCATCCCTAGCAGCAATACTATTACTGCTAGGACTAAAGCTGACACTGTTGATTGGACAATCCCCCGTGCCTGAAGATGGGTTTCTAATATCACCTGATTTTTTTTGATTAATAGTTGTTATTTCTTCACCATTTAAATTCCAAATTTTAATGCTACCTTCCATATTCGTCGCAGCAATTTTTTCACCATCTGAGGAGAAGGAAGCTCGAATAAATGGCTGGTTATAACCTTCAAAACGATTTCGCTCTTTTACGCCATATACTGACTGCATTAAAGTAGTAACAACTTGCATTTCAGTATTGGCAGTTATGCCGCCTAATTCTTTTTTCATTTGTTTCCCAGTTCTGATACTTTCTAAAAGCCCATCAAGCTGTTTATTTGAGGCAAATAGTGCTTTTGAAGATTGACTGCGAGCAATGAATTTGGCATTTTTCTCGCTTATAAAAGCACGCCACCATCCTAGCCCAGCTACCATAGCCAGAATCAAGACAACTACAGAAAAGCTAGTTAAACCAATAATAGTTCTACGGCGTTGCCGATCGCGCAACCCCACACTAGCATCAATAAACTCATTTGCTTTCTCACTAAACCCACCCAAAACTTGATTAAATGTGGGGTCACCTCTCAACTCTAAAACCTGCTCTAACTTCGACCCAGTCCACAGTTCATCCTCAACCTTGCGCTGGTACCACCGGGTTACATCATCATTGAGTCGGTTCCGTAGAGCGATCGCTCGGCAATTTTCTTTAATCCAGGTATTGAGAGTAGTCCAACAAGTCAGCAGAATTTCATGGGCAATTTCCACTGTGGATTCTGGGGATTGTAACTGACGGTCACTAACTAATAAATTTTCATTAATCAACCTTACCAGTACACTTTCCTCAAGTTGGTCGCTAAACTCAGACTTTAACGCCCTTCTACGAATTGGCTTCCATTGGCTATCAGATTCACCATCCTTGCCAATACCAACCAGTTTCAAGAAAATGCGCTGGGCTGCTAACTTTTCTGCTGCCGATAAATCTGCATAAATACTATCCACACGCTGTTGCAGGGCACCCCTCACCCCACCCAATTCCCGGTAAGTACTGATATTTAATGTGCGGTCATTGATACTGCCAGTTTTGACTTCTGTCTCCCACAGTAAATCCAGGGTGTATTGTAACAGGGGTAAATAACCTGCTTGTCCTTGAATATCCTTAGTGATTTCCTCTATTAAACCAGTTTCAAATACTACCCCATGATGTGCTGCTGGTTGCTCAATTGCCAATCGCAACTCATCGGGCTGCATCTCTGCAATCATGGGGCGATGCTTCTCTGTGGCTTTGACTAGTTGGGGATAGGGACTTAATCTATCCAGGAAATCCGCCCGCATGGTTGCCACAATTTTGACTGTAGGTTGCTTGTTTTTACTTAATTCCACCAAGCTGGCGATAAATTGCTCCCGTTTCCAGTCTGCACTAGTGGTAAATAATTCCTCAAACTGGTCGATGAAAATTAACCAGTAATCCTCTGGCTGCTTTAAGGCTTTGACTACCTGGGTTAACGTCTCAGTTTTCACCTCACGGGCAATTTGGGCTGATTTTTGCGAGTAATAACGGAGTAAACAGGCATAAAAAGATTCATAGGGGTCAACATCTGGGGTAAATGTCAAGTTAAATAGCCGCGAACCCCATTTTTGGGACAGCCAGGGAATCAAACCAGCCCGGACAACGGATGATTTTCCACTACCACTAGCACCTAAAAGTAAGATTAAATTGGTTTGTTCCAGTTCATTTACCAAACCCGTGAGAAATTGATCCCGTCCAAAAAACAGGTCTTTGTCTTCTGGCTCAAATTTCTTTAAACCTTTGTAGGGAGAGGTGGGGATAAATTCACGGGTTTTAATTTCATCAACAGAGATTTGGATAATTTTTGTCTGGTTAAAGGTGAGAAAGTTGTTGTCTCCCTGAATTTGGATATTATCATCCCCCTGAGCAGCTTGGATTCCACCACCCAATGTGGCGTTTTCTACGTGCTGTTCGATCCCTGATGATGGGTTCTCTGGGGGGACGGGCTGATTCATCGAGTTGAAATGGCTGTGTTAGTAATTACATCAGTATGTTTTTATTTTCGCACTGGGTAGAGGTTGAGGTGGAAACTTTAAAGGAAATTTTTAGCTAGATTGGGTTTGGCTTGGAATTACTGAGAGGGGTTTTTATGAATTGTGAGGAATGCGATCATTCTGGCGGTTAAGTTTGGGGGGCATCGTAATATGAAAGAAGAACAATTTCCAGCAAGACTTCATGTGCTTATTGCAAGCAATAGTGACAAAGCCATTGTTATTAGAAGAGGACCTTCAAAACATACATGCGTCTTGTCTTGGGACAGGAAGAAAAATACATTTGAAGTATCTCAATGGCTGAAAGGTCGAATTTATGAAAGGCGATCTGATATATGCCCATCAGGGAAATACTGGATATATTTTGCCATGAATGGAAAATGGAACTCGGAAGCCAAAGGGGCTTGGACAGCAATTGCTAAAGCTCCCTGGCTTAAAGCAATTACCCTATTTGCAAAAGGCGATTGCTGGAATGGTGGTGGGCTTTTTCTTGACGATACAACATACTGGCTTAATGATGGGTATGGTCATGAATCTCTTTTTGACTCTAGGGAAGTAAAAAGAGATGGTTCTTACGAGCCACAAAATCAGTATGGTGGTGAATGTCTTCATGTGTACTATAATCGTCTTCAGCGCGAAGGGTGGATTCTAAGAAACAGGTCTGAAAAAGGAAAGTGGAATTCCGAATCCGTCTTTGAAAAAGAGCTACCTAAGAATTGGATAATACGTAAAATTTGCCATGAACAGGTTGACTCCCCAAAGGGGAAAGGGTGCTATTGGGATGAGCATCTACTACTTAATGAAAATGGAGATATATTAGCTAAGCCTACTTGGGAATGGGCTGAATGGGTCGATAACTCAATAGTTTTTGCTGAGGGAGGAAGCCTTTACAGAACTACGATTAAAAGCTCTTGCAAACTAAGTGAATCAAAACTCCTCCATGATTTTAACAATTATAAATTTGAAAGCAGGCAAGCACCGTATTAAAACTAGTACACCTCGGCGTAAGTTCACCGACTATTATTGTGGGAGAATAAGTAATTAGATTAAAAGTAGTTTTTGCAGATAAGTAGGGAATCAGGGTGTGGCACGATTAGC
>JAAUYH010107285.1_pt1 | contig 10292 bp, 7 predicted proteins | sample 7278061 | NCBI WGS metagenome assembly JAAUYH01 (sample SAMN14350203, study PRJNA611818) | marine sediment metagenome | isolation source: surface marine sediment (0.6m) | place: French Polynesia: Moorea | collected 2018-08 | reverse complement strand
GTTGCCATGTTGGAGGAAAATTCCAGGATCTCGATTTATTCTATTTGTTTCATTAAGTTAGGACACGGTGTTTCAAGCAAATTGTTTCTGAACGCCATTGTTTAAGGATACTTTTCTGATTTTCTTTCTAGGCTCTATGACATACTGTACTGAAGTACAACTATATCGCGCTTCGAAATGAGTGATACTTTAATTGGTTGTCCACAGATGGCGATATCCCGAGGTACGAGGTGGACAATCTATTTGTCCACCGTCCACCGGCGCTCCATTAAATGGCTTGAACAATCATGAAAATACGTTTTCGTTTTAATACTTAAGTAGATCTCAAATAGTAATATGGTTCCTCGCTAAAAGCAACCAAAAAGCATGTCTGCTGCTTGTGCCATTAGTGTACTTGTGCAATATAGGGTGAATAGGAAGGGAATTTCGCCAATCGCCACTGGACAAGCCTTCGTATCTAATCCCAATTATATCTTACAGTAATTATTTTGTGTTCCGGTTCAATCATTCCAACTTGATTTGCTTTCTAACAGCTCACAATACCCATTCCAAAGCATTACGTCAAGAAGCACGTGGTCAAACGTTGCAAAGATAGTTTATTGCGAACAGAACAGCGTGTCGATATACGGGAATAATTTAAAACAACTAAAAATATAACCGACTTCGAGTGAGGCTTATTGGTCGAACTTCACCCCCGTTCAATACTAACGTGGATCGTGTTCTCAGTCACCATATGTTCAGGTGCAAATGTGTCGCACCTCGGCCTTGTGCTGCACGTGAAATCGGTATACTACAGATACTAAATTATTGTGCTCCTGCAATTACGGTGTAGCAAGGCAAGAGTTACGTGGTTCCTCAATTCGTGTCCTGCAGCGGACGTTAGCGTACCGGATGTCGGCTACAGCTAGTCTCGTATCACGATTACGTTACCTGGACTACCGTACATGTTTACAATGCTGTATTCCAGAGCATTGAATTACTGTACTGTGGGATGCCCGGAGTCCCACCCACGCCGAGGTCGAGAGCAAGGATACAGTGAATTAAACGTAGAAGGACGGATAGAACATAGAGAAAGATAGGAGATAGAACAATCTACCGCACCGGGCACCGATCTTTACCTCAGCACGCTACCAGCGACCTTGACAATGAGTCATGATAATAATAGACAGCTTGCACTCGTCGTTGCGACTTGAGAGTAATCGCGACTTGATTGGAATATATCTCACGCAACTGGGCCGCTTAGAGCTTCAACGGCTGTGGTTCGGGCGACGGCATGGAGCCGCCTGGCGCCTTGGGGCAGCGGCACTTGCCGCTGCGCTTGTGGAAGTAGCAGTCGGCACCGAATCGCTTGCAGTTCACCGGCTTGTGGGAGCACACACACTTGCGCAACGCCCAATTGTACCTGCAACCACGCTTGCAGTAGTTCGGGCGGCAGGTGCAGCCGTCACGCGCACGGTAGCGGCATCCCATGCGACGGCACTGCCACTTGTTTTTCTTCGCGCAGGCGCAGCGGCCCGAACGACGACGGCATCCGGCCGCGCACTTGGGCTTCGCGTCGCAAATGCACTTCTTCCAGCGACGGTTGTACAGGCAGTTCCTCGCGCATTTGGGCTTCGTGGGACACACACACTTCTTCGCCCATCGCTTCCAGGAGCAGCCAGGTGCACAGGTGATCGCTTTGGGGGAGGCCTTCTTCATAGGGCCGTACACGGCGAAGTGTGACTTGCACGATGCGCGTCGCAGCGCGCATTCGTTGCAGTACTTCTTCCCTTTGTTGTCGTACACCGGGTTGCAGCGGCGCGAGCAGAATCTCGGGCAACGCACCCACTGCGACTTGGCCCACCAGCCACAGTTGATTTTGCTACCGCGCTCGCGCTTCCACTTGGGACACCAGCGACAGTTACGGGGTCGCCCACATGCGGTAGTTTTGCCGCGCGCTGCGCAGTAGTTGAGCGAGCAAAACGGTACTTTTGCACTAACAAAATTGGCCATGCATAGGGTGCCTAGCACGACGAGGAAAATTGTTCGGGTGTTCATCATGCTGAGATTAGATCGGTGAGGTGCTGAATCGGACTGTGATTGCTGGAGCGGCTGAGACGAACGACGGTGGGAGGCATGGTATAAAAGCGGTGGCGAAGTTGAATTGTGTAAACAAAAAGTGGTACGGTACGTATTTTTGTTTGCGAGTAATGATGATCATGCCGCCAGTGTTATTGGCACTCTTACTTCCGCAATGCAGGTACGTAGCATGATACCGCGCGGTGATTGGGTCGCTCGCAGTACACACCCGGAAAAATCATTGTTTTCCTTCGCTCCGCAGAGCCGTGACGTGGATTGCATCCATGATTCGCAGGTGAGCTACAGTGAGGCCTTGGATTGCTCGTCGTGATCTGGGCGATGTAATGCGCCCTGTATTTCCTTGCTACAGTACTTCGAGTGGTTCGCTGCGATAGTGGTGACGTGAACTAATGCTGAACAAAAATACTGTTGTGCTATCTTTTCTTCGTTTCCAGTGATGGCCTTGGCTGACAACGCCACAAGATCCCTGTCGCCTTGCATGTTTACTGCTCTTTCCTCTTTTCAGCTGCAACAATTTCTCTTCCAGCTCATTCTTTTGATGTGAGTCGCAATCGACTGATGCAACGCCCACTTTGCGTTCGTTGCTCAATACAAGGCGGGCACCGTACTGCACGGTCGATTTTATATCACCTCAATCGACTATTCATCCTACTTTACGCCCACCTGGGCCATTGTGGTCTACATTTGAACCGAAGAGGTATATTCGGTTGTCCTAATTCTGACTAGCATATGGTCGCATAATTCATATTTCCAAATTTGGAGAACGCACTTAGTAGTTTCATACTAGATGGCTGTAATTCTTGTTTATTTGTATGGGCGCCTCTCGTCGTGCCTGACTCCTTTTGTTCCGCCTTTACGAAAAGTGTAAGTCGAGGGTGTGCTTACCAAACAGTCATTCTTCTCATTGACACGAGCATTCAACTGCTTCCTTCGCTTTTCGAATTTGTCTTTCAGAACTATCCATCGTTTCATGCCTTTCTATGGTTGGCATTGTATATGTTCTTGTAACGGGTGTTGGTAAGGTTATGTCCTTTTCTTCTCAAGCCTATCAAAATTCTAGGACGGGGATGGGATCGCACAGAACCTTTTCCTGACGAATGAAAACATAGCTCTCTTCAATCTACATTGACTGCTGTATTTATCCTTCGACAGGCTGTGCACCGGAATGAACAGACATTCAACTCGACATTATCGAATTATTCGACTAACGTAGAAAAAGAATGAATACAGGCAACGCCATCATTGCTAGTGTATGAACACAGGAACCTGATGATTTTCACTAAGGGAAGTCGCAGAGAAGAAAGAATTAATGAGACGAGGGTCGGGTGTGTCATTACTCGGCAACCTGCTATTCCAGAACGTGAAACGAAATGCTATTGATCGTATCGCTGCAACATTCAAATTCCGATCAATGGCATAGCAACTCTTGGGAGATGGATCAGTAAACGGTTTGAATACCTCTGACTTGACGGCATAGATGCACTGTAAGATTGCAGCCGATCTATGATATTTACTTACTACTTCACGGCCCTGCAAAGCTCAAGTATGACAGACTCATGCTCGATTTTGCAAGTTTTGAATTACTCTTTGAAACCAAGTGAATATATCATCGTGTCCATCCAACGGAATTGCGCAAACTATTTTTGGAGTACCACCGGATTTGCATGATAAAGAGGACGCACAGCTCTGACAAAAACAACACGGTGACGTTGGAACGAATTTTGTGCACTTGGACGTTTCGTGCTGCCGCTATTACAACTGCTCAGTACACCGGTTTCAGTGCATCGTACACCAGTTTGATGGGTGCAACTTCCGCTCTTTTCTACCGTACAGTACAGTACAATACTGTACAACACTTTTCGACTATGTCCACAATCGTCTCTGTGCTTCGTCCGAACCGAATCGTACATGCTGTGATTCAACTCGAACGAGATGCTTGGGGTTGGCGATACAAGGCTGGTACTCAACTCCTGTAAACACCTCATTATCGCATTTCGGCTCTCATGCCGCTTTGGAAAACACTGGGCACATCATTGTTCTTTCACTCCACGTTTGCTCTGCTATTGACTGTGAAGCATTTCTACTTTTCTGCTGTGTGGGTTTTCATGCCACATCATGTTTCTTGTCCAATGCATTGTTGGTGGGCTGTAAGTAAATGAGGACATTTGCTTAAATCCAGAATGGTCTCGTGAGGTATTGTTTCATTGCTGGCTTCACGTGAGCTGCGCTCTGTTTTAGGTGGCACTGTATTCAGTGTGAAGTAGACACGTACAATCGGTTAAAACAAGTTGGTGAGCCAACTTGACTTCTGTTCGAATGAAGGCACACTACTGTACCATACTGCACAGTGCAATGTGCTCAGTTATTCAGACTTGTATATTTTGTACTTTTCGAAGTGAGGATTAATTGAGTGTAGCTTCATCATAGCAGAAATTTCTTTCTACCTACAGTAGCCAAGCTACTCGGCGTAATTGCACAATTCTAATGGTACCGACGTAGAGACGGCGTGGTCACTTGAACAAGCGGGCAATGTGATAAGGGCACAAATCGAATCAGTTGTGTAACTGATAAGTAGGAGGAAGGGCGGAATTAAAATGCACGACTGGACGTGGATTTAACGACATCGACGAAAGTCCGAAATTTATGTCCGCTTATCTGAACAGCGATGAATCCAGCAAACTGGTATCGGGGGAGCGCAGGACGCCAGGGTATCGGGAAGGACCTCACGATTTACTTTGAAGTCCTGTTCTCCCTCTCTTGAAGGCGCACGACGTGTACAGAATTAAAAGATGGAATTTCAGTGTAAAGTGAGGTTTTGGGTTGGAATAGAGATTTAGGCACTAAACCCAGTCGAAGTAAACTAGTGCACCGGTTTGTGACTGACCACGTTCTAAAAATGACTCCTTTATTCATAGACAGAACAAACGAACAATGCGTCCGCTTCGTGACGCACGGTGCTGCGTTCCTGTCGATTGTAGTTTCATGGGCTGAAAATCGATTGCTACAGGAATACTGCCATCGGCGAGACAAAACAGAGGAACCATCCTTCAAAATATTTGTTTATTGTCGTTCACAGAGAGAAACTTTTTAAGAACAGGAATATCGAACGATGCAGAGAATCCGAGCATATTCAAGTTTAATACATGAAACGTGTGGGACTGCTGAAGCGATGAAGAAACGAAATGGAAGAGAGAAAAATATGCAGGTTGAGCACAATTACCGGAACGCGGATTTGAAGATGGTTATACCTTGAATGTACACATTCAGTTCCGAATGGAGAATAGTATTCTTCGAAATCATTGAGTCAAGACATGATTGCTAACTAAGAACGAACACCGTAAACTTGCTTTGTTATGCCCCCGATTTTTGTCCTCCCAACTGTTGGGCTTCTAATGTTAAAATGCACTAGCGTACTGCGGCTCGGTTTAGTGCGTGATTCAGTATTCCAACTCAAACCCTCGCTTTACAATGAAATTCCAACTTTACCTTACGTACACGTCGTGCGTCTTCAAAAGAGGGTGAACTGTACAGCATTCAAGATGCTCGACGACTTGAAACCTTGGACAACGAATTTTGCGCAAGTTCAAGCATTTGTTTCGATACCTAAATCGACGATGCCGAACCACTTCATATTCTAAAGTACTGTCGAATATTGTACTTCACACGCAACATTGAGACCTTGCTACAGTTCATAGGATATAAAGTTTAACTCATTGTCAATCTAGATACGAACGCCAAAGATGCCAGCTCTTTCAGTGATGTTTTCCTCTCATACCGTTTCGTTTTTTTAAAACTCCGTAAGTAATTAGCGGACTGCAGCATTTTTCTGCAACTTCAATGTCATGGTTGATTGAAAGTTGAAGTTGTTGAAATAGCCGAGGATCTTGTACATCGATCTCGAATCTGGTGTACTCCCTCTGATACAATTGAAGAAATTGGATGTTCATTTTTATTTGATACAGCTCTTAGTATTCACGTCAAGCTCAGTCAAGGTCATCTGTAACTGTGCTATGTGGCATAATATGCACCTGTCTATCACAAAACCTCTTCTTGGTAAGCGTTCTCACTCCAAGACGATGTCTTTTCTTCCCATGTGAATGCTTGTAGCTGTCATTGGTATGTACCAGAATTACCTTTGCTATCACTTATAGCCTCGCGAAAAAGTTGTTGCCGATACATCAAAGACTGTCATGTCCATCCTTGCACTGTCCTATGTGCCCGATGAGAGATCACTGCATGAGATTGTATCTCTTTCGATAAAGATGAAAGTAACAATCGACATCATTTTAAGACGGGAAATTTCTATGGTTCATATCTTCGCTCCATGAACCGGTAAGGCAACAAACCTGAGTTCCCTAGATAGATATTCTTCCCTGCTGTACCATGCTACGATTTTAGCAGTAATGGCGAATGGATACCGATACTCCAGGACTTCTAGTGAATGATATCATTTAAAAATGAACAGAGGGAGTACCGTTTAATGTTTCGAATGCATAAAGTTTTCTATTTGATGCCCTACTTTCTACTTCTTGATTCCATCGAAAACTGTCCTAGTATGATGCAATACTTGCAATTGAAGAGTACAGAGAAACATCCTGCAAATTAAGAGTGCGACTGTGCACCAATCGTATATCTTACACCCGATGTAGGTTATTCTCAATTGAAGCTGGTTCCGCGCGTAACTTGTTGAAGGTTTTTTGGGTTTCCGCAGCATCCGCAGCGTACGAAATGTCAGGGAAAGGTTAAGTAAATGTGGAGTCATTTTTAGAACGGTGGAGAGAAACCGTCTATTGGCTTGAGATTGGGGTACAGCAGGGTTTCATGATAGTTGAACCGTAAATGATGTTGTTACTCCCTTGCGGAGTCCTCCACAGTAGTGTGCATGGGCTGGCACACGTATCTCCCGTATAGTGCGTAACAGGACCTCCACATTCGGCCCCTGCGTGCTGAGCATGTAGAAAGGGTCTCATGGGTACAGGTTTCACCTGAAACACAGGAGCAGGATAATGTACTGTAGTTGCTTATGAAGCATCCAAGACATTTCCAAGTACGTAGTCGTGATTTCTATGTTCAATTCAGATGTCACAGGAAGATTCCTTGTTCCCATTATCGTGCTATTGAACTGCAGATCTGTAGGTCTTTCGGCAGAGAGTCTCTTTTGAGATTGGCAACCGGTGCTCCTATTTTTTTTACACTATCATGAGAAGCCCTCACTCAGTAGGGTACCCGCACACAACTGTCACACTGTACCCACAATATTCGAACAATGCGATGACGCGACCGAAATGAAGTGCAGCTGTTCCGCAGGACATGCACTCAACAGAATTCTCATTTTTCTGTAGGGTATCTCGTTTTACAATAGAAGACACAACTTAATCTGGCTCCTTCTACCTCTCGAACTTGCGCCAGGGATTCAATTCACAACCAACATCTACCCAAACGTTTTCATCTCTTTCATCTTCGCTATCATGGCCGAACTAGCAGTTATTATGTCCATGATAACAGTGACAAGCACTGCGGCGAGCGTGCTGGGCGTAATCAAGCGTCGACGTGGTGCATCCCAAACAATTATCGAACTTGCGAGCAACTGTGCTGAACTCGTGGAAAAAATACGAACACTGCTGAAGACACTGGAAGGAGACGCTCAAGTGCCGTGCGACGCACGCAGGATTTCAACAGCGTTGAACCTACGGTGTGAAGAGTTCGACGCAGTTCTAAAGAAACTCGAAAGATTCAAACAACTCACGAAGGGAACCCATCCAATCGACCGTACTGAGAAGTTCATCAAGTCTCAGGGATGGGCTAAGAGGATGGAAGCAATTTACAACAATCTTGTCCACTTGAGGAACGGCATTGAAAACATTGCATCGAACTGGGACGCTGCACAATTCCTTGCAACAAAGTTCGACGAAATAGTGACTATTGATGTGACGAAAAGGGAAGGATCGGGAAACAAGGAACAGCACTCTATTAATGAAGTGATGGAAAGCAGCACTGTGAACTACGTCGATCGAATCCAGATGGCAATGGTGAGGCTGACCGACGCAAACAAAGAAGCACTTAATCAGTATGGGAATCTAGAACGGTTATCGTTACCAGATGCAATGTACGAGGCGGGTTTTTGGGTCAAGAATACAGACAAGACGTGCTACATTCAATTAATGCAGCGTTCAGCCGAACTACTCAACCCAGCAGCCAATTATTGGATGGGAATCGAATACAAACAAGGTGGCATTGTAGAGAAGAATCTCAATTTGGCGCTGTTTCACTTCCGGCTTGCGAGTTCTAGTGGAGAAATTTTCTCGAGGATGGAACTAATAACCCATTATGACCATGAGGACACAGAAAATGTGTCAAAGTACGTGAAAACAGCCAGTGGAACGGCTCCGCTGTGGATCAGTCAGATTTTGAACGATGTTAACATGATCGATCAGAATTTGGAAAACGGAAAACTCAAACGACATTTGATTAGAGCGAGCCAGTCGATGTGCGCATTGAATCAAAGTTATAGACATTTTCACGGATTTGATGCACCGAAAAGTAATCGAAAAGCCATCGAAGCATTGCCAACATTTGATTCTGGTTCCTACTCTGTACATTTGGATACCGGGAACTCGACAAGTTTCGATATCTGTTTTCACATTCGTCCTCATTTTTACGGTTGGCACTACCCTGACGATTTGATGTGCGAGTATCTAGATTTTCTCTCGGAGTCGAATCAATTTCTTCCCTTCTTCATTTGGTCAAGTGACGCTGATATCTACTCACTGCGTCGATGGAAACGCTCCGCACTGCATGCTGCGAAAAATTGCAGTGTCGACGCGCATATTTTCCTGGCGGAGTATTATTCATGCTCCGATCATCGAAACGAACGCGAGATGAAGCGCCATCTGCGAATTGCTGCAGATGCAGGGCTTTCTCAGGCACAATCAATATGTCGGCAGCTGTTTGGAAAGAACGCTAAAGTGTGCAAGGGAGTAAAGAGAGTTGAGAAAAGGCGCGATGATGACCCAGAGAAACAAACACACATACCAAGAGCGAAACAATCTAAAAACGAGGGGGATTCCCGAAAGAAGCGAGCTTTTCGAGCTTCAAAAAAATCTGACGTCGCAACTAAGTAAATGATATTAGTCTGTTATTATCGTCGAACATTCCGCATCTTGACCGAAGCATTTCGAGCAGAGTGGGTAGACCATCGGGAGCGAGACCCGTTACAGTGCAAAAATCACCTTACGCATAGCATATTGCCGTGTTCATTACCACAGTCATTCTCATAAATAACATGACATTAATCGGGTCCTTTAATAGGTTTTAACAACTTAAAAGAACTTATTATCGAAATTAGTTTTCATTGTTGTGGTCTTCAAAGTGTGATTTTGCAATATTATATATTCATGTTTGCATACGATATTTTATGGAAGTGATCCAGGGTGCCAACGGAGCAAATTTCGAAACCGCCTGTGATGCTCCCGGAAACTACGATATGATTCTTCGACTTTATTTATTATTTTCATTTGTAAGAACAAGTTCATAGCTTTTCTTATTTGGAGCACTCGTCCCTGATAATAGTTTATTCAAAGTTTTTTTGTGAAATTAGAACTTTTTCGATTTCTAAAAAGTTTTCTTTCTCTATCCTCAGATTGAGTTTGAAGCCGAACTAGCGAGTAGGAAATCTGAAATTTGGTACCATGGATTGTGTTCAGCAACTTTCATTTGCGCTTCCTGAATTGTTCCATGGGATTATTTTTTGGCTCATTCATCATTTTCAAATTTCTAACTAGACCCAGCTAGGAAGTGCTAGGCATAGGGAAACTGTAAATAGACTTTCATTATCATAGCATAACTGAGAATTTTCTCCATGATCTTTACACTGATATCGCTCTCTGATAGGATTTATTCGTAATATTACTCAGATAAATTGTCAAATTTCACCAAGTACACATAGCTTACCGTGAAACACTGAATTGATACATGACAAATCATTTACTAAACCTCCAATCTATATTTAATCAATTTTAAATGAAAGAAGTACTGTCATATTCAAATATTTGCGAAGTAGAACGGTTCCTGTTACGTCATCAGGATATTTAAATTATGGAGGTAAAGTTTAACCTGCGTATTACATTTGCTTTTCTTGCGTTGTTATCTTCAAGCTATAAGGAGTCGAATTGAATTTGTCTAGGTCCTACAGCTTCTCACTTGTGCTGAAATAT
>JAAUYH010224049.1_pt1 | contig 10294 bp, 13 predicted proteins | sample 7278061 | NCBI WGS metagenome assembly JAAUYH01 (sample SAMN14350203, study PRJNA611818) | marine sediment metagenome | isolation source: surface marine sediment (0.6m) | place: French Polynesia: Moorea | collected 2018-08 | reverse complement strand
TTTATCTAGATTCTCTACTCTTTCCTCCTTAATTTCATAGACGAATTGAGCCACAAAATAACGACCATTATATTTAGGAATAATCCTAAACTCATGAATCTTTTTTCCTTTTATCATAGGAGGGATCAAGAATTTAAACGCTTTAAAGACTTTCCCCGTTGTTTCTCGATAGTTTTTTCTAAACTGGTTAGAAACAGAAAATTGTATCGCTCCTTCCTTAATATAGGGTTGAGGATACACTAAAGGAAAATAACCATCTTTTTTGAGATAATCAGGCAAGGATATTCTGGCTGCTAATTTTCCTTCTTTTTTTCTTTCTAACAGCTTAAAAAAGCCCCTAATAGCTTCATCTACAGATTTGGGACATTGTTGTGCAACTTGAGAATGTAACAAACCATAGTTCTCATTGTCCTTGCAATGATGATAGTTCGATTCATAAGCTAAAAAACGATTTTCTGCGAAAAAGAACTGTCTTACCGTGTATAGTCCCACATTATACATATTTTTAGCTAAGCGACATTGATAGCGCAGTATTTCATACTGCTCTGCTGTCAATCTTCTAATTTGTATCGATTGCGTGACTAACATCAGAAAGATTTATGATATACCTTACTCATATTATAACATATCAGTAAAATATTGAGCGGTGAAACACAAAAAGAATACCCCAAGTTCTATAACTTGAGGGATGAATTTTTGTGTTTCTGGTTTTTCCTTTATTGGGATAAAAATTCCCTCCCACACTCCCCACACTCAACTTGACTAGAATATTGATACACCCAATTGAAAACCGCTATTAGATTCCCTCTTCCCCTTCAAGCATAGCACGATAGTCTTGAGCCGATAGAGTGTCTTCTAGTTCGTCATGGTCTTCAACTCGAACTTTAAGCAACCATCCATCACCATAGGGATCATCTGCAATGACCTCTGGGGTTTCGATCATTTGTTCATTGCGATCGACCACCGTTCCTGAAACTGGGGGATAAAGGTCTTCTGCAGCTTTAACTGATTCAATGGCACCAAAACTGGACCCCCTTTCTAGAGAATCACCCACCTCCGGTAAATCCAGAAATACCAGATCCCCTAATTGCTCAATCGCATAAGCACTAATGCCGATGGTAGCAATATCTCCATCTAAACGAACGTACTCATGACTGTCTAGATATCTTAAATCTTCCGGAAACTCTAGTTCCATAACCTATCCTCTAAAATTAATATGACATTTAAAATTAACATTACATTAATAGTCCCAAAGTGAAAATCAATCAAGCCAGATTTAATCAGTGAGACTTCCGTAATCTAAGATAGACTAAATGAGGAAAGACATCATAATCTTCTGGCCATGACTCATCCGAAACCTTCTAACTCATCCTTCCGTTACTTGATTGCAGGACTCAAACCTCTCGCTAATGTGAAAGTTTGGGGATCGATTGGAATTATGGCACTGGTAGCCTTCGCATTGTGGCAATATTCTCGTCATCCCGAATGGGTAGGGAGTAATCAAACTCCTTCTGGGATCAGTGAGGGGGAATTTGAAGGAGAAGTGGGTAATAATGTTGATATCGGCGTAACCGTACAAGATTTAGAGGCTAATCGTCTTAACTCACCAGGATTTCCTCCGCCCTCAGCCCCAAACGTCTTAAGACAGCCGGGACGGTCTCCTCAAGTCAACCAACCAATTCTAAAAAATAACCCCAATAATTCCCCCCTATCTCCTTCTTCGGATGAGAATAACCCAGACTTGAATCCATCGAATCCTTCCATTAAGTTTCAACCTTTGATGCCTAATGTGAAGAACTTAGGGTCTTTATTTCCCTCCTTAACTCCGTCTAAAAATTCCGCTAAACCCATTGAACTACCAGATAGGGCAATGGAGCAAAATCAAACCCCTCAAAAGACTCCCTTAGAAGATGCTATCAAAGACGTTTTTTCTTCAGAGTCTTCAGGGAATCGCTCCCCTCAAAATACTAAACCCCCGGCGGGTCGAGGGACACAACCCAATTATCCAACTACCGTAACCCCACCGCAAAACAATCCTTATCTCACCCAACCCTCCAATAATCCCTATACCTATTCTCCTCCCCAACCCTACAGTCAACCCTATGGAAATGGGCGATCGCCAGCCCCGATTCCCACTTATCCCCCTTCTCCTCAATTTCCTAATGCCTATGGTAATGGCAATCCTAATGCACCCACTCAAAACAATCAACCCCGACCGCAACCGAATTATGTAGTTCAACCGGCTCAAGTTGATGAATATGGATACTAAGGTACACAGTTAACCCCATTATTTTATAGATTCACAATGTCGACTCATCCCCAAAAACCGATCATTGCTAAAGATATACCAATCATACTGTTTGCTGGGGAATTTCAGGGTGATGGGCTGCAAGGGGTTGCTGCAGCTATTCTCCTTATGCCTAATGGGCGACGATACACTGTTAGTCAATTGGTGTCTGTTAACCATAAAGATGAAGCGGAGTACACGGCTTTGATTATTGGCTTAAAAAAAGCACAAAAATTAGGTTTAAACAATCTCGCTATTAAAGGAGATAGTGATCTGGTTTTTAATCAAGTCAATGGTTTAACGCCTGTTACAGAAGAAAGGTTAATTAAACTGTATCGTATCGCCCTTAAATTAATTAGAAGTTTTGCCAAAGTTTCTTTGGAATGTATCTCTCCCGAACAAAATAGACCAGCTAAATCAGCCCTTAAACGTTGTATCAGTGAAGCGTTAGGTAGAGAAAAACTTTCTCAATCTCCCTCGACAATCATCTCTTCATTAAAACAGCCTAATATTGTTCGTTTAATTGAAAAGGGAGAACAAGCCACGGATGAAGATTATAACCAACTGACAACCGAAGAAGATCAATGGACTCATAAGTCCCTTTCAGAATTGAGGGCGTTAATTCCCGTAGAGGTTCGGGATACCATCGCTTTACAATGGCAAGGGGATGAAGATGACTTGGCCCAAATGTATCGCTGGCATTTACGAGGACTTCCCCCAACAATGGCTTGTCGTAAAGTTAATCTTGATCAAGCAACCTCTCAAGAAACTAAAGTCAAACTACCCTGGGAAGAAGCACTTAACTTACCTCAACCCTTATTAGAGAATTCCGATCATACTTCAGAACCTCTGGTTTCTTTACTATCTGAATTGGATGATCCTCACACAATCATTGAAGACAGTTCTTCAGTTGTACCTAAGTCTAATTCAATGGGTTCTTCTTTGTTTGAGTCTCTTGTTCAACAGGATCTCTTAGACAATGACCTGCAACTCCCAGAAAATGCGTTATCCTCAATGGATAAGATGTCTATGGGGGTAGAACCTCATTTATCTGATGAGCAAGAAAATACGATTTCAGAGGAAGAAGGAACTCAAGATACCCTACCATCAGCATCAAATATCGTTGATATTCTTAGACTGATTGACAATTTAGCCCCCGAAGAACGAATGAGTTTAGCGCAGGAATTAGTTAAACTTCCAGACATGGTTAATTTTATTCTTAAAGCGATCGCCGATAATGTTTCTAAAAGTAATACCTAAAATTCTATCGAGCGAGAGATAGCCAGTCCGTTTTAACGGCTGGCAGTGGAGCGAGATGATGGTTAAAACCATCAGTATCCAATTTAAGTTTATCAATACATTCCTCTAAAACCTGCGTCATAGTTTTGTCTTTTTGTTGAGCATAAAGTCTTAGTTTAGCTAATCTTTTATCACTCAATCTAATTGTAAAGTTTTTCTTAGCCATATTGGCATTGCTATTGCACATTGCTCAAATAATAGCATGAATTACCAAACTCAGAAAATCTTATTAACAGGGAATATAGATGATGAAGCTCATGCTTACCTCTTATGGTGTTGTGAGCAATCAAATAAGCTATATAATTCTGTTTTATTTACAATTCGTCAAGATTACTTTGAAAACTGTAATTACAAAACTTGGTTTGATAAAAATGATAATTACAGAAGAAGTCCTCGTTTAAGACGGATTAAAATCAGTTATGCTCAACTCTGTAAGGATTTCAAGAATGACGTTCATTATCAAGCAATAGGAGGTTAACAAGGACAACAGACTATTAAATCGGTAGTAGAAGCGATTAAAGGTTATAATAAGCTTTTACCAATGTGGTTTAATGGTGAAATAAAAGATAGACCTAAAATCCCAAATTATCGCAAAAAAGGACTATATCAAGTCGCTTTTACTTCCCAAAATATTCGTTATGAACCATTAGAGGGAATTTGTTATTTACCTATTACTAATTCTCAAAAGAAAGAATTAGAAATTCCATATTAATTACTGTTTAAAGCATCAAATTGGCAATATTGTCTTTGGATGGAATGACAGACAGAAAAACTCAATTAATATTGGTAAAACCAATAATCAAAACTTTGTACAAATTCCGACAGCAAGACTTAAAAACCGTATTCAAGAATTAGCAGAGTCAGTAGGAATTATCTTTACTGAAACCGAAGAAGCGTATTCCTCCCGTGCCAGCTTTCTCGATAATGATTTAGTCCCCCAATATGGTGAAAAACCCAAAGGGTATAAATTCAGTGGAAAGCGAATTAAGCGTGGATTATATGAAACAGCTAGAGGTTGGTTAGTAAATGCTGACACTCAAGCAGCAGCAAACTGTTTAAGAAAGCTAGCCACACAGCTAGGTTTAAATCTAGCCAAGGTGGGTAAGGAAGTTTTGACTCTTCCTAAACGATATGATCTCGATTGTCTAACTCGATCATATCGTAAGCAAGCTTCAATGTGGCTTCAGCCCATTGAAGCTTAACCGCTTAGAATCCAGGCGTTTTTAAACCCTGGAGAAGTCAATTTCTTAATTCTGGGCGGGACATTTGGTAAAAATTAGGTTGATGATTCATCTTCAAACTCTACATTTCCATTCGTTAATATGATAAAGCTAACGGTTTCACCGGCTAATATATAAATTTCATTAAAGGGAACAAGATAAACATAATGGTCTATTTTAACAATAAAAATCTTTTGGTTGGGATATTTATCAGGAATGTTTTTATTTAATCAAGATTATATTTTCCAAGCACTCAAAAATTCTATTTGATTTTTCATATTTTCTGCTGATAAGGTAGCAATAATTCTTAAAATACGGCGCATTTGTTCTCCAATGGAATAATTTTGAGTCCCTAAAATAATTCCAGCATGAGATTGTTTGGTTTCGAGTAAATTAGTATGAATTTTATACAAATCTCTCACATTAAAACTATAAATAACACGCTCATTCTCAAATGCCCATTGTAATTGTTCTTCATCACTTTTCGATAATATTTGTGCTTCTCCTGTGGATAAAACATCAATATTACGCAGCCGCAAAGCCAAAATAAGATCATTATCTTGGGTATCTTCATCTAAATAAAGACGAATTTTTGTCATTTTTTAAGTTGATTTTGTTGATAATGTTGTTTAGCTAATTCTTCATAAGCGTTTTGTTCTGCTGCGATGTCTTGATCAATTTCTTCTCGGTTAGCATGATAATAAGTTAATGCTGCATAAATTTGAGTGATGGTTAAGTGGTTTAATCTCCTGGCTATTTCTTCAGCATTATTGCCTTGATTATATAAACCAGCAATTCTTCTTACCGATGTTCTCGTTCCTGTAATAATGGGACGATTATTATTAGAATCTATTGTAATTAGTTCCCCAATGTTAGTTAAAATTGTCATATTTTTATTTTAAATAACGTTGTACAATCTCTAAAATGCGATCGCTTGCTTTTCCATCTCCAAACGGGTTAACTGCAGTCGCCATCTTTTCATAAGCTAGTTTATCCCTTAATAATTCACTGCTATTACTAACAATATTTTGATAATTTGTCCCGACTAATTTCGCCGTTCCTGCGTCCACTGCTTCTGGTCTTTCTGTTGTTTCTCTTAAAACTAACACTGGTTTCCCTAAACTGGGGGCTTCTTCTTGTAAACCGCCAGAATCGGTTAATAATAAATAACAGCGTTGAATAGCCCCTACTAACTCCCCATAGTCCAAAGGTTCCGTTAAAAAGACTCGGGGATGGTTACCTAAAGCTGCTTGTATCGGTTCCCTTACGGTTGGGTTACGGTGCATGGGCAGCAACAGGGCTGTATCGGGGAATTTGTTTAAAATGAGGTGAAACCCTTTTAAGATGTCTTGTAGCGGCTCTCCCCAGTTCTCTCGTCGATGAACGGTAGCCAATAGCACCCTGTATTGATTCCAGTCTAACCCTTCAACGTCGCAGTTGGGTTGTTTGTCTGCAACGGTTAACAACGCATCGATGACGGTATTGCCGGTTAAATGCACTTCTCCAGTAACACCGGAACGGCCTAGGTTTTCTACTGCTAACTGAGTTGGGGCAAAATGTAACTGGGCCAGTTGAGAAATGAGACGACGGTTAGCTTCTTCTGGGTAAGGGTTATATATATTATCCGTGCGTAACCCGGCTTCGACGTGACCAATGGGAATTTGTTGATAAAATGCAGCTAAGGTGGCAGCAAAGGCTGTGGTGGTGTCTCCTTGAACCATAACACATTGAGGTTTAATTCTTTGGAAAATGTTTTCTAACCCCTGTAAACTGCGGTAAGTGATGTCTGTTAGGGTTTGCTTTGGCTGCATTATATTTAAGTCTTCATCTGCTGTTATCTCAAACAGTTGCATCACCTGTTCTACCATTTCCCGATGTTGTCCTGTTAAGATAACATGGGTTTCAAATGCCTCCGAGTTACGAAATTTTTGGATGACAGGGGCTAATTTTATGGCTTCGGGACGAGTTCCAAGGGTGATACAAACTTTGTAACGGGATGAAGTCATGGGTCAAACAGTTGAAGACTTCATCTATTGTACAAGGTTAGGGATTGATGTTACTGGTCATCCCAATTGTTAATTGTGATTCAGTTATTTCATTGTTTGCTACGGAAAAGTCTACCTCTACCCCTTTTATGGTGAATAAAATATCATGATAATCTTCCACATTACAACCTCTGAAACATGGAAAAAAGCAAAATTAAACCAGGAATATAAGTGTGATTCTCTCGACACAGAAGGATTTATTCACTGTTCCACTCAATCTCAAATTCTAACCATCGCTAATACATTTTATAAACAATATGACCAAATAATTCTTCTTGAAATCAATCCCGATAAATTATTAGCAGAACTTAAATGGGAAGCTCCTGTACACCCTAAATCTAACGTTAAGCATAATATTGATGAACAAGAAAAATTTCCTCATATTTATGGAGTTATCAATTTAGATGCTGTTGAAAAAGTTATCTATTTATGTAAAAATAAAAACGGTTTATTTCAAGACATTATTTAAAAAAATATCAAGACCAGATAATCATGGATCATTTTATATCTTTATTGGGCTTAGTCATATTGATTGGATTCGCTTATTTTATATCTTATGAACGATTAGCTATTCGCTGGAATACAGTTGCTTGGGGATTTGGCTTACAATTTATTCTAGGTATTTTTATCTTAAAAACCCCCTTTGGTTTAGCTATCTTTGAATGGCTAGGCAACACAGTTAAAACTTTTTTGGATTATTCTGATGTAGGAGCAAAATTTGTTTTTGGAGATGGGTTTGAAGAACATTTTATTGCTTTTAAGGTATTACCAACTATCATCTTTTTTGCCTCATTTATTGCGATTGTCTACCATTACGGAATTTTGCCCCGCATTGTTAAGATAATTAGCCAAATCATGATACGTACCATGAAAACATCGGGACCCGAAACCTTAAGTTGTGCTTCCAATATTTTCGTCGGTTGTACAGAAGCTCCTTTAATGATTAAACCTTATATAAACTCCCTAACTTTATCGGAATTACACGCTATTATGACCGGTGGGTTTGCGACCATTGCAGGGGGAGTTATGGCTGCTTATATTGCTATGGGAATCTCTCCAACCCATTTAATTTCTGCTTCAGTAATGTCGGCACCGGCTGCTTTAGCCATTTCCAAAATTATGTATCCTGAAACTGATAAATCTGAAACCAAAAATGAAGTTGATATTAATATGGAAAGTCCCTATACTAACGCTATCGATGCAGCTACAAATGGAGCCTTAGAAGGGCTTAAATTAGCCTTAAATGTGGGAGCAATGTTAATCGCTATTTTAGCATTAGTTGCTTTAGTAAACGGAATTTTAGGGGCAATCGGTCAACCTTTTGGATTATCAAACCTATCCCTAGAATTGATTTTTTCTTATTTACTTGCACCGGTTGCCTGGTTAATGGGAGTTCCTTGGGAAGATTGCTTACAAGTGGGAATTTTGTTAGGGAAAAAAACAATTTTAAACGAATTTATTGCTTATCTTGATCTCAAAACTTTAATTGATAACCAAACTATTTCACCCCGTAGTCAAATTATCGCTACTTACGCATTATGTGGCTTTTCTAACTTAGGAACTATCGGTATACAAATAGGGGGAATAAGTGCGATCGCACCGAACCGTCAACAAGACTTGGCCAAACTCGGTTTAAGAACTATGATAGCCGGTTCTTTGGCTTGTTTCATGACCGCTTGCATTGCTGGACTTTTGTTGTAATATTTCTTTAACTTATTAAGGTAATATAAATTTCCTCAGATCACAGCCATTTTCAACAATCTGTGTTATCTTATTGCACAGTTGGTTTAGTGTTTTTAAATTTAGCTTTTGTATAGTTTAGAGGAATAATATTTATGGTTCAAGCTAAAGAAAATAAAAAAAGCGACGTCACTGCTATCCCTTTCTCCATTGCCCATACAGGGGTTGCAGCTACTGAAATGCGTCCTTGGGGTTCTTTTACTACCCTAGAAGAAGGACCCGGTTATAAGATCAAACGGATTGAAGTTAACCCTGGTCATCGTCTTAGCCTACAAATGCACCACCATCGCAGTGAACACTGGATTGTTGTATCCGGGACTGCTAAAGTAACTTGTGGGGACACAGAAGAGATTTTAGGGGCAAATCAATCTACTTATGTTCCTCAGTGTACTTCTCATCGTCTCGAAAATCCAGGGGTAATTAAACTTATCCTGATTGAAGTTCAAAATGGTGAGTATTTAGGGGAAGACGATATTATTCGTTTCCAGGATGATTATTCCCGTCATAAGTAGTTCAATTATATTGTCATTCGTCAAATTATCTGCCTGATTCGCTAGAATGAATTAGGCAGATTTTTTATGTCTTTTGATAACAATGAGAGACTGTTCTAAAACAAAATATTTAGACATTAATTGGTATTTTAGGAATAGCAGTTATCGGGACAGTTATTGGTTTTGTTATTACTGCTTATTCAGAAGGTAATCAATAGGCGATCGTACTTAGTTAAAGGCGATCACTGATTTAAAATAGATATAATTAAGGTTAATAATGTTATGCCATTAGGGTGTTAACTATTAGCTAACAATCTAACTATTATCGATCTCAGACTAAAGTATGAGCTTCAAAACTATTTTTATCGACACAAATATTTTGCTACACTATCAATCTTTTGATGAGATAGATTGGTTGAAAATATTAAACATTGATAAGCTAGAAATACGCTTATCTAGCATTGTTATACAAGAACTCGATAAACACAAATATAACCCGTCTTCATCTAAGCTGCGTAGATGAATTCTATGAAAGTTACAAAGAATATATAGAACATTATATATCTTGGTTTGATATTGTTAGTCGAACGTTTACTTTGGAAATATCTATTTTGAATTTTGGTACTTATCCAGCAGAAGATATTGATGTATATATGCACTTTCCTGATGGGTTTACCTTAGATAAATTAGATAACTTTCCTAATAAACCACAAAAACCACAACCACCATCTGAACCAGTTCCTAGAACAATGAGTGAGAGAATGAATGATAGATTGCTGCTAAATTTATCTTCCCTTTCTATACCATCTCTACCTCCTATTAAAGACTCTCAAAACAGAACTCCATCAAACATATCTTCTGTCGATATTCGTCGATCTAATAGCTATAATGTTACGCTTCATGTTGGTAAACTGAAGCAACACACACTAGAAACTATTGACGAAATGACTATTACTTTTAACTCTATTGATCAAGTCTCATCTTTTTCAATTGATTACCAACTGATTGCAGCTAATATTCCCAACCCAGTATATGGAAAACTTCATGTAATATTTACTGAGAAATCCGAAGATGAAAAGGAATAAACGATCGCCTATCTTGTATAGCAATCAGTAATGATATGTGAGAAATGATGAGGACATAATGGTATTATGTCCCTACAAATCCACCCTTGTAGGGATTTAACACTGTTAAATCCTCTTGGTCATTTTC
>JAAUYH010156624.1_pt1 | contig 10294 bp, 6 predicted proteins | sample 7278061 | NCBI WGS metagenome assembly JAAUYH01 (sample SAMN14350203, study PRJNA611818) | marine sediment metagenome | isolation source: surface marine sediment (0.6m) | place: French Polynesia: Moorea | collected 2018-08 | reverse complement strand
TAACCTTCGCGGTATCGGTGCCAACCGGAACCTCGTTCTGCTCGACGGTCGCCGCTTCGTGCCTGCAACCGTTGCCGGCATCACCGACTTGAACAACATCCCGCTCGCAGTAATCGAGCGTACCGACATCCTGACCGGCGGTGCAACGACCACCTATGGTGCGGATGCGATCTCGGGTGTTGTCAACTTCATCACCAAGCGCGACTTCGCCGGTGTTGAGGTCAACGCTACGCAGCAGCTCACCGAGCGCGGCGATGGCAACATCTTCCGTACCGACTTGACCATCGGTGCAAACTTCGACGATGGCCGCGGTAACGCTGTCCTGAGCGTCGGCTACCAGGATTCGGACGCTGTATTCCAGGGTGACCGCGCCTTTGGTGAGTTCAACGTGAGCTCCTTCTCGGGTAACCCTGGCGGTTCCTCGAACGCCATCCCTGCTGTGATCGTTGGCCCCGTACCGGGCGGCTTCGGTCAGCTTGCTCCGGACGGACTCACCGTTCTGGAAGGTGTTTTCGACCGTCCGTTCAACTTTAACCCGTTCAACATTTTCCAGACCCCGTTCGAGCGTTTCAACATCTACGGTTCCGCTCGCTACGAAATTAACGAAAATGTCGAGCTCTACTCGCAGGCCGTGTTCTCGAAGCAGACCGTTTCGACGATCATCGCACCGGGTGGTTCGTTCTTTAACACCTACCAGCTCAACCTGAACAACCCGACCATTCCGATCGGCGTTGCCAACCAGTTCTGTGCTGGCCTGGGTCTGTCGGCTGCAGATTGTGCCGCCGGCATCAACACGCCATTCGGCCCAACTCTGGCCGATGGCACGCCGAACCCGGCATATGTCCAGTTCGGTACACAGGTTCGTCGTCGTACGATCGAAGCTGGTACGCGTAACTCCGACTTCACCTCGACGATCTTCAACATCGCCGTTGGTGCACGTGGTGCGATCACCGACAACATCTTCTACGATGTGTCGGCTACCTACGGTGAATCCGAGCGTATTCAGCGCCAGAGCGGTTTCGCCCGTCGTGAGCGTCTGGAAGACTCGCTGCTGGCCCTGCCGGACGGCACCTGTATTTCGGGTAACGCCGGCTGTGCGCCGATCAACCTGTTCGGTCTCCAGGGTAACCTGGGTAGCCAGCAGGCAATCGACTATGTGTTCAACCTGACTCAGCAGGTTATCAACACCGCGACGATTGCTACCGTTAACGGTACCATCAATGGTGACCTCGGCTTTGGTATCAGCGACACGCCGATCAGCTTCGCTGCTGGTGGCGAATATCGCCGGTTCACTGCACAGCGTAACTCGGACGAAGCTTCGCAGACCCCGGGTGCAGTTGTTGGTGGCGGTGGTGCCGCTCCTGACGTGTTCGGTGCGTACGACGTTTACGATGCGTTCGCTGAATTGGCGATCCCCGTATTCGAAGGCCAGCCGTTCGCTGAAAGCCTGACCATCGACCTTGGTGCTCGTTACTCCGATTACTCATCGGCTGGTGGCGAATTCACCTGGAAAGCCGGTGGTACCTGGGAGCCTGTAGTTGGCCTCAGCATCCGCGGTAACTACCAGCGTTCGTCGCGTGCGCCGAACATTGGTGAGCTGTTCCTGCCGGTTGTATCCCAGCTGAGCAACCTGCAGCAGGATCCTTGTCAGGGCAATGCGCCGGTCGGCAACGCCAACCTCGCAGCTGTCTGTATCCTGCAGGGTGCACCTGCAGCAGTGGTCAACGCAGGTAACATCCTGCCGCCGGCTGCTGGTCAGATCAACATCACCACGGGTGGCAACCCGAACCTCGGTGTTGAAACTGCAGATACCTGGACCATTGGTTTCATCGCACAGCCTGACTTCATTCCAGGCTTCTCGATCTCGGTTGACTATTTCAACATCAAGGTCGACGGCGCAATTACCACGCCGACGGTGAACGACTCCCTGACGGCCTGTTTCGATGGTTCGCCTGATGTCAACGATCCGGATTGTGGTCCGGCCGCTATTAGCCGTAACCCGTTCACCGGCGGTCTCGACGGTGACCCGGCAACCACGCCTGGCCTGATCCTGCAGCTGAGTAACCTCGGCCGGATTGAAACCGACGGTATCGATGTCAGCATGCGTTACAGCACGGACATCACCGACCGTATCGGCTTCAACTGGGCGTTCGACGGTACCTGGACCAACAAGAACCTGTTCCAGGCAACGCCGACCTCGATCAACCGTGACTGCGTTGGCTTCTTCAGTGTCAACTGTGGTTCGCTGCAGCCGGAATTCGCGTTCACCACGCGTGCTTCGGCAACGTTCGACGAGGAGTTCACCCTGTCGCTGCGCTGGCGCTACATTGACGGTTTCGTTCAGGAGCCGCTTGATGTCATCGCTCAGGGTCCTGCATTCGTAGGCAACTCACCGCTCTTCGGTGACGTTGACTTCACCCGGATGCCGGCAGAGAGCTACTTCGACCTGACCGGTCAGTGGGATGTGAGCGAAAACGTCCTGATCACCGTGACTGTCCAGAACCTGTTCGACAACCAGCCGCCGATCGTTGGTTCGAACATCGGTCCTACGGCGTTCAACAGTGGTAACGTTTACCCGTCGACGCACGATCCGCTGGGTCGTCGCTACGGCGCGAGCGTCAAGCTCCGCTTCTAATCGGAAGCGAAACTAAAAAATGGGGCGGTCCGATTTGGATCGCCCTTTTTTTTTGTCGAACACCGGGGGTCGCCGCTATACTGCGGATCATTGCCATCGCGTCCGAAACTGCTTGTGGACGCAAGCCGGTGAATGTGGCACTAGGTTGCCCAGCACCCCCAAAACATGGTTTGGAGAACACATGACCAAGATTTCGAAACTCGCCGTCGCCTGCTCAATTGCCGCGACTCTTGCTCTGGCACCGGCCGCGCAAGCCTATGTTGGCACCGTTGAAACGGAAGAAAAAGCAGACAAGAACAAACCCAAGAAGATTACCGATCGCAACCATCCTGACTATGTCCGTTGCCGCAGTGAACCGATCATTGGCTCGCTTGCCCGCAAGAAGCGCGTGTGCATGACGAACAAGGAATGGGCCAAAGTGGCGCGCCAGGGTAATGAACAGTCGCGTCGGATGGTCGAAGATTCAATGTCGAACGCTAGCAGCAGCAACTAATCGGCATTCTAAAGTTCCAGATGGTTGATGTCGCCGGTTCCGGGTTCATCTTTGGAACCGGCTAACGATCTGTAAAGGCCGGGCGATTGAGGTCATGGTTGGCCAGTGAAACACTATGGCCGTGACGAGATTTGACCCGGACCCTCCGAATGATGTAGCTTCACTGAGCGTGATATCAGGGGACTCCCGTTCAAGGGCATCGGGAAGTCGCAGTTTCTGATCTCGCCATTGAACATTACCATGAGGGAGCAGCCATGAAATTCGTGATCAGGTCTATCGCCGCCAGTGTGTTTGCAGTGTCCGTCATTGCCACGCCAGCCTATGCTTCAGGCGCAATCGAGGAAGAGGCCACCTCCAAGGCTCCGGAAAAGATCACGGACCGCTCGCATCCCGATTATGTGCGGTGCCGCACTGAATCCATCATCGGCTCGCTGGCACGCAAGCGCCGTGTCTGCATGACAAACAAGGAATGGGCCAAAGTGGCGCGGCAGGGAAATCGAGACTCGCGTCAATTTGTCGAAGACGGGCAAGCTGGCATGAACCAGAGCAGCTTCCCGCAAAGCGATCTCGACATTTGATACTCTGAATATCGCGGCCGGCGTCATTCATGAACGCCAGTCGCGGCCCGGAGTGTCTCCATCCAGTTGCGGCCTGGCTGCAGGAAGGTTTTTACGCTCAAGGGAGTGAACCATGTCTTATGCGTTGTTGACGTCAATATTGGTAATGATGGCATCGCCGGCGATGTCAGAGGCGCCATCTATGGATCAGGAGGAGGGATCGGTTGGTGATCCCGTGGTGATGAGCATCGACAAGGCGCCAAAATATGAGGCGATTGATGACAAGCGCCATCCCGACTATGTCCGCTGCCGCCGCTTGCCCGCGCCCGGATTGCGCGGGAACACGGAACGCATCTGCATGAAAAACCGCGAATGGCGTGAATATCTGGCGGAACAGAATCGCAGGAGCCGCGACTTCGCCAATGGCCGGGGCCCGGGCAATGGCATGGACCAGTCGAGGCAAATGCCTGTGGGCGTCACCAGCAACTGATCGCGCAGTAATGCGCCGCCGGTATCAGGACGCAAGCAATCTGGGTTCCGGATCGAGTTGAATTTCGAATTGCTTCGCGACCGAGGCAATCCATTCCGCGACCATTGCGATTTCCTCGCCATGCAAATCGGCTGCATGCGCCTGCTCTTCCGCGCGTGATACGGCGTCGAAAATCTGTCCCGGAACATTCTTGTCGAGCTTCGAGTGTGTGGTGAACGCCGGGCCGTCGAGGACTTGTTCCAATTGTCCGGGCTGCAGATCGAGATCGAACCAATCCGTCAATCGTTCCATCACCTCGGCCTGGTTGCCGAGGAACGACGCACTGTCCAGATATCGAACCCGGTCTTGGCCCACCTTTTTTGCGATGTCGGCGAAGAGGTTGTGTTGGGACAACCACGCAAGCGCCGCAACCTGCAGGTCAGTGAGCTGCAGCAGTTCCTCTGTGTCCATGCCGCCAACGAGATAGCGGTCGCGAGCGATGCCAACCAGCAGGTCGCGTACCCATTTGCGGCCCCACATCTCTTTCTTGGCGATGGATTGCAGGAATGATTCGATCGGGGCGTAGAGGAACAATGCCTTGGCGCCCGGATGCATCGCCATCATCATCGCTGCGAGCGGGTTGACCATGTTCGACGGCTTGATGACGATGGCTTCACCGCTGTCAAACGGCCGCGCCAGCATCTTGAGAGCATGGTCGGTGACCGCCGCCACGTTGCGGGGTTCTGCGCCGCGCCGCCGCCAGCCGATCATGTCATTGAGAATCTGCGGTTCTTTCAGGCCCATCGAGACGCCCGGAATGTCGAAGGCGCGCGCGAGCATGGTCGAACAGCAATAGGCCGAATGGAAAATGAAATGCAGCGGGCCGGTTGTCGGCTGGTACTGGCTCAGGTCCTGCCGCGAGAAGGAGAAATGCTCGATATCTTCCGGCAAGTGCTCGTCTGTGACAAATGTCAGCTCACGGTGCATGTCACGCGGCACATGGATGTAGCGGAACCCGTCGACATTCTCTTCGTAGCGATGCAGCCAATACTCGGCATCGTTGACGGCTGTCGAAATGTCAGGGGTTGTGCTGGCCATGCCTCTCACTGGCCAAGGCAAGGCGCTTTTTCAACCAATAATGGCGACCTGATTGCTATTCGGCAGCCTCGGTCTCGGCCACTTTCATCTTCAAAGCGCCATCGCCCTCGTCAATTGCTACCGTGCAGTCATCCGGAATCTCGCCCTGCAGGATCAACTCCGCGAGCGGGTCCTGGAGATATTTCTGGATCGCCCGCTTCAGCGGCCGCGCGCCGTAGACCGGGTCATATCCAACCCGGCCGAGCCAGCGCCGCGCACCGTCGGTCAGGTCGAGGACAATCTTGCGATCCTTGAGCAACTTCTGCACCCGCTTGACCTGGATGTCGACAATCGGGGCCATATGCTCCTCGGCCAGGCGGTGGAACAGGATGATCTCGTCGAGGCGGTTTAGGAATTCGGGCCGGAAATGGCCGCGCACGATTTCCATGACCTGCGGTTCGACGTCCTTGACCTTCTGTCCCTCGTTGAGGTTCGCCATGAACTCACTGCCAAGGTTGGAAGTCAGGATGATCAGCGTGTTCGAAAAGTCGACCTGGCGGCCCTGGCCGTCGGTCAGGCGTCCGTCATCCAGCACCTGCAGCAGCACATTGAAGACATCGCCATGAGCCATTTCGACTTCGTCGAACAGGATGACCTGGTAGGGGCGGCGGCGGACCGCTTCTGTCAGGACGCCGCCTTCCTCATAGCCGACATAACCCGGAGGGGCGCCGATCAGGCGTGCCACGCTGTGCTTTTCCATGAATTCGGACATGTCGATCCGGACCATGGCCTGGTCGTCATCGAACAGGAAGCCGGCGAGCGCCTTGGTAAGCTCTGTCTTGCCGACGCCGGTGGGGCCGAGGAACAGGAAGCTGCCTAGCGGCCGGTTTGGATCCTGCAAGCCTGCGCGGCTGCGGCGCACGGCCTTGGAAACGGCGTCGATGGCGTCTTCCTGGCCAATCACGCGCTTTCCGATAATGTCTTCCATGCTGAGCAGTTTCTCGCGTTCGCCCTCCAGCATCTTGTCGACGGGGATCCCGGTCCAGCGCGAGACGACCGAGGCGATATCCTCGCTGACCACTTCTTCGCGCAGCATCGCGCCTTCGGTCGCAGTAGCCGCTTCCTCGAGTTTCTTCTCGAGGTCGGGGATCTTCCCGTAGCTGAGTTCGCCGGCCTTGGCGAGATCACCCGCACGTTCGGCCTGTTCGAGCTCGATCCGCGCTGCATCCAGCTCTTCCTTGAGATGCGCCTCGGCGTGGATCTTGTCCTTTTCATTCTGCCACCGCGTGGTGAGTTCCGAAGACTCCTGCTCAAGCTCCGCGAGCTCTTTCTCGAGCGTTTCCAGCCGGCCCTTGGAGGCGTCATCGCTCTCCTTGGACAGGGCTTCGCGTTCGATCTTCATCTGGATGATCTTGCGGTCGAGGCTTTCAATTTCCTCGGGTTTCGATTCGACTTCCATGCGGATGCGGGACGCAGCTTCGTCCATGAGGTCGATAGCCTTGTCGGGCAGGAAGCGGTCAGAGATATAGCGGTTGGAAAGCGTGGCGGCGCTGACCAGCGCACCGTCGGTGATCCGCACACCATGGTGCAGCTCGTATTTTTCCTTGAGGCCGCGTAGGATCGAAATCGTGTCTTCCACCGTCGGTTCGCCGATGAAGACGGGCTGGAATCGCCGTTGCAGCGCCGGGTCCTTCTCGACATGCTTCTGATACTCGTCGAGCGTCGTTGCGCCGATACAGTGCAGTTCGCCGCGGGCAAGCGCGGGCTTCAACAGGTTGGAGGCGTCCATCGCGCCTTCCGAAGCACCGGCACCGATCAACGTGTGCATCTCGTCAATGAACAGGATGATCTCGCCATCCGCACCGCGCACTTCGTCGAGAACGCCCTTCAGCCGTTCCTCGAACTCGCCGCGATACTTTGCGCCGGCGATCAGTGAACCCATGTCGAGTGCCATCAACCGGCGATCCTTCAGCGAATCGGGGACGTCACCATTGGCGATGCGCAGCGCCATGCCCTCGGCGATGGCGGTCTTGCCGACGCCGGGTTCGCCTATCAGCACCGGGTTGTTCTTGGTCCGCCTCGCGAGGATCTGGATTGTCCGGCGAATTTCCTCGTCGCGTCCGATGACGGGATCGAGCTTGCCCTCGCGCGCCGCATCGGTGAGGTCGCGGGTGAATTTTTTCATTGCTTCATAGCGGTCTTCGGCCGAGGCCGTGTCCGCTGTGCGGCCGCCGCGAAGGTCATTGATCGCGCTGTTGAGGGCGTCGGCCTTCACATTGGCTGCTTCGAGCGCCTTGCCGGCCGCCGTATCCTTCGAAAGCACGAGGGCGAGCAGCATTCGCTCTACCGTGACGTAGCTGTCGCCCGCTTTTTCGGCGATCTGCTCGGCCTGGTCGAGGGCGCGAACGGCGTCGTTGTTCAGGCCCGGCGTCTGCTGTGCGCCGCTACCCGAAACGGCAGGAATCTTGGCCAGGGCGGCGTCGGTTTCCTGCTGTGCCTTTTTGACATCACCGCCGGCCTTGCTGATCAGGCCAGCCGCCATGCCCTGATCGTCCTCCAGCAATGCCTTGAGCAGGTGGATGGCGGCGATCTGCTGATGGTTCATGCGGATCGCAACTGTCTGGGCGCTTTGCAAAAATCCCTTGGCCCGGTCGGTAAATTTCTCGAGATTCATTCGTCTCGTTCCCTCCAATGATGTTCACAGCAAATATGGTGTGATGAAATTACCACACAAGGGATGGACGCAAATTAATCCCAATGCGATCATTCCCGCCAGTTGCGCGCCAGCTGGTCCAGCAGCCGAACGCCGAAGCCCGATGCTCCCTTCGGCGTCAGCGGCTGCGCCGAATCGCGCCATTCCACGCCGGCTATGTCGAGATGTGCCCAAGGCAGGTCTTCATCGATGAAATAGCCAATGAAATGCGCCCCGGCGCTCGCTCCTGGTGCGCCGGTCACGCCGGAATTCTTGATATCGGCGATGTCGGACTTGATTGCCTTGGCGTAGACCGGGTGCAGCGGCAATCGCCATAGATGCTCCCCGCTTTGTTCCCCGACTTCCATGAGGCGCTGCGCCACGTCATCTTTGCGGGCGAAAAGTCCGGCAAATTCAGTGCCCACGGCACGCCCGACCGAACCGGTCAGCGTGGCAATATCGACCAGCGCGAACGGCTTGTATCGGTCGGCGACATATTGCACGGCATCGGCCAGGACCAGTCGGCCCTCTGCATCGGTGCTCAGTATTTCAATGGTCTTGCCGCCATAGGTGCGGACCACGTCACCGGGACGCTGGGCATTGGCGCCGGGCATGTTCTCCGCGAGAGCCGCCACCGCGACAACATGAACCGGGGCCCGGCTCTTGGCGAGGGACAAGGTCGCGCCCATGACAGAGGCCGCGCCCGACATGTCTGCCTTCATGGCCCACATCCCGGAATTGGATTTGAGCGATATGCCGCCCGTGTCGAAGGTGATGCCCTTGCCTGCAATGGCTAGCGGCGGACCATCGGCACCGCGATAGGTGACGACCATCATCCGCGATCCGCGCGGGCTGCCCTGGCCAACACCCACTATGGCGCCCATGTTCATTTCCCGCATTTGCGCCTCGTCCAGCACCTCGATCCGTATGTTTGGCACACCGGCAAAGGCGGCACGTGTGCGTTTCACGAAGCTTTCCGGGTACAGAGCACTGGCCGGTTCGCTCTGCAGGTCGCGGGCGAATCTGACCGCTTCGGCCAGATGACGGTGGCGTCCACTCCAGAGCGAGCGGGCTTCTGGAGCAGCGTTGCCGGCAAAGGTCACTTTCTGCGCCGCCGGGGGCTTCGCTTCCCCGACCTTGTAGCGATCGAAACGGTACTGGCCGAGCGACAGGCCCAAGGCCGCATCGGCCATGGCGGCAGCATCGGGCGCGCCCACCACGGCGAGCTCCGCTTTCTCAGACTTCAACTCCTGGATGGCGCTACCTGCTGCGGCGCGCCAATCCGTGCCGGATTCATCGGGTTTGACCGCACCGGAAACCAGGATAAACGGCCGGTCGCCGATCCCCCGCAGCATCAGACTGTCGCCGGTCTTGCCCTTGAACCCGGCCGCTTTCATCGCAGCATCGACAGCCGATTGCTCGGCCGCCGTCAGGCCAGTGTTTGACGGGATTTCCGTGCCCTGCGCGAGGATTAAGAGGCCGGATCCGGCTGGCGGTTGCGCAGCGAATGCAATGGGCCGTTCCTGGCTGTTTTCCGTTGTCGACGCAGGGACGCCTGACCCGAGCACTGTTTGTGCCGAAAGCGGTACGGCCAATGTCATAAGTGGCAGCGCAGCGAGAATGGCAAGGGTGGGGGATTTCAACTTGGACATGAATGTTCCTTCTGGTTTTTTGCTATCCGGTTGACCGGCTCGCGAACTTTGCCCAAGAGCACCCAAAGGGCAAGTATGATTGCGATAGAAAAGGGAATCCAGATGAAGGCGATCAAGCGGATCGGATGGGGATTGCTGGCTCTGGTTTTGCTGGCAGGCATAGGCCTGGCCTTCTGGGAACCAATGTCGATCGAAGCGGCAGAAGCGCCGCCTGCGCGCGACTATGAAGCGCGGATCGTGCGCGATGATTTCGGCGTACCGCACATTTTCGGCAAGACTGACGCTGATGTCGCATTCGGCGTTGCCTATGCCCACGCCGAAGATGACTTCTCGACTTTGCAGGAAGTCACGGCAATGACCCGGGGCCGCATGGCCACGCTGAACGGTGCAGGCAGTGCACCGATAGACTATATCGCCGCATTGCTCGACGTGCGGGGCACGGTTGAACGCAAATATGATGACTTGCCGGCCGATGTCCGTGCCGTGCTCGATGGCTATGCCTCCGGCCTGAACCAATATGCAGCCGACCATGCCGACGAGGTGAAACTGGCGCGCCTGTTCCCGATCAACGGGCAAGATATCGCCGCCGGCTTTGTGTTGCGATCGCCTTTTTTCTTCGGATTGAACTCGCCGATCGAGGCGTTGACCCAGAACAAGCCCTTGCCCCGTGAAGGCGGCCCGGCGTTATCGGCAGGCGAAAAACCGCAGTCGATCCATCC
>JAAUYH010004365.1_pt1 | contig 10294 bp, 10 predicted proteins | sample 7278061 | NCBI WGS metagenome assembly JAAUYH01 (sample SAMN14350203, study PRJNA611818) | marine sediment metagenome | isolation source: surface marine sediment (0.6m) | place: French Polynesia: Moorea | collected 2018-08 | reverse complement strand
TATATCCGATACTAGATTATTTTGTTGAATAAGAAAAAGTTTAGTGCCTGATAAACAACATTTATAAAATTTATAACTTAATTTCCGTATGGTTTTTATTAATGTTTCATAAAAATTGCAACATAAAATTACAATCTAGAAAAAAATAAGCATTAAGCTGTTATAATTACTGCTCTTTTGGTTCTTTTGGTCAAACTCGTGCGTTTCCATAACAAGGAAACACCCTTTCGTCCTGTTTCCCCATTCGTCCCGTCAGGCGGGATAATAAGGACAAGCCGTCAAGCGGGATAATATCAGGCGGGATAATAAGGGCAAGCCCCATTCCCGCCCCGGTGAGGTCTCCTCACTATCGCGAACGCCCTAAAGGATACCGCTCCGCATATCCTTTAGGACACAATACTTCTCGTTTAATACTTTTTATTTTCTAGGAAGAGCCATAGGGAGTTTGGGAAATAGGGGATTGGGGAATTTTTAACAACTTGTCCCTAAATCCCCAAAACCCAATCACCCCATAGCTTAATCAAATAATGAAATTGTTAACCGAGAAGTATTGGCTTCCCTCCAAGGAACTGGTGTTTACCTCAAACTATGCGGGATAAACGCCTTTTGATATAGCTAATTATAGCCGCTTATTATTTAGCCCTATTCCTTCATTTTACTCTAAGGCCTTTAATACAGCTTTAGGTTGTAATTTATTTTTAAACCAAATAACCCGATTTGGTAAATCAGTAAAACTAACTCCAGCCTTCTCTAAATTCAACCTTTCCGAAACAGCTAAAATCAAATTTGTGACATCAGAATTTTTAACCTGATAGAACTTTTTCTTGAGATATTCTGGTCGCCAATAGCCAACTATTTCTAATAAGAAATCTCTACCATCGGGATGCACTAAGCGAAAGTCAGGAATCATCACACTTCCAGGAAGAGGAACTAAATCTACTTCCCTTTCTAGCCGCCATTCAGTCTTAGTTTTCGCCCAACTTTTAGCAAAGGAAGCCTCTAACATACTGTCATAAGGTTTTCCTGGAGGATAATGAGTTACTAAATAACAGCGATCGCTTTCTATGACAAATCTTCCAGATTTAATATTACCGGAATAGGGATCTCGTTGTTGTAATTTTGCTTGCAGACTCCATTTACTAACATGTAGTAATGCTGGTATCATTTTTGCTAAAGACAAACCATATCTCGTACTAGCTTTGAAAAGACTTGCTGGGCCATCTAAGGTAATAGTAAAACCTGTATCAGAATCTCCCTCAATATAGGACATTAATTGAAATAATTTAAGATAACGAAACAGGAGTTTATATTCTCCAGGATCGTTGCGATGCGCATTAATAACTATGTTGCTAGCGCGATAGAAAATTCCCTGAACTTGAGAAAGATTATAACGATGAATTAAGGCATCAGGAATTGGCGGATCAAATTCAGTTAAAATGCGATTTTCTTGTAAGTCTGCATACAAACCTTTCTCTATTTCCTCACGAGATACTTTGCGATTTAATTCTATGGTTAAGTTATGAGCGATCGCCTCTAAAATTGAACTACGATTACGAGGAACAGGAGTTTTTTTTGCAGCTGCCGTAAAGACTTGCTGTCTCAGTTCGGACGGTTCTAACGGGCTAACAATTTCAAAGGTAGAAAAGCTACTCCTGAGAATATGAGCGAGTCCTCTTTTTACTCGATAATCAGGACTATCTCCTTCCATTTCAGCTAATTTTTCATTTAATTCTCCCTGAGTTTTCCCCACATATTCCTGAAAACATTCTATGCGATCGCTGGCTAATCCGACACTTCTACTATCAATTGGTAATTTTTTAGGAACTACCGTTTCGCCATTTTGTCGGTAAATTAATAGATCTGACGGAAGCATTTTTTAAAGAAGAAATTATGAATTATTTATGAATTATTAAGGATAAGGAAGGTAAGAGGTGATGGCGAAGAGAGAGCAATTTCGAGCTCTAAAGATAACTTCCGCTGCCTCCCCTGCTTGCCCTGCTCCCCTATCTTCCTTGTATTCTTTATTTAAGCAACTCCAGGCAAACGTCGATATTTGAGGATAAAACCCAGTATCACAAACAAAATAATAATTACTGTCCCAATACCAATGGGACTAGGTAACCAAAATACAGCTTCGATATGATTTAACTTACCAGATTGTAATTGCCAGACTAATCCTTGATCCGAGGAAATAGGTTCAAGGTTATTGGTATTTGAGATATTGTGAGCAATCCAAGGCGTATTTAAATGAAATTCTAAATCGAGTAGAGCGTTAGGATCAATTAAAATTTTGTTTTGATGAACCAGTAAATTTAAAGCCCGTAAATCTATAGTGATATCGAGATGATTCCGTTCGACCAATAATAAATTATTCTGTTGCAAAGAAACCCCAGAACCCAATTTTACTAACTCTGCTTGTTCTCCTACTACCACCGCAGAAGTATCAGGAACATTTGAGTTAAACAAGCGATTAAATTTACTGGCTAACTCTTGACCGTTTTTAAAAGGAACAATCATAACTATTTCTTCAGGGTTCAACTGCTCAACTTTACCCTGTAACTGACGCGATCGCGATTTGATACTTTTGAGCCATGCTTTGGCTTCTGATTGAGCCAGATTAGAAAGTTGGTCTTCGATCTTAATATGTTGAACCAGTGTACCGTTATAGGGACTATTAAAATTAATTCCTACATCGTACCGGACACAACCAGTGAGCAAAGTTAAGATACAGAACATCCAAGGAAACAAAAACAGGACACGATTTCTGGCTGAATTTCTTGATTTACTTCTGAATTCTGACTGATCACTCATGAACTTTCTCCTGATATAGCTGATTGTTCCCAAACAATAATAGTAAAGCTTAGAAATATTCAACACAACTAAATAATTATTTAAAAAACTATGTCTAGAGAAAATTACTCTATAAAGATCTGGTTATTCCAATTAGTGGAATTATAGTACCATGTAGAATTAAAATTTAATTTGGAGATTAGCTAGTTAACAGAGCTATTGTAGCGTAACCATCTTGTGCTACTAGACATGAATCTGTACTAGTTTTAGCATCGGAAATAAATACCATAATCCTTGATTTCTTAGTAGAAATTATATATAAGTTCTAATGTTTTCCTTCACAGCTGAAATCACACAAAATATTAATTTTCAATAATATTTTCGCTAAGAATATTAATTAGAAGGAAAGTTGTAAAATTATTAATTAAATTAATTATAAAACGCCTAAAACACTTATTATGTTAAGCTTATACCAATTTTTGGTATCGAAAGCATCTCAGAACATCCAAATCGGATACGTCTAAATGAACGTCAGTTAATTTTTACCTACTTATTCTTATTCTGAAAAAATGAAATATATTTGCGTATTTTGTGGTTCTAAAATGGGCAACCGCGATGTCTATCGACTAGCTGCTACAGCTATGGGAAAAGCGATCGCCTCAAAGGGGTTAAACTTAGTCTATGGTGGTGGAGATGTTGGATTAATGGGAGTCATCGCCGACACAGTTTTAGAAAATGGTGGTGAAGTAATAGGAGTCATCCCAGAGTTTTTTATTGGTCACGAAGTAGCACACAAAAATTTGACAAAACTACATATTGTCAAATCTATGCATGAACGTAAAGCTTTCATGGCAAAATTATCTGATGCTTTTATTGCCATGCCTGGTGGTTATGGAACTTTAGAAGAATTAGCCGAAATTATTACTTGGGCACAGTTGGCTTTACATAATAAACCTATCGGAATTCTCAATATTGATGATTATTATAAATCACTCTTAGAATTTTTCGATAAGTCAGTAACCGAAGGATTTTTAAGTAAGAAACTTCGTTCTCTAATATTAGAATCAAGTGATCCTGATATTCTCTTGGATTTAATACAAAATTTCTCTTCAAGCTCTTTTTAATTATTAATTAGCTCATAGTTGAGCCAATTCAGATATAATTCCTGTTGGTGACCAAATAATTTTTTACCTTTAGTGTGAATGCTATCTTAGCCAAGATAACCAATTTTTTGCAGATGTAATTGTTAGACTTTGAAAATGCCCCCAAATATGGAATTATGGGGAACGTTGATGTAGTTGTCCCTTCTTGCTTCAATGGTAGGAAGTGAAGAATTTACGGCTACTCTAGAGCAACTATCTAATGGCTAAACTTCAAATCAAAAACACCATAATTTTTGATCCTAAATGAATGAGATCCGCATTATTTTAGTTGAACCAGCAGGAGCGTTGAATGTAGGATCGATCGCGCGGGTGATGAAGAATATGGGATTATCTGATCTTATATTAGTCAATCCTCAATGCGATCGCTTGTCTGAATCAGCCCGACAAATGGCAGTTCATGCGGTCGATATCCTAGAAAATGCCCAAATTGTCTCTGATTTACCCCATGCCTTACAAGGATGTCAAAGAGCAATGGCGACAACCGCTCGTTCTCGCGCCCTCTCTACCAAACTAGAATCTCCGAAATCGGCTCTTTCTTGGTTAATAGGAGACAATATTACTTCAGCTCTAATTTTTGGTCCTGAAGATCGAGGATTAAGTAATCAGGAACTGAATTATGCCCAGAGATTTGTCGGTATTCCTTCTAATCCGGTTTATCCTTCCCTTAATTTAGCTCAAGCCGTCGCCATCTGTGCTTATGAGCTTTACCAACTTTCCTTGTTAAATAATGTTGACAATCCCCCAGGCTGTGTTACCTTACAGGCAAGAGAATCAGATAATCTGAACTCTGTTTCGGGGCATAATGCGACCATAGAAACCTTGGAAGCCTATTATGCTCATCTAGAATCTTTATTGCTAGATATTGGCTATCTATATCCCCATACCGCAACAGCTCGAATGGCAAAATTTAGGCGTTTATATAATCGGACTAATTTAACCAAAGAGGAAGTCGCCATGCTTCGGGGAATACTACGACAAATAAAATGGGCAATGAACAATGCCAAGAGTTGGGAGTGAGTAAATAGATTTATTTAGAGGAGAAGCCAGCTGTGAATCGAGAAAGACAATCTACCACTTTTTTTGCTTCGTCTAACAAAAAGGGTAAAATTTCCGCCACGAAATCTTCTCGTACTCCTCCTAACTCAAAACACAATCACCATCGAAAAAAAAATCAGCGTTACCGAAAAGGATTACTAGGTTTTTTATTGCCGAAAAAATCTCCAGCTAAAAAGAAAACTCGGAGCAGAAAACCTGCGACTTCTTCTTCTCTAGTAAATTCTGTTGTTGATAATTCTAGATTTATGGAACAGCCGAATAAACCAGGAGTTAAAAATTCGTCTTCCCCCAAAATCCCAAAATCCCTAAGTATTCTGCCTTCTCCATTAGCGATCGCAACTCGTTTAATAGTTTTAATCGTAGGATTTAGCACTATCCTTGGTTCAGCGCTTTCTATTGCCCATTCTGTCAAGACTGTTGCCCCTGCCGAAGACGAGATCGCGGTTGAAACAGTCATCACTCAAGAACAACAAGAGCAAGAGATCGAAAATCTATTTTCCATGATCTCTTTAGGCAAAGAAATTCCTGGATTAAAAGATAAACTCTCAACATTAACGGCAAATTATGACCAACTCGAAGCCGGAATCTATTTAGTCGATCTTGATAACAAAAATTACGTTAACCTTCGCGGTTCAAATGTCTTTTCCGCAGCCAGTACCATAAAAGTACCTGTTTTAGTCGCATTCTTTGAAGATGTAGATGCTGGCAAAATTCGCCTCGACGAAAAATTAGCCGTAACCAAAGAAGTCATCGGTGGTGGTTCTGGTTATATGCAATATAGAGAGATTGGAACTAAATATAGTGCCTTGCATACGGCTACAGATATGATTCGAGTCAGTGATAACACTGCAACTAATATGCTGATTCAGCGTTTGGGAGGGGCGGATGTCTTGAATCAACGCTTTGCAGAATGGGGATTGAATAATACGGTGATTCGCAATCCTTTGCCCGATCTCACAGGAACGAATACTACTAGCCCTGAAGATTTGGGGAACTTATTGATTAAGATTAATCGAGGAGACCTCATTTCTTTACGTTCTCGCGATCGCTTACTAGAGATTATGAGAAAAACCAAAACTCGTACTTTACTCCCTCAAGGTTTAGAAAAAGGTGCTACTATCGCCCATAAAACAGGAGATATCCGTTCCTCATTAGGAGATACAGGAATTGTTGATATGCCAAATGGCAAACGTTATGTTGTCTCAGTATTAGTCAAACGTCCTAGTAACGATCCCCAAGCCAAAATCTTAATCCAAAAAATTTCCCAGACGGTATATCAGCATTTGAAATCTTATCGCGATCGCCCTTTTATCTCAAGTTCAGAGGAAGATTAGGGATTAGGTGTTAGGTAGTAGGTTTTAAGGGTTAGGGCTTTCCTCAAGAAACACTCACTAATCCGCAAAAAAAATTTTTATTTGGATTGTCAATAAACCTTTCAAGTTATGTAAACCGCATCTACGATGCACCAATTTCATCAGTCTTTCGGGGTTTCGCTTGGTTTGTTTTCCTACTTGAGTTGCACTATTGCCTTCACTGATTCCATATAGAGTCATCAGTCTTTCTCTAGTTCGAGGATGTACCGCAGAAGAGTGCTTCTTCTCTTAATAACTCTTTGCTTTGATTCCAACGAGCGTAATTTACTTTGAACATCAACTCGCTCTTTTTGTACTACAGTTTTTTTTCTTATCTAAATCAGCTTATTTTATTTTTATGCAAAACTCCAGTTTTCAACTTTATTTTGACTACAGCTTCAGGTTTAGGACTGATAACTTTTTCAAATTCTGCTGCTGCTGCTGCCGGACGGAAAAAAGGCAATCAAGTTTTACCGATAATTGCTGCTGCTGGAATGCTCTTAATTAACGGCGTCTTAACTGTTGGTTCGGGGGTAGGCGCAGAGTTATTGATGAATCAGAGCAATTTGGTCGAAAAACAAGCAAACAAAAAAGCTGATGAATATATTCGACGACTGAGTAATGAAATCAATGATGAAAATTCTCCTGATTTTCTTAAATTTCAAGAATTGAAGGAAGAATGCGATGAAGGAATTGACAAATTAGGCACGTTCGAAAAAAATAGTCCGGAGGCAGAACGACTACACACAAAGTTATTCGGAAGCGTTAAGAATAGAAAAGAATGGGCGGCTGGAAAAGATCTATCCACAATAGATCGTGACAGTGCTCTTAGTTTACCTATTTGCCATAAAGCCGACGTCTATGAGCATTATGTAAATGTAGATGCGGCTCTTCAGGATAAACAGGAAAAATTGACGAAGGTGGAAGAAAAAAGAATTCTTCTGGGTAATGATACTCAATTTTTAAAACAAAACGCACTAGCAATTTATGACAACCATTTTAATGAAAACGGAGGATTTAAAAACGGTTCTGTAGCGGTTGAAATCGCCCTTAGTAACTTGTTAGAAAATTTTAAAGAGGGTGAATATAGTCAACTAGGATTTGCCCTTTTCTTGTTTTTAATTTCATTTGTAACCAGCTTAATAGCGTGCTTTTGGACGATTTCTTATTCTTATCTCTCCGAATCTAAAGACAGTCATTCAGATGTTGCTCGAGCAGCAATTGACAAATTTTTCACAGATCAAGAAAACAAATTGAGCGAAAAACATCAACAAGAAGAACATGAACAAAAAGACCAGAATTATGAAAAGCAATTGCTTACTCTCTATAGAAGCAAAATCTTAGAACAGGGAGTTCATAGGAGAGACTTTAATCCATTGTTCAACTCTGCAAAACGAGCATTATTGTTGGAAAAAGAGTTTAAAAATTCTTCACGCCATATAGATTTTTTAGAAAATATACTCAATAAAAATCAAAATTTAAATGTCGAAGAAATCAAAAAGGAAACTAAAGATATATTAGAAATCAAAAAGGAAATTGAAAATATATTAGAGAAGTAACAAAATAATCCTTAAAATAATTAATTTTGGCTCTACCGAACCTACGGCAAAAAACCTTGCAAAATTAGTGATTATTAATTTTATTGTGCAAGACATTAAGTTCTTAATAATTATATTCTGTATAGTTTTCGCTAAAATCATTTACTGATAAGTATTTTGTTTATCATTGTAAGTTCGGTAAAGCCTTAGTTTGTAAGTTCGGTAAAGCCTTAGTTTTTGATTTTTCTTGAAGAGTTTGGCATACAAGTAGTAACTTTGCAAAAAATCACCCTAAGAGAATGAATAACAATCAGGAAAAAATAATACTAATTATCGCAATAATGGCTCTTATGATTTTTAGTATTATTTTTATTATTGGTACGATTAGTCAAAGTCCATTACAAATGAGTGTAGGATTAGCTGGTGCTGTATTTATACTGAAAGTATACAAAAAAATAAATCCTGATGAATAGTGAAGGGTAGCAGTGACATGTAACAATACTGTTAGGAGAAAACTCTTGAAAATACATATTCGTTGGCAGATTTCTAATCAAGTAAAATTGTTGGGATTAAAATTAATTTTGATTAATAGCGCATACCGTATAGATAATTTTAAACGATGAGTACATATTTAATAAAACTTTTATTGAGCGCAATATTTACTCTACTGGCTATTAGTAAAAGTAGGGTGGGCAAACCTCAGTCTCAACTCAATAAAATATTTGTAAATTAATTTTGCCCACCTCTGCCATAGCAATTGTGCCCCATATTTTACGCTAGAATTGGGAGTATATGATTGAACCCCATTGATAAACCACTGGGGGACTTGGGAAGTTAATACTAGTTGCCATTGACTCATTTCTGGCACCGTTAATTTTGTGATGAGAAGAATTGGTCTTTAAGCAAATTTATTACTAATTGAACTTTTAGACTCTTGAAACTTTATTGATTATTATCTTGTGTAAAATACTTTTCTCCATCCTGAAGAGAATTAAAAGGAGGATTCCAATTTTCTTCAGGAGGCATTTGCTCTAACAAAACTTTCATTGCTTCACTAAACTTTTCATCATTATTTCTATTATCGGAAAGATATTTTTTTAATTCAGGTTTAGTCATTTCTGTTAATGGTTTAGACAAAGTTCCACCTCCCATCTGAGTTTATTACAACAGCAATATCATCATTTTCGCCAGCTTGGATATATATGGTTTGAAATTTTTGATCGTATCGGAAGACATTTATCAGCTGAAATCCTTTAGATATCCAATGTAGCAAAACTACTGCTTGTTGAGCTTGTATTGCCGTTGGCAATTTTTCCTCCTTATATTTTACTAATTTGATTAGACGTAAGTTTGTATTGTAATGCTTCCTGTCGCAGCTGTTGGTGCTGCATTAGGAATGGCAGCCTATGGAGTTAAAAAGCAATTTAGAATATTAATTAACTAATCTACAGTTCGACATCAATTCTGTTCCACGTCCGATTTAATCAGATATTTTACCTATTTTTGCTTCCTGTAATGCTGTTCTGAGACTTACTTTAGATTGAGCATCATCAAAAAGGGTGATTATAAATGATTTACAGGGCATCTCTATAAGCAATTACTGCTTCTGTTTGATTATCGTAATTAACAAACTGACTGAGTAAAATTAAATCTAAATTTGGTAAAAATTCACTACGATCAATTTTTTCATACTCTCTTTCCCTGAGACGATATAAGATAAATTGACTATCTTGCCAAAACCAAACCTCTTTAACACCCAATCCTTGATAAACAGATAACTTATCTATACCACCACTAGTTATAGCAATTTCAACCGCGATATCAGGTACTTCTCTTAATTCTCCTAAACAATAACATTCGTCTGGTTCTAATCCTCTTTGTTTTGCTTCTTTACGAAAAGTTGTATTACCATAACCATTGAGAGTAATTCGTTTTTCTACAGCATACATTTCTAGCAAACGCGCAATAATAGTTTTGAGTCGTTCATGTTCTGAAGATGTACCCATAATTTCTAATGTTCCCTCAAGAAAAGTCATGCGCAAACCAGGAAATTGATCCATAAACATAGAAACTAAAGTGTCATATTGTTCCCAGGTAACGTTGTAGAGAGTAATTTTTTCCTCTGGTTTGGGTAAATCAGTTCGTTCTAGAAGTTGCATAAATATTTGTTTTTATTCCTGAATAATATTTTATGATATATGAAAAATTCATTGTCACAAATAAGTTGAGTTTGCTATGACAACCAAGAATAATGTTATCTATAGCGACCCAGATATTATGGGAGGAACTCCTGTATTTATAGGAACTCGTGTACCGATTAAAAACCTACTTGATTATTTAGAAGCAGGAGATTCTTTAAACACATTTCTCGAACATTTCCCTAGTGTTAGCAGAC
>JAAUYH010212237.1_pt1 | contig 10295 bp, 11 predicted proteins | sample 7278061 | NCBI WGS metagenome assembly JAAUYH01 (sample SAMN14350203, study PRJNA611818) | marine sediment metagenome | isolation source: surface marine sediment (0.6m) | place: French Polynesia: Moorea | collected 2018-08 | reverse complement strand
GTAAAGATTTGTTCCATACGACCATCCTGAATAGCAGCAAGAATTGTATCTTCAACCGCATATCCCAGTGGTCGCCATCTGAAATTTGTTGCAACCGATAAAGTCCATTCTCCAACTCCTAGTCCAACCAGTGGGGGCGTGTGAACGGCAAGCTTGTCGGTGAGGCCATGTTCCAATTGCCCCAATGGCCCCATTACTGCTTTCACTTCACCATTCTCAAGGCCGATCATCGCATCTTGCGTTGTTGCGTAACGCTTCATCTTGGGAATGAGTTGACCATTGCCGATACCGGAAAGATAGAAGTCTGCAATCGTATCATTCTCTACGCCGACTTCATCGAACCTGAAAAACGCTGGCACAGGACCACCGTCAGGATAATGTTCTTTGGCATAGGCGATAGCCACTTTCTCGTTGAAATAATGGCCACCCAGAACGACCTGCTCATTTCGACAGATAAGTTCCTTGTTGTAGGGAATATGCATCATCACATTGGCGACACGACCGCCAATGATCTTTCCCTTCCAGACATTGTTCCGAAGGTCCGCATCAACATTTTCTCCGGCAGCAGTGACATAGAAACGCGCTTCAACACCAAGGTCCTTTGCAATGAGATTGCCTAGGTCAATGTCAACACCAACAAGCTTTCCATCCTTTTTGTAGGAGTAAGGTGGAAAAGCCTCGTAAACTGCAATCGATATCCAGCCGCGTTCTTGAATATCATCGAGGCTTTGGCCGATGATGTCCCGACCAGTGTTTTGCGGTTTGCTGTAATGTCCGAAACCAAATTTTACATTCTCGCAATTATTGGCTTGGGCATGTGCTTGTTGTGCAATCAAAGGCATCGTCTGCGGTGAGAACAGCAACGCAAAACTAAAAAGTAAAATGGATAGCGAGCGGATCATGCAATTATTGTGCAGCAGAAAGTCCAATCGTCAAAGCTTCAGCAGCATTTTTTGCGCTTGCTTCAGACCCGTCAAGCAATGCAACAGCACGTGACGCGGCTGAATCAGCCACTGGCGCACCGGACGCTGTTTCAACCGTTGCTGCGATTTCCTGCATGGCGGTCTTCATGTTGGCAATGTCATCCGCTGAACTTGATACTGTTCCCGCATCCGCAATTGCCTGAAGCTTGTCCCGGATTTCCTTGAGCTGTTCAACATGATCATCAAGCGCGCCATCATCAGGGCGTGTTTCAATATATGTTCTGATTGCCCAGGCTGCTTTTTGCCCCAAAAGCTCACCAAAGGCTGGCATTTTCGTAATGCCGTTCTGAGTGTATCCAACCTGATAGCGCTCCAGATACCACTCATCCCCGTCAATATCAGCCTCCAAATAGCGCAGGTCCGGGGCAAGTCCACCGGATATGACTTCAAGCCCGTGACAGCGGGCACAATTTTGATTGTAGCCTGATGCACCGATTTTCAGCGCTGTTGCCCAGGCTTCGCTTTTTGGATCCCGCCACGGATTTTCTTCGAGCCAGTCTTCTCCAATGTCCGGAAGCTCAGAAGTATCGATCGCCTGAGGTGTCACATCACCGTGTGCGCTCACAAAATCTGTATTGATCACCAGGCCGGAAATTGCAGCAGTGCAAATCAATCCGAGTGTGAAATTTCTGTAACGCATTCTTTCCTCCAACGAATGGCAATTTTAGCGCGAACTTACTGATCACATGCAGGCTTTGCAATTGTCCTATAGTCTGCCTCCATTGTGCTTGAGTTCGTTATTGAACAATGGTTAGTTTGTAGGTGGAAGAGGAGAGATTTGAGATGATGTTACGGCTGTTAAGCCTGTGTTTTTTGACGTCAATTTTAATTGTCAATGCTGCCGCGCAGCAAAAAAAGCTCGATATACCCATTGCGTATCTTGAGATTCGGCAACCACTTCCCCCAACTCTGTCAAACCTGGATGAGATACCTGAAGATGTAGGCTTGCAGGGTGCAGAACTGGCCATCAAGGACAACAACACAACCGGCAAGTTTCTGGGACAGACCTATTCACTTGAACCTGTTGTTCTGGAAGAAGGCTCTGCGGGACTTGACGAAGCCAGGAAGCTGCTGGAGGCCAGTTCAGTATTGCTGGTTAATGCCAATGCAAGTCAGCTACAGGATATTGCGCAATTGCCTGAAGCAGAAAATGCCATTCTATTCAATGTTGCTTCTCGGGATGTTTCCCTGAGAGACGACGCGTGTTTGATCAACGTCTTCCATACCATTCCGTCCCGCGCGATGCTTGCAGATGCAATTTCTCAATTTGCGGTCAAGAAGCGATGGGCTGATTGGGTTTTGATCGAGGGAGCTTTGGAAGGTGACAAGGCGTTTGCCGCTGCGATTGAAAAGTCAGCCAAAAAATTTCGCATCAACTTGTCGGAAAAGAAAGAATGGGTCTTTGATGCCGATATGCGACGAAACGCGGCTCAGGAAGTGCCCCTTTTCACGCAGGATTTTCCTGACCATGATGTGTTGATCATTGCCGATGAGGCGAATGATTTTGCACGCTATGTACTTTACAACACGTGGCTGCCAAGACCGATTGCAGGATCTGAAGGAATCGTGCCTTCGGCATGGAGCGCCTCTGTGGAGCAACATGGTGCAGCCCAGTTACAAAGCCGGTTCGAGGAACTCGCTGGTCGCAAAATGCGATCCATCGACTACGCGGCATGGGCAGCCATTCGCAGCATTGGTGAAGCGGTTACCCGCACTCAATCTGATCAAACAGGTCAACTGCGGGATTATATGCTATCGGACAAGTTTCAATTGGCTGGCTTTAAAGGCAGGCCACTGACGTTCCGCAATTGGAATGGTCAGTTGCGGCAACCCATTCCGCTAACCCATCCAGGTGCAGTGGTAGCACTTGCACCACTGGATGGATTTCTGCACCAATTCAACGAGCTGGATACACTCGGAATCGATCAGCCCGAATCACAATGTGAAAAATTTGGAGGAGCACAATGAGGATTGTTGTTGCATTGGCCGCCATGTTGTCCGCCAGCACAGCCTTGGCAGATGAGATATGGGTGTCGAACGAAAAGGATGACACGATCAGCGTGATAGATATCGAAACGCTGGAAGTAACAAGAACGCTTGAAGTCGGGGAACGGCCAAGAGGCATTACCTTTGCTCAGGATCACTCGGTTCTATATCTTTGTGCATCCGATAGCGATACTGTTCAGGTAATTGATCCCGATACGGGCAAGATCCTGCATGAGCTTCCCTCTGGCGAGGACCCGGAACAGTTTGTTTTACATCCCAACAACAAACATCTCTACATTGCCAATGAGGATGATGCGATCACCACTGTGGTTGATGTTGAGAGCCGCAAAGTGATTGCACAGATTGATGTGGGGATTGAGCCCGAGGGCATGGCGGTATCTCCCGATGGCGCAATATCGATCACCACTTCAGAAACCACCAATATGGCGCACTGGATTGATACGAATACAAACCAGATCGTTGCCAATACGCTGGTGGATCAACGTCCACGTCATGCGGAGTTTACACTGGACGGTAAGGAACTTTGGGTCAGTGCTGAGATTGGTGGGACGATTTCAATATTCGATGTTGAAACCCAGGCTGAAAAGGGAAAAATCTCTTTCGAGATTCAAGGCGTACACCGGGATCGGGTGCAACCGGTTGGTTTTGAAATGACAAAGGATGGCAAATATGTATTCGTAGCATTAGGTCCATCAAACCACATCGCAGTTGTCGATCAGAAAACTTACGAAGTTCTCGACTATATCCTTGTTGGGCGCCGCGTTTGGCATATGGCGTTTGATCGTGATGAAACCAAACTCTTCACCACAAATGGTGTTTCGGGCGATGTCACTGTGATTGATGTCGAGAAACTTGAGCCAATAAAGACAATCAAGGTTGGACGCTTCCCCTGGGGAGCAGCGTTTCGGCCAACCAATGGATAATGGAGGAAAATCAATGAGAAAATTTCTGGCAATCGCACTATCTGCATTCCTTTTGACTGGGCCGGTATTGGCGGATGATGACGACGACGATGATGGTTTTGGTCAAGCGGGGGTATTGTCAAAAAAGAAACGCGCTGACATTCCGGAACTGGTTCTGTCCGCTGGCGAACCACTTTTGGCCTCTGGCAAGATTGAGTTGAAGTCTGGCAAGTATTACGAACTTGAGATAACCGCTGACGGTAGCCAGGAATTGCAGCTTGCTGGTGCCGGATTTTTTCGCGCAATCTGGATTGATGAAATCGTCATAGAGGGTATTGAAATCCGCCCACTTGGCGTTGACAGTCTCGAGTTTGATGAAGCGGGAACTGCCGAAATCAGCTTTTTGGCAATCAAGCCGGGCACCTATTCCCTCGGTGTACCAGGAAGCGACCTCCAACGGGTAGAGATTGTGATTGAGTAAGCTCGGGCTCAAGGTCTCTAACTTAAGTCACTTCTACGGACCCAAATGCGCGCTCAACAATATCAGTTTTGAAGTCGAAAACGGCCATTTTTGCGCACTGCTGGGCCCAAACGGGGCAGGTAAATCTACGCTCTATGCGCTGCTGTGCCGACTGTTTTCTGCGCAGGACGGCGAGATTGCGATTGATGGATTGCGGTTGTCTGAAAATCCCAGATTGGCTCTGGCACGAATGGGCATCGTGTTTCAGCATCCGACACTCGACCTAGATCTGACCGTACGCCAAAACCTGAATTATTTTGCCGGACTTCATGGCATCTCAGGTAAAACTGCCCGGATCGCGATATCCGAAGCACTTCATCGTTTGCAGATGGCAGAGCGTGAGCATGAAAAGGTGAGGGCGCTTAATGGCGGGCATAGAAGAAGAATGGAAATTGCACGGGCGTTGATCCATAAGCCTTCTGTGCTTCTGCTGGATGAACCAACCGTGGGATTGGATGCACAAACCCGCCGGCAAATTACCGAGCATGTCCATGACTTGGCGTCTCGCGATGGTTTGACGGTGATGTGGGCAACGCATCTTGTAGACGAAGTTTGGCCCGATGACCGTCTGTTGATCTTGCATCGAGGGGATATCATTTGCGATAGTGTTGCAAAGGATATTTCTCAAAAGCGTTCGCTTGCAGAAACTTTCGCCGAGTTGACTGAAAGCGAGGGAGCATGACCCTGCTATTGCGCGCCATGTCTGCAATCATTTCCCGTGAGACACTGCGCTTTGTCTCTCAACGTGGACGCTTCATCGCTTCACTGGTTCGCCCTCTGGTATGGCTCATTGTATTTGCTGCAGGTTTCCGTGCGGCACTTGGACTTTCCATAACGCCGCCTTATCAAACATACATAACTTATGAAATTTATATCGTGCCAGGGCTGTGCGGCATGGTGCAATTGTTTAACGGGATGCAATCCTCGCTTAGCCTCGTATATGACCGGGAAATGGGGTCTATGCGGCTGTTGCTCACAAGCCCCATGCCGCGCTGGTGGCTCTTGTTTTCCAAACTTCTTGCGGGCACGCTCGTTTCGATTGTTCAAGTGTATGCGTTTCTTCTGATTTCCGGGTTGTTCGGGATCGATTTTTCTCCGCTAGGATATCTGTATGCCTTTCCAGCGCTTGTCCTTAATGGCTTGATGCTCGGAGCGCTTGGCCTGTTTTTGTCATCCACAATCAAGCAACTGGAAAACTTCGCCGGCGTCATGAATTTCGTTATCTTCCCGATGTTCTTTTTGTCAACAGCGCTTTATCCGCTCTGGAAAATGGCGGAGGCGTCCACGTTGCTTCGAGATATCTGTGCGTTCAACCCGTTCAGCCATGCGGTGGAACTGTTGCGTTTCGCACTTTACGGTCAGTTCAACGGTACTGCACTCATCTGGGTCGTTGTCTCGCTGGCTGTTTTTCTGGGAGCCAGTATTTGGGGTTATAACCCAGCGCGTGGCAAAATAATCGGCCGTTAGAATTTGCTTCTTATTTGTGCTATGGTTTTGCGATGAAAAGAATTTTCTCAGGTTTAATCGCTGTTGTTGTTTTCGCTGGCCCGGTGATGGCAGAAGACGAGTTTGATGCTGGTGGCACTCTCAATCCAGATGAAATGAGTTTGAATTCTGCTTTGCAGAAAGCGATCAATGGCGAAGTTAGCATGGTGGTTTGTGCACAGGGCTATCTGATGACAAAAAAAGGAAGCCACGAAGAGGCGCGCAGAATTTTCAAAAATTGTGCCGAAGCCGGCTACACGGGAACCATGACCTGGATGTCCTATATGGAGCAAAACGGATTTGGTGAAGATGAGGATGCAACTGCTTCTGCTGAATGGGACCAAAAAGCAGCAGAACTTGGCGATCCGATCGGTGAGTTCAATTACGGTCTGAACTTGTTGCGCGGTTATGGCGTGGAGCAAAACGAAGCACTTGGAAAAGCTTTGATTGACCGCGCTGCCAGAAATGGCGTGAAGGCAGCAAAACAATTGCAGGATGCAGAATATGATTACCGGGCTGTCACGCCAGATGCAGATGAATGGAAGTTTGAAAAAAAGCTCTATTAAAGATCATTCTATGATCAATCTTGGAAGCCAATGGCTCTCTGGATAACCTTCTTCAAGATCGACTTCCCGAATTGGGCGCAAATTGCCATCGTCCGGTGGCACGCCTAGTTTCTCCATATCCATCTCATGCAGAATACCGATTAGGCGATCATCCTCTATCTGTAACTGGTAATACACACCATTCCACATGTTGATGCCGTATTCAGTTGCACCTTTCCAGATGAACAGAAGGTCATATTCGAGATCGGTTAGTTCGGTCGCAGAAACTCGCCGCTTGTTTTCGTAAGGGTAGGGCACCCTGCACCAGTATTTGGTATCTCCTTCAAAACATTTGAAAGGGCGCATGGAAAGAAAGTGTTCGCCAAAACTCTCATCATTCCATTCGATTGTGTAGCCAATTGAGTTTTCGCGAACCTCGAAGTTGATGGTCCCCACGTTGTGCGTGGTTCCGTCTTCCTGTTGCAGTTTTATCGATTTCTGTCCGTCGAATGAGAAAGCAAAAGAGTGAGAAAATGAAGTCAAAACTAAAAAAGCTGCACTTACTATCCCTAACATCAGGTTGTTCATTCCCGTGACCCTCCAAGTCATATACTCCGAACCAAATGTGTACGGGTGTATACACGGTGTCAATTCGACCACCGTATACTTTAGGCTCACTCGTCAGATTGGGCGAAAGCAGGTATTGTTGTCAGGATTGCCTGAAAAATACGGATAGTTGGCACAAGATGATCAAAGCGCAAACTGAAACCGCAAGTGAGGAGCTTAGTTTCCTGATCGTGGACGATCACCCGCTATTCCGAGAGGCTTTGCAATTTGCGGTCCGCGCAACCTATCCCGATGCCGCAATTGAAGAATGCGCAAGTCTGGCCGAAGCGCTCAACGCACTTGAACATCACTCCAGTTTCGATCTTGCATTGCTGGATTTGAAAATTCCTGATGCAAACGGGTTCGACGGTTTGTTGAAACTGCGGACGTTGTATCCACGCCTTCCCATTGTGGTTGTATCAGGTCATGAAGACAGGGACATTATTAAAACTGCTCTTTCCTATGGTATTGGCGGTTTTATTCCAAAATCTACCCGCAAGGATGAGCTGACAGAGGCGATCAAGTCGGTAATTGAGGGAAATATCTTTCTGCCTGTTGGCTTGCAGGATAATGACAATCAGGTCGCAGCAGAAAAGCCCGAAACAACTGCTGAAATTGCCTCGTTCACACCGCAGCAATTGCGTGTGATCGGAATGATCCGCGATGGATTGTTGAACAAGCAGATCGCCTACGAACTCAATGTGAGTGAGACAACAGTAAAAGCTCATGTGTCCAAAATCCTCAGGAAGCTGGGTGTCACCAATCGCACTCAAGCTGCCATGGAGATAGAAAAACTCCATGTTTCGGATTTGAATTCAAGCCACGACAAATTTTAGTGTGGAATAGTAAAGCGCTTTCCAGCACTCTCAGCTGTCCGAAAGCATATGCGTCATGAGAGCCCGCAAGCGTGCTGGCTTGACCGGCTTCTGCATGAGTTCCATGTCCATGTTTCGAATTTTCTGCTCCAGCGATTTTGTCGGGTCAGCTGTGATAATCAAAGCAGGGACGGGCTCACCCAGCAATTTGTGCAAAGCCTGTACCGCGATGGTTCCCAAGTCACCATGGTCGAGATGTTGATCAGCAACAACGATATCCGGGATCCAGTCCGTATCACCCAGAACTGAAATGGTTGTCTCAACAGTATTGCTTACCCGGACATCGCAATGCCAGCTTTGTAGAAGGTTGACCATGGCTGTTATGCCAGCGGGGTCGTTTTCTATCAAAAGAACTTTCCTGTCTTTTAGGTCAGCCATTGAAACCGGCATAGCTCTGGTTTGCGTTTGGTTTTTCGAAACGCTATCGGTCGCACCTTTCTCAATAGTAAGGGAAAATCGCGTGCCTGAGTTCACTTTCGAACGCATTATCAAGGAATGGTTGAGCGCGCGAGCCATTCGTTTGACAATTGAGAGTCCCAGGCCAAGGCCATTATTGGCTTCTCGCAAGTGCCCACTTGGCAAGGCGCCCCGATTGAACTCTTCAAAAATGTTTTCATGTTGCTCTTCGGGAATACCATGACCTGTGTCCATGACATGAATATGGACGGCAGCTTCATCGCTTTCGACCGAAACGAGTACCCCTCCTTTGCTTGTATACCTAAGCGCGTTTGAAACGAGGTTTTGAAGAATGCGACGGAGCATGGTTCTATCGCTGACCACGAATAGATCGGTGTTGCCAAGAAAGCGAAACTCAAGAGCGCGCTCTTCTGCAATCGGAGAAAAGTCAGACTGTATTCCATTGAGCATCGTTGAAAGTTTTAGCGTTTCCTTTTTTGGATTTGCAACGCCCGCATCGAGCTTCGAGATATCAATCAGGATGCCCAATAATTCACTCATGGTTTCAAGGGACCGTTCAATCTGAACGGCAAGTTCCTTGCCAAGATCGGTCTCCTGAATATCTGCGAGTACTGAGATTGAAAGAAGGGCAGCATTTAGTGGCTGCAGAACATCGTGACTTGCAGCGGCGAGAAACTTTGTTTTGGAAAGGTTTGCCTTGTCAGAAGTCTCTTTGGCAAGTGCCAGTTCAGCATTTGTTTTTTCAATCCGCCTAAGCGCATGTGTCAATTCATCGGTTCGCCGTTTGACCTGCCCTTCAAGATTAATCGCTGTCTGAAACAGGGAAAATGCGTTGCCGTGCTGATCCATCGCACTTTCAACACGATTGAGCAGCGCGTTGTTGATCTTCTGCAATTGTTCCAGATCAGTGATATGATCAAGCGACATGGCCCACGCCCTTTTGTTCATTAGGCAGCGCAAATGCAACACCGGTCAGCGTCTGGTTCAAATGCATGGAACGGTATTGCTCGCCATAGGTATTGAAGCCCACCACATTATAGTCTTGATATACTTCAGAAATCTTTCGCGTAACCTGACGGTTGCTCGCATCAATTTTGCGCAATATGCAGTCAAAGCCGAGAATGAAATCGATCCCGCCCATCTCGTCATCTATTTCACATAATTTCTTCTTGGTCGTTTCCACCATGCCTGTTGGTTCAGCAACCGTCAGCACAATCCCGTCATCAATCGCACAGAAAAACGTAAGCGAACCATCTTCATTGACCTTCTGAATTGAACGGCAGAAATATTCACCGCCCACCTTCACCACAAGTGGATGGGAGGCAAAGCTCTGTGGTGCAAGATCGACTGAACTGCTGTGAACCGTATGGGAATACGTTTCTGCCGCGGGCGTTCCGTTGAATTCCCAAACTACCCGTTTGTCCGGTTCTGACTGGGTTACAACCAGTTTTTGATCGGTCGGCACAAAATTTTCGGTCTTGAATACCTGAAATTCGATTTTCGATTTCATCATCAAAATAATGGATGCATTGGCAAGGCGTTCGCCGTCGAGAATCAGCGTGGTGTTTTCAAACTTGAGATTGTCTCCCGCGGATCCCCCGAGCAAGGGAATTTCCTCAAACCCCCAGTGCAGCGCCGCTGCAAGAGACTCCTCACTGTTTGACAATCCATCCATCAAACAGATCGCTAATGGCCAATAGTGCTCATTTTCATCATGTGTAAAAAATTCGGTCTTTTGCTGGATAATTTGTGAAACCAAAGTCTCCATATCAACCTGGTCACGGCCCGCTATCGGAAAAGCGGCAATCTCAAAATTTGTCTTGGGAAACAGCATCACCAGAATATTGCCATCGGTCATTCCATTGGGCGTTATTTCGCCAGCGGTGGAACAGGCCGCATAGTGCATGTCAGGCATATGCGAAGACATCAAGTCAACGACTGCGCTTTCGTCCCAT
>JAAUYH010110731.1_pt1 | contig 10295 bp, 8 predicted proteins | sample 7278061 | NCBI WGS metagenome assembly JAAUYH01 (sample SAMN14350203, study PRJNA611818) | marine sediment metagenome | isolation source: surface marine sediment (0.6m) | place: French Polynesia: Moorea | collected 2018-08 | reverse complement strand
TTCGGCTACAAAGAAAATTATAACAATGTTAAGAAATTTCAAGACTCATTCTCTCCTGGCGAAAATTCATATAAAGATACATTTGGATATTCATCGAGTGACAATAATTGGGAAGCTAGGTTTCAAATGGTTGAGAGATGGGCTAGTTATTTAGTTCGAGAATTCGACGCTCATGAATTCCTTAAAGCAGTAACACAGGTTCCAACACTCAAAAAACTTACTGAGGTTGAAATAGATAACAGACCATTTACAGTGGAAGAGCAGGAGAAAATTGCCGATAAGCTTGCTGATATCGAGAATCGGCTTATTGAATTAACTGATTTGCAACGGCAAGAGAGTGACTATATTCACGTTCAGTTCGAACAGCTTCGTCAGGAATCGAAACGTATGGGGCGTACTGGATGGTTTCAGATGCTGATTGGTTGTCTGGTGTCCATTTGCAGCACTTTTCTTGACATAAATAAAGTGGGAGTTATTTGGGAATTTGCTGAAAGTTTGTTTTCAAATCTTCCACGTCTCAAATAATAAAGCGATGAAACTATCGAAACAGGAATTTTTGAAATAGTTGATATGGCGATCTCCTAAAACTGATCATGAAGATCAGATAGACCATTATAATATTCTTATATAAAACAAAATATACAATTACACTGCTGATAACATATTTGAAGATGGTTAAATGAGCCACATTATTGAACTAAAACTATCGGAATCAGTCCATGAATCATTAACTAAGCAAGCAATAAGTTCTGGTATGTCAACAGAGGCATTAGCAGAAAGTCTACTTATTGAAGCTGCCAAGAGCTTTAACGATGATCCTTTGGAAAAATTCATTGGTGCTTTTGACAGCAAAGGTTCAGACTGGGCAGATCAACATGACAAATATATTGGTCAAGAAGCTATAGAAGATGCTCAAAATAAGCATAATGGTAGTTAAGTCAATGGTCGAGATATTTGCCGACACCTCAGGCTGGGGACATCTTATAGATAAATCACAAAAATACCATTCACTTGCTGTCTCAATTTATCGTGAAGCCAGAAGACAAAACCATCGATTCGTGACTACAAATTATATACTGTCTGAGTTGGTTGCCCTATTAACTAGTCCGTTTCGTATACCTAGATCAAATGCGATCGATTTGATAGAAAGTTTAAAAACGTCCCCCTCTGTAGAAATCATACACATCGACAAGAAACTTGATAGTCAAGCATGGGAATTACTTGTACAAAGACAAGATAAGACATGGAGTTTAGTAGATTGCTCAAGCTTTGTTATTATGCAACAGCGGAATATTCTCAACGCACTAACAACGGATCATCATTTTGAGCAAGCAGGCTTTGTCAAATTATTGAAAAACGTTTGAGATTTTTCTGCTTCACAGCTTGAGAGTGCAGCTTGTCCAGTCCAAAGTTGATCTCCTAAAACCCAAATTCCAGTCGTCATAAGGTTATAGAAATAGTAGAGTTAGAAAATGGAAATTTGTCTTGGTAAGCTTTCCCTATCAAGAGTTAGTATGAACTAATACAGGTACTCGTTTCAAAGCTGGAGTTCAGCAAAAGTTTCATAAAACTTAGCTTCACTAGTTTGTTGATTATAAATAGCTTTAGGTAATACTTCTGACTTGAGAAAAATACTAGAAACAAACTCTCGATTTTTATCTTCTATAATTTGGAACGCCCTTTCAGCAAGTTATCCTTGAGAACGAGCTGCATAAATTAAAACACCTGCATCGATAAAAGTCCGAATCATTAACTATTTTCTTGATAACCCCCACGTCTTGCTGCTTTCTCTTTTTCTACTTTGATCGCAGTCAATAAAGGAATACCAGAATCGATAATTTCTTGACGAATTTCTCTTAATTTTTTACCTAAATTAGAAGTAGATTTAGTTGTTTTTTTTTGTTGTGATATAGAATCGATAAAGGCTAATACCTTTGCTTGTTCATCCGACTCTAAAGTCTGCCATTGATTTAATAATTATTCGGTAGTCATAGTTTAGTTATTCTCAAAAATAATTATTTTCTATTCTATACCTCACCAGTGATCTTGAGACCCAAATGCCAATTGTCATAGAGTTTGTTGTTTCCTCGCTAGTTCCACCGCAGCATTGTAAATCTTCTCATTTGCCTTAACTGACTGGAAAAAATTTACCACTGGATGAGGATAATCAACGCCCAGCCTAACTCCAAAATGCTTTTGATCCTGGGCGGATAATTTTCCAGGTTCATGGATGAGATTACCTTTGATGGAAGTTAATTCTGGGAGCCAATGTCTGATATATTGTCCCTGGGGATCGTAATCTTTAGATTGTTTGGGAATATTGAAATAGCGGAATCCACGGGCATCATTGCCAACACCTGCTGTGTAGTTCCAATTACCCCAATTGCTGCAAACATCATAGTCAATCAAAAGAGACTCAAACCATTCAGCTCCCATTTGCCAATTAATCCCCAAATTTTTGGTCAGGAAACTGGCGACATTTTGTCTTCCGCGATTCGACATAAAACCCGTTGCCGCTAATTCCCGCATATTGGCATCAACTAGCGGAAATCCTGTTTTTCCTTCTTGCCATAATTTAAATCTTGTCCAATCTTCTTTCCAAGGTATTTCTATTCCTTGTAAACCAGATTGCCGAAATATGCGATCGCCATGTTTGGCACAAATAAAGTAGAAAAAGTCCCGCCACAGTAGCTCAAATATTAACCAATAGGTAGAATCATTTTTGACTCGCTGGGATTCATATTCTTTGACCTGTTCGTAGATGAAACGAGGCGAGAGACAACCCAACGCTAACCAGGGAGAAAATTTCGAGGAGTAATCAGCTCCCAGCATACCATTGCGAGTTTTTTTATAATCCTTGAGACAATTTTTTGACCAAATATAATTATCTAATCTTGCTAGTCCTGCGGTTTCGCCACCTTTAAATTGTAAAACTGCTCGTGAGTCGAATTCGGGTGTTTCCAATCCCAATTCAGATAATTGAGGCAGTTCTCCGAGATCTATATCTAGTAAATTGGGGAGCTTTGCTGGTGCGGAGAAACAAGGAGCAACTGAGGATTTTTTTTCAATGGATTTGCGAAAGTTGGTAAATAGTTCGGGGATTTGCTTGATGCCAAATGGTAGATTGTCTGGGTGGTAAAGAGTATTGCCCCAAAAGCGGGTAACTGGGACATTAATTTGAGACAAAGCTGTTTGCAATGCTGATTCTACAGCTAATTCTTCTGAGGTGACTTCACCGTGAAAGTAGACAGCAGAGATCTCTAATTCTTTAGCTAGAGATGGGATAATTTTCTCTGGCAATCCCCGACGCACTATGAGATTACTACCCAGTTGGGACAGAGAATTCCGCAGATCGGCAACAGATTCTAGTAAGAATTGCGCTCGAAAAGCACCAGTTTTAGGAAAACCAAAAGAAGTTGTGGCAAATTGTCGTTCATCAAAGCAGTAAACTGGAATAACTTGGGCTTTTTGCTGGAGAGCCTGATACATAGGCTCGTGATCGTGGAGGCGTAAGTCACGACGATACCAGATTAAAATTCGTTTATTATTCATTCTTGAAGGTGCTTAAGTTTTTTGATTATTTGATTTAAATCTAGTTACGAGAAAATCTCTTTTTTGAAGATGCTTAGTTTTTCTATTGGTGACACGCTTGCGCCACATTCTAAAACTGGAAGACTTCATTTCTCGCCGCATCAGAGCAATAACTTCTTTTTCCTTCAAACCAAATTGAATTTCGATCGCTTTAAAGGGAGTTCGATCCTCCCAAGCCATTTCCATGACGCGGTCAATGGTTGCCAGATCTAAGTCAGGTAAGTTCATCAGCAATTAAGTATGTTTTGATTGATAAAGTTAATTTGAGGCAAGTTCCCTGTTCAAAAATCTCCGAATCAAGCCAATCGTGACAGCAGGTAGTTCTAGTTGTGGGGTGAGACCAACTTCTTCCATTACTTGGAAGGCTTTAATCGCTGTGGGATTCATTGCCGCTAAGCGTCTGCCAATCTCGGGACCGGTAAACTGAGATTCCTGACCCCAAATAATCGCAGTGGGAATTGTCAACTGCTCGATGTATTGAGACAAGTCGAAACATAAATCTCCTCGGACAAAAGAGAGGGCACTATATTCGGCATTTGGTTGTTTAGCTGATTCTAGATAAGCTGCTACTATTTCAGGATAGACCCGTTTGGGACGGGCAAACTGGCGCTGTTCTAAAAAGTTGCGAATTCCTAACTCGTTAGCGACCCCAAAATCATAAATAAAGCGATCGATAATTGGGGTACTGACTAGTTGGGCGAAGAAACTGCGGGTGTAATTTTCTCCAAAATCCGAAAGTCCTGCTGGGGTCGTCAGAATTAAGGATTTGAATAACTCAGGACGAGCGATCGCGACTCGAATGGTGAAAGCTGCTGTCAGCGATGAGGCAATTACTGTAGCTGGTTCGTCGCCGCTTTTTTCTATGAATTCGGTGATACTGGTCAAGTAATCATCAATTGAGTAGTCGCGGTCTAAATGATCGGAACTGCCCCAACCAATCAAATCTGGTGCCACAATGCGATAGTCAGAGGCAAAAGCGGGATAAACTTGAGACCATTCATAGGCTGAGGAGCCACCTCCAAAACCGTGAAGGAAGACTAATGTTGGTAAGGGGTTTTCGGGAACCTCCTCTTGCAGCCAAGGAGCGCGATCTGCGGTGTAGTAAACCATTTTTCCGAGACTGGTGTTCAGGGAATGTTGACTAAAACCAGGTATGTTTAACATAGTTTTTTTATCGAGACATCAATCTTACTGAAGGGTCAAAGACATTTGTAGAAACTGCCAAGGCTTGGTAAGCTTTGGCATAATTACAATTATGTCAATATATTGGTAATAAAACTTATTATTACTGAATTTTTTGTCGCATTGCCAGGACGCTGGGTTGCTTTAGATATCAATTTAGACATCTAAAGGATTTAACTGCATCATTTGCCAAGTAACAAAAGTGCCCACGGGACTCCAGAGTAAATAGGGAATTAATAGCCAAAAAGCGGTAGTTGAAATGGGTGCAATAATTACAGCTAAAATTGCTCCCAGGAAAAAGCCAGTTCCCCCAATAATTGTCCCCACTCTAAGGCTGCGAGTCTTGCACATGACTAATGTGTAGAGGGAAATTGTTATTTCCACCAGCAGATAAAAACCCATCAATAACCAAGTAGATAGATACCCTGGCTTAGCTTCCCAAACATTATAAGCAGACCAGGCACCACAGATAAAGATCGCGATCCAAATGAAGGGAATTGCCCATTCAAAGGTTAACCAGTTCGGTCGCTTGAGGCGCATAAACCAGCGAAAATCTTGACGAGCCAGAAAGCGATTGAGGATCAAAGGAACTGCAAAGGTCACAAATCCAATTACTAGCCAGGAAGGAATCATCGTTATAACCTGAGTTGAAAATATGTTTATTTACTAGCTTTGGAGCGGCGTCGGCGACATCGGTCTGAACAATATTTTACCTCGTCCCAACAGTCAGCCCATTTTTTGCGCCAAGTAAAAGGGCGCGAGCAAACAGGACAAATTTTAGTTGGAAGGTCTGATTTAGAGCGCTGACGTGCCATGAGAAACGAGTAAGACAATATAAGAATAAGCAAATAAATATCATCAGGCTGAAAACCTTGAAACCCTTATTGTAACTGTATCGGAGCGGCGGGATTTGAACCCACGACCCCCACTACCCCAAAGTGGTACGCTACCAAGCTGCGCTACGCCCCGTTTTCACGATTATTTATCATAGCACTGTTTTGTATGAATGATGCAAGTAATTCTGAAAATTACTGGGTAAGGAAAAATAATTAATAATTTCATTGTCGAGCACATCTCTTAACGAATAGAGGTAAATACCTAAAAATCATCTCTAGTTATTCTCGATTGCAATCTAGAGTCAAAAATAGTTTAGCTTTTAGCAGAGATTTTTTTTGACCTCGATCGATAAACAGCAAAATACTACCCAGCAAGGCAATAGTAATATTCCAGTTAATTCGTCAAACAGGATTACTAAGAAATATCATGCAACAGTTAGTATCGAGAATTTGGCAGAGATTAGTTAGTTTTTTGCTCAAGCAGATTGTTTTAGTCTTGATAGTTCTGATGTGTCTCGGGGGAATTTTTACCTGGGTGGCTGTCGATAATCTTTCATTTGAATTAGTAGAACTACAAGCCAGCAAAAATGCTGAATGGTGTATCAAAGCTCTCAAAGAAGCCATACAAGTTTACAGTGATGATGTAGTAGCTCGTGTCGAGCATAAAGTACCAGTGAGCGAAAACTATCCTGCCATAGAAGGCGCAATCCCTCCACCTTCGACCTACTCAATTGTACTGGGAGAAAGAATCAGCGAACAAAAGGGGAATTTTGGGTTTCGGGTTTATAGCGACTATCCCTTTCCCAATCGTCAGCAAGATGGTATCGGCGGACCTCAAGATCGATTTGAGCAAGAAGCGATTGACTATTTAAGAAACAATGCCAGTGATTCCTACTATCGCATTGAAAACTATAAAAATCGCCTGTCGATGCGATATGCCATGCCAATCGTGATGAAAGCTAGTTGTATTGCTTGTCATAATACCCATCCTCAAAGTCCCAAAACAGATTGGCGGGTTGGAGATATCAGGGGTGTTATGGAACTAGTTCAACCCCTAGACAATTTTTTTCAACAAAACGAACGCAATCTTGCGGGACTATCGATTAAATTAGGAGGACTTTCGGTATTAGCATTACTAGGTATTAGTTTGGTTTTGGGGCGATTGCGTCAATCTACCAACGAGTTGGAAGGAACAATTAGATCCCGTACTGCTCAATTAGCTGATGCTAATGCCAATTTAGAAGCCAGAAATGGTTTGATTCGGCAGGTTTTTGGGCGTTATCTCAGCAATGAAGTTGTGACTATCTTGCTCAAAGATGCTGAAGAGTCAAAACTTAAACTAGGTGGTGAAAGACGTAGAATTACTATTCTTACCTCTGATTTACGGGGATTTACCGCTATATCAGAAAGGATGTCTCCAGAAGAAGTGATAAAAATCCTCAACATCTATCTAAAATATATGGCAGATGTAATTAATGAATACCAAGGAACTATCGACGAATTTATGGGTGATGGTATTTTAGTTCTATTTGGTGCGCCTGTAGCTAGAGAAGATGATGCCACTAGGGCGATCGCCTGTGCCTGTGCTATGCAATTAAAGATGGGTGCAGTCAATGAACAGATGAGACGCATGGGTTTACCTTTCTTGGAAATGGGGATCGGTATTAATACAGGGGACGTAGTAGTCGGTAATATCGGCTCGGAAACACGTACTAAATATGGTATAGTCGGCAACCAAGTTAATTTAACTTATCGCATTGAATCTTATTCCACTGGTGGTCAAATTTTGATCTCTGAGACGACTTTTCAAGCAGTAAAATCCATCGTCAAAATTGCCGCCAGAAAAGAAATTAAAGCTAAAGGAATTGAACATCCCATTCCTATTTATGATGTTTGGGGAATTGGCAGTTTTTATAATCTATTTTTACCTAAAGAACAGGAGAATTTTTTCCCTGTAGTAGTAGAAATTCCTATTCAATATGTTTTGGTGAGAGACAAAAATGTTAGTTCAACTATTTTTAGAGGCAGCATAATCGAATTATCTGCCAAAGGAGCTAGAGTCAAAATAAATCTCAAAGAATATGCTAAAAAGCTAGCACCTGATACTAATATAAAACTCAATTTTATTAATCCTACTAGTGTGAATCCAGTTAGCGAGGATACCTATGCTAAAGTTACTCATAGATCGGGAGGCTGTAACAGCTTTTACATTGCTTTTACTGCCATACCTCCAGATGTAGCAGCCAGAATATTAAAGATTTATCAATGGATTAGTCGGTCTTAAACCGCTATAATAAAAACTATTTATATCAAGAATGAAGCTACTTTTTTTAGGTTCTGGCTCTGCTTTTACCGTGGGAGCAGATAACTTTCAATCCAATATGTTGTTGATTGATGAGCATGGTAATAAACTCCTAATCGATTGTGGTTCTGATATTAGATTTTCTTTATATGCAGCAGGTTTTTCCTATCTTGATATAACTGATATCTATATTAGTCATCTGCACTCAGATCATGTGGGCGGCTTAGAATATATTGGCTTTAGTAGCAAATTCGATCCTAATTGCTCTAAGCCTAATCTCTATTTAAGTAAAGATATTGCCGTAGAATTGTGGCAAAAAACTTTGTCTGGTGGCATGAGTTCTATTGCTGGAGATTTGGCAGAATTAGATAGTTTTTTTAAAGTTAATTACATTAAATACAATAGTTATTTTAGTTGGCAAGAAATTAAATTTTATTTAATCAAGGTTGTTCATGTCGATAATGGCTATTATTTAATGCCCAGTTATGGTTTATTTTTTGCGATCGACAAAATCAAAATCTTTATGACTACAGATACCCAACTATATTTTGAATCAATGCAAAAATATTACGAAATCGCCGATATAATCTTTCAAGACTGTGAAACTGCTAAATTTCCCACTAAAATTCATGCCCATTACAATCGACTAATTAAATTACCTCCAAAGATTAAAAACAAAATGTGGCTTTATGGTTATCAACCAGGAGAATTACCTGATGCTCAACAAGATGATTTTTTAGGTTTTGTGAAACGGGGTCAAATATTTGAATTTTAGTTAATAGTTAATAGTTATTTTTTACTAATAAATACAGTGAATATTACCGCAATAAGAATCCTAATTAAAGATAATTTATCCCAAATTTCCATAGCGATCGCGATCGCTGTTTCCATGTCAATAATTCCCAATCACTGGGCTACAGCACAAACCCTGGAAGCCAACAGCGAAGATGAGCTAGTTGGCAATATGGCACAAGTAAATAGGGTTTCTGAACTACGAGATCTTCAACCTGGAGACTGGGCTTATGAAGCATTACGCAATTTAAGGGAACGCTATGGTTGCATTCACGGTTATCCTAACGACACATATCAGGGTAATGGAACTATAACCCGCTATGAATTTGCTGTGGGCTTAAATTCTTGTCTGGACAAGATAAGAAAACTATTAGCCTCAGAGCGAGGGAAAATAGTCACAGAAGACATTGTCACTTTAGAAAGGTTGTCGCGAGATTATAGGGCAGAATTAGCTAAACTCAACAGTCGCACCGAGGGATTGGCAACCACTATCGAACAATTAGAATCCAGGCAATTTTCCACTACCACCAAACTTCTGGGTAACTTGAGAGTTCAGGCTAATACTTTTTTTTCAGGAGATAACGATCCTCAAACCAATATTCAATACAATCTCTTTTTAGGTCAGCTTACCAGCTTTACGGGCAAAGATAGGTTACTCACTGCCTTGGGGGCAACTAATACTGCTTTCCCTGAATTAGCTAGTAATAATGCTGGAATTGATTTTGGTTCAACCAGAGAAGGGGCAAGTGATACCACAGGTTCTGGTGATACTGGTAATAGTCTGCGCTTAATTGGTTTGGAATATCAATTTCCCCTGGGGGATAAAACTTTAATCGACATTGTGGCTGCCAATCGCTATCGCTTTAGTCCCATTTTGTTAAAGCAATTTTTTCCTGGTTATAGTCTGGGGCAAGGTCCTGTTAGCACCTTTGCTGAAGCACCGCCGATATATCTATTAGGGGCAGGTTCGGGTGTGTCTATTAGTTATGAGTTTTTGGAATCCACTGTTCTCACTTTGACCTATTTGAGTACCTTTGCTAACCAGCCTCAATCGGGCAGGGGTTTATTTAATGGAGATTACATTGCCGCAGCCCAAATTAATTACAATCCCAGTCCCGATCTATTTATCCAACTTTTATATCACCATGGCTATTTTGATAATGGCAATTTTGGTTTTAATAACGGTCAAACCTTTAGGGGTAACGGTTTTGTAGGTACTGCCTTAGCGAATCGTTTCGACGATCCCGGAGTCTTTTTTGCCGATGGGGCAGAAGTTACTAGTAATGCCTATCAAATTGGTGGTTACTATGCCATCAGCGATCGCCTGATCGTCGGTGGTTGGGCTAATCTGATTAAAGCCAGGTTACTGGGAAAAGGAGATGCAGATATTTGGACTTATTCACTGCAAACAGCTTTCCCCGATCTATTTATTGAAGGCAACCAAGGGGGTTTAATTGTGGGGGTTGAGCCTAGCCTAACTAGTTTAGATACTAGCCTGGAAATTCCCGAATTTGAAAATGATACTTCATTGCATATTGAAGCCTATTACAGACATCAAGTTAACGATAATCTCTCCCTTACCCCCTCAATTA
>JAAUYH010088367.1_pt1 | contig 10296 bp, 7 predicted proteins | sample 7278061 | NCBI WGS metagenome assembly JAAUYH01 (sample SAMN14350203, study PRJNA611818) | marine sediment metagenome | isolation source: surface marine sediment (0.6m) | place: French Polynesia: Moorea | collected 2018-08 | reverse complement strand
TGTGACCGATGAGTGCGCGAAACCACCCGTCATCGCGGTAGGATTCTGCCCATGTACCGCGCATGGTTCCAGTGCATTTCCGGTTGTGAAGGCCGATTACCCCTAGATTCGGTAGTCTACCGCTGCCCGCGTTGTGGCGACCTTCTCGATGTCGTTCATGACATAGAACCGCTACGCCGCCGATCCGCTGCGGCATGGATGCGCCTATTCGAAGACCGGGTGATGACCACGCAATGGCCATATGGCTCTGGGGTCTGGGGCAAAAAGGAGTGGGTCGCCCCCCATGTACGCGAAGAGAATGTCGTATCCATGTTCGAAGGCGGCACCAACTTGATGTGGGCCGAACGCTATGGCCGCGACATCGGCATCGCCGATATCTGGGTCAAGCAATGCGGTAACTCCCACACCGGCTCGTTCAAAGACCTGGGCATGACCGTGCTGGTATCGACGGTCAAACAGATGATGCGGGACGGCAAGGATGTCCGCGCCATTGCGTGCGCCTCCACGGGGGATACGTCGGCGGCGCTGGCCGCCTACGCCGCCGCGGCAGACATTCGCGCCGTGGTCATTCTGCCGCGCGGAAAAATCACCACCGCGCAGCTGGTTCAGCCCCTCGCCAACGGGGCCATGGTACTCGCCATCGATACCGACTTCGACGGCTGCATGCGTCTGGTCACGGAGCTTGCCGAGCGCGAAGGCGTATACTTGGCCAATTCCATGAACTCATTGCGCTTGGAAGGGCAAAAAACAGTCGGCATCGAGATCGTGCAGCAATTCGACTGGGAAATCCCCGATTGGGTGGTCATTCCCGGAGGCAATCTGGGCAATGTTTCGGCGCTGGCGGCCGGATTTGAGCTCATGCATACCCTGGGCATTATCGCCCGCAAGCCCCGCATCTGCGTCGCGCAAGCGGCCCATGCCAACCCGCTGTATTTGAGCTATCGCAATGATTTCTCAAAATATACGCCCGTCCAAGCCAAGCCCACACTGGCCTCGGCGATTCAAATCGGCAATCCCGTCAGCTATAAACGCGCAGTCCGTGCCCTCAAACAATTCGACGGCATTGTGGAGCAAGCCAGTGAGGAAGAACTGGCCAATGCCGCAGCGAGAGCCGACTTGGCAGGTCTATTTTGCTGCCCTCATACCGGCGTAGCCCTCGCTGCACTGGAAAAATTGATCGAACGCGGCGAGGTGAAACGAGATCATCGCGTGGTGGTCATATCGACGGCCAATGGACTAAAATTCAGCGAATTTAAATCTCGCTATCACGAAGGCGCCATTGAAAATGCCAGCGACCTACCTTATCGCAACCAACCCATCACACTGCCCGATGACTATGGCGCAGTCCGTGATGCCCTCCTGCGTGGCCTAGAACAACACATCGGCACGTGAGCACGCGGTGGCACTTGCCACGCGTATGAGTAATACTTACTGAGAAGACAATGACGACAAAATTTGAACCCGGGCAAATCGTGCATCACAGGCGTTTTGGATATCGCGGCGTGGTACTCTCCGTAGATGCCAGATTCGAGGGCAGTAATGAGTGGTACGAGCGCGTTGCCCGCTCTCGGCCGCCCAAAGACCGACCCTGGTATCACGTGTTGGTCGACGACTCCGCCAACGAGACCTATGTTGCCGAGCGTCATTTGGAGCTCGATGACTCGGAAGCACCTGTAGAGCACCCCCTCTTAGGGGTCTTTTTTGACGAACTGCGCGACGGACGCTATGTGCGTTCGCGCATACTCAACTGAGCTCAGAGATAATCGCAGGGCGTTCCGAGTTCGCCGTAGTATACGCCGAGTTCCGTGTAGATGAGCTCGACATTATCGCGGACGGGCACGTTGACAAGCTCGCGACGGCGCTTTCCCCGAATCCAGGTGGCGCTATCGGTGGAGAGTACCAGACGCAGCTCGCCATTGCGGGTAGCAAAGATATCCCCCTTGGAATCACTGACGATATTCGTCATGCGTCGGCGCTTCATCGCCCCTTTTTTGCCAATCCAAAGCCGAAATCCCTTGCCACCATATTGATCGCGCAAGCGGTCGACGTAGTAGTAGTTGCCGCGGTCATCGCGCGCTAGCGCATAAGCGCGATGCTTCCACGGATGCTCGACATAGGCTGCCGCATCGAGGATGTTCGCGGCCGCGTCGGCCTCGACCACGCTCAGTTCCGTGACCCGTTTGCCACATTGAATGCTCCACTGCCCACTGGTTTGCTCCAGACGGCCATAGGGATAGCGAGGCTCCCAAAAACTCAGGCTTGAGCTGCGGGCGGAGGTATCGAGTCCACCACCGAACACCCGCTGCTGGTAAAAGACCTTGCCATCGCCGTAGAAAAACGTGGTGTAGTGATCCGAGACAGGAGTGCTTATCAGATAGTGCCCTGCCTTATCGTGAAGGAGAACCATGTGTTGTCGATAGGGCTTGATATCGACGGTAGACTCCTTTGCGGCAGCGGTGGGCTGAGCCGAGTCGGCAGACTTGGCAGCCGTTTGCGACTGCGCCGCGGCTGAGCCACTAAGATGTACTGTAGCGAACAATGCGAGAATGCCAGCGGTCTTCCAAACGCACATGATGGCCAGTATAGACGCCTCACTTGCCCTTGTATTCTCCCGGTGGCGCAATTGGTCGGGTATAGTGTAGGCGTCTATGACGTCAATGGCCATGAAGACGACCATGGGACCCGGGATGGTTCTCGCCGATACCTACGAGCTCACCCGGCTCCTCGGCGAGGGCGGCATGGGGGCCGTTTGGGAAGCCCGACATCGGCGATTAAAAGACAAACGGGTAGCGATCAAGGTCCTCCATCCCATCATCGCGTCCGACAGTGAAGCGATGGCGCGCTTTCAGCGCGAGGCTGAGATCGCCTGTCGCCTCGGTCATCCCAATATCGTCGATGTCCATGATTTCAACACCCTGCCTGATGGCGCAGCGTATCTCGTATTGGAACTTCTCAAGGGAGAAAGCCTCGCCGATCGAGTACAGCGCGGCCCCATCCCCGCGGCGCAAGCCCTAAGCATTGCCCGACAAATTGCGGCCGCCTTGCAGGCAGCCCATCAACACAGCATCATCCATCGAGATCTCAAACCGCAGAACATCTTTCTCTGCCCCACCGATGCCGGCGGTTATGCCGCTGAGCAAGTCAAAGTACTCGACTTCGGCATCTCCAAAATTCGCGGTTCCAGCACCGTTGCCACCCAAACGGCCGCGATCTTGGGAACCCCGCAGTACATGGCGCCCGAGCAGGCAACCGGCGATAACGATGCCATTGACGGCCGTACCGACATCTTTGCCCTCGGCGTCATCGCATACGAAATGCTGGCGGGCAAGGCCGCCTTTAGCGGCAATAACATTCCCGAAGTATTGTACAAAGTCGTCTATACCGATCCCGAGCCTCTCTCCGCACAAGTGCCGCAACTCGCCGGCAACGTGCTGGCCGCCATTGAGCGCGCCTTGGCCAAAAAACCCGAAGACCGCTTTCCAAACGTTGCCGAGTTTGCCGAAGCCCTCACTGGCGATCCCCTGGTCACCCTGCCGCCGCAAGCGCGCAAGCGAGCATCGTTGCCGGCCCCACAGAGCCCGAGCAACAGCCCAGGCGATGGCGACATCGCCGTTGCCGCCACTGCGGTTTCGAATGTTCATGCCGCCGTCAGCCCACCGCGTTCACAGGCCGCCTTGGCCGCGACCGCGATGCAGGATATATCGTCGTCATCGCCGTCATCGCCATCCCCCCCATCAGTGGGCGCGGAAAGCCCGAGCCCCCCCTCCCTCTCGGCAACCGAACAACATCATGGAATTGCGGCGCCTCCGCTGACGCCCAATCCCATACAAAGCGCCGATGCATCTGCGCCAACCGTCATGCCTGCGCCAATACAGTCGCAGCAGGCGCAGTCGCATTCGTTACCACCGACGTCAGCTCCACACGATCCATCAGCCACCGGTCGAGCATCAGAGCCGGTTTCTGCCGCCGTTACCCCTCCGACAGCTCGAGACTCAGCCAGCATGGAACAAGCTGGCACGTCACCGCCCAGCCACGGCCTCGTGACAACTGAGCGCATTGCACCTGCCAAACCGTGGTCACACCTCCTCGCGGTAGGCACTGTTGCCGCCGCCGTAGCAGCAATGGTCGTATTCATCTTACTTCGCCAGGACCCGACGTCATCGGAATCGGCAAGCACCGCGGAATCGGCGAGCACCACCACCACGGAACTCGGGCAAACCAATGCACAGCCCCCCATCGTTCAGCAAACGCCCACATCACCGCCCCAAGTGGCCGCGACGACCACGACAACCGGCAACGGCGATGTAGATCACCGCGATATCGATCCTGCTTCCGCGGACAATCGCATTGCCGCCACCGATTCTCAGCGCGGCGAAACCAACGAGGCGCAGACAACCTCAAAGCAGACCCAGCCATCCACTGCGGCCAAATCCAGAGCAACCCGCGACAGAGATAGAACTGACGCAATAGCCGAACTCCCTGAACCCGTGCGCCGAGACTTTCGGCTTATGCAACAATTCTTGCAGCAAGACTCGCAAGAAGTCCTGCGCATCGGCCGCCGCGTCTTGGGCCAGCACGACAATCCACGCGTCCGCGCACTGATGGTAAGAGCGGCCTGCCAACAACGAGATCTAGAATTGGCCAATATTCACTGGCAACAAATAAAAAGACCGCGCATCCGGCGGAAACTAAAGGACTATTGCGCTAAGTTCGACATAGAACTCCTGAGGTGATCTATACCGGCAATATCGCGTCTATTTGCTAAATCATTATCATGCCCACCTACGATCAAACTACCGCTACTTGCTTCGTATTCACGTTCAAAGAAGGTTTGCTGTCGAAGATCGCCCACGATCTCAAGATCCGCGTAGGAACCTTTTCTCTGAATATCGACCCCGACGCCGACGGCAGTATTGCGATGGTGGCCGAATTCGACGCCCGTTCGCTCGTCGTGGTCAACGCCATGAAACAAGGCCGCGAACAGCCCGCATCTCTGTCAGAGAGCGACAAGCTGAAAATCGCGGCGCAGATCACCGACGAGGTTCTCCACGCCAACCGCCATCCTACCGTCCGCTTTGTATCGAGCAAGATCACCGCCCACGATGATGGTAGCCACGATATTCGTGGCGATCTGAGCCTTCACGGCACCACCCGCTCCATTCGTGCGCAAAGCAGGCGCGAAGGCCAACATCACGTCAGTGAAGTGACCATCCACCAACCCGACTATGGCATCAAACCCTACAAGGCCATGATGGGAACGCTCAAAGTTCAGGCCGACGTCCGCGTTCGCCTGGAAGTCCCAGTTTGAGCGGACAGCAATGTCGACGGCTCATTTTTCTAGATCGATCCCAGCGTACTGGCATACCTGCGACAGCAGAATGCGATTGTAGTGGTTAGAATGGCGATAGTAGCGCTTTGCCGCACTGCGACGGCTGCTCTTACAAGCGGCCAAGCCACACATTGCCAAATGCTCCTGACTCATCGCCCCCACTTTGCCGGCCTCCTGACAGTATGAAGACGCGCGCTTGTATTGGCCGTCGCGCGCGGCTTCCCTCGCCATTCCCAGCAACTGCTTGCGCGATATCTTAGGGGCTGCTTGACAATTCTCGGCCAAATCGCGGAGCGTATTCCCCGCATCCGATGCATGCTCGCTCACCTGCTCCAGCAAGGCTGCCAGTTGAGAGCATTCCCCCCTGCGTGCCAGTTGGCGCCCGTGCGCCTCTTGCCCACGCAGCCAGTCATCGAAAATGCGTTGATAGACCTCTTCGGCGTCTGAGCGGTACACGCTATCGACGTCAATGTCCGCCAGTGACGCCCTCACCGCGCCCATGTCGCCACTTTGGCCTGCAGTCCGCAAGTGCTTAAACGCGCTTTCCGCCAGCTGCTCTCCCTGGGCGAAATCGCGAAGTTCGCGCAACCGCGCGCGCTCAGCCAGCGACATGCCTCCACTATCCGAAGCCCGATCCAAAGCATCCTGGGCGATTTGAATGGCAGCGGCCCAGTTGTGGGCCTCCATGATGGATTCGACCTGGCCGATGACCGAATCCGCCGTCGCATCTACTACCAATTCTGTCACCGAATCTGTCGCCGAACCGCCATTCGAGTCGGCCTCGTCAGACCCATCTGGTTCTGCAGAAGTTTCTTCACTAGAGTCTGATAAATCGTCCTCAGCCCAATAGGCGACGTTTTCTTCGACGCCGTGCTGCCCCACATCGCTGGTAGCGTCATCGGCCACTGCGAGGTCTGCCGGCTCTGCCGCCGGTCGTTCCACACCGACACCAGTGCCCTCACCGCTATCCGCTATGGACCAGGCAGCCAATACCAGCCCCCCTATCAAGGCCACCGCCATACTACCCCACCGCCGCACATTGCGCTTGCCCCCTGTATGATCGCGTCCCTGTGGACGTTCTCCAGGAGCGTAGCGCCGAACCTCGCCAGAATTGATCGTATGCTGGGTCTGTAATCGCTCGCCCCTCTGCGCCAGCTCCGCCTCCGCTCTGGTAGTAGCAGGGGCGGCGCCCCATATCTCGCCGTGACTCCCCTGGCGGCTATAAGGCTTGTCACCTCGATTGCCAGCAGCGTCATGGGGCCAATGATGGGCCCCATTTTGATGGGCCCCATCTTGATGGGCCCCATGCGCGGCCCCATCGGCATGCGCTCCATGCTGATGGCCCCCATGCGCGGCCCCATCGGCATGCGCTCCATGCTGATGGCCCCCATGCGCGGCCCCATCGGCAGCCCGATAGTGACCGTCCTTCCCCCCGTGGGAATGATACCCATTGCCGTATAGATGTTGTCCCCTACCGTCGCCGCCCACGGGTCTATGATACTCATTAGGCACGTTATGCCCATGCGACGGAGCCCGCGCCGCCACTGGCTGATTGTTACCATTATAATGATGGCCATGCCCATCGGGCGGTGACAGCGCCACCACTTGGGCGGCCTTCGGCAGTCGCTGCGTGGCGGGCTCAATGTCGAGAGCCCCAATTGGACGCGTGCGCTTGTCCCGGCTGTCGGCGACCCCCGGCAATGCCGCTACCGGCATCTCCAGTCCCCCAATGCGGTCTGTCTGCTTCGGCAATACCGCTTGAGCGATGGCGGCTGCCGCCTTCGCGCTCTCGTCGTGTAACGTTTCTTCGCCCTCGGGATCAGCCGCTTCGAGATCTGTGATTTCGAGGATGTCGGGCTCGGTGCACTCATCGAGCGCCTCCAATAACTCCGCACACGTCTGATAGCGATGCCGGGGATTCTTGGATAACAGCCGCATCACCAACGCGTCCACCGCATCGGGTATGGCCGGTTGCAGCTGCCGGGGCGGCCGTGGGGGACGCTCAAGCTGCGCCAACAGCACCTCAAAGCGACCACTGCCAAACGGCGGCTTGCCACATAAACAAGCGTAGAGCATACAGCCGATCGCATAGAGATCGGCCCGCTCATCGACATTGCTGGCATCGCGGCATTGCTCGGGGGCCATGTATGCGGGCGTACCAAATACCGCGCCTTTCGCCGTGATGATTGAGCTCATTTCCGTGGCCAACTTGGCTAAGCCGAAATCGAGCACCTTGACCCGCTCGCCGCTCGGATATCCCGGATCGCGCTGAAGGAAGATATTGTCGGGCTTGAGATCGCGATGAATGATGCCATGAGCGTGCGCGACTGCTATAATTTCAGTTACTTGCCGCATGAGCGCCACGCTGGTATCGATGGGGAGCGCGCCTCGGCGCTTGAGGCGCTCTTTGAGCGACTCCCCTTCGAGGAGCTCCATCACGATATAGGCGCGACCGTTGGCCGCATAGCCGACATCGAAAACCTCAATGATGCCGGGATGGCGAATACGCGTCGCCGCTTGCGCCTCTTGGAAGAACCGCTTCACAACCTCTTGGTGAACCGACATTTCCGGCAATAGCAGTTTCACTGCCGCGTAGCGGTCTAAGGCTGCATGTTTGGCAGCATAGACCTCGGCCATGCCGCCCTTGCCGATCTGGCTGGTGACGCGATAGCGCCCGAAGGTGAGCTGGTCCTCGTCCATTATCTCTCTCGACTGAATGTATTTACGATAGTGGCTGCAGCGTATCGACTCTCGCTTCATAGTGCAACTGCAGAATCGCCGGAAAAGCAAATCCGATTGCCATAGGCCAGCACAGAGCCCCCCAAACGAGGGGGACAAGGCGTCGCCAACTCACTGGTTGGACCAAAAAGATCTCGCAAACACCGATTGTGGACTGCTCCGCAACATCACCCATTTAGGTGAATTCACATCCAGAAAAACGGTAAATCACACAGCAATACCATCACTTCATTCGGCAAATATCATTTAAAATCACATCCACGACGCACATAACCCCAGTATAATCTAGCCTTTACAGCCGATCCACGCCCTCCGTGCTCAGCGGCGACGCCCCCGTGAGGCAATCGCCACTGGCCGCGACTGGCCTCGGACATACAACTTGTATTATCGGGGAAGGGGTCATATCATGCCCGAAACTCGCCACAGGGGAACATCATGATAGACCGCGAGCATGCGTCACCTCATGGGCTCGGCGCGGCCACAGCAGCGCCAGAACAAGCTCTAAGCCCGCAACAGCCGGCATGGAACACTGTCGCCAGCAAAATCCACCGTGTCGCCGTCTCCTCAGTCATGCCGTCGTCGGGAACCCGCATCGGTCAATACGAGCTCATCCGCGAGCTCGGCCGCGGCGGCATGGGCACGGTCTATCTCGCCCGCGATATCAAGCTCGGCCGCCGGGTGGCGATCAAGTTTCTCCACAGCCATGATCCCGAAATCACAGAGCGTTTCCTCATTGAGGGCCGGGCCACAGCCCGCTGCAGTCATGAGAATATCGTCGTCATTCACGACGTGGGCGAGTTCGAACACACCCCGTTTATGGTACTCGAATTCCTGCAAGGAACGCCGCTCACGGCCCTTCTGCCGCCCGAGCAGACCATGGCCCCGGGCCGCGCCGTGGAGCTCATGGTGCCGGTGGTGCGGGCGCTCGCGTGCGCCCATCAACACGGCATTGTCCACCGCGATCTCAAGCCCGACAACATCTTCGTCACCGATGCCGGCACGGTGAAAGTACTCGACTTCGGCGTTGCCAAATTGTTGCAGGACCAAATCTACGGCGACATACCGCTGATGACGGCGACATCGCGCCCTAACGCCAACGGTGACGCCAACGCCGGCGCCAACGGCGCCAATACTGCCAACCCCGACGCCATCGGCAATGCCACAACGGCCCCTGCCACCGCTGGTTCTGCGGTAATGGCGCGAGATGGCGCGGGCGATCACGCCCTCACCGGCCACGGCGCCATCATCGGTACGGCCCCGTATATGTCGCCCGAGCAATGGCGCGGCGCCGACGTAGATCACCGCACCGACATCTGGGCCGTGGGAATCATACTCTACCGAATGCTCGTCGGCCGCCATCCGCTGGCGCCGCGCCGCGGCCGAGAACTCATGGTCGTCGGCCTCCTGAACGAGCCCATGCCCAGAGTGCGCGACGCCTGCCCCGATGCCGATCGCGAACTCGCCGAAATCATTGATGCCTGCTTGGTCAAGCACAAGCAGCGACGCCTGGGCTCAGCCGCGCAATTGCTCGAATCGCTGGAGTCGCTCCTGCCCGGTCGCCACCTGGGCAAACTCCATCGCGACGCCAGCCCCTACCCTGGCCTCCGCGCGTTCCAAGAGACCGACGCCGCACATTTTTTCGGCCGTCGGCGCGAAATCGCCGCCGCCGTGCAGCGGCTGCGCGACCAGCCCATGCTCGGCGTGGTCGGTCCCTCCGGCGTCGGCAAGTCGTCGTTTATCCGCGCCGGCATCGTTCCAGCCCTCAAACATTCGGGCGAGCATTGGAGCGCACTCGTCATCCGTCCCGGGCGTCGCCCCATGGCGGCCCTGGCCCACGACCATGTTCGTGAGCATGCCGCCCGGGACCTGGGCCAGCAGAATTCTTGCGTCGACGCCGCGCAGACTGCCTTCGAACTGTGCGTACTTGCGCCGCATTTCACGGAAGTAAGCCGCGATCTCATCGAGTGCGCGCAGGTCGAGACCCGTATCGCGGTCCGTATCCTGCAATATTGCAACGACGGATTCAGTCGCTGAGTGACCGTAAGTCATGCTCATCGGCGAAATCGCCGTATCGACTCCATCGATGCCGGCCTCAGCCGCTTTGATGTTCGTCACCGTGCTCATGCCGGTTGTCGCATGTGACTGCATCATGATCGGAATGTCACAAGTCCGCTTGAGCTTCGTAACGAGCTCATGCGCAACATAGGGTTTGAGCAGCCCGGCCATGT
>JAAUYH010043263.1_pt1 | contig 10296 bp, 10 predicted proteins | sample 7278061 | NCBI WGS metagenome assembly JAAUYH01 (sample SAMN14350203, study PRJNA611818) | marine sediment metagenome | isolation source: surface marine sediment (0.6m) | place: French Polynesia: Moorea | collected 2018-08 | reverse complement strand
TAGAGGAATAAAACCTCTTGTAGAATTTAAGGAATTTCCTTGAGTGCCTATACTTTGGCTCATTTATTGCCGATCGCGAAACAAGAGTTTGTTGCTGATGCTAACCCGCAAAATGGATTATGATAGTTTGACCGCTGTGCCTGTAGCTGTAATTAACAGCAAGACTCCTTTCTCATCGACATTAATTGTACCCGTATCTACTTTGATTGCCACCACCGCATCTGCTCCCAATTTCTGAGCGCGGCTTTTTAATTCTTCGATCGCTTTTTGATGTCCCTTTTCAAATACCCGTTCATAACTACCCGTTCTCCCACCGAAGGTATCTCTAATGCCAGCAAAAAAGTCGCGCAATACATTGGTGCCATAGACTACCTCGGCGGTAACTATCCCTAAATATGTATCAATCTCTTGATTTTGAATCGTATCGGTAGTGGTAACTAACATTGGTATGGATTTAAAATAATTATTAAAGCTGGTTCTCCAAATATCCTAGTCTATTAGTTGTTGCCAGTATTGGTAACAAACTTGTAGCCGATATAAAGCAAAAATCCCATCAAAGCAATGCTAATCAGATTGCTAAGGATGTGTAACAAAGCACCAAGAACCGAAAAACTCAACCACACCGCACCTATACCCACGGCAATTTTACCAACTTGGGGTAAGGCATTAAACCAGTCTTTGGCAGAATCGAGCCACTGTTGTAGTTGGGGAGAAGGGTTAATTTCTAGACGGGGAAATGACTTTTCTGTATTGGATTCATGAGGAGCAGAATCAGTCTGGTTTATTTCTGCTTCTAGTTCTTCTAATTTACTTTGCCAATCGCGATCGTGACTCATGGTTGTCCATCCTTGCTCATAGAAACAATCCTTACTTTTTAGATTAACAAACAAAGCTAGTATAAGTAGGTAGAGATTTTTAAACTGCCAAAATAATGTTAAAAATAAATACTGACAACCCAGCAGTGGAAACCGATTAATGCTTGCAGCGATTTTATTCGATTTAGACGGCACTTTAGCCGATACAGACTCAATTCACTATGCCGTCTGGCAAGATATACTAACTCGGTTCGATTTAGAAATCGATCGCTCTTTTTACCAAGAACGTATATCTGGCAGAACTAATGCCAAAATTATCAAAGATATCTTACCCCAGCTATCTCTAGAAGAAGCTTGGCAACTGGCAACGGAAAAAGAAGAAACCTATCGACGTTTGGCAAGCATTTTGCAGCCTATGCCTGGGTTACAAAAGTTACTCAAATTTAGCGATCGAGCCGCAATTAAAAGAGCAGTAGTAACTAATGCACCCCGAGAAAATGCCACCTATATGCTCGATATTTTACAGCTTACCTATGTTTTACCTCTGGTGGTGATGGCAGAAGATGCCCCTCCAGGCAAACCACATCCCGCACCCTATAATCTAGCTTTAGATCGTTTGGGAGTAGCTAGCCACCAGGCGATCGCTTTTGAAGATTCGGCGACGGGAATTCGTGCTGCTGTAGACGCAGGTATTTATACTATCGGCATTACCTCAACTCATTCTGCCGAACATCTAATTGATGCAGGGGCAAGCATGGTAATTCAAGATTTTAATCAACCAGAACTATGGGAGTTTTTAGAGAAAAATGTAGATTGTTAAATTACATCAGTTTCTATTGATCTTTTTTGCTCTAGTTGCACTGGTATTAATTCTAGGCTGAGTAGCAAAGTTTAAGTATGGTAAACTACGTCGCGCACGAGGCAGCGACGCTTTTTTAATGTATTCAATCCTTTTGTTTCTTTTTAGAGGAAAAATTAGCCACGAATTCAGGGATTAAATCCGGCATAAATTGCGATTCTACCAAAGAGCCAAGGGTTCGATGTTGCATGGCTTCTGCTGGTGGTAAAGAGCGATCGCCTTGTTCTTCTGGCTCTTGGGGATCTCCTGCGGGCAACCAGCCTAAAAAGGGGAGGGGTAATAAAGTAGATAGATTGGTGATAATTACCAATAGCCACAGGCGATCGAAATTGGTTTCGGTAACTCCCAGCCAAGCAGTAAGCAGCGCACCAAATTCGTGGGATAGCAATCCCGATAGATTCCAAATTGACATTAATAAAGCAAACAGAGTTGCTTCCACTCCTTTAGGACAAAGGCGGGCAGATAATACTAGTACAGGCATCCAGGTGATTTGTCCCACTACCGTTAAAATCAAACTGTCTCCCAGACTAAACCAATGGTCATCGATACCCAGGGCACGATTGGCATGAGTTACTAATAAGAGGGTAGTCATGCCCAAGGTAGCAGCAATTATGGTACTCCAACCTAAGATGATACGGAAAGGAATAGTTTTGAGATAGCGTTGAAAAATAAATATGCCGATCAAAGAAGCAAAACTGGTAACTAGACGCACTCTACCGAGAAATTCGGGTTCAAATCCTAACTCATTGGTGCTAAAAAAGAAAAATGCTGAATCTGCCGTTGGCGTGGCTTGCCAGAGGAAGAGAAAAACAATCGGTAGCCAAATTGATTTTTGTTTAACTGCTCCCCAAAGTTGTCCGATCTGAGTTTTAACGAGAGAATTTTGGGTTTTTTCAGTTTCTCTGTCCTTAACTATTTTTTCTTCGGCAATTAACCAAGCTACCCCTGAGACAATTAGGGGAAAGGTAGCCGTAATTTCAAAGATGGTGTTGGTAGTAAATTGTTCTAGTAGTAAACCACTAAAATAGGCAGTAATCAAGCCCCCCAAAGCCGAAAAACCCCAACATAAAGATTGTAATGAACCAGAGGCAGCGATAGACTCTTCCCTCGCTCTTTCAACAATCAAAGAATCCACAATCACATCGCTAATTGCTACAGATAGAGAAGTTAACAGAATTACTGCCGTTGCTTGCCAACCATTATCAACTACGGTGGCTAAAGCCAACCAGGATATTGTCCCCAACAACCCCGATAAAATTAAATAAGGTCGGCGACGATAGCCAAATAGAGGCAAGCCATCGGATATAAAACCAAATAATGGTTTGATAATCCAGGGTAGAGAAGAAATACCCGTTAACGCAGCAACTTCAGCCGGACTCAATCCTAAATCATCCTTGAGAAAGAAACTGACTGCTAAACGAGCTAGTCCTAATATTCCCTGGACAAAATAAACCGTTAAAATAGCCAGTAACTCAGGAGTAGGTTCGTTCCCCAAAAATATTTTGTCTTGTAGAAATTGCTTAAAATCTTTTAACTCAAAGGCTGAGGCAATCATGTATTTTATTAAAGTTTTATGTATATTATCTTAATATAAGCAATCTTAGGGACAATCTGCTTCTTCTTTAGGTTTGATTTTATTACCAATAGGACAAACATAAATTATAGTTATCCGAGATAATCTAACTCAAAACTAGCGGACGCAATTTACTAAGCATTAACCGAAAGAGAGTTTTGCACCTCTTGCCCTATCCTATAAAATAATGAAAAAAAGGAAACAATATCTAATATCTAATGTTATTAAAACAATCGAACTCCAGGCTTAAAGCTTTGGTAATGCCAGTATTGTTGCTTGTATTTACAGTTTTTTGCCTGGTAACACCAGCATTTGCTACTGGTATCTATGATTTACCCGATCCCAATACCGACGATGTTTGGGTAGTGGATACTGCCGATGCTATTAGCTTATCTAATCAAGGTAAACTCAGTAAAACTTTCCAAACTCTAGCCAGCGAAACAGGTCAAGAAATTAGAATGGTAGCCATTCGTCGTTTAGATTACGGCGAAACCATTGATAGTTTCGCTGACGAAATCTTTACTACTTGGTATCCTGATGAAGCAACTAGGGCTAATCAAACTCTTTTGGTTCTCGATACCCTCACCAACAATGTGGCAATTCGTACAGGTACATCAGCACGAGCCTTAGTTAATGAGGAAATCGCTAAAAGTGTAGTTGATGATACTGTAGGTAACGACCTTAGACAGGGTAGTAAATACAATCAAGCCTTTATCGATGCTGGCGATCGCCTGGTTACTGTTCTTTCAGGACAAGAAGATCCAGGTGCACCAGAAATTGCAGAAATCAATGTTGAAGGTACTTTTACTAAGGCTGAAGATACAGATCGAGGTAGTGCGACTGTTTGGATAGTTGGCTTTCTCATCTTGGCTACCATCATCCCCATGGCTACCTATTACTGGTATGTGGGGTTTCCTGGTAATTAATAAACTTATCTCTTAAGGGCGTTTAGCAAAACGCCTCTACTCAAAGATTATCTGTTGCCAACGTAATTAATCCTGAATATATTCTTCTCCTGTAATTAAGGCATACTCAGCCCTAGTAAATTCCCTGCCCAAATATGCCGCATGGTCTAGCATGGTAATGGGGCAGGGTTGGGGTTCTTCAATGAGCTTGACACACATTTCTTTGGCAGTTCTAGCAGTGTATAAAGTTTCTGCAACCCGCTCAACTTTTTTACCGCCACAGGCAATGACTTCACCCGTATCTGGATCTACTGCTAAACCTTTATCATTAATGATATTGGTATAGTGTTTGGCACAAATTAATCCTGCTTCGCGGTCTAAATAAATGATGTAATAGCCTCCTGGATCGAGAGCAATGTCACGCTTCGATAATCGATCGTCAATGGCTTGGAGTTGTTTAATATCGATGGCAGTCTGCATAAAAAATCACTGAGGTTAAATCAATACTCTATTGATTACACTTGAATACTTATAGCTTAACTCGGAGGTTGTAATTCATCCAAGACTATAAATCGTACATGATTAAGAGCCAAATCGCCAATAGAAACGACTTCTTTGTCAATTTTTTCTCCTTTGGAAGTCAAAGTTGCAAAGGGAACATTTTTTGCCATCTCGGCATGATACCAACATAGTCCCATAAAAAAGCGTGTGGGATAAGGACCACCTTCAAAGACATCATCGGGGTTTGATTCCATGGGTAGCCAACCAAAACCAGGAAGATAAAACTCCATCCAGACATGATTATAATCAGGCTGCATGGGCAGATTTCGTTGTAGGGGATGGGGAGGACATTTATAACGCCCAACAGTACGACAGGCGATACCATTCAGACGACATAAAGCTAGAAGTAGCCCTAAATATTCTCCACAAGAACCAACTCCTCGTCTTAAAACGATATCAGGAGTATCAATATGGGGTTGAATGCCGTAGGACAGTTTATCGTAAACGTAGTTGCGGATACTATAAACTTGCCGCAAAAGATTAGTTTCTCTACCAATAGACTCTGCCGCAGCCTGGCGAATAATCTCTTTGTCCATAGCGAGATTATCATTATCGACTAGATATTTTTGGTCGAATTCGGCAGTAAGTTCGGGTAAATCTTCGCAATCGCGGGGAGTAATTTGATATTTAATACTCCAAACTTCTAAAATCGCTTTCCAGCCAAAAATATAACGTTTTTGGGAGTCAAAGTGGTCAAATTTAAATACAGCTATTCTTTGCCCGTCGCTGATTTCCTCGGTAAAAGGTAAGCCTATGGCTTCTACTTGTCTGATCTTTTGTCTATCTGTTTCTGCGGGTAGAGCAATACGCCATTCTAAGTCTGGTAATTCTATGGGATCGAGGGGAGAAATTTCTTCAGTGTAGGACATCTCCACCAGATACCCATTAGAAATAGCATAGTTACCTCCGCGATTGTAGTGGAAATAGAGGGGATGGATAAAAGTGCGATCGCGATATTGTAATTCGTAATTAGGATCGGCATTGGGATTATCGCGAATATAGGGTTCGCGGTCGGCATATGCCACATATAATGTTGTGTCATCAGGGTTAAAAGCCAGTCCTGTGGGGGATTCAAAGGGAGTAAGGACGCTAAAGATGGTTTCTCCTGTTGCCCGCTCTAAGCAATAGACTGTTTGTTCGATAGTATCTGTCAGCCAAATTTCTTCTTCTCTGAGGGTAATATGTTCTAGTCCAATCCCAGGACAATAAAAATGGGTGATTTTCTTACCGTTATCGCGGTTGTAGATTAAGATTTGTCCCGCTCTGTGACAGGTAATATAGATGGTCGATTGCCACACAGCAATATCATCAGCATCTTCATTGAGACGTAAAAATAGTTCGGGCTTAAATTTACCATCTGTCAAGGAACAATGATAAATAGATTCTCGATTGGTAAACCAGAGAGTATTATCAGCGATCGCCAGTCCCGTCGCGCCGACAAAATCTGACCAATGATCGTAATTGAGAATCTTAGTATTATTGGTGGCAGGATCGATTTCTAACAGATAGCCGTTATGGGTATCAATCCCCCACAACAAGCCGTTATGAAAAGCAATACCATAAATTGAACTAACTGCGATCGGTCTAATAGTTTTTTGGGTTTTGACACTCCCCATAGCTACACTCCCTCCTTGCGTCGGTCGTTAAAGCTAGGGGCTTGCACTTTAAAAGTTTTTTCGGTCACAATCTCAACTTTTTAATTAATAATTGCGTAGGGGCGACCTACTGATGACTAATCTAATTTACCTTAGAGCAATTAGTTAAGGGAATCAATTCCCCATTACGAATTTTATTTAAGAATTGAGAGGTAATTGTCAAGACAAGCCATACAAACCAATAATCAATGGCGGAATAACCAGTGTCATCAATATAGTTAGCGGGGTACCCACACGTATAAAGTCTGAGAACTTGTAACCCCCTGCTCCGTAAACCATGGTATTTGTTTGATAACCCAGGGGTGTCATAAAACTATTGGAAGCAGCAAAGGTAACGGCAAACATAAAGGCAAAAGGATTAAGTTCAAGAGTCTTGGCTACTTCAACAGCAATTGGCAACAGTAGCACAACCGAAGCATTGTTAGAGAGGATCTCCGTGGTCACAGCAGTAATCACAAAGAAGAAAGTTAAGAGCCAGTAACCAGAAAGATTACTTCCTAAGACCACCAAATTGCTTGCCAGCCATTGGGTTGCACCTGAGTTTTTCATCGCCACACCTAGAGGAATCAGACCCGCCAACAGAAAGATAATATCCCAGCGTACAGCTTCATACAGTTCACCAGGCTTTATACAACCTGTCACTACCATCAACACTACTCCAATTAGGGAACTGACCAGAATGGGCAGTATCTTCAAAGCGGCGAGCACTACTACTCCCAAGCCGATGGCAACGGCAAAACCAGCTTTGTTTCGTCTCAGAGTTTTTAGTTCTTGCTGGTTTATTACCAACATAGATTTGCTGGTTTGCAGTCCTAACAAACTCTGTTTAGGACCCTGTAGTAAAAGAACATCGCCAAAACGCAATGGGACTTTACTCAGTCGGTTGCGCACCAGTTCTTCTCCTCGACGAATAGCCAAAACCGTAGCGTTATAGCGTTGCCGAAAATGCAATTCTCTTAGGGTAGAGCCGATGGAGTTAGAATTAGAGAGAATCAAAACTTCAGCAATAAGCTCCGCTGCTAAGGATTCACTGCCAAATTGGACATCAGGTAAGATATCGATTCCTTCGGAGTCCTTGATTTTCAGGATGTCTTCCCGACCACCACGGACGAGCAAAATATCACCTGCCAACAAGACTTTGTCTGCTAAAGGCTGAGGAAAGTGACAGTCATGACGAATCAGTTCGAGTACATCCACGTCAAACTTCCGCTGGAGTTGGCTACCTTGTAACGTTTGCCTCACTAGCTTAGAACGGGGTTTAATCACCAGTTCACAAATATAATCTTTGAGTTGATAATCTTGGCTCAGAACATCGCTGTAGGGAGCTTTCCGCGCCGGTAGCAATCTGGGTGCAACTATAGTCAGATAGACTAAACCGACTGTAGCAGTGATTAAGCCCAATTTCGTAAATTGAAATAAGCTAAAAGCACCGTATCCCAATTGCTCGGACAAACCACTCGCTAATACATTGGTGGAAGTACCAATCATGGTGATCATGCCTCCTAAAATGGAGACATAAGATAAGGGAATAAGTAGCTTAGATACGGAGATTCTCTGTTTTTTACACCATTCCTCCACCACTGGTAGAAAAACTGCAACCACAGCCGTGTTGTTGATGAATGCTGTAATCGGACCCAAGAGCACCCCCATAGCCAAGATCTGCTGATTTGAATGCTTTCCTCCCCACTTCAGCAGCAGGTCACTGAGAACACCAATTGCGCCAGTGCGGGCAATACCAGCACTGATGATGAACATTGCCATCACAGTAATGGTGGCTGAATTACTAAAACCAGAGATTCCCTCTTGGGGGGTAACTAATCCCAAAGTCATGAGCAATACCATCACGGCGATCGCTGTAATATCAATTGGTAGCCATTCAACAATGAAGCAGATCAGAGCCAGTACCACAATGGTGAGTGTGAGAAAGATATCCATAGGAGCTATTGATTAGATTAAGTATTGAGTACTTTTGGCGAGGTACCTTATTGCCGTATGGCATATAGTTTGCTACTACTATGGAATTGTTACCAGTGATTTTTAGGATGTTAAGGAAAAAGATATGGGAAAATAGAAAGTCGAATAACAGTAGCTTCAAGAGACAAAAATTAACGCCTTATTTATTCCTCCTACCAGCGATCGCCCTATTGGGATTAACGGTGTTTTTACCTGCTATTCAAGCTTTTTCCCTCAGTTTTAGCCAATACGATTACGACCTGACTCAAGCACCGCAATGGGTTGGCTTGGCTAACTTTAAACGTTTATGGGCAGATGAAGTATTTTGGCAAACTATTAGAAATACTCTGCTTTATTTAGTGGGAGTTGTGCCTGTGTTAGTGATTATGCCTTTATTACTGGCGATCTTGGTCAATCAAAAACTGCGGGGAATTAACTGGTTTCGCACGGCATTTTATACCCCTGTAGTAATTTCTATGGTAGTAGCGGGTATTGCCTGGAAAGCTTTGTATACTCAAAATGGTTTACTCAATCAATTTTTGCAGCAACTTGGTTTTAGTGAGGGAATTCCTTGGCTAACAGCTCCTCAGTATGCAATCTGGAGTGTGATGTTAGTTACGATTTGGAAAGGCTTGGGCTATTACATGGTGATTTATCTAGCAGGGTTACAGGCTATCTCTCCAGAATTATACGAGGCGGCGGCGATCGATGGTTCGGATGGCTGGCAAAAGCATCTGGATATCACTATTCCCCTAATGCGTCCTTATTTATTTTTAGTCACTGTCATTTCGGCAATTTCTGCCACCAAAGTCTTTGAAGAGATTTATATCATGACCCAAGGAGGACCCCGCAATAGTTCTAAAACAGTTGTATATTATCTTTACGAACGAGCTTTCCAAGATTTAGATGTTAGCTACGCCTGTACCATTGGACTAGTTTTATTTCTGGGTATTTTAGGATTATCTCTGATTAATCTGAAATTGACAGCTAAAAATCAATAAATACACGACTTAGAAGGTTAGAGCGATCGCCACGATTTAAACTCAATTTATTGAAATTACAACTTGTCACAAATAAGCAATAGCTTCAAGGCGATCGCTTTTTAAGGAAAAACTTAGAAAGATTGACGAGAAGCCAACTTTTCGATGATTGCCTGAGTTTCCTGTAACATTTGCTCTCTGCTGTCGGTTACGTCAGTCAGAGTCGGAACTAAATTACGCGCTTGGAGTGCCATATGTAATTGAAGCTGGGCTACATATTCACTAATATCTTCGCGGAATACTTGTTGTTCTGTTTCAGGGAATTGCATATTCAAAAATTTTACTCCTTTAATGTGCTTGACCAACAATCTCCATCAAAACTACCATGAACCAAGACAATTATGGATAGTACTGGACGGTTTGTAAATATATTGCAATATATTAATAAAATAAGCTTAAGTTTTTTAAACTTAAATTGATCCCTAAGTTTGGGAAATCAACAATACAGAAAAATAAGACAAATTTAATTGGGGATAATCCCTTAAATTGCTATAGATCTTTTGATCGGGAAAAGAGGCTTTTTCTACTACCCAGCTAGATGCCAATAAATCACGTTGCTGCAATACTTGCCACACTTGTGAATAAACCGAATTTACCTTAAGTAATACTACCACTTCTGCCCAATCTAAGGCAGTTTCCAATTCAGCAACGGTATAAATGGCAGGTAAGATAGCCAAGCGTTGACTGTTGACGGTTAGGGGTATGTTTAAACATGATGCGATCGCCATAGGCGAACACACCCCTGGTATAGTTTCAATTTTGCTTTCTGGGGCTAACTGTTGTAAAGTCTGAGCCAAATAGGTAAAAGTGCTATAAAAACTCACATCTCCCAAACAAGCAAAAGCCACATCTTGCCCTTGCCTTAGATATTGGTCAACTTGTTGCGCCGCTACTTTCCAGGCTTGCTGTAAAGTACTTTTATCTCTAATATAGGG
>JAAUYH010028662.1_pt1 | contig 10297 bp, 6 predicted proteins | sample 7278061 | NCBI WGS metagenome assembly JAAUYH01 (sample SAMN14350203, study PRJNA611818) | marine sediment metagenome | isolation source: surface marine sediment (0.6m) | place: French Polynesia: Moorea | collected 2018-08 | reverse complement strand
TTTGTATTTACCAATACTTTCATGAGACATAATACTTGATAAATTTCATTTTATGTAATCCATAGAACAAATAGGAAATCAAGATAAATTGGTATAGTTTTGAAAGAGTTACTAGATAACAAAAATATTAGACAATAATTCGCTAATTTATATCGCTTATACTCCTGTTGATAGATATTCACCCTCAAAAGGATATGCGATGATTTCACCTGTATAAGTTTAGAGAAAATATTCTGCTAAACTACTCAAAATCTTTATTAGAACGAAACAGCACAAATCATTACGCAATCAAGTTGTATAGCCCTGATATGGTGAATAATTTCATGAATATAAACAAATAACCATAAAAATCAACATATTTCCTGATTGTCGATAAACTTGAGCGAATTTATTCATATTTATTAGTTGGCAAGAGAAATATAAGGAGGTTTAACATATTCAACTATCTCCATTTATTGAATAAGAATTTGCAATAAATATTGTAGTTGTCTAGATAATCAAAACTGCAAATTCAATCAAAGTTCTTGTATCTTTATGTAACAAATAACTTGAATAACTCCTTGATAGCTCAAACTCATAATGCAAAAAATTAAGCGGGATATATAGACATAAAATCATATCCCAAAGAATGATAAATTAATAGCATAGTAGTGTTTTTGCTATCAACAAAGGCGCATGTGTCTTTTAGGGAAAAAATAACCGATGTAGAGAACCATTAGCGGCTGTAATTAAATTATGTATCAGATAGAGCAACGATCCCTAAAGGAAAATAGCAATTCTGAATTAGAAAGCGTAGAAATCATGAAAAATGCTGCTGAGAGTCAAGAAAAGGTTTTCAATAATTTAGAGACAGTAGCAGAAGAAGATTTTGTCATTACCGAAAATCTTGAAGCAGAAGTGCGTAATGCAGATGAAATGGGAGCGGCACGTGCTTCTGGATATAATAAGACCGATAATGATGATGCTGTCGGAGCTTTTTTTAAAGAAATGGCGCGTTATCCCCTACTTAAAGCTGATGAAGAAGTAGAGTTAGCGCGAAGGGTTCAATTTTTAGAAGAATTTAGAAATGCACAAGCTTCATTGCAAGAAGAATTAGGTTATCAACCCAGTAAAGAAAAAATTGCTGCTCGGTTAGAAATGACCGGGAAACAATTAGAAAGTCGCCTATATCAAGGTCGAGTAGCTAAACGTAAAATGATTCGTTCCAACTTGCGTTTAGTCGTATCTATTGCGAAACGATATTTGAATCGAGGAGTACCATTTCTCGATTTAATTCAAGAAGGAGCAATGGGATTAAATCGCGCAACAGAAAAGTTTGACCCAGATAAAGGTTATAAGTTTTCTACCTATGCTTATTGGTGGATTAGACAAGCAATTACCCGGGCGATCGCGAATGATGCTCGTACTATTCGTTTACCAATTCATATTGTTGAAAAACTCAATAAACTTAAAAAAGCTCAACGAGAACTCAAGCAACAATTAGGTCGCAATCCGACAGAACTGGAAATGGCGGAATGTTTAGATATTCCTGCTCCACAACTGCGACAATTACAACAATTAAGACGTCAAGCACTTTCTTTAAACCATCGTGTTGGTAAAGAAGAAGATACGGAACTGATGGATTTATTGGAAGACGAAGATAACCAATCTCCAGAAGCAAAAATGAATGAAGGAATGATGCGTCAGGAGATTTGGGAGGTATTGAGTGACGTACTAACACCAAGGGAGAAAGATGTTATTTCTTTACGCTATGGTTTAACAACTAGCGAACCTTGCACCTTAGAAGAAGTAGGAAACATCTTTAATTTGTCGCGGGAAAGAGTACGTCAGATTCAAAGTAAAGCAATGCGCAAATTACGTCGTCCCCACATTGCTAAACGCCTAAAGGGTTGGCTGATATAGTACAGCTTTAGGTTGTAATATATTTCGTTAAACATATCTAGCTGAGATATTTTGGCTGGATATATTTAGTTATTGGATATATTTAGTTGAAATATGGTTGACTGCAGAGTAAAAATTATGAAGTAATAACAATTAGCTATCTTAATGAATAATTAACAAATGACCCTGCAGAATAGCTTTAGCTTGCGATTAGCTCGAGTGGAAGATTGTGATGCAATATTTAATTTGATAAAGGCATTAGCAGAATATGAAAAATTGCCTAATGCTGTTAGTGGTGACGTAAATACTCTTAAACAACATATGTTTGGAGAGCGTCAATATATTGAGGCGATAGTAGCAGAAAACCTTGATGAAATTGTAGGATTTGCCTTATTTTTTCACAATTATTCAACATTTCTGACTAAGCCAGGAATTTACTTGGAAGACCTGTTTGTCTTACCTAAATTCCGACGCCAAGGTATTGGTAAAGCACTTCTTGTTAAACTGGCACAAATAGCTTTAGAGCGCGATTGTGGGCGGTTAGAATGGAGCGTTTTAGATTGGAATGAACCTGCCCAGAAATTTTATCGTGCCATGGGGGCATCAATTTTAGATGATTGGCGAATCTGTAGAGTTACAGGAGATAAAGTTAACTACATTAGCGGATAAACAGTTATCAGCTTACGGCTGACGCCACGCCCTTGCGGGCTACAGTTAACAGTTAATGCATTTAACTTTTGACTTTATTGCGATCGCAGGTTACGAAAATTAACAAAATAACGGTCGTAAAAGGCAAAACTTAACAAAACGATAAGTATGACAGCTTGTCATTTGACGACTGCTGTTTCGTTTTTGAGAATTGAAAGGGACATTTAACCGAGTCATCCTTTTAGGCAGAGGAAACACTGAATGAAAAAATTTCTTTCTATTTTGATCGCGGGTGTAGCGATTCTGAGTTTTGCATTTTGTCCTCCAGCTTTGGCGGGTGATGCTGTAAGTGGAGGAAAAATTTTCGCAGCTAACTGCAATGCTTGTCATATGGGCGGCAATAATGTAGTAAACGGTGCGAAGACATTAAAAGCGGATGCCTTGGAAAAATATGGTATGAACTCTATTGAAAAAATTACATACCAAGTAACCAATGGTAAAAATGCAATGCCAGCATTCAAAGGTCGCTTGAACCCTCAACAAATCGAAGATGTTGCGACCTATGTCTTAGATCAATCAGCTAAGGGCTGGAGCTAAGATTTAATAATCGTTATTTCCTAAAATTGTAGAGTGGGTAAGTAACCTGCTCTACAATTTGTTTTAGTGTAAAAATTACAATCAAATCATTATTCCAGTAAATATTCCAGTTTCAACAACTTAAACATATGCTTAATCGCTGCTACAGCTTGATTTTAGATTTTTTGGTTTTAAGTGTGTTGTTTGTTTGTTTGTGTTTGGGTATTTTTTTCAGCTTTCCCAATTCCTCGTTAGCTGTCCCTAATCCGAAAATGACAGCAGATAATTTCTTTCGGCTGGGTGTAGAATCCATACTAAGGGCGGATTACCAAGGAGCGATCGACAATTTTCTGAAAGTTATTGAGTTAAAGGAAGATTTTGCAGCAGCCTATAGTAATCTTTGTCTTGCTAACCTTCAAATAGAAAACTATCCAACTGCGATTCAAAACTGTACTAAAGCCATAAGTCTAAATCCTAAAAATACAGAAGCTTTGCTAGATCGCGGATTAGCTCACTACCGAGAAGGAGATTTTAAAGCTGCGATCGCAGATGATAACCGGGCGATAAAAATTAAACCCTATGATTTTCGCGCCTACTATAATCGGGGTTTAGCAACTTCTAGTTTAGGTTATTATCAGTTAGCAATTATGGATTATAACCGTGCTTTGAGTCAAGTTCCCCAGACCTCGAGTTTATCAATTGCAGAGATTTATAATGACCGAGGTTTGATGAATTTAGAGTTACAAAATACTTCCGCAGCATTGATTGATTTTTCTCTCGCAATTCGCCATAACGCAAATAACTACAAAGCTTATTTTAATAGAGGCTGTGTTTGTTCCAATAATGGCTATTTTCAAAAAGCCATACAAGACTTTACAAATGTAATTGAACTGCAGCCAGATGATGCAAATGCTTATGTCAATCGAGGTGTGGCTTATTATCATATTGGCGACCGACAAGCAGCGATTGAGAACTTACAAATTGGTGCTGCGTACTTTGTGAAACAAGGACAAGAGTTAGCTTTTAAACAAACTTTAGATTTAATCGATAATTTCGAGGAAGTATCTGAAGATGAATTTGCATATATTGCTTAGAGAAAATTTTTGATACTCTCTGACTCTAATCAAAAAGGTTAACTTCGGTATTATGCGAGAAAAGGCGATAGCGATTTATTGTTTCGCTAACGCCCATAACCCTGATGTTCCTTTTCTAGATTCAATCTTTTTGCTTTCGAGAATCCCTTTCAATACCGTTCGGATAATATATCTGTTTACCAACGAGATCCCTGTAGAGACGTATTAGCGCCTAGCGCAAGCGTACCGGATCCGCAAGGTAGCGCAGCTAGAGGCTCCGCCGTCGCCGCAGGCTCTAGGTATTGCGTGACCGTAAGGTCATAATTTTACGTCTCTACACGCCCAAAATTACAACCCATAAACCTTAACCGAACCGTATTGGAATCCCTTTCCTTTAATCGAGAGATTTAGTCTTTGTTAGACTTGTAGATTTCTTGAGATTTGAAATTAAACTTGATTGACGAGTCAGAGGATATTTCAAAAGTCATATTATTTACTTAATATATCTTGGATCCCCCTAAATCCCCCGCTGTATTGGGGAAATTTTGCGCCCTTTTTAAGGAGGTTGGGGGAACTCAACCGTGACTTTTTGTAACCAAGTATACTTTTAGGACATCCTCTCATACTGAATGCGCATACTACCAACAAACCAAAAATTGTGCTTGGTTCGGGGACTGACTGAATTGGGTTTTTTGGATCTTTCACATCAACATTAATGTCTACTTGAGCAAAACCAGGAGCAACAAGACTTAAAGAGTCATCTTTATCATTTATTCCATCCGCTAACAAAGTAACGTTGAAAGTACGACTTTCACCTGATGGAACATTAGAAAATATACGTGGTTGAGTATTTGCAACATAACCAAAGTCATCACCAACAACATCGAGGGTAATATCTTTGAAAACATCGCTTAAACCTATATTGATTGCATTAATCAAATTACTACTGTCGGAACTTAAATCTACTACCGAACCAAACCCAAAAGTATCTACTAGATTTTCATAATCGGAGCGTACATCTTTTGTGACTGCAAAAATAGGAATTATATTTGCATCCTCTAATTTTTGCTTAACTTGCTCAATTGCAGGATAATCTTCTCCAGTTCCTGGCGTACTTCCATCAAGGATAGCATCACCATTATTTGCAGGGGCTGAAGGATAATCCCCTGCTTTGTGAAACCTTGCATCAGTTGAGAGAACAACAACTTTAAATGCATCTTCGCGGAAGCCAATTTCACTTTCACCACGTACAGCAGTTTGTAACAACGCTTCTAGCTGTGATTCAGGAAAGTCATTTCCCCCTGTTGCAAAGAGATTATTAATAGTTGTTTGTAATTTTGTTACATCGCTAGTTAAACCAAGATCTGTTTTGTAAACAAAACTATTCAAATTTCCAAATGGAATCATAGGTTTATCAATAAAAGAACCAACTCCAAATTGTGCATCTGAAACTGTACTTTTAACGGAATCCACTAGACTGGGTACTAAGTTTTGGATATTTTTTAAATCATCGACAAATGAACCAGAAACATCTTCTAGTAAAAATAAATCAAGTTTTATTGGCTTAGTGGGGATTTTTACTTGTACATCTACAGAGAGAGGATCATTTGCATCGAGATAAACATCATATGTATCTGGACTTAAGGATGCATTTTCTGGGGCTGGAGTAATACTTGTGATTTTACTTTCCGCAAGAGTTTGTGATGGATTTAATATTCCAGTAACGCTTACAGATAGTGCTGTACCTAATAAGATTCTTGAAAAGTTTTTAATTAAACTATGCATATTAAACTCCAATAAATAAATAATTATTTGTTAATTTTGATTTTTTAAATGTCTTTTTATCTGTTATCTGATTGAAGAATAAGGATGTGCCCAATCTTGTAGAGTATCTGAAATATTTTTTATTTAGCTTTTTGATTTAGCTTTTATTCAAAATAAATAAGGATACTTTGAACTACATTATTGGGCAAAACCTAATATCGATTCTCAATGAAATAAGTAATGGAGAGCTTTGATTCAGTATTTTCTCGGCTCGTAATAATCACGATAAGCGCGTTTTTTTTGAGGTGCCAGCATTTCTACGGACATTTACATAAACATTAAATTATAATTTTTAAACTAAATTCAGCTAATGTCTTTGACTGCAATAATTTCCAATTAAATGATTAGTTTTTGCTCATATAAAATTTATGAAGAGATGCAGTTTTCTTTAAGTTCTTTTCACTTATAAATTTTTATTATATTAATCAATCAAAACTTAAGAATACTAAAGTAATTACTTCTAAGAATATTTTTTCACTTAACCGTCATTTGATTATGAACCTCTGGCTTGAGAATGAGCGGTTAATACAATAAATATCATGTTATTGGGGAAATTGTTAAACATTTTTGAGCTTGATTGATAAATGTTTATGAATCTCTAAATCTCGATACTTTTAAAAATTTCTTTACTCATCAGGCACGATCGCCGATCTTGGATGCAACTAATGTGACAACTGTCTAATCAGCCCACATAGTAGAACTATTTAGGAATAAATACTCCATAATCAGTTACAATCATGAGCGAAAGTTTGCTTAAGTTATCAGTAAGTAATCGTATAAATATTTGTTTACTAAGTATTCATTCACTAACTTAAATTCAGCAAAATTCAAAATTCTAGCAAAACTTCAAAATCCCAGAACAGTTCAAATAAATCATATATAAAGCAATGCAAACACAAGATATAAGCATCCAAAAGCCCGGAATTCGCCCCCAAAATCCCAATTTTTCTTCTGGTCCTTGCTCCAAACGTCCTGGTTGGTCATTAGAGAATTTAAAAGATGCAACTTTAGGGCGATCGCACCGTTCCAAGTTGGGCAAAGGAAAGTTACATCAAGTTATCGAATTATCCAAAGAAATATTACAAGTACCGAGCGATTATAGATTAGGTATTGTGCCAGCATCTGATACCGGTGCCTTTGAAATGGCAATGTGGACAATGTTAGGGGAAAGAGGTGTCGATGTTTTAGCTTGGGAAAGTTTTAGTCAAGGTTGGCTAACTGATGTTACCAAGCAGTTGAAACTTCAAGATGTTAATGCTTACAAAGCTGATTATGGTCAAATTCCCGATCTCGGGGTGGTAGATACAGACAGAGATGTGGTGTTCGCTTGGAACGGAACAACTTCCGGTGTTAGGGTTCCCAATGGAGATTGGATTAAAGACGATCGCCAGGGTTTGACCCTATGCGATGCAACTTCTGCTGTATATGCAATGGATATTCCTTGGCATAAAATTGATGTATTAACTTATTCTTGGCAAAAAGTTATGGGTGGAGAAGCTGCCCATGGTGTAATAGTTTTATCACCCCGTGCAGTTGCAAGATTAGAAAGTTATACTCCGGACAGACCCCTACCAAAGATTTTCCGTTTAACTAAAGGCGGTAAATTAATTGAAGGAATCTTTCAAGGCTCAACAATTAATACACCTTCGATGTTATGTGTTGAAGATGCATTAGATGGCTTAAATTGGGCAAAATCTATTGGTGGTTTGAATTCTTTAATTGAACGTTCTCAGAAAAATCTCCAAGTCTTAGAAAATTGGGTTGCTAAAACAGACTGGATTGATTTCCTAGTTGCGGATAAATCAATTCGTTCCAATACTTCCATTTGTTTAATTATTGTTGATAGTTGGTACAAGTCTTTAAGCGAGGAAGAACAAGCAGCTAAAGCCAAAGAGTTAGTATCTCTAATGGAGAAAGAAGGGGTTGCATATGATATCGGTGCTTATCGCGATGCTCCTTCCGGTTTGCGGATTTGGGGTGGTGCAACTGTTGATAGCAAAGATATGGAAGCTTTGACTCAATGGTTGGACTGGGGTTTTGCAACTATTAAGAAGAAAAATGGGTAATTTGATGAGGAGTTGAATGAACAGTTAATACTGTTTCCCGGTAGAAGGTTACTTATTGAGTGTGAGGAGTGTTGGGGAGTGTGAGAGGTGTGGGGAGTGTGGGAATAAGAGATATGGCTTATGGTTTGATAGAGTTTAGTTCAGAATTTGTTTGAAACAAATAATTTAGTCCAAGGGTAAAATCCTAGGAAAATGCCTTAGAGGAAACACTACAAACCACCCGAAACCCAACATCATACTCCATACTTGCAGGACTGCGATCGAAGCGATAAGCAGAACGACAGAATACAGGATTGATATACCAAGAACCGCCACGCAAAACTCGAGAACGATTGTCATTATCACCGTCACTTTCAACCCAAGCACTACCCGTATTAGGTGCGCCATAATAACGCTCGTGTCGGGTATCTTCGCACCACTCCCAAATATTACCGTGCATATCATACAAACCAAAAGCATTGGGAGGAAAACTCCCTACTTCTGTTGTTTCCTGACGGTATTTACCCTTAGGTCCATTTGCATAAGTTGAGTTGCCATCGTAATTTGCTAAGTTAGTGGTAATCGTCTCACCAAAGTAAAATGGTGATGATGTTCGCGCTCGACAAGCATATTCCCACTCAGCTTCGCTAGGTAAACGATATGTTCTTCCGGTTTTCTCTGTTAATTTCTGGCAAAATTCATTTGCATCATACCAGCTAATCCGTTCAACAGGGCGCATTTCCCCAGGGAAATGAGAAGGATTTTTACCCATGATTTCTTGGTATTGTGCTTGGGTGATAACAAACTTACCAATAAAAAAGGATTTTATATTAACTTTATGTTGAGGGCTTTCATCATCATCTTGTCCCTCTTCACCTGTTGGCGAACCCATAAAAAACTCACCACTGGGAATTTCTATCATTTCCAAACTAATGCCATTCCCCAAATATTCTGTAAAATACTTAGCACTACTAGATTGAGTATTGATAATATTTCCTTTGGCGTTAATTGTTACTATTTCAAAATCAAAACTTTTGAGATAAGGAACACCACACACTACCCTAAAACCAACGTCATGCTCTGTACTTAGCGGGCTGCGATCGAACCGATAAGCAGAACGACAGAACACAGTATTTATATACCAAGAACCGCCGCGCAGTACGCGACAACGATGATTGCTGTCAGTCCAAGCACTACCATCATCGGGTGCACCATTGTAGCGATCGTGTCGGGTATCTTCACACCACTCCCAAACATTACCGTGCATATCATATAAGCCAAAAGCATTAGCAGAAAAACTTCCTACTTCCGTTGTTTCCTGGCGATACTTTCCTTTGGGTGCATTTGCATAAGTAGAATTACCATCATAATTTGCTAAATTAGTGATGATTGTTTCACCAAAATGAAACGGTGTTGTAGTTCTGGCTCGACAAGCATATTCCCATTCAGCTTCACTAGGTAAACGGTATATTCTTCCTGTCTTTTCTGTTAATTTCTGGCAAAATTCAATTGCATCATTCCAACTGACTTTTTCTACAGGACGTTTTTCTCCTAGGAAACGAGAAGGATTTTTACCCATAATTTCTTGGAATTGTGCTTGGGTCACAGCAAATTTACCCATGAAAAAGGGTTTTATATTGACTTTATGTTGAGGACTTTCATCATCATCTCGCCCTTCCTCAAGCACCGAAGAACCCATGAAGAATTCACCTTCAGGAATTTCTACCATTTCCAAACCGATTCCATTACCTAAATCTTCTATAAAGTACTTGGCACTGTGGGTTTGATTTTTGATGATATCTCCTTTGGAATTAACTGTAATCACTTCAAAGTTAAAACTTTTGAGAGTAGTTTTACTGTTAAATAATGAAAATTTAATACTGCTTTCATTGCCAGATTTTTCTGAACTCCCTGTATTCAAACCATCTGAAACACTTTGTCCTCCTGCAAAATTTTGTAACATCGTTCTTCTGGAAATAGCAGCATTAAATCTACTTTCAACTAAATCTGATTCTTGATTAACTTTGTGGCGTTTCCAACTATTTATTATTGGAGATTTTTTGGAGGAAGAACTGATTGGGGAATAATCTGGGGAAGAAGTGACAGGGGAAGAAGGTTTGGAAGAAAATCCCGATGATCGTTTTGATTGTAATGATTGTTGAGATTTAGGTGTGCTTGAAGGTTGTGGTTTTGCTTGACCTTGTGATTGGGATATTAGAGGTGTAGGTGTTTTTTCTTGAGAACTCTGTC
>JAAUYH010074913.1_pt1 | contig 10298 bp, 5 predicted proteins | sample 7278061 | NCBI WGS metagenome assembly JAAUYH01 (sample SAMN14350203, study PRJNA611818) | marine sediment metagenome | isolation source: surface marine sediment (0.6m) | place: French Polynesia: Moorea | collected 2018-08 | reverse complement strand
AGAGGCCCTGTCATCATGCGAGCAATTGGAAACATAATGTTAAGCTCAAATAATAAATTATGTATTTACACATCATGATATTTGCAATTATGTATTTAGATGATTCCAGAAAGTGATGAGGAAATTTCCACATAACTCTAGAAGATTTTATTTACATATTGCTTACAAAGCCTAATAGTATAAATACCGTTCCTGAATAGTCGAATAAATCCATCAACCAATTTCCGTTTTTACTATACTACTTCAACCTACTCTTTCATTGTTCATAGGAAAAGATTTTACATCACCATTTGCAACAGTTGGAAAAGACCGTTCGACGGCCAATAAGATTCAATAGAATAATTGTGAAGACAGAATTCACAAGGTAGACCTCTTCAGTTTAGTTCTCGAATTATAGCCGTTAGCCTTCCTTTGATTGTTGTAAGGGATAGTATGAATAATAAACTCACCCCAACTCTGTTTGGGGCACGAACTTTATTACGAACACCATCTTTAATTACTTCTATCTCTACCACTTCCTCTTTTCCCTCCTTTTACTCATTTCATCTTTTCTCTACCACATCAAAGGTTACCTTACCACTATAATTGAATGTGTACGATGCTCAGACGTTTGGATACACTTTCGGCACAGAATATACTGCTCAAAGAAGACGAACATGCGTTTCGAGTTCAATCATGACGTGAAAATTTTGCTCTTGATGAAATCCACTAAACGAACGAAGGTTTAGGAGAAGAGATACGATTTGGGAGCAAAGATGCATTAGCTATCTGTGGCAAGTCTTAAAAATTGCTCCAGGCTGTTCATGCCCATTCGTTTTCGGCTACTGCACGGCAGTTGTTTCTGAACGATACTCCCAAACTAGAAATATTAATGCAGAAATGTATACCCTAGAAAGATATGGGTGGAAGATACATGTTGATGGTAGGACAGGACAACCATATGGTAAATAGTTTATTGTGTTGAGAGAACTATTCTACTAATTCTGTCAGGGTCACAAAATAGAGCCCAGGTCGACAAGAGCACAGAACTGCCTAAATGAACGATATGTATTGGAAAACCTGGCGACGTCCCACGTATACAAAATATGGACCTGTTGCACTACATTTTCGGACTGTGATACTGTGCCACAAAGCTAACAAAACAGAATCTTGCCACAGCCAATTAAATATCTCTGTATGTGCAGGGGAAACCTATGAAGATTTGCGGGTGCGAACAACAGGTTGTGAACCCTAGCAGTGATTATCCAGGTGTCCAAAGCATATCAAACACAGTCATTTCGTTCTCACTTGTGCCATACCCGGTTACACATCGACTCATCGTCATGGCGGAGGGGTACGGATCCATCTTCTGTTTCCAACAACTTCAGATTTCTGTCCTAATAACTAATATTTCCCCGGTGTTTGAGTCTTGTTCAGGCCTGTAGTGATCCTTTGATCTTCGCCAGAGTTTCAGGTATTTCCTACGACTGGTTCTCATTCGCATACATCGGTCATTGCACTGTGGTAAAATACCATAATAGATTCGTCTCTGCTTCTCAAGAAATTCAGAACTTCTGTTCCGTGCTTCTTCAGTGTGCAGCTGGGTTCTCGATCGAGAAACTGCAGGCACACTTACACCCTCTCTGAACAATCTCTCCTGCAAAAAGATTGCTGGTCTATATAGCCACTCCTCATTGTGTTGCGCGTGACATGCTGTACATTGATACGCCAAGTTTTCATCGTACCTTCCAACTTTCAATCAGCTATTTTTCTTCGCTGCAATCTCGAAGATAAGTGGAGATCGTGTGTAAGAGAGGCAAGATATGATAACAAGAGCAGAAGAACAAAAGTTTAGAAGTGTGAAATTCATATCCTTTCCGGCATTTGATTTCCGCTTGTTTCGAAAAAATTCAGTGACGGAAACTCTAGACCACCCTGATTGATGTTTTTCGTACTTCATTTCTCTTCGTCTATTTCGACATCACCCATCCCTACTCCATTTGCCTCCTAGTCCCTCCAGTTGTTCATACTCTATTCCTCCTATTCTGATGTGCGTAAGAGGGACAGGGGCCGATAGTCGTCGCAGACGAAGTTTGGGGTCAGTTCCTTGCTGTTAAGGTTGAAGCAGACTTCTGCTCATCGCTCACATTCAATTATTTTATTTCATTTTTTGGCCTGCAAGCTTGGCCTTGTTGGAGGTAATTATAAAACTGGCTGAACACTAGAGTACGGCGTTCAGCTGTGTTTCTGGCATAGACTGATCGGTAACATTTGCACTCACATCAGTCTAGAGGCTATCCGTTATTCACGAAGCTGTCGTGCTGCAGCTGCGGTGCATTTCCACAAGTACTACAACATCACTCATCCAAGCTTTTCAGCGCCTAAAAAGTACAGCTTATACTTTTCAGAGTCGCCTGGGCATACACTCACTAAACATGAAATGCTTGACAACGTCTTGAATGCTGCTTCACTTTTCCTGCTCACCATATTGCTAAAAGATAACATCACTCGAATCGTGCTCAGGCGCCCTCGGTTTTCTGTGCCAAGTAGAAGTATTCGTACTTCTCACAGACTCGCATTTACTTGCTGGACGCAAGCTTTTTGCTTCGCGGGGTCCGAAATTTCGACTGTTCGATGCGGGTAATTACAACCAGAGGAATCATATGCAGTATAACCTGGTTAAGCTCACAACGTTAGCCATATTCATTACAGAATTGAACATGGTCATACCTGGGTTGCCTGCAAATAGACATATTTACCTAGATTCGGACAAAATGGTGCGGTTCGAGTCGAAGTGTTCACAAGAGGGTAGAGCCGTAACTCTGAAAGACCACATCCTTACTATCCCGACAGTTCTTGATGGACCCAATGTCAAATCTTAATCCTCATGCAGATATTGACAACTGGACAATTCCTTTCCTGACAGCTTTGCACAAAATACAGCGGACAACATCATGTTGAGTATCGTTATTCCGGAGAAATTTAAATGGTACTTTAATTTTTCATTGCTCGGTGAAGGAGTACAGTTTCACTCGAGTCACGTTGTCTATATACCTCTGAAAAAGAATACAATGGCTGTAGTTGGGCTGCCCGACAACGCAACTACGTTTATACGCAACCTGCTATGCAATTTTGCATTACTTTCCAATGTTTCAGGCCTAACCTTGACCTACACACCAGACCAGGTTGGAAAATCCTATACCTTTCAGGTAAAGGCTACGCAGGTCATGCGTTTTGCTCATTTGGTAAATGCAACGCATACAGTGAATGCTGATCGTTGGATCTCTGCTACGATACGAGGGATGATGACTTCGCGTGCCAGCGTAAACGGCTCCAAGCTTTACAAAAATTACGAGAACGTTGAAGTTTCGCCGTATGCAGCAATTTCGCAGGAAAATAGGAAACTGTTAGTCGGATCTTACATCGGCAAAATGGTTCTTGCCTTCTTTGTCGTCATTTTTACCTCAGGTACCGTATTGGTTTACATCGTCGTTTGTATTTTCTTGAGATCGCCAGCTGGAGGCGCCTGGGAGCTTCTCCAAGCTCATAAAAGAGAATGTGGAGATTGAATTATGGCCGGCCCTCCTGGTGACGTCGTCAATGTTAAAAAAAAGGGGTAACCATGAGGAAAATCTGGATAAGTATTTGAAATTGATCAGTAACAAGGACGGGGAGAGGGAAGAGACGTATCTGACAAAGTGGCAAAGGATCTAATATAGCTTTAGCTCTTAAACTATTATGAATTCAAGGGTGTAACATTAAACATGGGCCAGTAGTACACTTTTGCTGTACTCAACCACATTTGAAATTCCGCTTCCCACTAGGTTAGGTGATACTTTTTTTCTAGTTATTCAAGTGACATTTTATTCGGACAAAAAAATTATTCCACAGGTATGTTGAATTGGGTTTACATAAAATTTTTCGAAAGTTCATATAATCTAACTAGGGGCAATTCGTGGATGTAAAATAGATTCGGTAAATGGTAGATCGAACTATCTCATTGCTACAGTTTTTCGCGAATGATCCACGGATTGAGGGCAGTGTGACACATCTACGCAAATAACAGATTTACAGTCTTATCACTCCTCAAGAATCTTCAGTGTCGTTTTTCATACTTGTCAAAGAAATAAAGGTAATGCCAGGTTGACGAACAAAATGGGTATGCGAAGTTTGAGTACAAATTTCGGCCGCATTATATACAGAAGCAAATAGAGTAGAACAATCTATAACTGTTCAATGTCCCGAAGCTACTGACTAAACGGATGAAGCTGATTCGCTGTCCCGAAGATCGGGTCTGTTCAATGGCCTAGTGAAAGCTGTTTTTGGTCAGCAGTGTATATGTGCTGCTTTCTGTAGCAATAGCGTAAGTATCGACATTTTTTGTGGTTGATACGTATGGAGATCAGTTCTGTTGTGCGTGCATAACATCGATTGAACGTGGAGTATTAGTTTTGGGTCTCAAAATTCCTAGACAAATCATGATCGTTAATAAAGACAAACAGTAAGGTTACAAACGCTTTTCCAACTCTACGTTCCGATTTCAATTTCCATTCCGAAAAACTTGAAATTAAAGACGTGTTGGTGTAGCAAAATAAGTTATCACGAAGTGATATAATCCACCTAGGATTACGAAGCGTTGATTATGGCTCCTCCTAATACAGAAGACGTTCCGAACGAAACAATTCGCCGACGTTTAAAAGTTGAAATTTAAAACTGTCGTAATGTCTAAAACCTTGTAAGTATTGCTTCTTGGAGTAAAAACAGATGAAAGCAGCTACAATGATACTGGAACAATCGGCTTCGCGATGAGTGTCTGAGGCACTGCATAATTCAAAGCACTTTTCTGTAATCCAATATCCTGAAAAATTACGTTACGAACCGGAGTTGTTCCAATTTCACTATTGTTTTATGTAGTTTGCAAGTTTTTGCAATCCAAATTAAAGAAACACCACACAATCATAATTGCAATTAAAAATCAAAACATTTCCTATTTTTCGAAAACTTTTGTATCATGTTTTCAAATCATATTTATTGGCGAGTTGTGAAAAATTTTTCTAGCCTTCGCCATAGTTTTTGAAACCAAGGAATGGTCTCAAAAACGAGAAGTGAGCTTCGAAAATAGAGTAAATGTTATTCGAGCGTCCACCCTGAGTGTCCATCTGCCGTCTACGTTGGTGCCGTTTCGATGTGTGTGAAGCGAAGCGAACGCGAGCGCGAGGTGAGCTCGCTACCAGATGGTAGCCAAATCCATCTTTGTCCCTCAGGAGAGGTAGAGATGCTCAGTTTATTCTACTTTCCCATTATGATTGTGGGAAACGAACGAAAACATTGAAGTGCCTGCAATCGTAAAATGTAGCAGGTCTAGTATACTTGCTGGTCTTGTTACTGAACACAATACCGTACCGAGAATCGAACAGACACCTCTATGGCCGCAAATTTTGAATGGAGAACATCGTGTCGACGAGGTTCAGCAGTCGATTCAAATTTTAGTAAGCTCATCGATTTTCCTGCAGAATATGTTTCGGACAACACTATAATCGCTCGATTCATGCAGTTGATCGGACTAAAGAATCGCAATCTAACTATTCATCTTTTAATGCATCCGATTTTTGGAGGTTTCCTAGGAATTTTGTGCAGCAAATAACTTTCCGCTCGAGAGTCTGAATTGCTCTTTACCGAAGAATTTACCTCGTTGATAGTCAAGATAGCGAAGGTATTTCTTCCCTATCTTTTCCTTCCATTGGCTACGTGACTAAGAATTTCAGAAACACCAGATTCAAAAAAATGGCATGGAGACTTATTCTCTCCTATCAATTGTATCTACATTTTTGCTGAAATCTAGATAGCAGACTTCTAATTTGATCCATTCCATTAATGGCTGCTTCCATAAGTCATTCAGTCAAAAATCAGCAAAGTAGAAAAATAACAAGTTCTATTAAATTTCGAGATCGATGATTTCAACTAGTTCCAATGGTTTGGAATTTTATGATCATTTCTTTTGAAACAAGAAAAATAGATAATTGGAAGTAAATAGTCTTCAAATTTTGGGCCCGAATTTGTACTTCTTTCTCTTCATCAAAACTCGAAATCATATCAAGGTTTCCTGACCCTCTTGTTTACCCTGGCAAAATTGGAAATAAAGCAACCACTTTTATATTTCAAAATTGTACGAAAAAATTTTCTTTAGGTACACGCTTCATAATCAATCAGAAAACGTTGTTTTATAAGGTTTTGTACATATGGAAAGGAAAGACAATGCAAATTGCGGTCCGAACTAAAGAACACCACCAAAATTCAGCTAGTCAAGTATATCTGTTATTCGTATAATAAGCGGTCGGAAACTTCGAACACAGAAAATCCGTTCCTTTACGTCAGTTTAATAAATAGCTATTATTATAAGATCTTAATTAATATCTGAGTTTATTTAAAATGCGTAAGAGAGTTGTTATTAATTGACTGTGTCGAATAATCATTATTCTGTTAGGCCGCTTTCTTTCTATACTTGAAGGAGCAAATCTTTATTAAACAATTTTACTGCTTACGTCAGGTATCTCAAAATAAATTGAAGTATGCGAACTTTAAAAAAATCTCTTTTTGCGTAGTCTCTATAAAAATTGATACAAAGCATTATAAAAAAGAGCGTCAATAATAGCATTTAGCATTTTTGGTTTGTTCGATAGTGTGGCACTAATATTATAGTCATTTTTTTGTGAAAACTTTGTTTCGATTTTCCAGAAAATCTAAAATTTAGAAAACCACAAGTGCTTATAACATTTGAAATCTTTTGAAGATGTTTTTCGTGAATGAAGCAAAAGTTAATCCGAAACGTTTACGCAAATTTTTGCAGGATTGTAAGCGTAAATATTCGAGATTTGTGATAAGGGCGTGTTTTGGACTCTATAGTATCAATTGGTTATACCTGTTTACCTGAAAGGATGACTCCTGCATTAGCTTTACTACTATGATGTGCTCGATGTCTCTGTATTGGAATATAATTTTAGTTTGTTTCAGTACTATTTCCGGCGTACTTTTTTGGCAATAATTAGGGATAACACTAATTATTCGCAAAGCGTGCTTACCCACTGTCATTGTCATTGAAACTGACCGTATTATTATACGCTATACTATGGCTATTTCCCGGGTTCGCTAAAGTCAGGGCAAATATCGATGGCGCCAGTAGCACAACTGTGCAGTTTATTACTCATCGGACACTCGCGTGCATGATGTCGGGCAGCCCAGCTGTCACAATTCTATTGCCTTGCAGAGATATGAAGACTAGATGACTCGGTTGAAGCAAGTGTCTCTCGCCATACAGAGTGAACTTAACGTACCAATTCTCTTTCTTAGGATTCGACAAACTCAGAATCATCGTGTCAGCTGGCAGCTCGTTTGAATCTGAGGTACCCTAAAATGCCGATTGACAATACCTTCATGAGGATTCCGACTTGACATTGGACCCATCAAGCACCGGCGCTGTAGTACAGCGTTGGACTCTTGACTTGATGACTCTGCCCTGATCTAAATACTCCGACTCCCACCGCAGCATTTTGTACGAACCTATGTAAATCTCTCTACTCGTAGGCAATCCAGGAACGATCAGATTCAACTCTACCATGAACATAAGCATAATCACAAGCATCTCCAAGTCATACTAGATGTGATTCCTTCGCATATAAGAGCTTGCATCAAATAGCCGAAATTGCAGCACACAATGAAGCAAAAAGCTGTTGTCCAACAGAACAATGCGAGCCCGCGAAAGTATTTGATAGTGGCATGGGCCACAAAAAATCGCAGGAGGATGTAAACGATTCGAGTGATGATATCTTTCAAGAGGATGACGAGCAGAAAAGTGAAAAAACGGCGAGAAAGATGTTCAAGAATTCTTTGCTAGTAAGTTTGTGCGGGTGGGTTTGAGAATAGTATAAGATGTACTTTCGAAGCTTCTGAATGCTTGGTTATGTGACGTTAAAGATTTGATGACCTCCAGCGCGGTTGAGCGTGCGAAAGGCTTGTAGATTGTCGAGTAACTTCTCACTGAAGTGAGTACAAATGTTCACGGATTCGTCTTTGCCAAGAACATAGCTGAATGCTGTACCCCAGTGTTTAGCTGCTTGTAGACGATCTACAATAAGGCCAACCCCGCACCACGCCATGTACAGCACAAAATAATGCAAATTATGATCCTGTTCATAGGAATCGTTTACAGACGACAATTTGCAGGCCAAAAAGATTAAATAAAATAATTGAATTTGCACGATGCTCAGAATTGTCCGTAGATTTTAACACTGAGTGACTAAGCCCCCACCTCATTTACAACGAATTGCAACCACTCTCTCCCTTACGAACATCGGAATAAGAGAAATACAGTGTGAACGACTGGAGGGACAAGGGGGCTTAGAGAACAGGAATGGATAATACCAAATACAACAAAGAGAGATCTAGCACGAAAAAATGAGTCAGAGAGCTTTGGAGTTTCCCTCACAGAATTAATTCAAAAAGAGCAGAATTCAAATGTCCCAAATGATCTGAATTTCTCACTTCAGAACCTGTTTTTCTAAGCTCTTTTTGCTTGCTCCGCTTTTCTAATAAGCCATCACGACTAATCTTGGAGATTGCAGCACAGAGAAGTTAGCTGATTGCAGGTTGTAAGATGATATGAAAAATCAAAGTGTCAATGAATCGCATAGCCGGGCAACGCGTTAAAGGATAGCCATTCAAAAGTAATCTTTCAGCAGAATACATGGTACTGAAGGAAGTATAAATGCGCAAACACCTTTCTACAACAAGAATACAGCTTCACATTTACGAGACAGTGAACAGAAGCCGGGAATTTTTGAGAATCAGAATCCAATGTACGAGGGTATTTCCTCACTGTGCAATGACAGCTGCATACCAAAAGGAACCAATGGTAAAAATTACCTCAAACTCTTGCGGTAATCAGAAGATCCTTGCATGCCATGACAAGTTTCACACGCCGTAGAAATATGAGTTCTGTATTTGATGTGGTACTGGCCGATTTCTTCGTTTGCCCATTCTAATTTTCACAAAATGTTTTTCTTACAGAAAAGTTCACCTGAAACTTCTGGTTTTTGGAAAACTGACAATCTTTTTAGCCCAGTTGTAGGCTGAGAGAGGAGGCGAAGAAAGCAATATGAACGAATAAAAATTCAAGAAAATTGGGAACTGAAGCAGAACGGGCTTGCTCCGCATTGCAATCGCCACAAATATCATCCAGCACTGCAATTCATTTTGTGATCGGTATGTTTTTCGAATTTAATTTCAAGTTTACATTTCCTAGGACTAGAATCGGTTCGTTCCGTACGTTTTTATTTAACAATTTGGTATGCTATACTCAGCTGAATTGAGGTTAGAGACGGCCAAATTGAATTTTTACGCTGCTTGAATTTTCTGTAAATTTTTTTTGACAGAGCCATTACAACAGCTATTTGTCTGAGGCGACTGCCACGTCAAATACGATAATAAGAACCAAAATTAGACGCTGCTGGAAGCAGATAATTCCCTTCTGTCATTACGATGAGTAGACCTCTGCTAGAGCTATGCACAAGTCAGAAGGACAAGCCCGAGTTCGGGCTGCGTCTGAAAGCTGTAAAGTCATCTTTAGGGCTCGAAAATTTCAGACCGAGTTAGAAAGGTTCAGGTTTTCTGTCTATACCTACAGTGTCATTCAATTGGTTGTCCCGCTTCGTTCATTTTTGATAGTTTTTCCGTGTCACAGCCTGAACATGTTTCGAGACAGTTTCATATTCGTATGAGCAGCACTTAGCCTGTTTCTACCAAAGCTAACATTCACATCAATGGAACTTGACTAGAAAGCATATTCATGGAAGATCTGATACATAACATGCCTCATAAAAATAAGTCAGAATTTATTGAAGTCCACTAATTAGATGATATCTCTACAATAAAGCATTCTATCGTAAAAATTCATACTCCAATTTTTAAGTGTCATTTTATATGATGCTAGAGTCATGGATTACAAACTTTTGATCTGTGGAGTTGTTATCTGCTGATTTCAGTATTTATGTTTCTGTGCACCCTGTAGTATCAGGCAAAAGGGAGAGATATACCTATTGGTTCAGACTCATCGTAGATCCAGCTCTGCAGAGGAACACAATGAAGACAAGGAAAAGTATTCCACGGAGAAACAGTTACTGTGCTACGCATGCAAGATATCCCCAAATGTTTCATTTAATTGATGTCCCTGAACTATGAAAAACGAACGCTGCACCTCTGCCGTTACATCCTTCAAGTAAATTGGAGAGTATGCTCTGGATTCCAAAAATCATGGCCATTCGTTT